>Ga0222695_1000227_pt1 | contig 36384 bp, 32 predicted proteins | sample AntAcemetage1398_FD_179834 | JGI IMG/M metagenome (GOLD analysis project Ga0222695, IMG submission 179834) | Saline water microbial communities from Ace Lake, Antarctica - #1398 | ecosystem: Environmental > Aquatic > Non-marine Saline and Alkaline > Saline | place: Antarctica: Ace Lake...
CTTCTTCGGCTCTACCTTCTTCGGCTCTACCTTCTTCGGCTCTACCTTCTTCGGCTCTACCTTCTTCGGCTCTACCTTCTTCGGCTCTACCTTCTTCGGCTCTACCTTCTTCGGCTCTACCTTCTTCTGCTCTACCTTCTTCGGCTCTACCTTCTTCGGCTCTACCTTCTTCGGCTCTACCTTCTTCGGCTCTACCTTCTTCGGCTCTACCTTCTTCGGCTCTACCTTCTTCGGTTCTACCTTCTTCGGTTCTACCTTCTTCGGTTCTACCTTCTTCGGCTCTACCTTCTTTGGTTCTTCTTTCAAAGGACAGTCTACAAGAAGCTCTACGATTCTCTGCCTATTCTTTTCAGTTGTTATTTTATAGTTGTCATTTATGTGCTTTATTCTCATATGGACACCGGGACAACGATCTTTCTTGGCATAAAATTCAGCTATTCTCAGGTCTTTTTCAATAAGAACCAGCTCCGCTTTCTGAAGCTGCTCCATTCCCTGGTTTCTATTTTCATCTTGAGGATATTTTTTAAGATAAAGTCCATAGGCAGCAACAGCCTTTTCTACAATTTCCACATCCCTTTCGGCAGGATTAGGAAAAATGAAAAAATCCGAAGGTTTCTGCTCAAAATAACTGTTTGCTATCTGAAGAATCGCCCATGGGGTCTTTTCATGTTTAGGCCGCATTTTTACAAACCGGCGGTAAACTTCAACTGCGGCAGGATAATCTTCCTTTTTAAAATATGTGTCACCCAAAGCCACTGTTGCAAAAGGTTCGTACTTGCTGTAGCTGAAATCACTTATGACTTTCATGAACTTCTTTTCAGCCATTTCAAAATCTTCATCGTTCAGATAGTGCATACCTTCAAGATAAACAACCTGAGCATCAGATTCTGCATTTGTAATTTTAGGTGGTGTGGAACATGAAAAAACTGAAAGCAAAAACAACACAAAAACAAGTGTTTTATAACTATGAATCATTTATATCCTCTCGCAACTGCCCGAATATTATCAAATTTAACCCAGCCTTCAACATTATCCTGAAAACTTTTCACTTTATACCATGAACCACTGGAAGATACCACATTTATTATTTCACCTTCCTTAAGACTTCCGATCTCTTTTAACGATTCATCCGGACCACTTCTAAGAGCATTATCACTCACTGCCACAGCCCAATTCTGTTCACTCTGCTTTCTGTATTCCATAAAATAAAAAGCGGCAGAAACAGTCATAACAAGAAAAACGGGAAGCAGGATCATCTTTATCTTCCAGTCCGGTAGAAATGTATAAAGAACTATTAATCCGGCAAAAAGATAAAGTGTAAGAAAAAATACAATTAGAACTGAGTTCAAAGCATTGTAAGGTTCAAACAATTTTTCTGGAATGGTTATACCTTTTTCCTTAACGATCATGTCAAGATTTGTCCTTGCTTCAGAAAGCTCAGGAGATCTTTGAAGAGCCTGAATATAGTAATAGACCGCCTCACCTTTTTCATCAAGTGCCTCACTCGTTACACCCAGATTATATGAGATCAGAGGATCCATACCGGTTTTATTAAAATCTATCTGAAACTGTTCCTTTGCCAATTTAAAGTCCTTTTCGACATAACTCTGAAATCCGGAATTTTGCGCCAAACCAATAAAAGTAAAAAAGGTTATCGTAATGAAAATTAGTTTTTTCATTTCTTTCCCCTGAACTTTATCAGTTCCATTGCCTTTTTTCTAAAAGGAGTCAAAGTTTCATTTGAATCTCCGCTGTAAGAGCTATATTCGATCTCCCGAATAAATTCAACAACACCATCAACGCTTTTTCCATACTTCTTTTCAAGGTTTGCGCCCCTTTCACCCTTAAGCTCAATGGAGTAAAGATCTCTCAGAGCATCATAAAAAGTGTTAAGAAGCTCATTTAAAGATTCTGAGGTTTCTATCTTTTCAAGCCATTCACTCATCCTTGAACGGAATGAACTCGATCTTTTTCCCCTTGATGATCTTATAAAAAGAAGGATAAGCGAAAGCAAAGTCATAACTATAGGTATTAAGAGAAGAATTACAAACCACAATCTTTCAGCAACAGGCTTAAGACTGTATACACTTAAACCCTCCGGAAGTTCTTTTAAAAGCTCAAAACTCTGATTTCCGGTAGATTTTCTCTCATCAGATCCTGCTGAAATTGCCTTCACATTGACTAAAATATCCTCAGTTCCAAGTTCATACCAACCTTTTTCACGACTGAAAACATCAAGTTTTTTAACATTGATAGAAGTCTGTCCTTTCCCAAGACCTTTTAGCATAAACTTAACTGTCTTGCGTCCACAGTATCCATTTGCTGTAGGGCCTGCGGTCGTCTCTATTTCCGGAGGAAAAATTTTGACTCTGGGATTATCCTTAAGCTTTATCTGAGCCGCCTGAAAATTCCCGCAGCCTTCAAGTTTAAAATTAACCGTTGTAAGAAGATTGTCCTTATCAAGATTGAGCGACTTTTTATCAACTGTCAAACTTAGATCACCGTAAAAACCTCCAGAATGTAGACCTATCTCCGGAAGCGGCTTTAAAGGAATTCTAAGTGCAGGAGTTGATATGCTTTTTTTCCTTGAATTGAAAAATCCGCCCTTTATTACATTGACTATCATCTGAGTTCCGATAAGAGTTTCCTGACCTTTTTCAGGAATCAACGTGTAGGTACTCAATAGACCGTAATCATAAGTTTTATTACCGATTGCAACTCTTTTAAAGTTCAGTCTCTTCTGAGATACTTCCTCTTTCCAGCAGTTTTCAAAAGTCGGTTGCTTGTAATAATTCAGGTCTGATATCGTGTTCGGTATAACAAATAGATAGTATTTAACATTTAGAGGTTCACCCTGATAAATGTCATCAGAAGGAGTTACCACAGCTCTTAGAAATGAGTCAGGTGTACGCTTCTCCCATTTAGAAAGCGGAGCAAAAAGACTGTTAGGAGTAGGACTTCCATTATCTGCCTTATCTCCAGGCAAATTGTTTTGCGAACCACTCTGAGAAACTGCCCCGGTAACAGTAACTTTTACAGTGTTAGATGCGGTTTTCTTTTTTCCTTTAACAACATAAGCAGGACCAATTTTGAAAACACCGGCCTTTTGCGCCCGAAGAAGATACGTATAGTTAATAGTCTTGCTGGAAGTCATCTTTCCGTTTATAAAACTTACAGAATTTGACTGAGACTGAGACCTATTATCAACGGAAAACGCATTAAATACAGGCTCTTGGATTTTGTCAAAATCACCTTGAGCTGAAAGAATAAACCTAAAACCGTCACCTGAAGCAACTAGCTGAGAATCACTTGAAAGAGTTACTGACGCAGCATGAATGAGTCCTGTAGCAAAGAAAAATATCAATAACGAAAATGTAATTTCGATCTTTTTCATTCTTTCTATCCTACCAAGTCTGGCCACTGTCTGACTCGCTCTCCTTTTGTAGCATGAAAGGGCTTATTTGCAAATTTTTCCGCTGTTTGAACTGTTGAAGCAACTGCCCCTTCTTTTTTTCATCATCTTCTTTTTTCTCATCCTTTTGGGCAGCTGATGCCTGCTTCTTTTCCTGCTCGTCTTTTTCCTGCTGCTCTTTTTTTTCTGCCTGCTTTTGCTCTTCCTGCTCAGTATCCTCTTTCTTTTGATCTTTTTTATCCTTCGACTGTTCGTCCTGTGCCTGTTTTTCCCGCTCTTCCTGCTTATTCTGATCGTCTTTCTGTTCCTGGTCTTTTTTCTCTTTCTGATCCTTTTTCTGCTGATCTTTTTTCTGCTGCTCCTGCTGTTTTATCATTCTTCTAACAATCTCAAGATTTTCAGCAGTCTCCTTACTGGGATCTTCAACGAGGGATTTAACGAACATCTTTTCAGCATCATTAAGCTTGCTCATTTTAGCAAAAGTGTTTCCCATGTTGTGATAGATACCGGACCTGAGAGATCTATCAGCCTTTCCCGTTTCCAGCGACTTTCTGTATGCATCCAGAGCCTCTTCGTTCTTTCCGGCTTTAAGTCTAGCATTCCCAAGATCGAAATAGGCTTCCGGACTTTTCTTCAATCTTTTTGAAACCTTTTCAAACTGCTCCTGCGCTTGCTCCATATCACCTTCTTCATATTTCTGTATTCCTTCACGACTTTCCGTTGCCTCTTTTTCAAAAGGAGTAAATGAACTAAGAAAGATCATTGTGCCAAGTAGTGCAAAAAATGTCTTCATCGCTCTTTCCTCGTGGCAGAAATTAACAGATAAAGCACAAAAAGGATAAATCCGAAAAGTAAGGGAATCTGAAACCTTTCCGTATAAATATGGATAACCCTTTTCTCCGATAGAACAGATTTTTTAAAATCCTTAACGTATGACGAGATCGTACTTCCCTTTTCTATCTCAACGGCGTTAAATTCACTATAACATTTATCAAAGAAATCCTTTTCAAGCCTCGATACCACAGTTTTCCCATTTTCATCTTTAAGATAGCTCTCACCAATCCTTATCGGAGCACCTTCCTCCGTTCCAAGAGGAAGAACAGCAACATGGATATTGTTATCACTCAGCAACTTTTTCACTCCACTGAAATCAAGATCAGGGTCCTCTCCGTCTGAAATAACAATGATCAGTCTATCGGAATTCTCATTTGAGGATTTCATTGTTTCAACGGCTAATTGAAAAGCTGTTTCTAAAGCTGTTCCCTGCTTTCTTATCATTCCCGGTTCAAGAACTGAGACAACGGTCTGAACAGTTTCATAATCATCTGTCAGAGGAAGCTGAAGAAAAGCTGCGCCGGCAAATGGAATTATTGAAACCCTGTCACCTTCAAGGGAATCAACCACATCCTGCAACATCATCTTTCCCTTCTGATATCTGGGACCATTTTGATCTTCTGCAAGCATACTTAGACTCACATCGAATATTACCGCAATGTCTATACCCTCACTCCTTGTATTTACTTCCTCTCCACCCAAAAGAGGTCTGGCAAGTGCCAGCGTAAAAAGTGAAAGCACTGTAAAAATAAGAATTCTTTTTACCCAGAGTTTTCTATTATCCATATTAAAAATCTTCAGTTTCTGGGAATCAGAGAACATTTTATAGAATTCAGTTCTTTTTCTGGAGGCATAAATAACCCAGAAAACAAGAATTGGCAACCAGACAAGTGCGGCAAGTAGATATTTCCAGTCGTAAAACCTCATCGTTCCACCTCCGGAAAAACCTTAAAAAGAAGTGCAAGAAGTCTGGCAAGTATGATAAAAAGAACAGAAAGCCCAATAAATACAGAAGCATACTCATTATATATCTTAAGTTTCCTTGACGGTACAGGACTTTTTTCAAGTGAATCTATGTCTTGAAATGCCTTCTGCAGTTCTTTGGTGGAAATTGACTGATAAAACTTTCCATGTGAAGTATCAGCCATCTTTTTAAGAAGATCTGGATTCGTCTTCATTTTTATTGTCTGGAATGACTGCCTCCCGAAAAAGTCTTTTCCTGCAGGGAATCTTACTGGTTTATCAGTTCCGATAAGAATGGAGTATATCTTTATACCTTCTCTTTCCGCAATTTCAGCAGCAGTCTCGGGACTCAGATTTCCAGCGTTGTTATCACCATCGGTCAGAAGAATAACTATCCTGCTTTTTGCTTTGCTGCTTTCTAGTCTACTTAGAGCAAGTCCAACACCATTTCCAATGGCAGTCCCATCTTCGATCACTCCAGTTTTAAGTCTTGAAAGAAGTTCCTGATAAACATCATAATCTGTTGTAAGCGGAACCTGAAGAAAACTGTCATGCGCAAAAAACACAAGACCAAGTCGATCGCTTGTCCTTCCTTTTATGAAGTCTTTAATAACAAGTTTTGCAGCTTCTATTCTGTTCTTTGGTTGAAAATCAAGCGCTTCCATTGAACCCGAAATATCAAGAACGACCATGATATCTTTTCCTTCGACTGGTGGAACTATCGTTTTTTCAAGGCTCACAGGACGGGCAAGTGCGATAATTGCAAAAACAAGTGCGATCACATCAAGAAATTGAGGAAAAAAATAGGTCGAGGAAACTTGAGTACGCATTGATTGAAAATTTGTAAAGAATGTCCTTACGAATCCGCCGCCGGTTCTGATCTTTAGAACTCCTAGGATCAGTGGAAAAACTAACAGCAGAAAAAAATATGGATCAAGAAACTTCATCTAATATCTCCTTAAATCCGCTGTAAAGTTCGTCAAAATCATCTTCCTTAAGCATTTCATCGGCAAATTTAAATCTGTCACCAAGCTTCAAAAGATTAATTATCCTATCGTTATGGTTTTTAAAATTACTGTCTTTTCTTAATGATCTTCTAATCTCAGAAGTAGTCAGCTCGACATAGTTCACTTCAGACTTGTGGGACATATAGGCTCTAAGACCGACTGTCAGATGATCAACGTAACTTTCAAGATCGCCCGCAGCTTTTGCCTCACGGGCCATTTTCAGATACTTACGCGCGATATCCACTGAAGTTATCACAACAGTAACTTCCTGAGCTTTTTTCTTGAACTTTTTAACTAAAAAGTAAATCAAGAAGATAATCAAAACAATAACGATCAGAGCACCAAGAATATAAAGGAGTGTGTAATCCTTTTCCATTATCTTTACCGGTTTTCTGATGTCTCTGAGGTTCATATCTGATTCACTAGTATTTGCTTTAGCTAAAACTTTAAATGATTTGACAGTGTGAATTTTTCCGTCAATGTTAAGTTCAATATCAGGAACTACAATATCTCCTGACTTTAAAGCTACAAGATCCAGACTTGTTTTTTGCTTATCTGCTAATGAACTAGCTGTCACCACAGCAACCGAATCGCTTTTTGATGTCAGAGATGCTTTTATCTTCTTTCCAGGTTTTATATCGACCAAAACAGAAAATTTCTGTCCAATAGTAACTTCTTTTTCTTTTAGCTGCGGTTTAACAACTTCAGCTGAAATAAAAAAGAACGAAGTAATAAGTAATAGAAAAGCAACATTCCTCATCTCTTCCTCACCCTGCTCATTTTTCTAAAACCATTAACAAGATCATCCATAAAATTGTCCTGGTTCCTTATCCAGAGAGGTCTTAAACCAAGTCTTTTAAACGAATCTTCTTTTTCGGAAACAAACTTCTCGAATTTAGCGCCATCCTTACGACTGAAATCAAGCAACTCTCTACGCCCTGTTTCAGGATCCATGACATTGACAGCACCTTTTATCATCGAACCATAGGAAGCATCGTTAACTACTCCAACCGGCACGATCTCATGTTTTGAAGCGGCAACTCTAAATGAATCAGGCAATTCTCCAAAGAACATGTCCGAAAGAAAAAAAGTTAGGGTCTTTCTTTTCATGACCTTGTTTAGAAATCTAAAAGGCACATCTGTATCTGTTTTGTTTCCGACAGGTTTTGCAGTCATTAACGCCCTTATAACCGTAAGAAGATGATTCTTTCCACGTCTTGGCGGAATGTACTCTTCCACACGATCTGAAAAAAGCAGAAGTCCGACCTTGTCATTGTTCTTTATGGCACTGAACGTCAAGGCTGCCGCAATGGTCGCCATAACTTCCTGAACACTGTAGGACATTCCAAAAAGAGTGGAACCGGAAATGTCGGCAACAACCATTACCGTAAGTTCCCGCTCTTCCCGAAAAAGTTTGATAAAAGGTTTGTTCATTCTTGCAGTCACATTCCAATCTATCATTCTGGCATCATCACTGTCTGTATATTCACGAACTTCCTGAAATTCGAGGCCCTGACCTTTAAAAAGTGTGTGGTAGGATCCCTGAAGATAGTTATCAACCTTCTTTCTTACATTAAGCTCAATAAGCTTTATTTTCTTTAAAAGTTCTTCGTTGAGCATGGTCTAAGGAACCTCTACACTATTAAGTAGTTCCGTGATGATCCTGTCTGTCGAGATCTTTTCAGCTTCAGCTTCAAATGACGGAATTAACCTATGTCTTAAAACCGGATAGGCAACTTCCTTAATATCTTCAGGAGTAACAAAGTTTCTGCCCGCCATGAATGCTCTTATCCTGCCGGCAAGAACAAGAAAGAGGCTCGCCCTCGGGCTTGCGCCGACATCAATAAGTTGAGCAATATGCTTATCCTTCGGCTCCCTTGTTTCAAAAACTATGGCAATAACATACTTCTTTATCCTTTCATCAGTGTAGATCATTCCAACTGTTTCCTGCCACTGTTTTATATGATCTCTTTCAAGAATTCTGTTCAGTTGAATATCAAGCTCTTTTTTTTCAAATTTCTCAATAATTCTAAGCTCTTCTTCCTGTGTCGGGTAATCAATAAGAACTTTAAACATAAACCTGTCAACCTGTGCCTCAGGCAGAGGATAAGTACCCTCCTGTTCAAGCGGATTCTGTGTAGCAAGAACAATAAAAGGGTTCGGCAAATCAAAAGTCCGGTCTCCAATAGTCACGTGGCGTTCCTGCATTGCCTCAAGAAGCGCTGACTGAACCTTTGCCGGAGCACGATTTATCTCATCAGCAAGAACAACATTTGAAAAAATCACACCTTTTTTAACATCAAAGGTTCTTTCATTCATGTTGTAGATCCTGCTTCCTATTATATCTGCCGGCAGAAGATCAGGAGTAAACTGAATCCTTGTAAAATCAAGATTTGTGGCCTGTGCGAACGCTTTTACAGCTGTAGTTTTTGCAAGACCGGGAACACCTTCAAGAAGAATATGTCCGCCACCTATAATGCCCATGATCAGTGAATCGACCATGTCCTGCTGACCAACTATGATCTTTGAGATCTCAGCCCTCAGAGCATTAACACCTGTTGCCTGTTGACGAATCCTTTCGTTAATTTCAGAGAATTCCATGTCATCCCTCCGTTAATCCAAAAAAACACTTTTAAAAACAGAGGAGATGTTATATTTATTCCAGAAAAAATCAAACTGAATCAGAAAAATCGTGACGATCTGACCTTAATCTCATAATCAGTAATATTATCACTTATGATGAGAAACACTTTAACTCTTGCTGTAACTATTCCACTTGTGATGACAGGGAAGCCTTTCAAATCGGAATAGTTGAAAACAAAATCGTACTTTTTGATTGCCCAATGCCTTTTTGCAAGAGTGCCTTTAAGCTTAACAAGCGTTTTGCTTTTCTTATCAATATAGATCTTACCGATAAAATGCCTCGCACTTTTCTTTTTTGCCTTCACTTGATATTCAACACAATCAGCACCACCTACCTTTTTTTCTCCGGTTTTAACAAATTCATAGTTGTCTTCAGATTTTTTGTCAAAAAGCGGATAAAAAGGCTCAACTTCCCTTGTGTCGTAATCATCAAGATCACCGGGGTTTCCATTTTCAGAATATTTCAGAGCTTTGAGGTCAGGGGTTTTATAAAAGAAATCATTTCTCGAAATAGTTACTTTAAATTTCTTTAAAACTTTACCATTTTCAGGGTCTTTTGATACAGCACTAACCACCCTTTCACTTTGCACTCCTTTATATTTTACATAAAAGGGCGAATATTTGTTGATTAGCTCATCTACTAATTCATCAGCACTTATAAAAAAAGGAAAAAGGATAAAAATAAAAATTAGACTTCTAACGCTGAGGTTCCATAAAGTAGGAAATATCTTCAATATCATTCTCCGTCGGACTTTGATTTCTCATCATCCTATACTTGATCTTAAAATAGACTCCGGCTAGGAAGGTGTAACCTCTGTAGTTCTTACCATAGTCAGAGCCTTCTTTTTTATGTGTCTCAAGAAAGGAAACTATTCTTTCAAGCAGTCTTTCCGTGCTGCTATATCCTGAGAAAGGATTTATGTATTCAACAGCCCATTTGTTCTTATCAACAAAGTCAAATATATAGAATGTTAACATTTTTATTTTCATGTTCTCGGGAATTCTCTCGGGAATTGGAAGGTTTATTATGGTATCAAACCTTCTTTCCATCTCTTTCCGCACATTCAGGATCATATCATTCTTCGATTCAAAATAGGCATAAAGTGAAGCAGGAGTGAGATTACAACCTTCAGCGAGTTCTTTGATAGAAAGATCTAACGTTCCCTTTTTCTCAGAAAGTCTTATCATACTTTCGAGTATATTGCTTCTAGCTCCTTCTGATGCTGTATTCCTATCCATACGATCCATTTTGTTATAATTTATAAAATCAGTTTGCTAAAAGATGTTATCATAAGAAACACCTTTTTACAAATACTGATACTATCATTTTTTGTGCAGTTACACTTGACATATCTTTTTTAATCGTCTACAATTTAGATGATAGAACTTGGGGAGTTGTATAATGAAAAGATTTAGTATATTTTCAAAACTTTTTGTTTTCACAGTATTTATTTCTGTATTTACTTTTGCAGGCATTAGCATCAGTTCCTATGATTCAGAAATGGTTATTGCTGGAATTCAGGAACCACCCCCATCTCCACCGGTAGATCCAGATCCACCGCCACCTCCACCAGATCCATTTACTGCGGTTTAAATCTTAGAAAGCTTCCAGAATATTAAAATAGAAATTATATCCCTCAGGCGTAAAACCCATATCAAATCTGAAGTTTATTCTCTTTTTGTTATTTAACTGAAATCTCACACCGAATCCTCCAGCATATTTTAGATCTTTGAAAAAGAATTCCATCATCTCATTCTGAACCTTACCCGTTCCAAAGAAAAGTACGGCTCCAAAACGCCACCAGATAGGAATTCTCAGCTCTATCTGTCCAGCAATGTAGATGTTGTCTCTAAATCTACTACCGGAATAACCTCTGAGAAGATCTTTTGAGCCAAGTGCCGGAAGAAAAGAAAGTGGAGCATCTCCTTCAACTACCGTAAAAAGAGCCTGAACTGCAAGAACACTGTTAAAAACAAGCGGAATATAACCCCTTATATCAAATTCAAACTTAGAGAAGCTATACTGACTTCCAAGCCAGGTCGGGAAATACTGATAGATCACTTCACCTTTTATTCCCTCGGTTGGAAAAAACGAATCATTTCTCGAGTCATAATTAAGTTTAAGTCCCAATCCGGAGATGAATCCTTCCTTCTTCTTTAAGCTAAAATACTTATCAGCAAGCCCATCTTCCTTTTTTTCAAGAAGCTTGTAGTAACCCTGAATAAGAGTTATTCCACCGTAAAGAGCTCTCCACAACCTGTAATTTATATCATTTTCAAATTCAAAACTGAAAGGTTCAAAAACTTCTTCATTAGAAAGTTTTGTATGATTTCCAATACCGTAAAAATCTGTTGGATATTTTGAAAAGAGAAGCTTCCCTGCCCAGTGCCAGTTTGCATTATCCCAGTAAACATTTCCAACATTCGCATTAAGGAGCTGATTCCTTAACGTATAAAAAAGGACCAATGCGAGCGAATTAGATTTATTTATATATTCATCTTTGTAGTAATCCTTAAAAACAACTGCACTAGCTCCAAATCCAAAATTTGTATCTGAAGAATAGAAAACTACGGGGAAAAGCACCCATCCGATCTCATCTTCCTCTTTTTCTTTCTTTTCCTCATCACTTTTTACAACCTTTTTCTTATTATCCCAATCAGGTGTGGCCTGAGTTATAACATCAGCATCTTTTCCCATCAGCGAAAATGATATTATCAGAAAAAAAAACAAGACAACAAGTTTAGTTGTATTCATTTCATACCCCTAGAGCTTGTTTTTAACCGTTATAAAATCATTCTGCTTCTGAATAACATCAAGGATCGCTTTTCTAAATTCAGGATAGTCTGATACTGAAATTTCTGTGCAGCTTTTTGTGAAATTATAAGAAATATTCAGTTCCCCGCCCTTCTCATCCATCTTTGAGGATCTTGATATTACAAAACACTTGTAATTAACCTTAAAATCTTCAGGCGCCGAGCTAAACTCCATGTTTTCCGGTATTGAAAAGTTAATATTTATATCATAGATACTTGGAATTCCAGTCCAAAGAGGAAGTTTTCTCTTTTCCATTGAAACAAAGGCCGCACTGACTATCTGCTCCGGCATTTTAATCCTTGTCTCATCTTTCTGATTAGTAACCAAGTTACTGATCTCAGCGCTAAAACTTATGGAAAAAGGCTGAGAAATATCCTCAATATCAGAATGATCATAATCGATTAGAACACCACCTTTAAACAGGCTGTTCGCAAGTCTCTGAAAAGCCTTATTCCCAACATCCTTTGTTCTTAGAACTCTTCTGAACATTGAGGATGTACCACCTCTAAGTTTAATTGTATCTTTTACTTTCAGTTTGAGATCCTTTGAAAGAGTGTAGCTTCTCTCATATTTCTGAAAATTCATTTCAGGTTTCTGGAAAGGAATGTCTCTGAACTTGAACTCGCCAGTATCTATATCCAGAACAAGAGCTGTCACTCCCTGATCATCCTCTCTGAGTGAACCGATCTCAAGAAGATCAACCGTAGGATCAACAAAATAGCCTTCCTTGATTCCTTCCTGAGCCGGAACATAGACAATAGCATGATTGAACTGCTGCCCTGGGATATTCTTGTGAAATTTTCCTTCACTTCTAGTTCTTAAAACAACGTAATTAACTTTTATTTCGGCTTCTTTTGCAAGATGAATGAAAAGAACAGCTTTATCTTTGCAGTCCCCGTAACCTCTCTCAAGGATCTGCGCTGATGTATGCGGTCTCACTCCGGCTATCGTACTTTCATATTCCTGCTGATACCTGATGTCCTGAGCAACAAATTCAAATATTCCATCAACCTTTTCCTGAACTGTCTTTTTATTCTTCAGTATCTCCTTCGCTTTTTTCTTCACCTGAATATCTGAACTGAAAACATCTTTAAGCAATGCTTTTTCCCAGTTGACATACTGAGTCCAGTCATCAACCGTACTTACAGTTATAGTTCCGGTAAAGTCACTGACAGGAGAAGAAAAAGGTTCATAGTTAAGCGGTTCGACATCTCTAGCTATAAATGTGTGAACAGAATAGCCATCTATCTCTGATTCTTTCTGCTCTACTTCACCACCGTAGATATCAATATTGATTTTTTCTTTTTTATCGTAAAGAACACTCCACTCTGAATACATAACATGATGGAGCGGACTCTGGAAATACCACTGAGACGAAAAATGGTTCTCGAGAAAACGCTGTGCAGGTCTATAATGAACATACTGAACAACAGTATAATCCCCCTTCTTCAGCTGCCTGAACCTTATCTCAAAGTCTGAGACAGAACTAGCCTCCGATCTCTTGAAACTGCTATCAACAGAGTAAGCGGAAAGCATCTTTTTCCTTCCGCTGTAAGGCAGGTAGACAGTCATCATTGAATCTCTTCCTTCATCATTAAGAGCCTTGCTGACTTCCGTTATATACCACTTGCTGCTTCCATCAGAATTTATTTTGCAAACCGCGTGATCAAGAACAAAAAGCGTGTGGGCTCCATCACTTGCCTTAAATTTGGCGGCTTTTTTAATATATTCCATGATCTTTTTATCATTAGGCAGGAGATCTTCTGCCGGATCATTTTCTTTTTCCTTGAGATAGGTCAGCCTTTCAGAAACATAGCTGTTCCCCGGATCAAGCTTATACGCAAGCTCCCAACTTTCCAAAGCCTTTACCTTCTCACCTTTTTCATAGTGAAGATCGCCCCTCTTAGTGTATATCTGAGGATTATCACTGTTTATGCTCTGAACCTTATCCAACTGTAATTGGGCATTCTCAAAATCTCTCTGTGACTTAAACAAACTATAAAGCCTGAAATATTGGGATGTGTTATAGGGATTTAGATAAAGAGACCTTCTTACAAAAAACTCCGCAGACCGGTAATCACCCTTCTTTTTTGAAATAAAATATAGTCTGTCAATAAGGTCTAAGTCTCCCGAAGAAAGCTCCAGAGCCTTCCGGTAGAATATTTCACCATCATCAGGGTATCCCAGACTAATAAGAACTGAGCCCATTTTCTTTATCAGACTGATACTGTCGGGATATATCCTAAGCCCGCTGTCGATCACTTTGCGTGCATCTTCAAGCCATCCCTTACTCCTGTAGAGCCATGACATACTTTTATAGTATTCAACAGACTTGCTGTTAAGCTCCAATGCCTTTTTATAATCAGCTTCCGCACTGTCTTTCTGACCTTTTCCAAAATAAAAATCTCCCCTCATGATAAAGAATTCTGCAAGTTTTGAAGAAGATCTTATTATAGCACCGTTTAAAAGATCAATATATTTTCCTTCTTCCCCAGCCGAATTAAATGTTTCAGCCATAAGATAGATCAAAAAAATATTCATTGGATTTTCACTAAAAACCTTTTCAAGATAACTTCTGGAATACTTGTCATATCCCTTGTTCACAAGATTCAGGCCCTTAATGATCAGTGTTCTCGGATCTTTTTCCTTATCTGAAAGTTTATATGGAAATACCATCTCTGAATTCATTTCAGTTTTTATGGACTTACTCTGGAAGTTCTGAAGATAAACAAGATCTGTAGCAACTTTTCCCGAACTGTCAGTAATTCTAGCTCCAACCAGCCAGTTTCCCTTTCTCTGACATGTTTTTATAAGAATTGAGTTCTCACCCTTTTTCAAACCAATCTTAACAATGATGTTGTCAAATGAGAACCTGTTAACATTTTCCTCACTTACCACCTCTTTCCCATTAACAAAAACTTTAATGCTGTCCCCTGTGGAAATGTTTAAGTAGTAATTCTTGTCGACAGAAGCGTTCACAACTGTGTAAAGATAGCCTAAAGAATCGTTTGCGGGATAGAGAAATTCCTTCATACGCATAATGCCGCTTGGACCTTTCATCATTATTTTACGCCACTTTACATCGACAACTTTTCCTTTATATTTTTTGGAAAAAACTATTTCACGCTCCGGGTCGAACTCTTCATAGAATCCTTTGCCATTCTCGTTGTCAAAACTGCCCAAGACCATCCAATTCCTGATGAAACTATTGCTATCAGTTTCAAACTCAGCTCTTTCAGGATCATTTTCTTTTTTATAGATCTGATAAAGATAAATCCTGCAGACCTGCTTAACATTTGGGCTGCTATCAGAAGTGAGAAGAAGTTCCAGAGCCTTTTTGAAAATATTTCTTTCAGAATAAGTAAGATCAAGATTGTTTATAAGTTCCAGATAAGTTATAGCCCTAGTTGCGTTCAAGTCCATAGCAGCTTTTACAAAGTGCTTGAAAGCTGTGTGGCTATCCGCCTTTAAAACTGCAATTAAAGCTGCCACTTCATGCAAATCCGCATTACCTGGATATTTCTTCAAAACTGAATTTAGCTTTTTTTCAAGATCATCAGTTTCAAAACTCTTTCCGTAAGCCAGCTTAATAACCTCAACAACTTCAGGTCCACTTTTTGACCTGACAGGCGAAAACCTAAGTCTAATATCAACACTGCTTGGACTCTTATAAATATCAAACGTACTTGTTGCACACGATAGTGAAAAAAGACCGGCTAGAATCACCAGTAAGATTAATTTTCGCATATTACCTCAATTTGTTGTAGCTATTCTTCTTCGCCTGACTCTTCTTCACCTGACTCTTCTTCAAGATTTTGTGATGCCTCAGGAATAAGTTTTACCAGTTTTCCATTTGCCCACATTCCATTCTTTCTCCTGCCATTTTTTGTAACAAAAAGTCCCGAGCCATGATACTCGCCTTTAAGAAAAGTTCCCGTATAAACGCCACCGTTCTTCCTTGTCATAACTCCGTCGCCAGTCATCTTCCCCATTCGGAATTCACCTTTATATACATTACCATTCCCATAGGTAAAAATTCCTTTTCCATGCATTGCATTCGCTAGAAAATCACCTTCATATCTATCACCGTTAGACATTGTAAGAACGCCTTTCCCTTGTCTTTTTCCAGATTCAACCATCCCTTCATAAACATCCTCATTCTTGTAGGTGATCCTACCATTTCCAAGAATAGTGTCCTGAACAAAATCTCCTTCATAAATGCTTCCATCGGGAAAGATCATTGTACCCTTCCCATGCCTTTCACCTTTCACATAACCACCTCTATACTCACGTTCATCACTAAACCTGAAAACACCTACTCCATGCATGTAATCTTTACTGAACTGTCCTTCATATCTTGAACCACTAGGGAAAAAAAGTGTTCCGTCACCCTCTTTAAGACCATCTTTAAACTGTCCTTTATAAACTATTCCATTTTTCATCGTAAGCTCACCATATCCGTTAAAGCCACCGTTTCGAAAAAAGCCTTTATACTTATCCCCATTTTTGTAGATGTACTCTCCTTCACCATATTTTCTATTATTTCTAAAACCACCTACATATTTGTCTCCATTCGGCAATCTGTGAACTCCAACATCAAAGATCTCCAGATCTTTCTTTTCACTTTTCTGGGACACACCGTCTTCTTCCATCTTGGTCTGCTTACTTTTCACATAGACTTTCTCTGTTTTACAACCGAATAATAAAGTTACGATTAAAAGTAACGTAAAAACAACGATCTTTTTCATTTTATCCTCCAGACTTGGCATTTTATAAAACTATCATTGAAAATTTATCAGAAAATATATTTTAAAGCAACTTATCGGACAGCTCCAGAACCCTTACTCAGCCTTGAAAACTATCTTCCCCGAATTCCATTCCGCAGTTATCTCTTTACCGTTCTTTTTAGACAGAATACCGATACCATGAGGCAACCCATTTTCGATATCACCTTCATAGTAGCTTCCATCGGGGTAATTGATCGTTCCAGGACCATCCAGTTTTCCGGAAGTAACAACACCTTCATATATCCTTCCATCTGATTTAAAAGTATATCGGCCTTTTCCATGCGGAATATTATTTACAAAATCGCCTTGATACTCATCTCCATTTGGAAATACCATATGCCCTGTTCCTTCCCGTCGTCCTTCCTCAAAATCACCTTTATATGTCGATCCGTCAGGGTATTTCATCTCACCTAAACCTGTTCTTCTATCCTCAAAGAACTCTCCATTGTAAACCGCTCCATTTTTAAAAGTGAATAACCCTTCACCCTCTCTCATTCCCAGCTCAAAGTTCCCTTCGAAACGGTTTCCATTAGCATAAATAAAAACACCATTACCATCAAAGGTGTCATTTTTAAAACCACCCTTATAAAAATTTCCATTTGCAAATTCCAGAACACCCTGACCACACCTTTTACCGTTCTTGAAATCTCCCTTATAAACTGAACCCTTTGACATTTCCAGAACACCCTTCCCATTCATCGATCCCTCTTTAAATTCTCCTTTGTAAACATCTCCATTACGAAATTCAAACTTACCTTGACCAAACATTTTACCGTTTATAAATCCTCCAGTATACCTTTCTCCATTTCTGAAAGCATGTATTCCATAGTTTTCTATCTGCAGTTTTTTTTCCTTTTTGCTTTCAGCTTCCTTGTGAGATATCATTTTTTCCGTGATACCATTAAGAGTGTCTTTTTTAAAAAATCCGGCACAAGATACAATAAAAATAGCAAAAATTATTAATGTCAATTTTACAAGGTACATAAAAACTCCATCTGTTTCAAAAAACCGCAACATCTACGGGGAAATTGTATCACAAAATGATGTTCATAGCAATCATTGAATATTATTTCCTGTGTGTTTTAGCTTTTTTTGAAGCTAATATCTTTTTTGATCTTTCTTTCTGTTTTTCAAGCTCTTTAACTTCCTCAAGATGTTTTCTCCAAGTTTCCAGACTTGAGCTGTCAAGATCGCCGTTACGTACTGCATCGATAACGGCACAATCAGGTTCACTTAAATGCGAACAGTCTGAAAATCGACATTTTCGGGACAACTCTCTGATCTTTTCGAAACCAACGGACTCTTCAAGTTCCCACAGCTGCAATTCTCTCATTCCCGGAGTGTCAATAACCATCCCGCCTTCTTTAAGCACTATAAGGTCACGTGAAGACGTTGTATGCCTTCCTTTTTTCAAAGTTAAACTGATCGCACCTGTCTTAAGTCTTGATTCTCCAAGGAGGATATTTATGAGTGTTGATTTACCAACTCCCGAAGACCCCGTAAAAACACCGGTAACTCCACTTTTCAGATATCCTGATATCACTTCATAGGTCACGTCTACCCATTTACTGGAAACAAGATGCACTGGAACACCACGGGCAATATTATCCACTTCTGCCCGCTTTATCTTTGAATCATCACAGATATCAGCCTTATTAAGCAGGATCACAGGTTGTGCACCACTAGAAATGGAACTTGATATATATCTCTGAAGTCTACTGAGATTGTAGTTGTAATCCAGTGACATAACGATAAAGATTACATCAACATTTGCACTTATAACCTGTTTCTCAACTATATTTCCTGACTTTCTTCTGGAAAAACAGCTTTTCCTTGGAAGTATGGCAACAATGAGAGCCTTATCGCCTTTAATGCTTAGGATCACCCAGTCACCGACTGCCGGCCAGTCAGATCTATCGGGAGTATCATAGATAAATTTCCCACTTAATGTAGCATCATGTGGACCCTTCTCACTTTCAACAGTGTAAAACTTTCTGCTCTGTGAAATAACCCTTCCAGGTATACCGGCTTCACCTCCTTGCTTTTTATATTTCTTCTGAAAAAATTTATTAAATCCCAGAATGTTAAGATTCATTTCTGCTCCATAAATTAAACTGATAGAAGATACTTTTACATTCATTTTTAGTCAAGCTTGCAAAAAAATGGTTTTCAAAATACTATCCATCCTGAAAAACTACTATTTAGGTGGAAAGTTGCACAAAATAATTAAAAAACTCAAACTGCTTTTAAAGCTCTACAGGCTTGATGTTGCAGTTTTAGTCTTTCTTGGCACACTAGCAGGAAGAATACTAACGACTGAACTTTCCTGGATGCACTTTGTTCAGGCAATATTTCTAAGCGCATTTCCCTACAACTTTGTTTATACTCTCAATGCTATCACAGACATGCCTGAAGACAGTATCAATAAACCCTGGAGACCACTTCCATCAGGAACTATTTCCGACAAAGAAGCTTTTTTATGGCTTGCTTTTCTAACACTTGGATCAAGTGCTCTGATCCCGGTACTTTTTAGTGGAGTTGAGATATTTCTGGCATATCTTATCATGTTTCTAGGAATGAGTTACTCTATTCCACCCTTCGTATTTAAAAAAAGAGCATTTCTAGCTCCAATGGTAACTGGTTGGGGAATTGTTCATCCACTTATTTTAACTGGCAAAACTGCCATTGCGCTTATTACGATCAGCCTTCTTATCCACGGGTTTGCAGTTACTTTTTTAAAAGATCTTTCCGATATAAAAGGTGACAAGAAAGCTGGAAGAAAAATAATTATAGAAATCATTTCGCTAACACAATTAGTCCTTCTTTCCGGTATTCTTAACATTGTTTCTGTAATAGGGTTTCTACTTTCAGATTACAGATCAGCTGCTATTATTCCAGCGTCTTCCTTCATGCTTATTAATTACGAATATTTCTACAAAAGAAAAACTTTCAAAGATTTAATCTATAAAAAAGCTATAAAGCTCACTATAGCCGGCTCATTAATTATCACTGTATTTTATTTTTTTAATATTTAGAGTCGAAGCTTCCTTATCTTTGATTCTCCGGGAGCTCTATTATCCGGAACAAAGTGAAGATATGTTCCGGAGTCTTTCTTATCTTTAGAAAACAGTATTTCACCAGGTTCATTGAAGATCATTTCTATAGGGAAATTCAATCCTTTAACAGTTGTTAACTTGTTACCACTATAAACATAGAGAGTTTTATCTTTTTCCTGGAAATAGATGGAAACTTTTCCTTTTGTTCTTATCGGGTGATAACCTGTAACGTACTCCAACTTCCTTTTGGACATGTCAAGCTTGAAGACAACGGCATTCATCATATCAGAAAATATTCTGTGCGATATAACATAAAGATTATCTCCATAGCACTGTAGACTTGCCGGTCTGTCAAGTACAGCACCCAAAGAAAGAAGACTGCTGAAAAGTTCTCTGGTGTTCTCTTCTTTTAAAGTATAGCCTGTCCATTTGGAATAACCAATATCTGAAACAGCAACAACAAATGACCTTTCCACTGAACTTTCATCATTTACCAGAAGCATCGCAAAAGCTCCATCTTCAAGAAAACAGCCTGAAAGCACTGAACTTATCTCGGGTTCAAGTTCTATTATTTTTGACGTTTTTTGTTTTTTTATCTCAACAGTTATCCCATCATCATTCATTCCTTTTAAGGCAGATAATCCCGCTTCCACATCAACCGCTAAAGGCGTCTTTCCATCATTTTTTATCTTATTAAATCCATTTTCTGTCAAACTGAAATATCTGACTGTTGTTTCATCATCAACAGAAACGCATCCGGAGAAAAAGTATCTACATGAGTTTTTCTTTTCCATACATATAGATATTAAAGAAGGTTCACTGCATGAAAATAAAAAAAGAGAAATTATTACGGAAAAGGAGAATATTAGAAACTTTTCAGCAGAGGGAAAAATGGGCACAGATTAGTATGACATCGTCTTAAGATCAGCTTCCGCTTTCTTATAATACTCATTTTCAGCGGTAACAAGCTTAAGTATTGACCTAAGAAGTTCTTTTGCCTTTGTAGGATTGAAGTTCTTCATAACAGAAGCCTTATCATAAATTCTCTTAACCAGTATTCCTTTAGAATCCAGCCATTTCTGACATTCCTTCTTATCTGAATCAAGATAAACGCACTTTTCAAAAGCTTCATTTGCAAGCGTGTAATTATCCTGTTTTTCCATAGCCCGGCCTTTTGCCATATATCCTATTGCCTCAATCCTATCGATCTTCTTTGAGAAATCTGTTCCACCAGGAACGATATATTCATCCAAAGCCTTTGCGGCTTCCAAGTTGTCAAGAATAAGGTTATGGTCAAGAAGTTTCACACCTTTAAGGATTTTACCTCTAACTTTATTAAAATTAAGAAGCTGAGTTTTAAGTGCAAGAACTTTTGCATCTTCTTCACATTCACATTTCAGCTTGCTGACTTTGACAATTGCTTTAATTGCTACGTTATATTTTCCCTGAGCACACATTTCAAGAACCAGCTCTCTTGCTCTTGCAAGCTTTTCAGCATTTTGTTCAAGACTGCGTTTCTTACTCCTTCTTTCTCTTTTCTTCTCCTGTTCTCTTCTTGCTCTTTCTTTCTCAAGGCTTTCTCTTTCTCTTTCTTCTTCTCTTCTTTTTCTTTCAGCTTCTATTCTTCTCTTTCTTTCTATCTGTTTTCTTCTTCTTACTTCCGCTTCTTTTTTCTTTTCAAGCTCAATTTCTCTTTTGCGTCTTTCCTCTTCGAGCTTTCTTCTTCTTTTATCTTCGCGCTCTTTCCTTTCTTCTTCTTCTCTCACCTTTTTTTGGCGTTCTATGTCCAGTCGCTTTTCAAGCTCATCGCCATCATCATCACTCCGGCCTTTTTTCACCCTTGATTTATTTGACTTTGAAGATCTTGAGCCACTCTTTATATCTCTGTAAACAGTTTTGGTAAGCTTTCTTAATTGGCGGTATATCGTCTTTTTATCAGCTGAATCAACATCATCGTAGGTTTTTGAAACATCTTCAATAACCTCTTCCATATCAATGCCGATAAGAACAGTTCTTACAATAACTTCATCGTAATCATTACGACTGATCAGAGTGAGAATAGAATATTGAAAATCACCGTCTGAGTTATCAGACCAACATGTAGCGTTGCTTCCACATTTCTTATAAGATTTGTAGTCTGACTTAGAAAGGTTCTTGTAGCTAACGTAATTAAACTTAGACCTCAGTACAAATTCCATATCACTGGTTATCCGCTTAGCATCGTTCCTGTCAATATTTTTGGTGACAGGTCTCATATATAACACTTTTTCAGCAAACAACGGGAGCGTAAAAACTATCAAAAGAGTAACTATTAAAAGCCTTCTCAACTTAATCCTCCTTCACAGAACACTGTCGCAAATAATAAATCTCAAGACATTTAACCTTTTTTTATCACTTTTTCAAGTTTTTATAGCAAAAACAAATTCTAGTATCATATTATCAGTCTCTCTTATCACTACAGAAATAAACGAAAAATAATTCTGTCCCGTTTTTCATGACACCTCTGCAGAATATATTCTCATCATCTGAAACAAAATCATATGAGTAAAGCAGTTTTCCATGCTCTTTAAGATAAAAAACTGCATTACTGACATCTTTCTTGCCAATCTTAAAAGGCTTTTTCAACTGGAGTTCTTTAGAATTCTGATCCATAGAATATTCGACCATGACTGGTTTATCTAATATATTCAAGCTTTTCCCGGGCTTTAGATCCATAGAGTCTTTAAGCTTCCCTGGAATATTGTAAAGTCCTCCTGAAGAAACAACACCTATATTCATCTTTTTATTTAAGGATGAAAGCACAAAGAGAACGGTTCCAAAAACTACAAGAGATGCCACCGCTATCAATAAACTTTTGCGCCTTTTCTTCAGATATTCTCTTTTGCCTGAACTCATTCTAATTAAATATCAATCATTAAACTATTTGACACACTAGACAATAAAGTATTAATTATCAAGTTTTGACTGTGCTTCAACTTTGAACTATACTGAACTTAATATGCTTTTCCGGAGGATTGAGATGATAAAACTGAAAATTATCTTCACATTGATAATGGCATTCAATTTTATAGAAGCTGAAACATTTGAAGTTTCTTTTCCGGCTGATTCTTCTGACACTAAAGAAATGTTAAGTACTTTTGATATAGTCAGTGCATCTAAGATCGGCTCACGTCTTAACTATATTTTAAACCTGACTCCGGAAGAAGCTCTTCAGCTCAAGATTCTTTTTAATATTGAGGCAATAGAGCTACAGCTACCTGAAGACAAAGACAGTTATTCGAACCTTGAGGAAATTAACAAAAGACTTAATAATATTGTTAAAGATAATGAACTAGCTCAAATTTTTGTTATCGGAAAATCCGTAGAAGGAAGAGAAATTAAAGCCGTTAGAATTTCATCCTCAGATCAGGCAGATTGCCCTGAGATCCTCTTTGTCGGACTTCATCATGCACGAGAATGGATATCATACGAGGTACCACTTTCAATTGCTGAATTTATCGTTAACAACAAAGATTCCAACACCTTTTTGCACAATATTCTCAACAATGCAGCTCTCTGGTTTGTTCCCATGCTTAATCCCGACGGATATCTCTACAGTTGGGAAGAGAACAGAATGTGGCGATACAATAGAAGAATTAATCCTGATTCGACTATAGGCGTAGACCTCAATAGGAACTATGATTCGTCATGGATCAAGGTGGATTACGTTCATGGAGAAAAGCCATTCAGTGAACCTGAGACTACAGCAATTAAAAACCTTATCGAAAACAATGTCTCCTCAATTCCTTCGGAAACAGGAATACAGTCTCTTGATGGACTGATAACATATCACTCTTATGGACAACTTATACTCTACCCCCCTGGAAGCACCAATGAACCACCGGAAGAGATCGAACTTTACGAGGAACTTGGCTCTCAAATGTCTAATCAGATCTTTTCACAGTGCGGAAGCAACTACCTGACAATGCAGATCACCGGTCTTTATAATACATTTGGAGAAATGACCGAGTGGTTTATGATCAACAATGAAAACAAACCGGCGTTTACTTATGAATTAAGGCCCCACACGGGAGATTCTGCAGGGTTTGACCTTTCTCCGCAGCAGATAACAGATACCGTAAAAGAAAATATACCCGCAGCATTCTATTTCATCAGCACAATTATTGAAGGAAACACTCAGATAAATATGGATTTGGATGAAAATGGGATTGCAGATATCATTCAGGATACCGGTTACGAATATGAGTGCAGCCGCGAAGATCTGGAAAATGAAGACTCTGATGATCAGGACCATCCAGATAATTTTGAAGAACCTGACGATCTGTCATCTGATGAGGAAAGTGTTGTTACTAATGATCCTGATTCTTCTGACAACAACACGGAAATCCCTGATGATCAAACTGAAAATGAAAACCAGAAAAGCTCAGGATGCTCTCTAACTAAATTGATTTAAAAAATTCAGTGAATATAATCACAAAGTGTAAAAATGATGATTTATTTTTAGGAGTTTTTAATGAGTTTTATTTCTCAAACCAAAGGTTTTCAGAAAAATTTCTGGATCGCAAATGTGATGGAAATGTTAGAAAGACTTGCTTTTTTCTCAGTAAGAGCTGTCTTACCTCTCTGGATGATCGCAACTGCAGATAAGCATGGTCTTGGACTTACTTTTACTGAAAAAGGACTGATTTTTATGGTATGGGCGGCCTGCCAGAGTATTATTCCGATGTTCAGCGGATCTTTCACAGACAATTTCGGATATAAAAAAAGCCTTTACATAGCTTTTACACTTAATATTTTCGGCTACATTCTGATGGCAAATGCCGATAGTTTCTGGCCAATGATGCTGGCAGGTATTGTCGTGGGAACCGGAACGGCAATTTTTAAACCACCTGTTCAGGGAACGATTGCCTCATCCGTTAATGAAGAAAACAGTTCACTTGGTTTTGGATTCTTCTACTGGATTGTTAACATCGGAGGGTTCCTTGCTCCTATGATGGCGAGCTATCTCAGAGGAAATGCAACTGATGGATATACCTGGTCATTTGTTTTCTACGGTGCAGCTATTGTTACCGCAATAAACTTTATTCCCGCGATCTTTCTCTACACGGAACCAGAAAACAAAAACGCTTCAAAGTCTACAAAAAAAGCTCTGCAAGACACATTTACAGCTCTTAAAGATAAAGACTTTATGATGTTTCTTCTCATTTTCAGTGGTTTCTGGCTTATGTTCATGCAGCTTTGGGATCTTCTTCCCAACTTTATTAACCAGTGGGTAGATTCAAGAAGTCTGGCTTTGTTGCTTCCCGCTTTCATGACAGATAACGGCAATGTAAAGGCCGAACAGATAATCAATATAAATGCAATGTGCATCATACTATTTATGATCCCCTGGAGCATTGTCACCGGAAAAGTTCCTAGACTTGTTGCTATAACATTAGGTGTTCTTCTTACAACAGCAGCCTTTCTGTCTTCCGGACTTTTCATGGCGGGAACAGTGACTGCTATCTCTATTGTCTTTTTCAGTTTCGGTGAAATGACATGTTCTCCTAAATTCAGTGAATATATCGGAGTGAATGCTCCACCAGACAAGAAAGCATTGTACATGGGGCTTTCAAATATTCCGTTTGCTTTTGGATGGATAGTAGGAAATGGTATTTCAGGCCCTCTTTATGATGCTTTTGCCAATAAACTTATGATCACAAAGCAATATCTGCTCGAAGTAAAAAAAGTGCCTCTAGAAACACTCCAAAAAATCGTAACTGACTATAAAACTGCAAATCCGGACAAACTTCTTCCTGAAACTATCGAAAAAATGTCCTTTGATAATTTCAACTTTTTTCCATATCTCCAGCAAACTCTCGGTGTAGACAAGTACGAAGTAAATAGAATTCTCTGGGAAGCTTCCGATCCATGGATCATTTGGGTTATCCTTTCATCTTTCGGATTGCTCACAATAATCTCTATGCTTCTTTTCAGTCTAAGTAAAAAGAAAAAAGCTGTCGAAGCTGCCTAATAAAAATTATTCCCATCCAGAAGATTTAGATGTGCAATGGATGCCAGTTAATAATTAAAAATCCACCTACATTTTCTCATTAAGCTCATAGAAAAGTGAAAGATAAAGACCGTTAGTTATCTGCCAGGCATCTATAACTGCAAGATCTCTTTTCACAGTAAATTCATAGTTAAACGCAACATATTTGTTGATATTAAAATCAACTTTGGCACTTCCTTCAAACTGAAGAACATCAGCCCAGGGAAGACCTAGATCTTCTCTTTGTTTATGATAAAAAGGCATAAAAAGTTTTGCCTTGATATCATAGCCCACTCTTTTGCCATCAAGCTCTCCTTTCAGTCTTGCTCCGAACTCTCCGCCTGCTTCATAAACATCACTCATTGAGGTCAGTTCTCTATCATCAGTTGCTCCATCATCATTGAGCTTCAGGGAATCCCCTACAAAAACCTCTCTTCCCGCAAGACCAAGGTTAAACTCAAGTCTGGTGAATTCACTGTCAACTGCTCTTGCTAAAAAACCAGTACCCTGACTAAGTGACAGAGGAACACCTGATGAGGTAAGCTTGTATTTTTTCGCAGGAGTTTTGCTCACACCGTTAACAACATATTGAGTATCTTCACTCTGATAGTCATAGCCTGGAAAGAAATGAGTTTCAAGACCTGCTTTGATATAGTAACCAAGCCATTTTTTTATCATGTAATTGTACTGGATCTCAAGCTTTGCAAGATCTGAGGCTATGACAAAACCATCGTACATTGGAGTAAGACTGAGACCTTCTTTAATGTTAAGATCCAGAATAAATTCATGAACTGTCTTTATATATTTGTAATTAAAAACAATATCAAGATCAGTTTTAAAGTACATTCCGTCAGTTTTTCCCGGCACTGAGCGGTTATCAATAAAACTGACTGACAATTTCGGTTTAAAATAAATGTGATGGCGTTTAGGTGCCTCATCCTTTTTCGTTTTTTCAACTGCAGGTTCCTGCGCGATCAGTAAAGAACAGGAAAAAAGTAAGATAATAAATAAGATCTGTTTCATATTCTCCTCCCAGAAAGTTTCAATACAATATGATTATATAGATTACTATTATTTTGGCAAAAAATTGTAAAAAAAGTATCATCATTTCTGTGGTTCTGAATTATTAAAGAGGGTACCCAATGTCATCAGTTGACCTTTTTTTACTTGGTTTCATTATAGAGAGGCCATGGAGCGCTTATGAACTTGCGAAATTTATTAAAGAAAATGATTTAAAAGAGATGATAAAAATCAGTGATGCTTCAATATTTAAAAAACTTATCAAAATGGAATCATCCGGCTATCTTGAATTTAAAACAGTAAAATCAGGAGAGATGCCGGAAAAGAAAATTTATTCAACCACAAAAAAAGGAAAAGAACACTTTTTCAACCTCATGAGGCAGAATGCTGAGAAAGAATTCCAATATCATCAGGATTTCAACACATTCATCTTGAACCTATCAAAAATTGAAAAAAACATAGGGATAAAGATGGTGAAAAAGTTAAAAGCACGTTTTATAGAAAAACGAAAACTTTACAAAAACCTGTTGGAAAAAAACCAAGCTATTCCGATTGAAGGAAGAACAATTATCAGGCAAATATTTCTTGTTAACGAAGCTATGATTCAATGGATTGATGAATTTAGTTGTGAATATAAAAAAAGCTGAGTCAGAAAGGATATTTCCAGAAAAACCATTTTTTCACATACATCAATTTGCGCAACGGAGTTTTCATAACCAGCAACAAGAGACCTATTGAAAATAAGCACCATACAGCGGGCCACTCATTAAGATTAGATGTGGTCAATGTTGCCAGTCCTGGTCCCACGAGAGCGTGATAAAGGGTCATTCTCCAGGAACCGTACACAAAAGGTATGATAAAAGCTGGAACAGCATAACCCAGAAAATAGAGATATCTCATTGCATTCACAGGCACATTCCACGCAATATGCCAGCTTCCATGTACTGAACATAGATTTGGGGCACACATTGCCCCGGTACCATTTAGACAAGTTCCCGCCCAATCAAAAGGATACATTTTTATAATCATAAGAATGGTTCCTGCAAAGCAAAGTGTATAAACAAAATAGGAAATCTTTTTTCTAACCTTATCCGGCACAAAATGCATTGAAACCATATTTATAAAAAATGGTTGGAAAGCAATATGAATATAACCGAGTAGTGTAAGAACCTGATTTACAGGCTGGTCACACTGATCTATATACTGATATGTAATCGCCTGCAGCAATTCCATTAAAGAAAAATATCCTAACGGAATCCACAAATCTTTGCTTTCTTTTTTAACGGCTATATAAATCGTGCTTGCAATACCAACTGTTGCAAGAACTGCCGATGCCTCTCCACTCCAACACATATCTTCCTCCTAAAAAAAACCACAACATCCAATGTAGAGTATTCTAGTGTACACTACACTACTCAGCATACAGTATGTTTAGAAAAAGTCAAAAAAGTTAATGTGAATTATAAAACCATCTATTTTTCTTTGATAATAAAGAGAGAACCGACAGCTATTAACGATACTTACTGAATTTTATTTTTCCGCCTGAAATAAATTCCCCGCGGCAACTTTCAAATCCTCCGGAGTATCGATCTCATACCATTTTATGTTATCAGAGTTAATTATCTCCGGGTAATTACCTCTGTCTACAAGTTCCTGAACAACCATTTCAACGACGGCTTTTTCTTTGTGCTTCTCAGATACAGCCTGAGCTGCCTGAAAGTAATTTTTCCAGAAATCTTTTCTAATAAATGTCATTCCAATATAACCTGCATTCCATTCTGTCAGTTTTTTTGAGATTTTTTTCACTTTTTTATCAGAATTTATAAAAATTTTCATGTCATCATCAGTCAGAGATCTTTTAGTGTCTGCGAAAATCGCATAGTTTTTGATTTCAGTTACCTGAGAACGGACTCTTTCGGTAAAAAAATCGGGATAAATATGATCGACATTCATTATCAGTGTGTCATCATTAAGATAGTTCGCAACCGCAAGAAGAGAGTAAAGATTCTGTTCTCTGTAACGTTTGTTTTCAATCACAGTGGCATCGGGAAATTTTTCCGCACAAAACAATTTCATGTCTTCATGATGATAACCTGAAACAACAATAACCTTTTCAGGATCAAATCCTTTCACCCATTCCATCTGATATTCAAGCATGTTTTTCCCGGCCACTTTGACAAGAGCTTTAGGGATACCTTTACCTAATCTTGAACCTAACCCAGCTGCCAGAATAACAACCTGCATTTTTTCCTCACGAAACTGATCAGTAAACAGAGGAATTTTATTTTCAGAAATAACTATGTAAAGAAAAAATAAGATAAGAATTTGCATAAGCACGTTATTAGTCTAAAATACCTCCGTAAAAAATTATTTGTTAAGAAAATACTTTTGAGGTTGCCGTAATATGACTTTTTCAACAATTATTTATGCAGGTCCGAATTCAATATGTGATCCTGACAGAGAACTTCTTGGACTTTCTCTTCTTAAAAGACAAATTCTTACAGCAGAAAGTCTTGGATCACAAAATGTTATCGTAGTAAGAGACGAAACTGACAAAATACCGTCAGGCAGAAATCTTTTCATAAATGCTTCCTATTTTATTCATCCTATTGCAGTAAAAGAAATCGTGAGCAGTAACTCCTTTTTCATCGAAGAAGGCGGATGGCTTGCTTTTCTTGATAGCGAGACATCGTCACATGAAATAGGGAGTTTTCTTAAAAATGGATTTTTTGAGTCAGAAAAAACGACACCTCCGGGTCACGGGTACAGAGTTCTCGTAAACTCTCCGGACAAAATCAAACTGCTTACTAAAGAACTTTTCAATTCCATGAGAAAACCGATTGACGGTCTTGTCGCAAGAAGTCTGAATAAAACTGTTTCCTTTTTCCTCACAGAGCACGTATGGATTCCTTTACGTTTCACACCCAACATGGTTACTCTCATTGCTGTATGCATTGGAATTCTTTCAGGAATAGTCTGTGCCGGAGGAACATATACATATATTGTGGCAGGAACATTTCTTGCGCAGTTTGCATCTATTCTTGATGGATGCGACGGCGAAGTGGCAAGACTTACATTCAAAACAACCACAACCGGTAAATGGCTTGACAGTATTGGGGATTCCCTCGTAAACACGTCACTTATGATCGGGCTAGGCTATGGTCTGGAACCATATTTTGGAACACTTCCGATCATAATAGGCTGGTCTACAACTGCGGTAAGCTGGTTCCACAATTTTGTAAGTTATTTTGATGTTATTGCAGTAAGAAAAACAACCGATATTTTCGCTTTTACCTGGTGGTTTGAAAAAAAAGATCGTATCAGAAAAGTCGATATATCCAGACCTGTTTACGGTCCCATCAGTTTTTTCGATTTTCTGAAGTACACTTCGAGAAGAGATTTTTATCTTTTCGCCTATTTCATTTTTGCACTAATAGGACCTACAGCAATGATGGTTGGATATGTTGCAACCGCAGCGTTTCTTGTGCCGTCACTTTTTCTCACAGTTGCTCATATTTATTTCGGTATAATAAAAAAGATCTGAGTTAATAATCCGTAAAAAAATCCAGTAGCTTAGAAAGCCTGTCAACACAGAGAATATCTGGAAATCTTGATAAAAACTCTTCTTGGGTTCTAATTGCTACCCTTCCGATAAAAGGAACTCCCAACTCATTCGCAACTTCACCATCATGAAAAGAATCTCCGACAAAGATCATATCCTTTCTTGAAATATCCAACACCTTTACAACATGAAGAATATGATCTTTTCCCTTGGCAAAACCGTCTTTATAACCAAGTATCATATCAAACTTCAAACTATTGTTTCTGCTAAAGTATTTTAAGACCAGATCATGGTAATTGTTTGAAGAAACTATTACTTTAAGGCCCATCTCTTTTAAACGTATTAAAGTATCAACAGTATCATTATCAGGAACAGTGTTAAAAAATACATCCTGCTTTCTCTCTTCAAACTCTTTTTGAACATCATCGTTTCTCGAATCTCCGGGAAACATCACCTCAAGCTGATACTTAAACGGAATTCCGCTCGTTGTAATATAGTTTCTTCTGGCTGTTGCAAGATCAACATCAAAATCTCTTTTGATCAGCTCTGCTGCAAGATCTGCAAAACCTTCCATTGTGTCAATAAGTGTTCCGTCAAGATCAAACAGTATTGCTTTAGAAAATGAATATTTTCCCATTTTTCACCGCATTGATTATTAAATAAAAAGTAGCAACAAACAGGAAACTCCCTGAGTAAACAGCGCTTTTATCCTGAGAATAAGAACTATCATGATCCCGAAACCACCATCAAGACCAAGCATTGAAAAAATAAAATACGATGTACCTTCTGCAACACCCAGTTTTGCAGGGACTAGCATTGCAACATAGTTTGCAAGATTTATCGCCGCATGAGAAAGGATAAGTATGGCAAAGGTATCGGTCACATCACCAATAAGCCAGGCAGCAAACAGAAAAGTAATTAAAGAAATCACTCTTGCGCAAAACTGGAGAAAGAATATAAGAAAAAAACTCTTCCCCTGCCTTTGTCTAAACTTTGACACAGCACTTTCAAACTGATCAACTTTATCTATAAAAACAGAAAAATCTCTCTTTGTGATCTTACCTGCAAACTTAAAGAACTTTGTAGCCGCCGAAAATTTTATTAATAAACTGATAGCAACATAAGGGGCAAAGGAGATCATACTGGCAAAAAATATAAGAACAATATATGTGGAATCAGATCTTACTCTAAGGAAAAGTGCTAAAATTATTGTCAAAAAGATCACAACAGGTTTTGATATCTTAAAAATAAAATTATAGATAACAACTCCCATTACTGCTTCATTTAAAGTTGCATCCTTTTTAATAAGAATACTTTTAACAAATTCACCAGCCTCCCAGGGAAACACTGAATTCATAATACCGCCGACACTGTTTATCGCATGTATTTTATAAAGTGGAATGTCTTTAGGACTTGCATATTTCAATGATGCTGAGTCAAGAACATTCTCAGCAAACCCCATAAAAACAAGAACTGCCGCTCCCAGAAACCCGATCTTTATAAAAGAATCTCTGATGTTGGCAAATCCGATATGGTTCAGAAGATAGTACATCAGTATTATGGAAAGCAGAAAGAAACAAACCTTTGCAACATCGTAGACTTTTTTCATACGCTCACCCAAAATTAAAACATGGAATTATATTAAAGAGCTTCAATATATCAAAAATAAACAGTAATAATACAATAAAACCTCCATTGTTTTGACTTAACAGTCCTGATTTGTATTATTTTGTGTGAATTTGGAGGGAACAGTAATTGACTAAATCTGAACAGGATAAATCGGGATTTAAAGGAACCGTTGCAAAAGCATTTGCGTTTTCACTCATCGGCAATACCGGGGCAAAACTCTTTTTTATGGGAGCGATCCTCGCGGTATTAAAAATAATAAGCAAAGAGGATTTCGGTGTAGCCAACATTGTCCTTGCCATTTTTGCTATTACTGAAAGCATCAACGAAATGGGACTTGGAGTTGCACTTGTCCAGAAAAAGGAAATGCGTTCCGATCAGATCTCTGCTCTTTTCTGGCTATCCCTTCTTATAAGCCTGTTTCTATATCCCGTTCTTTTCTTCGGAGCTCCGATCTTTGCACATTTCTATGAAGTGGAGCAATTAAGCCCGCTTATCAGAATATACGGCGTAGTTCTCGTTATCTACGCATTAAATCTGGTTCCGAGGAACACCCTAGTAAAAGAACTGGAATTCAAAAAACTTGCGATCATAGATAATATTGCAATTGTGGTTTCATCAGGTGTCATGATCTCTTCCGCCTGGCTTGGATACGGTGCATTTTCTATCATCTTTGGAGATCTCACCAACCGCTTCTTACAGCTTGTAGGGTGTTACATCGTTCGTCCTTTCATCCCAAGGATAGATTTTGGATTCTCAAAAATTAAGGACATGTTCCTTTTCGGAGTTTATGCGACCGGTTCAAGACTGCTTTATAACTTTTACACTCATGCAGACTACCTGATCGTCGGAAAAGTTTTCGGTGCTGAGGCACTTGGAATATACACTCTTGCATACAGGATAATTGCTGATCCGGTAAGAACTCTGGCCGGAGTTGTAAATCAGGTTGCCTATCCTACTTTTTCAAAACTTCAGAAAGATCATGAAAGACTAAAAAAGTATTTCTTTACAATTTCCAGGTTCAGCCTGCTATTCGTTGGAAGTCTTCTTATAATTATTGTTGTTTTTATCGATTGGATACTTCTTACCGGTGGATATGAAAAATGGCTCGATGCAGTGCCGATAGCCTATATTTTTGCAGGTGTCGGAGTGGTCAGGTCCATATCACCACTTATACCTCAGCTTCTCAACGCTCTTGGACATGCAAAAAAGAATTTCATCTACTCAATGTGTATGGCTATCGGAATGCCACTAAGTTTTCTTGTAGCTAGTCAGATAAACCTTATGGCCGTTGCATGGTCATGGACTATTGTATACCCGCTGATGGTTATGATCCTTATCTTTTTCGGCTCCAGCCTTCTTAAATACAGTTTTGTAAAATTCACGATAAAGTTTTATTCTTCTCTTCCAATTCTAGCAATAATAGCGGCAATCTGTTTTCTAATAAGAATAACATTTTCAAGCACATATGAGATATATCCGATCATGGCAACGATCATCGCTCTTTTTCTAAGTATTGTTGCGGTTTTTACTATTGTTTTCATTAAGGAAAAGGAAATGCTTTTGAGTTTGTTAAAAAAGGATAAAAAATGACTCAAAAGATCCCGGGCATATACATTCTTAATGGAGAAATAACTTCTTCCGGAACTCTTATCTCAGAATCTGAGAATGAAAACTACAAACTTATAATGGACGGCATCTTCTTTGATGAGGAAAGTGACCTGATAGAAGCAGATGTAGCACTTGAATTGATCGAAAATAAAGGGATCGATGCTCTTGTAAAAAGAAACGGTCATTTCAATATTGCACTTGAAAACAAAAAAAGTGGAATTATTGAACTGATCTCAGACATTCTTGCCACAAAACCCTGGTACTTCTACAACAATGGAAAAAATATAGCAGCAGCACCGACTCCAGGTTTCTTTGCCGAAAATAACCTTAAAATGGAGCTTGATCGCCAGGCGGTTTTTGAAACTGTTGTGTATAACTACACTTTAAGCAATATCACTCTAATTAGTGAAATTCAGAGAAACAAACCATTTTTCCACTACAAGATCTCAGAAAACAAGGCTACTTTTATTAAGAATCATGAACTTACAGCCCCTAAGAAAAAAAAGTTCGATACAAAAGAAAAAATGGCGGAAAAGATCTTTGAGATTATTTCAAGAAACATAAGAAATATTTTAAACAATAAGAAACTCCGGACAGTTGATGTTCAGTTACCTCTTACAGGAGGATTTGATTCAAGACACATCCTTGGAACACTGCTGAAAAACAGGAAAGTTCCATTAGTGTTAAGACATATCAACATTCAGAATATTGACAGCAAACCTGTTGATATTATTGGGGAAGACCTTAACATCTCAGTAAAGAAAAAACACGTTACCGAACTGAATTTCAAAAACATTTCAAAAGAATGGCTCATTAGAAGCGGTGGTTTTGCAAACTTTCACCAGACCTATCTCTTTGACATGCTTTTTGACAAACCTAAAGAAAAAATGATTGGATTTGACGGATATCTGATGGACGCACTTCTTGGGATAAGACCGCTATTCAAGCCTGTCACTAATATTAATGACAATAAAACTGTCCTTAAAAAGACATACGGCTCTTTTAAAACACATAGATCATTATTTAAAGAATATGACCTTTATCTTTCAGAATGCACCGAAAATGTCACAAAAAGATTCGCAGATTTCAAGGGTAATTCTCTGGAGAAAGGTCTTTTGCAGCAGATAGTTACGCGTTCAGTAAAATATACAGGTTCAATTTTTCCAGTCTGTGGAGATTCTTTATTAAATTTTGCTCCCGGAGCCTGCTCCGATTCGCTTTTCTTTGCCTTAAACTCAAACTGGAAAGAAGGAATGTATAACAAGGCTCGATACTCTATGCTGAAAAGTTATTTTCCTGAAATGGATAAGTATCCTTCTATTTATGGTAAAAAATTCTCTGAACTTAACAACAAAAACTCTAATACGCTCACTAGCGAAAAAATACGTAAAATATTCAAGTCCGGCTTGCTGAAAAACATTGCTCTATTTATTCCAAGACTTTCACATGGAATATTTGAGCCGGTTAAAGAAGGCGAGCATTACTGGTTAAGAAGGATTCCTGAACTCAGAAATATGATGAACAATTTTGTTAAGAACAGTCTCCTGGCACAAGACCTGATAATTGAACAGGTTGCGCTTGATAGGATTTGGAAAGATCACCAAAAGGGTGCTTTTAATGCCTGGACCATGATGAATCTTTTCTCGATCGAATGTAGCTACAGGATGCTTGTAAAGAAACAATCTATAGAGGAAATTGTTAATATTTTTTTTAAACCGAAAACCGAGGTCTGATTTTGAAAATAGCCTATATCAACGATCAGATTTTTCCTTGTGGTGATACAGATTGCGAACAGATCATGCAGACTGTATCCAACATGGGGAAAACATCCTCAGATGTAACCTTAATTCTTCCTAAAAAATGGGGTTCAAAAGGCACTGATATTAATGAACTTGCTGACTATTATCAGATTGATCCCACCTTTAAAATTGTTCAGATAAAAAGCCTCTTTCCATGCGCAAGGTGGATAGAAAAACAGTCTCATGGGTTTGTCGCACTTTTTTCAAAATCTGTTAGAAAGTCTGATGTAATCTACACAAGAAACCTTCCGACAGTTGTAGCGGTTCTACTCTTTTCAAACAAAAAAGTCTTTTATGAAACATACCGAAACTGGCCGGATCAATTGCCTTTTATGAATTGGCTTTTTAGAAAGATCAGAAATTTAAAAAAACTTAAAGGCATTATTCTTCACTCCCAATTTGCTGCTGACAGTTATTTAAAAATTGGATATGAACCATCAAAAATAGTCGCAAAAAGAAATGGATACGACCCGAAACGAATTCAGCCCGTTCTTTCAAAAAATGAAGCAAGAGAAAACCTTGAACTGCCTAAAGACAGAAAGATCCTTACCTACGCCGGACACGTTTCACCCGAGAAAGGACTTTTGGGAGTGCTTGATCTAGCGGAATCAAATAAGGATGCTTACTTTGTCATTGCAGGATCAAAAGGCAGAACAGCCGTTGAAGAAAGAGCTGAAAACATGGAAAACGTAAAGATCGTTCCATGGCTTAAATTCGATAAAGTTGTTGAATATCTCTATGCAGCGGACATACTCATCATACCACCTACAGTTGGACCGCTTAAAACTGTAGGAAACACAGTTCTTCCAATAAAAACATTCCTTTACATGGCTTGCAACAGAGTTATCTTTGCTCCTGATTCACCGGATTTCAAAGGCGTTTTAAACAATAATGAAAATGCAAAACTTGTTGAACCTGATAACTTTGAAAAAGCTGATGCAGGACTTAAAGAACTCCTGGAAAACCCAGAACTCTGTGAAAAATTAAGTCAGCAAGCTTACGTTGATACAAAAGAACTCACCTATGAAAAGCGTTCTGCTGATATTGTTGAGTTTATTAAAGAAAGAATCTAAAGCTAATAGTCCTAAAGCTCTCCTTTACGGTTACCCACAAACGCAAAAAAGCCCTTTTCTAAGCACATAATTTTAGCTATGCGTTTAGAAAAAGGCAAAAAAAATGAGGCGACGACCTACTTTCCCACGGCCACTGACCGCAGTA
>Ga0222695_1000231_pt1 | contig 36205 bp, 37 predicted proteins | sample AntAcemetage1398_FD_179834 | JGI IMG/M metagenome (GOLD analysis project Ga0222695, IMG submission 179834) | Saline water microbial communities from Ace Lake, Antarctica - #1398 | ecosystem: Environmental > Aquatic > Non-marine Saline and Alkaline > Saline | place: Antarctica: Ace Lake...
TGAGTTGAGCTGAAGAGCCGGATGTGGGAAATCCACAAGTCCGGTTCTGTGAGGGGCATTGAAACTCCTCTAGGTAGTTTATTAATTTGGACTAAAGGAGGAGTCATATTATGTCTACTCGACAAAACTACAATATAGTGATAATCGGCGGCGGAAGTGTTGGAACTCCTCTTGCGTACTATCTTGCAAAGAAGGGAAAGAAAGTCTGTGTTATCGAAAAACACGCATCAACTGGTCGTGGACAGAATAGGGCGGCTATCGGCGGAATCAGAGCAACGCACAGTGATCCTGCAAAGATCAAGATATGCGGTATCTCACTTGATATTGTGAGAAATATGAAAAAAGAGCACGGAATAGATATTGACTGGCTTGAAGGCGGATATCTTTTTCCTGTTTACGATACTGAAAGGGAACGCGCACTTAAGGAGCTTCTTGTTGTACAGAAACAGTTTGGTCTTAATATCGACTGGATTGATGTCGAAAGTGTTAAGGAGCTTGTTCCGGGCATTAACGACAGAGGTCTTAGAGGAGCAACTTTTTCTCCGGAAGATGGAAGTGCTTCACCACTTAAGACAACGGGAGCTTTTTATAAACTTGCAACGGAAGCTGGTGTTGATTTCAAATTCTATGAAAACGTTCTTTCAATGGAAATGGATGGTGATGAGATAAAAAGTGTTAAAACCAATAAGGATGTCTACACAGCGGATCTTTTTATAAATGCTGCTGGTGGTGATGCCAGAGAAATAGGAAAAATGAGCGGCCTTGAACTGCCTGTCTATCCTGATTCACACGAAGCCGGAATAACAGAACCTGTAAAGTCATTCTTTAAGCCGATGGTTGTTGATATCAGGCCTGATTCTCATTCTCACAACTATTATTTCTACCAGAATATAGAAGGTCAGGTTGTTTTCTGCATAACTCCCGACCCCAAAGCTCCGGGAAAGGATAGTGACAACACAAGTGAGTTTCTTCCGCTTGTAATAAAAAGAATGATAGAGCTTTACCCGAGACTTAGAAATCTCAGAGTAAGAAGAACTTGGAGAGGACTCTATCCTATGACTCCTGATGGTTTTCCAATTGTAGGATTTACAAAAGATGTGAAAAATCTTTTTCTTAATGTCGGAATGTGCGGTCAGGGATATATGCTGGGGTCAGGACTTGGTAAAATAATTTCAGAAATAGTTGTCGATAATTCAAAAGAATACGATTTTATTCTTGATCAGCTTTCTCTCTATCGCGATTTTTCCGGCGAGGAAATGCTCAAATAATTTCCCTGACCCCCTTTCTCAAAGGGGGAAATGGATCTGTGGTTTGTAAAAGTCCCCTTGTCAAAGGGGATTTAGGGGATTTTAGAAAATTGGTTTTTTAAAAAATTCGTGTATCCTTAAAAGCGCGTGTGTAACTATGATTTTTTTGGAGATTTAAATGAAAAAGGTTTTAGGTGTAATTTTTATTTTTACGACTATCTTTATTCTTTCCTGTGATGATAACTGCAAATGTGATGAATGCGGCAGTGATGAAGCTGCGGTTTCCGATACTGATGTAACCGATGATTCTTCCGACCTGAATAACGTTGAGCAGGATGTTGTAACAGAAGAAGAGCCGGATGTGAATGATGAGGATGTTGCTGTCGAAGAGGATGTAGACACAAGTTCCGACGAGGATACTGATGACAGTGATGACGTTTGTCCGGTAATAACGCTTGGAGAGCTCTGGGTGGATGCATATTCAGATGGAATGGACTACACTGGTGAGCCGGGAGTTTCTCTCGGGGATACCGATATGTCTGACTGGATCCAGATGATGTTCTCTGTTGAGGAAGACGAAGAGGCGACAGAAGAAGTTCTTGCTGATCTGACAGTAGGAATATACGATCTAAGCACAGAGGCAAATCAGGATCTTAATACTTGTACAGAGTGTATTCTGATCTTTGAAGATTTCGACGAAGAGAGTGAGGATGAAATGGGAGGTCCTGCAAAAACTTATTTTCAGGAATCAGGTACGATAGAGATAACTGAAATAAAAGAGGGAACCGGTCAGTCAAAGGGCATAATCAATGCAAAACTTGTTCAGGTCTATCTTGACATGTTCTCAATGAGCGTAATAAAAGTCGAGGGGGGAAGCTGTCTTGAGTTCAAAAATGAGCCATTTGACACTTTTTGTACACCTGACTGTACAGATAAGATCTGTGGATCAGATGGATGCTATGACACATGTGGAGACTGTGAGAGTGGATTTGAATGCAACGAGGAAGGGACATCTTGTGATCTTATCCCGACCGATGATGACGTTTCTGATGCTGATACCGACGCATAATTTCTGATATTCCAGGAATCTTACCAAATTAATTTACCTTGACTGAAAATTCTTTAAAAGTAATATGAATAGTCGGTTTTTTTATTATTTGGAGGAAAACATGAAGAGAATTTTTACAATTATGGCAGTTTTAGTATTTGCATTATTTATTTCATCTTGCGGCAGTGATGACGACACAGGAAATACCGGTGACACAGGAAATACTGGTAACACAGGGGATACAGGCGACACAGGAGATACTGGAGACACAGGAAATACCGGTAACACGGGAAATACAGGTGACACAGGAAATACCGGTAACACGGGAAATACAGGTGACACAGGAAATACAGGAAATACTGGTGACACAGGAAATACTGGCGACACAGGAAACACTGGCGACACAGGAAACACTGGCGACACAGGAAATACTGGTAACACAGGCGATACTGGTTCAATCATTCCCAACTATGATTTCAGTGACTGGAGTGGAGAACCTGAGATGGCTACTTCCTGGGTATTAGGAAATTATCCGACTCCTGTAATTACTGCTGAGAAGGTTGATCGTGGTTCTTCTGATTACGCTCTTAAAGTATCTCATCCTGCTTATGATGATAAGAACATTTATGCTTTTTCAACTGAAGAATTCAGTGCGAATGATACTCTTCCAACAAAAATAAGATTTCAAGTAATTACTGATAATACTTCAAAAATGTCTGTCAACATTAATTGTGCTGGAACACAGCTTTTCTATAACTTTAATGCAACTACAAAAAAATTCTTGAACGATTCCCAGAATGCATATAATGTCATTGATTTTGCAAGCACTACAGATTTTAATGACACTGAAATTGTTATTGGTGCTGAATTAACAGCAGATCTGTGGAATTCAGGCACAATGTGCCAGCTTGAATTTAAATCAGGTAAAAAAGTCGCATTTAATATGACAATTGACAATGTAATTGTTGAGTAAGATCTGAACCTCTTCTCTTATTTCATAAAATTTTCTATGTTGGGGTTAATTCTCCTAAATCTAACCTAAAATCTTGCATATTACCTCAAATAAGCTACAAAAAACTGTTGTTTAATTCTTTTTAGAGGCGTCTATGACTATTTTTGAAGAAAAAGGGATTTCATTGAAGGTTCTTAAGTCAATTGGTAATGATGAGAAGCTTCGTGGTTTCTGTGAAGATGTGATGAGAATGTGTTCGATGAATGCGAACAGCTTTAAGAATCTTGTGAGATATTCCAGAGAGACGGCTCTTAGGGAAAATATTGATTTTTCTAAGCTTGCTGCTCTTGTGGGTCTTGACGAGATAGGGAATGATCCGAAGAAAAATGAGAAATCAAAGGGTGAGGAAATCCTCAACCGTCTTTATGAGCTCAGATATCCCGAGTGGTCAGCCCAAAAGCTTGCGTTTAAGAAGCTCAGAGACCGATACAGAGCTTCTACGGGTGGGGAGATAGAATTCCCCGAGTTTGCCGAAGGAAACAGCTTTAAGGTCAATTTCACTATCAAAAATGAAGAAGATATTGAAAAAATGATTGAATCTATTTCAAACGGCAAGGAGTTCCTTCTGGAATCGCTTAGAAAAATAAAGGAATAGGGGGCAATGATGATCAAGCACTGCATTTTGTGGAAAGTAAAAGAAGATAAAAAAGGAAGCTGTGAAATTATTAAAAATACTCTTGAAGCTCTTCCTGCAAAGATCGGTGTGGTCAGGGATCTTGAAGTTGGCCTTAATGTGAATGAAACTCCGAGATCTTACGACATTATTCTGGTCGTTCATTTTGACAATCTTGAAGATCTTGAAATTTACCGCGTGCATCCTGCACATCAGGAAGCTGTGAAAATAATCAGGGAAAGAACAACTGATGTCGTGTCAGTTGATTACGAAGTATAGACCTCTCTGGGATGGGCTCAAAAGGTTTTATTCGTTCCCCGGTTCATCATACTTCTTAAGCAGTATCTGGAGAATTTTTCTTGCAGCATTTTCGAAGTTTTCAGTATAATTCGTAAGAATAATAACTCCCGCTTTGTTTTCTCTGTCAATATGAATATGTGTGGAGTATCCACCAGTAGCGCCACGATGACCATATCTTGTTCCGTGTGGGTAGTGAGTTTTTCCCCAATTAAAACAGGCGTAGGTGTCTTTTTCTGAAAGGTGTAACTCTGTAAACATCTTCTCAGGAAGGATCTTTGGATGAGTGTTTTCAATAAGTGCTTTTATATATTTGAGCATGTCATGAGCATTTGATTTTATTGCACCGGCTCCTGCAAATGATGGAAGGTCCCAGTTCTTAACTTCTTTTCCTGAATTATGTGGTTTTGCAAGGAGTTTTTTGTCAACTTTGGATAGTTCAGTCGTGGAGCTGATCATTCCAAGCGGTTTAAAGATCCGTTCCTGAATAAGTTCTTCATAGTTTTTCTTGCCGTCGATTTTTACGAGGATATTTCCAAGGAATCCCATTGCCAGATTTGAATATTCATAGGTTTCACCAGGCTTTCTTATCATTTTGTAATTGCTAATGAATTTATATATAGCCTCAACGGGATAATCTGCATATGGGTTTAAAATATCTTTTTCATATTCTTTAAAATCTGACGGCATTCTGGGAAGTCCGGAAGTGTGGCTTGAAATATGTTTAAAAGTGATCTGAGTGTCATCACCTTCGTAAATCGGCATTTTTACATTTTCAGGAAGATATTTCGCAATGGGATCGTCAACATTAAGTTTACCTTCCGCTTCAAGTTGAAGCATGATTGCCGCGGTAAAGGTCTTTGTTATTGAGCCGATTTCAAAGATCATATCTTTATTCACAGGAGTTTTTTCTTTAATGCTGTTATATCCAAATGCGTAGGTTTTTTCTGCACCATTTAGGTATGTACCAATGACAATTCCAGCCTTCCCCTCTTTACCGGTGACAGCTTTTGCAATGTCAACAACTGTTGTTTGTTCCGTTATTTTAGGAAATTGAATTGGTTCAGTGAGCCATAAACCTGCGAGTCTATTATCATCATCTATATAAAAGGAAAACTTGATATTTTTCCCTTTTTTACATTTTACAATGTTAAAAAAAGCTGATTTGCCAACTTTTTCACTTTCTCCTATATCAGAAAGATTTCCACATGTTTTATAAAAACTATTAAAAACATTGATTGTCTTTTCAGATGGAAGAGCTTCTTTCATATTGGTGTTGTAAAAAATAAGGAACTTTTCATATTCCTTCTTATTATAGAACTTAAAAAACTGAGTAGCGATGTCTTTATTTGAAAAAGTTTTAATCTTTTTCAGATCGTTGCTTTCATAAGCTGTAATGATTTCAGCAATTACGGGCTGAACAACTTTTTTTTCTGGTTTTACAGGATCGCTGGGGTTTTCAACACTTGCGCAACTTGAAATAAAAAGCAGCATAATCAAAATAAATAGTTTTTTCATTGGAACCCCCGTTAATATAAATCTTTTTAAGCTTATTTAATAATGGAATTTTAGTAAAGGAAACTGGCAAACATGATTAAAATGGTTATCATCTCAAACGGATTTTTTAGGAGAATGTTATGCGTCCGACAATCGACAGAATAGTTATTGATCCACAGTATAAACATCACAAGCTGCCTTTTGATATTGCTCACAAACTTTCCATTAAGCCGGAGTTCATGTCAAAGGACGAACTTGTTGAGCACGTAAGGGAAAATCCGGGTGAAGATCTTTTTAAAACTGCAAAGAGGATTTTGTTCTTCACAGAAAACAAAGGAAAATTTCTCAAAAAATGTCCAGGGAGCAGGGGAGTTCTCTGTTGCAACTATTACACGATAAACAGCGTGACAGGTTGTCCTTATGACTGTTCATACTGCATACTTCAGCACTACATTGAGAACAATCCTTTTATTACGGTGTTTCTTAATCGTGAAAAGGCAATGGACGAAATGGAAGAGTTTCTGACAACTCACGATCACATTCGTCTGGGAACTGGAGAACTTGCAGATTCGCTTGGTCTGGATCACCTTCTTGATGAGAGTGGTTTTTTCTTAAGTGAAATAGAAAAGAGGGGCCTGACAGAGAAGGTCCAGTTTGAGTTTAAAACAAAGTCAGCTGAAGTAGAAAGACTGCTTGAAGTTTATAAAAAATACCGTAGCGTTGATACAGTCGTAGGATTTTCAGTAAATATTCCTGAATTTAACCTAAAAGAGGAGCCGGGAACTGTCCCCATGTCTGATAGAATTGATGCGGCGGTAAAACTTGCAGAAGCGGGAGTTAAGATTGCTATTCATTTTGATCCTATTGTAATGATCGACAAATTTTTTGATGAGTATATGAAACTTATAGACTATATTTTTTCACGTCTTGATAATTCAAAAGTCGTCTGGATAAGTATGGGTGGATTCAGGCACACACTCTCAATGACGAGTACAGTTTACAAACGTTTCCCTGACAGTAAACTTTTAATGGGTGAAATGTTCCCGTCTGATAGTGACAATAAACTCAGGTATTTAGCTGTAAAAAGAAGAAGGTTCTATCAATCGTTTATTGATGAAATATCAAAGTATTTTGACGGAAATCCTCCGCTGTATATGTGCATGGAAAAAGCGTTTCTATGGGAAGATACTGGCCTTAAGACCTTTAAACCTGTCTTTTAATTTTGAGCGTAAATATGAATCATCTTTGCAACAAAAAGCTCGTTTGCTTCCTTGTTTGGAGAAATTGAGTTAGTTGCACAAAAAACTTCTCTTTCAGTTTCAAGAATCTTTATTGACGCATCAAGAATTGTGCCAAGCTCGTTGTTTGATGCATAACAGGGATATGATTCGTGTATATAATCAACAGTCTCAATAACCCGACAAAGCTCAAGATCGATCTTGGGGTCAAGCATGTATCTGGAAACTGTTAAAAGAACAGGTCTTAATGCTCTGAAGGTCAGAAGGTAGTTCATGAGTTTAGGTCTTTCTTCCTGCTTGACCGAATCAACTATTTTGCGGGCAAGGTCAATAACAATAGTTAGATCTCTGACCGTTGTCTTCACTTGGTTAACCTTGTCAGCGTCAATAAAAATAGCGGCAATATGATCAAGACAGTCCTCAATAGTTATTCTGATCTCGGGATCTTTGATCTTTCCGATCAGGTCAATTATCTGTTCCTGAATAAAACTGCGTGTAATAACCTCTCTTAGCTCTATAACAAGTGACTTGGTTGAATAATCAACATTTGTCTTGAATTCATGTTTGTTCGATGCAAAACCCTCAAGCATAGTGAGCATTTTCTTTCGCAGATACGATCTGTCTTCAGGAATTGCATGTGGCAGAATGAACTTTAGCCAGATCATAAAGTTAATTATATCCGAAAGTTCATTTGTAAAACTTTTTGAAATATGTCTTGAGATAAGAACAGGATAGTTGCCTCTTGCAAGAGTTCCCCAGTCACAAGTATTTTCATGAAGTGGAGAAAGAACTGACATGTTTCCTATTGTCTGAATAAAAAGATAGCTCGGAATGAAGTGGGGAAGCCCTTTATCTATGAGGTTTATCGAGTGACAGATAAGGTGGTGAAAACTTTTGAGATCACGTTTTAAATAGAAGTGATCTTCTTCCGGTATTTTTCTTAATATTTTTTCTATCTTAGAATTATACTTGTCAAAAATAGGCTTTATTATTGTCTTAAAATCCTTTTCAGCTTCGATCTTAGGCTTTTTCAGAACGGCTTCTGTCAGATGGATGATGTAATCAAGCGCAACCCAAAGATCCGGAGTAATATTGATCTGAATGGCAGCTTCAGTTTTCTGATGATGAATATAGTCAATTAGATCGTCTCTCTTAAAGTTGTCCCAGTTCTGGATTTTCTGAAGTTGATCGTAATATTTTTTCAAAACAGACTCCTCTGAGAAGATTTTTCAATTCCGAATTTATCTAGCCCTTTATTTGTTATAATTCTTCCCTTTTGTGTTCTTGCAATGAATCCTGATTTTATAAGATATGGTTCATAAACTTCTTCAAGAGTTCTCTTTTCCTCACTTACAGAAGCAGCTATCGCCTCGACACCAACTGGTCCTCCGTTGAAGGAATCAATGATAGTAAGAAGAATCGTTCTGTCCATCTGGTCAAGTCCATCTTCATCGATCTCCATCTGATCAAGCGCATATTTTGCAATTTTTAGATCAATTGTGCCGTCTCCTTTAATCTGCGCAAAATCTCTTATTCTTTTAAGGATCCTGTTTGCAATTCTAGGAGTACCTCTTGATCTTTTTGCAATCTCCAGAGCACCCTCAGGGTTAGTTTGGATATCAAGAATCCTGGAAGATCTTTTGACGATCTCCTTGAGTTCATCAACAGAGTAGTAATCCATTCTGAAAATGATCTGAAAACGACTTCTAAGAGGACTAGAAAGTGAACCGGTCTTTGTTGTTGCCCCGATAAGAGTGAAAGGCTCGATAGGCAGTCTCATGCTTTTTGCATGAGCACCTTCACCAAGCATAATATCAAAGTAGAAGTCTTCCATAGCAGAGTAAAGACTCTCTTCAATGGATGCGTTTAACCTGTGGATCTCATCTATAAACAGCACGTCTTTTTCTTTAAGTGATGTCAAAAGTCCAGCCAGATCGCCTTTTTTATCAATTGCCGGTCCTGAAGTTACAACAATGTTCACATCCATTTCGTTTGCTACGATCTGGCTTAAAGTTGTCTTTCCAAGTCCGGGAGGTCCTGCTAGAAGAAGATGGTCAAGCTGACGATCGTTTCTTTTTGCAGCTTCAATATAAACCTTGATATTATTAACTACACTTTTCTGTCCGATATATCCGTCAAGATACAGAGGTCGAAGTCCGGCGCTGTTGTGTCTGTCTTCTCTTATTTCAATCGTATCAGTGATCTTTTCTTCATCCATAGTTATTTCCCGTTAATAATTCGAAGAGCTTCTCTGACGATCTGTTCAGCTCTTAGATTTTCTCTGTTCTTAACCTTTGAAAGGGTGTTCCTGACCTGAATAGGGTTATATCCTAGAGCAATGAGGCCTTCCTGAGCATTTAGGGTCTGTCTATCTTCCACAGAAGAGATGATAGAAATTCCTGTGATTTTTGTAACCTTATCTTTCAGGTCAATTATTATTCTTTCCGCAGTTTTTGCACCTACACCACTAACTTTCTTAAAAAAAGATGAATTGCCGGTAGCTATTGCGTTGCTGATCTCTTCCACATTGTTTGAAGAGATAATTGCGAGCGCTGTTTTAGGACCGATCTTATTCACTTCACGAAGCAGGTTGAAAAGATTTTTTTCTTCCGGAATCTGAAATCCAAACAGAACAATAGCATCTTCTCTTACTGAAGTTTCAATGAAAAGTTCAAGTTCGTCTCCTTCAGTACTTGATCCGGCAATTGCTGAAGTTGTTAAAATAGAGTAACCGACTCCACCCTGAGTTAATATTATCAATTCTTTTTCGTTTGAAGAAATCACGGTACCTTTTATATAACCAATCATAGTTTACCTACACTGAAAAAGCGTGAGTTAAAGCGACGGCCAATGCATCAGCGGCATCTTCCTGAGGAATTTCTTTAAGTTTGAGCAGTACCTTAACCATTTCCTGGATCTGGTACTTCTGAGCTCTGCCACTACCAGTTACAGACTGTTTTACACGGGTAGGAGTATATTCAAAGATAGGAACTCCGTGAGTGACTGCGGCACTCATTATTGCTCCACGGACATGACCAAGTTTTAATGCACTTTGTGCGTTCTTTGACATGAAAATATCTTCAATGGCAACGTAGTCTGGTTTATGTTCTTCAATGACTTCGCAAATTCCCTTAAAAATAAAGGCAACCCTATCTTTAAAGACCATGTTCTTAGGTGGAGCAACTATTCCATTATCAATGTGAATATATCTGTTAGAAATTACGTTAAGAAGTCCAAACCCAGTCCTGATACTTCCGGGATCAACTCCCATTATGATGTATCCGGATTTACTCAATGACTGCTATTCCTCGATTATCTTTGTAAAGTCGATGTCGTAGTTTGCGTAAGCATCCTGAACATCATCACTATCGTCAAGGGATTCAACAAGTCTAAGCACCTGTTCAGCTGTTTTCCCTTCGACCTTAACAAAGTTCTGAGGAATTCTGGACAGCTTGCTTTCTTCAATATTAAATCCTGCTTCAGTAAGAGCAGTGGATACAGCGTAAAGATCAGCAACTTCTGTTCTTATCTCCCAAACTGCGTCCATGTCAACGACATCTTCAGCACCGGCTTCAAGAGCGACATCCATGATCTGTTCTTCAGTAATAGCTTCTTTTTGGATTATGATCTGTCCTTTTCTGTCAAACATCCAGTTTACACAGCCACTCTCGCCCATATTTCCGCCTGATTTTGAGAATATTCTTCTGATCTCGGCAACAGTTCTATTTTTGTTATCTGTGGTGCAGTCAACCATCACGGCAACTCCACCAGGACCGTAACCTTCGTATGTAACTTCTTCGTAAGATACACCTTCAAGTTCTCCAGTTCCCTTTTTGACCGCTCTAACAATGTTATCCTGAGGCATGTTTGCGCCCTTTGCACTCTGGATGGCAGTCTTAAGTCTTGGATTTCCATCAGGATCTCCGCCACCAGCCTTTGCTGCAATAGTAATTTCCTTAATTAACTTGGTGAAAATCTTTCCTCTTTTAGCGTCAGCAGCACCTTTCTTGTGCTTGATGGAACTCCATTTATTATGTCCTGACATGAAATCCTCCAATTTGATTAATCAGATAAAAAAATAAAAGCAGAAAATTTTTAGCATAAAAGGACTACCACCGCAAGTTTTTAAGGTTACTGTGGCAAAAATTTGACTGTGCGGGTTTCATGAAATATTATTCCCACGGTAAAGTCGTTCAAATTTTTAACTGGATGTGTAACAAATGAAGATTTTAATAGCCGCATCTGAACTTGAGCCTTTTATTTCATCAGGAAAAATGGCAGGTCGTATCAGAAATATCTCAAAGGCAGCCAAGAAAGAAGCGGAAATTGAATATATAATTCCACTCTATACATCCGTTGATGAAAACAAATTTGATCTAAAACCAACAGGGAAAGGATTTGAGATTCCCGTTGCGGATAAGGTTGAAAATGCGGAGATCTGGGAAGGAACTCATCCTGAAACTGGATGCAGAGTCTGGTTCGTGTCCAACAGATACTTTGAAAGGGATGGTCTGTATGGAAATGATACCGGTGACTATCCGGACAATGCAGAGCGATTTGTTTTCTTTTCAAGGTCTGTGCTTGAAGTTGCCAAACATGTTTCAAAACCTAACATAATCCATTGTAATGACTGGCAGACAGCACTTGTTCCTCTTTATCTGAACGAAGTTTATAAAAAAGCAGGGCAGCTTAATGATGTCCGTTCAGTACTTTCTATCCATGACATCCGTTTTCAGGGAAGATTCTGGCTTTATGATCTTTATATCCTGAATTTGGGCTGGGAAGTTTTCTCACCGGAAAAACTTGAATTCTACAATGACATTAACTTTCTAAAAGGTGGAATTGTATACTGCGATGCAATACTTACTGTTAACGAAAATTACTCCGATGATATTTTGACTCCGGAGTTGGGGTGCGGAATGGAAGGAGTGCTTGAAAAATACAAAGAAAAATTGTTTCCGATTGGGTTAAAGGATTCTCAGATTCTTGATAACGGTCCGTTTGATGGAGATCTTTCAGATAGGCTTATAAAATTCTACAAACAGGTAGCTAAATGAAAAAAAAGCTCTCTGTTCTTTTAATCTTTCTGATCTTTCTGTTTGTTTATGCTGATCAGCAGAAAGATGTCGTAGTAAAAGTCGATGATGGTCATATAAACTGGACTGAGAAAACCGTTACGGTTACAGGCAGTGGTGTCCCGGACCTTAATATTAACAATGGAAATTCCGCAAGACTCTTTTGCGAAAAAGTGGCGCTTAAAAATGCAAGATATAGGCTTATAAAGATCCTTGGAAAAATGTCTCTTGATGGAAAAGTTACAGTTTCTAAGTTTATCTCAGAAAGAAAAGATATGACATTCGAAGTTCCCGGAAGCAGATCTGAACCCATTGAAAAGGTCGATCAAAGAAGTTATTCAGATGGCGCAGTTGACCTTAAACTAAAGTATTCAGTTAAAGATGCTCTGCATGAGGTTTGCAGCAGATATAGAGCGGAATTGCAAAAAAAATCTGTTTCTACTAAAATTGTAAGGAATCTGCCGGTTGACGAAAATGTGCTTTTTCCAGTGTTAGTTATCGAAGTGAAGAAAAAAAAGTTTATTCCAGTTCTTTTTCCGAGAGTTGTTGATAATGGAGGGACGTTGATTTACGGGCTTGAAAAGCTGACAGCAAAGGACTGTGGTGATCCTCTCAGGTATGTTAATGAATATAAAAAAGAGACTGGTCTATATATTAAGGCTGAAAAGATCAATAAAAACAACGAGATCGTTATTTCGCAGATTGATGAGCTCATAGTTAAGACCCAGTTGAAGAAAAATGTTCTTGAAAATGGGAAAGTTTTAATAGTTTTAAAATAAACGGAGAAAAATGATGATAACAAAAGGCAGACTGAACAGATTTTTCTTTAATAGAAAAGGGTGGATTCCCATCTTTTTTCTGTTAGTCTTTATTCTATGTATCATTGTAGCTCCTAATATCACGTCTATTTTGCTTGCAGCACTCTTTATTGCCTACGCTGTGGAGCCACTTGTACAGTTCATGTCAAGAAAGCTCAAGCTTCCACGATCAGTAGCTTCAGGATTGGTGCTGTTTATAATAGTGCTTTTTGGATTATTGTTGATACTTATTGTTCTTCCCGGAATTGTTGAGCAGCTCTATATGGCCTTTAGCAATTTTGATACATTTTCAAAAGACCTCTGGGAATGGATAAACGCATTGTCGCTAAAGCTTGGGATCGATTTAAGCAGCCATATTGATAGGCAGGAGCTTGCCGGAAGGCTTTCATCGGTGCTGGAACCTCTTTTTTCATCCGCAACAAATGTTTTCGGAATGTTGTTTAAAAAAACATTCGGTGTCCTTTCATTTATTTTCAATATGGTCATTTTTGTAGTGATAGCCTATTTTACCAGTTCAAGATATCCGCAGATCAAGGATTCTATTTTTTCACTTGTTCCACCTTTGAAACAGACAAACACAAAGATCTGGCTTGGAAAGTTTGACTTGATACTTTCAGGTTTTATTCGCGGACAATTGCTGGTCTGTTTAGTTCTCGGCAGTTTATATTCAGCGGGTTTTGCCATAGCCAATATTCCAAACGCACTGAGTCTGGGAATTTTTATTGGAGCTCTGTGCATCGTTCCCTATGTCGGACTTTTTTTCGGTATAGTTATTTCAATTCTGCTGACACTTGTTTCAGCCGGACCGTTCGCCTTGATAAAACTAGCCATAGTTTTTATTGTTATTCAGACCTGTGATACCCTGTTTATCACACCGAATATTGTTGGAAAAAAAGTCGGGATCCGACCGATCTTTGTAATCATTGCAATATTTGCCGGAGCTGAGGTCGGAGGATTCCTCGGAGTTCTCATAGCCGTTCCAACCTTTGCTATTCTCAAACTTCTGGGGGATGATATGATCAAAAGATACAAGCATTCATCTTTCTATACAGAAAATGAGGAAGCCGAGAGTTAAATGAACTTTCTCATTACACGAAAACTTGGCGATATTATCTCCAACGACGCTCCATTTGATTTTATTGAGGAAAATAGCTTCCTGATAGGCGCTGAGATAATGCTGAGTAAGCCGGAACTTATTGATGATGTCGATCTGTCGGAAATAAAAAGAAAGTGTGAAGGACTTAAGCTTACTGCGCATCTGCCTTTCTATGATCTAAATATAGCCTCAGTTGACTCTTTTATCAGAAGCTACAGCATGGATGTCATGATAAAGGGACTGGTTTTTTGTGAAAAACTGGATATAAGAAGTGCTATTGCTCATTTTGGCTTTAATGTTAAGCTTGCAGGTAAGGCAGCGGCAAAATGGAAAGAGACCTTTTTTCCTCAAAAAAAACTTATTGAAGGTGAAGCACAGAAAAGAGGTGTGAATCTTATCTGGGAAAATACATACGAAAATAACATCGAGTTTTTTGATGAGATCCTAAAAGTTTGTCCTGATACACGTTTTTGTCTGGACAGTGGGCACTGTAACTGTTTTGCTGATTTTTCTCCTGTTGAGTTCATTAATAGATATAAAGAGAAAGTTGTACACCTTCATCTTCATGATAATGACGGAAAAGAAGATTCTCACATGTCTCCAGGATTAGGAAGTGTCAATTTTTCAGCGCTTTTTAATGAAATTGGAAAGTCAAAAATAGAAAACACCGTTTTTGAAATAGAACCGGAAATGTATATGAAAAATAAAAATAATATTAGTGAAATATTCAAAACGAGGAAAAAATGAGAAAACTTATCGTTGCTGCTTTTGTTCTTACCTTTTTTGCATGTGGTGGTCTCGCCAATATCTATGAATTGAAAATGGAAAATGAAAAACCAGTTGTTGTCGGATCAGAAAACGGACTTATGTGGTATATGGATGATCCTGAGAATGCTAACACAAAACTTAATATGCTTACATACTCCAAAGCAACTGAGCTTTGTGAAAACATGGATTATGCTGGACACAGTGACTGGAGACTTCCAACAATTGATGAATTGAGGACAGTTGTTTTAGGTTATATCGATATAGAGCCCGGTGGAAGATGCAAAGTGGGAGCGAAATGTCTTTATAAAACCTGTCTTTTTGAGGGACAGAAAAGTGAAGATGATTATCCATGCTCTAACAAGGAAGAGCTTGAACTTCTGCAGGGACCGGGGCCTTTAGGATGTTTCTTTGATGATGTCTGGAGAGAATACTGTGGATACTACTGGTCGGCTTCAAGAATTGATAGAATGGTAGATGAAAATGTTTTTGCACTTGATTTTTCCGATCCCTCTATTTTTGCAGTAAGAGTAGAAACGGATAGCACTTCAGCATTTGCAAGATGCGTTAGAAAGTAGGTTTATTTTGGAATTTTATCTTGCACCACTTGCTGAAATAACATCTGTCGAGTTTAGAGAGCTCTGCTATGAATGCGGAGCAGATATCTGTTACAGCGAAATGATCTCAGCTAAAGCGATTTCTCTGGGCAACAGGAAAACATTTTCTTTAGGCAGAATAGGAAAAACCGAGAAAAAAACTTTTCTCCAGCTTTTTGGAAGTGATCCGGAAGTATTTAAGGAAGCTGCGCAGGTCATTCTTGAAAAGGAAAGTCCTTATGGAATTGATATTAATGCAGGATGCCCCGTGAAAAAAGTTGTAGGGACCGGTTCAGGTTCTATGCTTATGGAAAATCCGGAAAAACTTGGAAAGATAGTTAAAGCTGTTCGTTCAGTCACGGATCTGCCGCTTTCAGTAAAGATCAGAAAAGGATTTATGTCTCCAAGTTATATGGAATGTGCGCATCAGATACAGGATAATGGTGCTGATCTGCTTATTGTTCATCCTAGGCTCAGATCTGAAAGGTTCTCCGGCATAAGTGATTTTAATGTAAGTGTAGAATTGTCTGATAAACTGAATATTCCCGTAGTTCATTCGGGGGATATTAAAACGATAGAAAATGTAGAATTCTTTAAGGATACTGCTGTAAGTGGCCTTATGATAGGAAGAGGAGTTCTCGGAGCTCCGTGGATATTTAATGAACTAAAGGGTTATGAGCTGTCAGTGGATGAGAAAAATTTTTATATTAAGAAGCATTTGTTATACTATATGTCAATTGATATTGATCCTAGATTTGGACACCTGATGATTAAGAAGCACGCTTCATGGTATAGCTCGGGAATGAAAGGGTCTTCAGATTTCAGGAAGAAAATGTTTGAACCTAAGCAGGTATTAAATGAGACGATAGAGAATGTTAACCAGTTTTTCGGGATAGATCTGTGAACAGAATAGTAGGGCAGAGTAAAACAGCTAAAAATATGCGCAAGTATTTAAGGTACGCCGATAGAAAAAGCAGACATCTTATCGGTGGAGAGTCAGGAACAGGAAAACGTTTTCTTATAAAAAGTCTTATTTCAAAGTTTTTCAAGGGAAAAAATGTTTCACCGGAAATAGTCCACGTTAAAAAAGCCGAGGATTTTTCAAAGGATGCCCAGTTCTTTACAACAGAGAGTAAGCATCTCTTTGATGTGGGATCAACTGTGATAGATTCATGTTTGTGGATTGAACCTCTAAGGGAAAGAAGCATTGATGTTGCTGAACTTACTGAGTACTTTCTTCAGACAGAAGCCATTGAGACTGACCGGTGGTATACATCAAGGTCAATGAAGCTACTTACTGATTACTGGTGGCCATACAACATAAAGGAACTTAAGAGAGTTGTAACTACGGATGATGGATATAAGCTGTTGCCTTATGCAAATCTTAGTAAGATTCTTTCAAATTACAGTGCAACGGAGATCGTATCGATAAAAGTTGAAAGTTTTCTAGAGGAGCTTGGTGACAGTGTAAAGCCTGGAAAGTTCTATCATCTTTTTCTTGATTCCATTGAAAGAGCTTTTTTAAAAGCATCGCTTAAGCAATGTGACGGTTCGATCACAAAAACAAGTCAGCTTTTGAATATACACAGAAATACACTTAGTCAGAAAATAAAGAAATTCAGGATAAAAATTTAATGTTTAACCTGTATGCCATTATAAATATTGATAAAAATGAAACTTTTGACACGGAGCTTTTAGATCTCTGTTTGAAAAAGAATATGGGGTTTCTTCAGATAAGGATGAAAAACTCAAGTGATAATGAGCTGTTTAAAGTGGTGCAGCAAATACTGAGAAGAAGAGACGATTCAGGCGCAAGAACAAAGATAATTGTGAACGACAATGTTAAAGTGGCTATTGATTCCGGAGCTGATGGAGTTCATCTCGGGCAGGATGATGGTGACACACAAAAAGTGAAAACAGAAAACCCTCATCTTATGGTCGGTCTCTCAACACACGATTTTAAACAGATAGAAAAAGCAAACAGTATGGATTTGGATTACATTGGTTTTGGTCCCGTTTTTGAGACAACAACAAAGGATACAAGGGACGGAAAGGTTTTCAATATAGTTCATAAGGCTGTGAAACTATCATCACATCCTATAGTCTTTATCGGTGGAATAAACATTGATAATATTGATATGCTGCCTAAAGGTGAGAAAATATTTGCAGCAGCAGTTTCCGGTTTAGAAAAGCTTGCAGGAGTTTTCAATGTGCAATAAGATCAATATTCTTGTTGTTGACGATTCAGTTCAATGCAGAAAACAGCTTGACAGAATATTAAGGACAGAAGGGTACTCGGTAAAAACTGTTAACGATGGAAGTAAAGTCGAAAGTGTCTTAAATAGTGAGGATTTCAATCTCATCCTTTTGGATATCGTAATGCCGAAAATGGATGGTTTTACTGTAATGAAGAAAATTCGTAAGCAGTCGAAGTTTTTTGATATCCCCGTTATTTTTCTTACTGGAAATGATGATAATGAATCTAAGATCAAGGCGTTTGATCTCGGTGCAGTAGATTATGTGGTTAAGCCCTTCAATGCTTCAGAAGTAAGAGCCAGAGTTAAGGTTCATCTCCGAAATGCTATCCAGACAAATGCGATAATTCAAAATCAGGCAGGAAAGCTCAAACAGTTACAGGATGCTAGAGATGCTATACTTGTTACTCCCGCAGCAGTTCCTCAGGCAAGGTTCTCTGTTCTTCATTCTGCTGTTCTTGAAGCAGGCGGAGACTTCTTCGATGTTGTAAAGTTCAGTGAGAATCGTTATATTTATTTTGTAGCTGATCTTAGTGGGCATGATATTGCTGCAAGTTATATGGTCCCTGCTCTTAAAGCTCTTTTAAGAAATAATCTGCAGCCTGTTTATTCTCTTAATGATATTCTTTCAATGATGAATAAAGTTTTATGCGAAATACTTGAAGATGAAAAGTATTTAACAGCCTTTTATCTTGTTGTGGATCGTTCTGATAATAGGATTTTCTGGTCTGGTGCGGCGCATCCTCCCGGAGTTCTTATCCGGAAAAATGGTGTTACACAGTTGCTGGAAAGTGAAGGGGATATGATAGGCATATTAAAGAATGCCAGATTTTTTTCCAGCAAGATGGATGTTAACCAGGGAGATAAGATCATTCTTTTTACCGATGGTCTTATTGAAACAGGTGCGGATTCAAAAGTCTGGGCCGGAACGAACATTATTGACAAATTTAAAGATCTTGGAGAAATTGATCTGGAGAATATTCCTGAAGAAATTTTTTCCAGATTTATAAAAGATAGAACTTTACAGGATGATGATGTAGTTGTTTTAGCTACTGAAATCTAATAACAGTTCGAATATCCGCCCGCACACATACATTCAGCCATACATTTGCTTACGAGCACGGTGCCGTTAACATAGCAGCAGTAAAGATTCGTATCGTTAGGATAACATCCACATTCGTTGTTAATTATCTCAACTATGTCTGTATCGTCGGTAGTCTCTGTATCAGGTATTTCGTCCGTGTCGGTTCCGTCATTTACGGTATCGTTGTCAATAATAACGGCATCCTCATCAGAAATCTCAGTATCATTTATTTCACTGTCAGGTGTTTCAATTTTATCGCAGACCCCAGGAGCTGTTTCAACACAGATCTCACTGTCTGAATGGATGTTATAACAGTTTGCGAAACATGAATTGAAAACGGAAATTGATCCGTCACAACAGGTAGGTTCATAGATTGGGTCATCTCCGCAACTGCAGTCTTGTGAAGCAAATCCATCATCAAAAGGATATTCTCCATTATAAGAACTGTTATCTTCGTCGTCTGTTGCGTAGTTATCTTGGTCAGATACATTTTCGTCACTTCCTTCGATTCCCGTGTTTCCGGTATTTCCTGTGTCGCCGGTATCTCCCATGGAATCTCCAGTATCAGTTGAATCACCTGTATTCCCAGTATCCCCAGATTCATTACTATCTTCTTCATAATTCTCATTGTCGCTGAGTTCTTCCGGCAGTGAATCCCCATTTTTTGAACCTGTTTCAGTATCACCCAGATTTACAAAAGTACTGCAGGAAAAGGTGAAAAATGAAAGAAAAATAAATGGCACAAGAAAAAATTTACTCATTAACAATTGCCTCTATTTCTTCTTTTCTGTATCCATGTGGGAAATTCTTAATATATTCATTACAAAATGAGAGTTTTGAACTTTTACTCTTGTATTGAGCCATACAGCCTTTAATAAGGAGTTCTTCTTTATATACCCTACTTGATCCAATAACTGGATGATTAGATTTAAGGATATTTATTGTGTCCGAGTGTTTTCCTGATGTCTCATAGATCTTTACAGCTTCAAAAAGAGCCTTATCCTTGCTGTTTCCTTTTTCAAGTTCCATAATGAAAAGTTGAACGGCAGCTCCGTTCTTTCCAGCTTTCAATGCTTCTCGACCCTGTGTGAGGAAAGATGCGTCAGGGGTAATGTTCATTTTAGTTTTTCTGAATTTTTTCACAGGAATAAATCTTTTAATCCTGGCAAGTTTTGAATTTGCAGATTTCATTATCTTGTAGGTCTTTTCCATATCTTTTGTAAGAGAGATAGTGGAATTGTTGCTTTTATCAATAACTTCCACGAGACCTTCAAATACTTTTACGGAAAAATTATCTTTGCTGTAATCAACAATAAATGAGGTTCCAAGAACTCTCACGATAAAACTGTCGTTTACATTTATCCTGAAATCGTTGCCGGGAACGACATCGAACTTTGCCTTTCCGTTTTTCATTGTGATCTCATCCTTTGAGACAGTATCAAAGTAAGTCGGTTCTATGGTTTTAATCGTTGCTATTGCTGATTTAAAAACAAGACCTGCTTTTTTTACACCTTTTTCACTAAAAAGATTTTTCACAGGGTTTATTTTCTGAACATTTTCTTTCACATTAGTTTTATTGTCAGCGATTTTTCCAGTATTGTCATTTTTGTTGTCAAAAGAGTTATAGAGCACAATGGCTACTGCAGCAGCAGCCCCGGCAATTGCTATAGGTTTCATCCAGTTGTTCAGGAAAGAAAGAATATTATTAAAATGGCCTTCGATTTCTGGAGCATCAGCTTCTTTGTGAAGTAGGGCAAAGGACTCACAAGCGATCATTTCTATTTTCTGCGCATCAGGCATATGTTTAATATGACTGTTCGTTTTTATAAGTGATGTCATTTCCTGAACTTTAAAGATAAGTCCGCTACACTCATCACAGTTGGAAATATGATCCATTGTTTCAGGCAGGAGCTCAAATCTTTTTTCAAAAAGAGCAACGACCTCATCGAAGTTCAAATGTTTATTTTTCATAGCTTTACCTCATTTATCTGCTCAGACTTCCTGATAACTTGTTAAATAGTTCCTTTCTACCGTTGTAAACCCTCGACCACACAGTCTGTAAGGGAATTTTCAATATTTTAGATATCTCATTTAGAGTTAATCCTTCCACTTCAAAAAGAACCAGAGCCACTCGTTTTTCAGGAGACAGGCTCTTCATAGACTTATTTAATAAAGTAGCTCTGTCCTGCTGTTCAAGAGAAAATCCGTCGTCGTTTTTGGTTACAAACATATTCGAAAGAAAATCGATCGAATCAGATACGACATCCTTAGAAGTTTTTCTTTTAATGTACCTGTAGGAAGTGTTCACAGATATCCTGTAAAGAAAAGTGGAGAATGATGAATCCCCTCTAAAATTCTTTGCTGATTTTGCGAGTTCCATAAAAACCTCCTGCACAATGTCCTCAGCTTCGTTCCCATAACCGAAAATACGGTGAACTGTAGCAGAGACTTTGCTGTAATACCTACCAATGAGTTTAGTCCATGCTCTTTGGTCTTTTTCTTCAACTGCTAGTTTTAAAAGATCCAAGTCGCTCATTTCACTGAGCTTTAAAACTTTATTTTGCATCTTAGCAACTCTCATGTCCATTAAGTAACAAAAACATCATCATTTTATTAATAATTTTCTTTTTTTTTACTTTTTTTTACTTTTACCACAAAAATTATGATTTTTTAGCTTGACAACCCCCGTTTTGTAGCGTTATAAGTGCCTGATGAATAGTTCATTCATTAACGACAGTTTTACAACATTAATACCTTTTTATTTTGGAGGGTGAGATGAACAGTTACACAAGTTCAGTTCTTGAAAGTTTAAAGACACGTTACTACTGGGAAAAAGAATTCCTGCAGGCCGTTGAAGAAGTTCTTGAATCAATAGATGTTGTTATTGAAAAAGAACCGAAGTACAAGGCAGAAAACATTCTTGAAAGAATTACAGAACCGGAAAGAACAATAATGTTTAGGGTTCCATGGATGGATGACATTGGTAAAAGATGTGTGAATCGTGGTTTCAGAGTTGAGTTTAACGGTGCTATCGGACCTTACAAAGGCGGTATCCGTTTTCACCCTGCTGTAACTCTTGGTACAATGAAGTTCCTAGGTTTTGAACAGACCTTTAAGAACAGTCTTACAACACTTCCAATGGGTGGTGGAAAAGGCGGTTCAGATTTTGATCCTAATGGCAAAAGTGATGCTGAAATCATGCGTTTCTGTCAGAGTTTTATGACAGAGCTTTTTAGACATATAGGTGCAAATACTGATGTTCCTGCCGGTGATATAGGTGTCGGTGGAAGAGAGATCGGGTTCATGTTCGGTCAGTATAAGAGACTTAGAAATGAATTTACAGGAACTTTTACAGGAAAGGGCCTTAACTGGGGAGGTTCACTTGTTAGACCTGAAGCAACAGGTTTCGGTGCTGTTTATTTCGTAGATGAAATGTTGAAAGTTAATAACGAAAATTTTAAAGGCAAGAGAGTTTCGGTTTCCGGTTTCGGTAATGTTGCCTGGGGAGCTGCTAAGAAAGCTACAGAACTTGGTGCAAAAGTTGTTACAATTTCAGGTCCTGACGGATACATTTACGATCCTGATGGTGTTGGAACTGAGGAAAAATGGAACACAATGCTTGAAATGAGATCAAGTGGTCGCAACATGGTTAAAGATTATGCTGATAAGTTTGGTGTTGAATTTTTTGCAGGCAAGAAACCTTGGGAAGTTGCTGTAGATATCGCTTTACCTTGTGCAATTCAGAATGAGCTTGATCTTGATGATGCAAAGAAGCTTGTTACTAATGGTTGTCAATATATAGCAGAAGTTTCCAATATGGGTTGTACTGCTGATGCAGCAAAATATGCAATTGATGCTTGTTTGTTTGCTCCCGGTAAAGCTGTTAATGCAGGTGGTGTAGCTGTTTCCGGCTTGGAAATGTCACAGAACAGCATGAGATATAACTGGTCAAGTGAAGAAGTTAACAATAAGTTGAAAGATATTATGAAGAGTATTCATAATGCTTGTCTTACAGCTTCTGAAGAATACGGTCTGAAAGGTAACTATGCGGCAGGTGCAAACATTGCCGGTTTTAAGAAAGTCGCAAATGCAATGATCGATCAGGGACTTGTTTAAACCTGGTTTTTCATGAAATTTTTATGAGGGGACTTGTTCCCCTCATTTTTTTTATCAGTGACAGTCAATTTATTTTACAAAAATCCGTATAAGTGCTATAAATTGCGGTAAAAAGTTTTTAGGATACCGCTATGCTTTTGCCTTTTGAAAGAAATTTAATTTATATCAACAGTTTTGACAGTACCTTCATTCCTAGTCTAGTAAACGATACTTTCAGATTTGAGAATGTTGCAGGCGGTCTTGTATTCTGTGTTACGAAGGAAAGTACAGGGTATATCCTATTCAAAAAGAACAAACCTGTTGCACTTACAGCGTTTTCAAATGCTACTGGAGAAGAATTTCCCAGAAACGTTTCTTTTTTCACGATACTTGATTCAGACAAACTGGATGTTTATCTGAATGCAATAGAGGATCATGATCTTTTGGTGCATCTTGAGGCATTTTTTAAAATGCCGGTAACTTACTCGGCGCCTTTTAAACTGACAGATATGAAAAGGCTTGTGGGATTTATCGAAGCTGAAAGACTGAGCGGTATTATGGGGATAAGACACGGATCAGTACTGAATACAGCTGTTTTCAGTGGGGGAGATTTTTCGTATATGAACTACTACCACCCTGATACAAAGTCTTATGCTGTTGACAGGACAGTGGAAGCATTTACGGGTTATATGAACTCAATGAGATCAATTGACACATATATTATCTTCAAGATCTTCAAAACCAACATTGTTGATGTTCCGGAAAGAAGAGAGCAGCAGTTTCTTCAGAACGATCCTATAATAACGATGGTTCTGTGTTATATTGATATTTTTGAGCTTATCTACAAAGTTTTGAAGACTAAGCTGGATGACAGTCAGATGATGGATGTTTCCAACTCGGTCTTTAATGCGCTTAAGAAAAAATATTTTCCTCTGTATTCAACTGTATCATATTCAAGTGAAACTGGTACTGTAAATTGGAACGCTCTTTTTGATGAAAGGCGTTATATTTCGGTTGAATATAGGTTTGGGCTTTACCATCTGTATTTGGATGAACTGTTAAAACTTCTTCTTAAAGTAGCTGGAAGTGTTTTTCATGAGGAAATGGCAGATACACTTGTACCAAAACTTAAAAAATATTTGGCTATGACAGATTTGACTGATAGAAATTTAAAAGAGATGGCTTACAGAATTGACAAAATGCTGGAAAAATATAGATAATAGGAAGCAACCTTTATGATAAGAGGCAAAAATGGTTTTAAAGCTTATTGTTGAAAACGATCGGAACGAGTTAAAAGTTTACGATTTCTCAGGCAATTATATTGCTGCAGGAAGAGCTGTAAACAATGACCTGGTGCTTGGAGAAAGAAATATTTCAAGGCATCATTTTCAACTTGAGATAGTTGATAACAGAATCGTTATCGAAGATAGAGACAGCTACAACAATACTTATGTCAACGACAGAGAGATAAACGACAGGCTTGAGATCTTTGTTGGCGATGTAATAACTGTTGGTGACTATAATATATATCTTGAGCAGGATGAAGATAGTAAACTTAAAACTGCGACTATTGATAGAGCTGCAAAAACTGTTGCAGAAGAGGATCTAATTTTAGCTAAATCAGGTTCGTTAGGTGGCAAGATCTTTTCACTCAAGGGTGCTGAAACAGTAATTGGTTCTCATCCGAGTGCTGATATTTATCTTTTCAGTGATGAGATACCTGAAGTTCACTCAAAACTCATTTTCGATGGTAATATCTATCTGCTTGTAAAGGGCGATTATTCAGCAGGGTACTCACTTGTTGTCAATGATATGGAAATTGATTCAGTTGACATGAGAAACGGTGATGAGTTTAAAGTAGATGAATTCGTCTTTGAGTTTGTTGAAAAGGGTGAGGAGTATGATCCGATTCCATATCTTCAGATCGCTGAAGATGCAAGAAAGGAAAGACTGAGAAAAGACATTAAAGGAAACAAGATAAAAAGTGTTCACGATGAAGATGAAGCAGAAGTTACTCAGGTGAAAAAGATCGGAGGTTTAAAGACTTTTCATTTTGTAATAGGTGCCGCCGTTCTTGCAGTGGTCGCCGTTGCGGTAATAGCCTTTTTAATTATAAGCAATTCCAGCAAAGACGATGCTGGGCTAAGAAAAAACATAAGAATCAGTCTGGAATCTAAAAACAAGGACACTTATACCGGTCGGGAAAGTGCAGCATAGTGACAGTGGAAAATTTCCTTTTCCCGCATACTGGAAAGATAGAGACTATTTAGTTTTAGATCAGATAGAACTCCCGCAAATAGTTGATTATATTAAGTGTTCGTCTTGTGAAGATGTTGCTGAAACTATTAGAAATATGAATTTAAGAGGTGCTCCTCTCATCGGTGCTGCTGCTTCAGCTGCAGTTGCTCTGGCTTTTAAAGATGGCTTTTTAGATAAAGATAGTTTTTTAAGAGTCGTACAACTGCTTTTAGAGACAAGACCTACTGCTGTAAATTTAAAAAACGTGCTTGATGAAACTGTTGAGCTGTACAAAAGACTCCCGACTGAAGAAAGGTCTAATGTTTTTAATGTTTTTAGAGATTTTTCTCAGGAAGTTCATAGAAGAGATATTAAACGAAATAAAAAAATGGGAAAGCTGGGAGCTGATCACATTGCAGATCTTTTGTCTGGCCGAAAGATAAATGTTCTTACACACTGCAATGCCGGAGCATTAGCAACCTGTGGTTACGGGACGGCTCTGGGTGTTATAAGAGCACTTAATGATCAGGGACTTATCGAACATGTATGGGTAGATGAAACAAGACCTTACCTTCAGGGAGCCAGGCTGACTGCTTTTGAGATGTGCAGGGAAAACATTCCGCATAAGGTTATCACTGACAGTACTGCGGCATGGCTTATGAACAGAGGACTTGTAGATGTGGTTATTACCGGTGCTGACAGGGTTTCAGCAAACGGAGATATGGCTAATAAGATCGGAACGTATTCACTTGCTGTCAATGCCCGCTATCACAAGATTCCTTTTATCGGAGTAATGCCTCTTGAGACATTTGATCTATCCATAAAAACAGGGGATCAGATAGTTATTGAAGAAAGAAGCGATAGCGAGCTTTTGAATTTTAACGGAAAGAGAATAGCTCCGGATGGATCTTCAGGACTTCATCTCGGGTTTGATGTGGTTCCTGTTGAACTTGTTAGTGCTATTGTTACTGAAAAAGGCGTTTTATCTGAGGTTATTGATAAGTGTTCAGTGGATGGGCTTTTCAATGAAAAATAAGTTAGTCCTATTTTTTCTATCCCTTTTAATTTTTTCCTGTGGACATATTCAAAATAAGGAAGATGTTTCCGTAGGCTCTCAATGTAAGGAAGGGAATCTTTCTAAGCTCTATTTTTCTAACTGGGAAAGTTCTTTGAAATGTGCGTGTCTTGCTCTAAAAAAAAATAGCAGTCCGGATCGACAGCTTGCAAACTTCATATTGGGAGAAGAAAAGTTTTTAGATGCTGATGATATTGAAGCTTTTAAATATTTTATCCACGCTCTTGATGGTCCTGAGCAATCTGTTTCTAAAGCTTCACTTTTCTATTTAAGAAAGATCAACCTTTCATTTGACCAGATAAAGATTTTAGCAGAAAAAGACACGAGCGATGTTAAAGACAGTGCTACCCGCTTATCTATTGATCTTGAAAGGATCAAATGGGCTCTGGCAACTGATAGAAAAACGATCTTTAATGAAATTATATCAGATATAACAATGCCGGGTAAGCTTAGGCTTAGCGATGAAAAAGATAGCGTTATACTTGAAAATTTGGGTAGTGAAATTGACCCAAGAGATTATTTTCCAGATGTTGAATCCAGTGTTTTTTATCTTTCTGGTGATTTTTATCTTAAGAAAGATACCGACCTGAGTATTTTCGTTAAAACGTTGCTTAAATACAGGGTTTTTATTGATGGAAAGGTAGTCAATAATAAGGAATCTTTAAATTCACTTTTTTTCTCAAAAGGTAATCACAGCATATCCGTAAAATTTGTAGTAGGGGAAGAAAAGAACGGTGGGATTAACATCTTTTTCCCTTTTTACGATTCGAAAGTTGCAAAAAAAAAGGATGGTGGAATAAAAGGAAATTTTGCCTTCAATGAAAAAGAATCAGAGAATAAGACTCCACTCTACTCGTATATTGATCTTTTAACCGATGCAGATGTTTCAACTGAAAAGTATTTTAAAATTTACAGCAGTGTTCTTGGAAGTTTTTCTTCACCATTTATCTATAATCTTGCACTAAGGTCCTTTGAGGAACGTTCTGCTGAAAAAGGGCTTAGTTATCTGCATAGGATCATTGAAAGAAAAAAGTACCTCAGACCGATAATAGAAATAAAGGAATGGCTTTTATATTCAGGGAGAAAAAAGGAGCTGGAAACTTTTATTAAGACATATCCGATAACAATTAACAACATCCATTCCAGATTTTTTGAGCTTGATAGATTTAGTCTTGAAAAACAGTATCTTGCAGGAATGATTGGGTCAAAAAAACTTTTTGACGAATTTAAAAACTACCCGGCTTCCTACTATTATTATGCTGGATCTTTGGAAGAGTTCGGAGACCTCAAAGGTGCTCTTGATCTGAGAGTGGAATTGTTAGGAGAACTTCCATTTCATATGCCGCTTTTATCCAGCATTGAAGAATTGGCAGAGCAATTGCACAAAAACAGGCTTGAGAAAAAGATCATAAAGAGGAAGCTTAAAAGATCTCCACAGAAGATAAAGCTTAAGTTAAAGCTTGCAAAACTATATTTTAAAGACAGAAAGTATGAAAAATCTGAAAAAATATACGATGAGATACTCAGTTCAATAGATTCAAATATCAGTGCACTGATAGGAAAAGGTGATATAGCATTTATCAATGGAGACCTGAAAAAAGCAGGAAAATACTATCTCAAAGCCTTTTTGCTTTATCCGGAAAGCCAAGTTGCTTCAAGAAAAGCATCGCTTTTTAAAGATACGGACTGCAGTGCGTACTTTGAGAAATACAGCATGACAGACAAGGAAATTAAAAAACTCGCAATGGGATATAACGTTAACAGTGAATTTCCTTATACCGTTGTCTACGATGAGGGTAACTATAGAATAGTTAACCATAACCTCATAGTATCGAAGTTTAGAATTCTTATAAAGATCAATGCAGGAAGAGGTCTGGATGAGTTTAAGAAAACAGAATATTCCGGAGATCTTTTAAGCGCAAGAATTATAAGAAAGGACGGTTCAGTAATAAAAGCTCAGAAAATTAAAAAAGGATTTATCGACTTTTCTGCTCTTCAAGTTGGTGATTTTATTGATTACAGTTTTATGACAAAAGCCAAAAACGATTTCTGGCTAAATGGATTTAATGATATGTGGCTTTTCGGTAATTTTGGAACTCGATATGAGGATTCAAAGGCCTCTGTTTTTGTTCCTGACGGAATGAAATTTAACTATTACATTTCTAAAAGTGTCAAAACCCCTGATATTAAAATGGAAGATGGAGGCAAAGTCTATACGTTTCAGAAAAAGAAAACTGAGCTTCCTCCAATAGAAGAGTACATGCCTTTGGATATTTACAAAGTAATTCCCAACCTTCAGTTTTCTGTTATTAATAGTTGGCAGGATTTTGCAAAGTGGCAGATATCTTTCATTAGGGACGGAGAAGCTATTACTCGCAGCATTGAAGAAAAGACCTTTTCTCTGATCAGTCGGGAAGATAATGAGATTACGATAATTAAGAAGATAAGAGATTTCGTTGCAAACAAAATCCGATACAGAAGTATTGATTCGGGAGAATTGAGAGTAAGACCTGAAAATGCAGAAGAAACCCTGAAAAGAATGTCGGGAGACTGTAAGGATAAAGCTCTCCTGATGAAAACTATGTTGAAAACCGCAGAAATAGAATCCAGATATGCTCTTATCAGATCAGGATTTTCCGGAGCTTTCATTGAAGAAGTTCCCTCGATGCAGTTTGATCATGCGCTTGTATTTATTCCACCTCAGAAAGGAATAGAAAGTGAAGGATTCTTTGTCGATCCCACATCAGGATATGATTCATTTTCAGGGATAAATCATGCTCTTGTTGGTGTCAAGGCAATGGTGATAAACGAATCAGAATCAACTTTTAGATTTATAAAAGTTGAGGAAAATGTTAAAGGTATGGCAGAATTTTCATTAAATTTTTCAGGCAGGTCTTCGGTCGTTTTTTCAGGCACTTCAGCTTCAATGGTTAGGTTTAATCTTGCATCCGGCAAAACTCCTGCTGAGATATTGGAACGTTTTTTCCTTAACAGGGAAGGAAAATCCATGGAAATAGGTCAGGTTGAAGTAAAAGAAGGGAAATTGAAAGATTCGCTTATATTGGAATTTGACTACCTGAGTTTTTTCCCTTCAGTTGTTTCTTCGATCTATGGACATTTTAGAGATAAAAAACGACATTATCCTATTGAACTGCCGTATCTTTCGAAAAACATGTCTTTTACCTTTAAGACAGATAAGAAGATAAGCTACTATCAGAAAAATAGATTTTTTTACTATTCCGCCAAAAATACAGAGAAAGGTGTTGTAAAAGTGGATTTTGTTATAAAAAAATGGACAATTGATAATGACGATTTTGCAGAACTGGAAAAACACGTTATAAATGTTATGATGTTTGAAAGGAAAATGAAGGAAGGAATAGATGGTTAAAACAGTTGTAACACATTCTCCAAAAGGTGGTGGCGGCACATCCGTTATTACTGCAAATCTTGCTATTTATCTTGCTCAGAAGGGAAAAAAAGTCCTTCTGATGGATGCGGCTCCAAATGGCGGCACTCTTCATGCATATTTAAATCTTCCGTCCTATGCTGTTTCAGATGAAGTTTCTGAGCATTTCTCAGTTCTTCCGCTCATCAGTAGTGATTATCAGAACCTTAGTTTTTTCAGTAATCTGAAAAATCTCGGCGGCACAAACAGAGTGTCAGATCACCTCATCAGATGGGAGACTGAACTTAAGCAGAGCCAGTTTGATTTTGTTTTTATTGATATGGGTTCAAAAGTTGATGATGATCTTTTTGAAGTGATCGGTCTTGTAGATTATTCTGTCATGTTTCTTGGACCGGACCCTGTTTCAATAGAAAAAAGCAACTATTTTATAAAAGAGTTTTTTAACTACAGGTTGAGAAATCTTGAGTTAAAATACGATCTTGGATTTACTGTTCAGAACCTGAAAAGAACACGCAAAGAGATGCTTTTCACCGCAAGAAACCTTCTCCTTATGCTTTCCAAAATAACGCCCAAATATTCTACACAGATTGCAGATATTATTACTGAGATAAATATGGGGATAGTTTATAACGGAGTTAGAAGTTCATCGGACAGAGAAGTTGCTTCAATGTATCAACTCATCATAAGAAATAGCTATGGAATAGAGGTGGATTTCATTGGTGAATTAGCCTATTCAGACGTTATTACTTCATCAATATTGAACATGAGGCCGGTTGTGACCTATGAAAAGAATGGAGAGTTTGTTGAAGCTCTTGATGCGATTGCAAGCAACCTTTCGCAGCAACTCTTTCAGAAGAAGGGGGGATTATGAGAAAGGAAAAATTAAGACCGTTCACATACTATGAGTTGATGGGTCTTGACAGAGGATGTACAACCCTTGACATAAATAATCAGTATGAAAAACTCAAACGGATCTACGTCTCTGAGAACACGATGCTTCGTGAAGTTTTTGATGGTGAAGAGCTTTTTATTTTTAATACACTTATGGATTATGTTCATAAGCAGCTCAGTGATTCTGAACTTAGAAGAGAGTATGATATGGAAATTGACGAACATCTTGGTTCACTTGAGGGTTCTTTTCCGGAGACTTTTATTTTGAGTGATGTGGTCAGAAGGTACAACAGAAGCAAGAAAGGTCCGGCAAAGCTTATTAAAAAAGATGTGTATGGAAGAGATGCTGAGAAGAAGAAGCCTGCGGAAGATCTTGATTTTGTTGATATTAATAAGGTCTTTGAGAAATATGCTGATGACATTATTGATGGTGAAAAACTGAAACAGATAAGGGAAGAGTCTGGAATTTCATTGAAATCGATAATTTCAAACACAAAAATATCTAGTTTTGTTGTCAATGCGATTGAAGGTAACAACTATGACAAGCTTCCTGCTCAGATCTATGTTAAAGGTTTTCTTAGAAATTACTGTAAAGCTATAAAGATTAAAGATGAATACGGCGAAAAGGTTATAAAAGACTACGTGGGTCTAATGATAACACAGAAACATGTTGAAGAAAGTACAGAGGAGTAGATAAATTGCTGGAAAAGTTTGATAACTATCAATTGCTTTCAAAAATAGCGACTGGTGGTATGGCGGAGATCTTTCTTGCTAAGCATATGAATTCACCGGTAAACTCAATGCCTATCGCGATAAAGAAAGTTCTCAGACAGTTCACGAAGAATACGACTCTTGTGAAAATGTTTCTGGCTGAGGCTCGGATAATCTGTAATATCAGTCATGAAAATATTGTAAGGATTTATGATTTTGGGAAATACGAAGATCAGTATTTTATTGCGATGGAGTATGTTTTCGGACAGAACTTGGGATCGATCCTGAATAAACTTCAGCAGAAGGGAAAGGAACTTCCGATAATTCAGATCATTGAGATCATGCTTGGAGTTCTCAGTGGTTTAGATCATGCACATAATGCAAAGGATAAGAACGGTGTTTATCTTAACATTGTTCATCTTGATATGAATCCGAATAATATTCTGGTCAGTTATGATGGCAAAGTTAAGGTCGTTGATTTTGGAATAGCCAATGCTAACTATTCAAAAAAGGCCAAAGGAACTTTGACCAGTATTCAGGGAACTTACGGTTACCTTTCTCCTGAGCAGTGCCGTGAAAAGAAAACTGATAGGCGAAGCGATATTTTCTCTGTGGGTGTTATTCTCTATGAAATGCTGACGAACAGACCGCTTTTTAAACATCTTGAGAATGATGCTGCCATACTTAATTCTATTCTAAATGAACAGATCGAACCTATCCAGAATCTTGTGTCTGACCTAAATCCGGGACTTGCAGAAATAGTGATGAAATGTCTGGAAAAACATCCTGACAAAAGATACTCAACGGCTATGGATGTCCGTGAAGACATTCTAAAGATATATACCAGCCTGGAGTTTGATCCAAACGGAGAAACGATCCAGACACTTCTGAAAAAGCTTTTTCCTTCTCATTTTATCAAAATGACTAAAGTTATTGAAAATGCTCAGGCTGAATATCTGATGGATGAACTTTTCAATGATCTGGGAGACCTTGAAGAAATTGATCTTAAGGAAAAGATCCGGGTTAAAGAAGAAAAAAAAGAGTTAGAGAAAAAAAGACAAGGCAGGCTTCCTTCTGTTATGAAAACAGCTGTTTTGGGAGCTATCGGTGCAATTATCATTATTGCTGTGATATTCTTTTTTTCTTTACAGGAAAAGGTCAAACTTGAAAAGATTTCAGTATTTTCATCTCCATCCGGAGCAATAATCTATATTAATGGCGAAGATACAGGAAAGACCACTCCGGCTGAACTGATGCTTGAGAATGGTAGAAAATATATTATTGAATTCAAAAAAGACAATATGATCGGCGGGATGAGGTTTCTTCCTTCTGAAGAGAACCATGAAGTTAGTATGAAGTTAAGGAAGCGCTGATCGTATGAAAAATCCGAAAGTTAGATCTTATATCTGCAGAAAAGAAGGCTATGTTGTTTCGATAGCTTCTGTTATCGATACTATGAGTGAATATCTTGATCATTACGTGGCTAGTGATGTAGAAACGGTTGAACAAAAAGATTTTGATGATGTGAAAAAAATTCTAGGATTTATCTGCGGAATGGCTCCGTTTATGCCTTCAGACGGTATTTATGGCTGGACGTTCTCTCTTCCTGATGCAGGGAGAAAGATTTTTGCTTCTTTAAATTTAAAAGACAGGACTTATGTTTGCAGAACGCATAAGTGGAAGCCTGATAAACACGAGAAAACTCCAAGAGTTGCACTTCAGATGGTCAGTGAGATACAGCAACTTAACCGTGTCGGTCTTTTTGATATTGAGGTTAATGAAAAAAAGAGCGGGACAATAGAAAAGTTAATGGAAAGATACTTCGAGGTTGAAGCTAAAGTTAAGGTGTATACCCAGTTCAGAAATGATGAACTTATTATTTTTAAACCGTTCTCATCATGCTCAAAAGAGGGTTTTGTGGATGTTTTAAAAAGACTTAAGGAAGATTCGAAGAAGGTTGAAGAACGTCTTGAAACACTTGAGGATTTCCGTTTTGATTTTTTCTGCGGATGCTGCGGGGAAAAGATATCCGAAATTTTCTCTGCCTTAAAAAAAGAAGATATCGACTTCCTGTTTAAAAATGATGAAAAAGTTAAGGCTGAATGTCCTAGGTGCGGAAAGAAATATCAATTTAAAAGGGAAGATATATGCGTAAAATAAAGAAGGTTCTGCTCTATCACAGAAAAGATGGAAGCCGAAAGGACGAGCAGATGGCGTTCGAGAAGCTTCTTCTTGATATATGTAAGAAAAATGATATTGAAATGTTTGCCAAGTATAATCCTGAAAACAAATACGATCTTGTCGTTGCCGCAGGTGGTGACGGAACATTTCTTGATGCAGCTCATGTTGCTTTTGAACAGGATATTCCAATTGCAGGGATAAATATCGGACATCTGGGATTTCTTGTTGAGATTGACCCAAACGAAGCCACCGTAATCGAAGATGTTATTAAAGGGAAGTGTAAGACGGGTCGAAGAATGATGATCGATGTCTCTATTGTAAGAGAAAAAGAAGAGATCTTTCATACCAAAGCACTTAACGAGGTTGCAATTCATAGGGATATGAAGAACTCAATGCTTACTCTTGGTATCGAATATAACAAAGAAGAGCTTCCTAAGTATAAATGTGACGGAGTTATAATTGCAACGCCTACGGGTTCAACTGCCTATAATCTCTCAATTAATGGCCCAATTCTTTATCCAAGTGAGGAATCTTTTGTTGTAAATGCTATCGCACCTCATGCTTTGACTCATAGACCTTTAGTTCTTCCGGCAAATAACGGAATAAAAGTGACACTTAAAGAATGTGAGGTCGGAATACTGACCTGTGATGGAAGAAAATCTGTGAGAATGCTGATAAGTGATGAAGTGATCGTTACCCGTTCAGAAAAAGAGCTGATATATATTCCGCATCCCACAAGGAATTTTTTCAACATTCTTTCACAGAAGCTTTATCTGGGCAAGAGACTCTAATATGTCAAAGATCACAATTGTTACCGCAGTCGTATCTTCTAGCAGGATTAATGAATATGGTTGGGCATATAGAATCAGTAAGGGGAGACGTGAATATCTCAATGCAGGTGTTTTTTTAGATATTGGTTCAGTTGTTGAAGCTGAAGCAACAGTGTTAAGAATGACCAGCTCATTTTTATATGAAAACATGTATTTTGAAAAAAACACAAAGATAACAATTTTCTCAGAGTCCAGAGATATTATACGTCTATTGCGATACGGAGATCTCTCAGATTTGGGTGATCTGAAAAATGAAATAAAAGTTATCGCTATTTTTCAAGATCTTCTCAAATACAGAGAAACTAAGGCTAAATGGATTTATAAGTTTATAAGTAAGGACGCAAAAAACATGTTAAATCATGACCTTATAGTTATGGCGTCAAAAGCTCTAACTGGTTAATAAAAAAAGACGGAGCAAAAGAGAACTGCTCCGCCCGGCGTTAGAGAAAAAAATACAATCTCGCAAATATTAAGTTACAGGTCTTGTTCGATTTTATTAAAAAAAAATAAAAAAAATGTAAGTGAATAAAATTATTAGATAGAAATAGTAGAGACAAGTTTGCCGAGGATTTTGAAATCTTCCCTGTAAGTGACCTCAATAGGCTCAAAAGTATCGTTCTCCGGATCAAGAAAAACACGGCCTTTTGCTATGCGAAGTCTTTTTAATGTTGCTTCATCATCTATGAGAGCGGCAACTATTTCACCTGGTTCGACGAGCGGTTGTCTGCGGATAATAACGAGATCTCCATTGTTAATACCTGCATTTATCATACTTTCGCCCTTGATCTTCAAAGCAAAGAAACGACCTTTACCCACACTGCTTTCATCAACATAGATCTCATCTTCGATATTTTCATAGGCAAAAATAGGTTGTCCGGCAGCAATTGTTCCTATAACGGGGATCTTGATAAGTCGGACATTTTGAGAGGTAGTTGTCTTGGAATTAAGTTCCCGTATAATTTCAATAGATCTGGCTGTTCTCTTTTTTCTTTTAATGAAGCCTTTGGTTTCAAGACGTTCCAGCTGTTCATATACGCTGGTGGACGTTATTCCGAGAATGCTTCCAAGCTCTCTGGATGTTGGAGGAAAGCCGTTTGTTGAAATAAATTTGGCAATTGAGTTAAATAGTTTTTCCTGAGCTTCCGTAAGTTCTTTTCTTTCTTTTAAGATCATGTTGTACCTCACATAAACAAGTTTCAGTTTTATTGTATACCTAACAAAAACAAGGGTCAAGAAAAAAATTGAAATTTGCCCATTTAATGGTATAAATTCGCCTGTTTGAGTCGGGATGTAGCTCAGTTTGGTAGAGTACTACGTTCGGGACGTAGGAGTCGCTGGTTCGAGCCCAGTCATCCCGACCATTTTTTTTGGAACAATCATGAAAAAAGTAATTACTGCCTTATTAATTACCATCTTAATTGCTGTTATCCTGATACTTGTAAGTATTGACGGTCTTAAACGTGAGCATCGATGTTTGGTTTTTAACCTTACGGATAAAGATATCGACGATGGTTCTTTCTGTGATGGAAAGGAAATAAAACTTAATGGTTTTGAAGATAGTCGTTTCAAAAACGAAAAAGGCAGCAAATTCAAGTGGATGATAGTAGAAAAGAATTCTGTAAACTGTTTTTTCGGTCTCTACAGTTTAACTAGTGAAAAACAACCCGAAAAGGAAAATCCGGATGAGTTTAAACTTCAGGATTCCAATGTTAACGATATTGAAAAACCGTCATTCCCTGATGTCAAAGCAGATATTGTTGCTGTAATATTAAAAATAGATGGAAACAGCGAATCAATTGAAGAAGCTGTTGAGGAAATTTTTCTACATTTTCAGACAGATTTCAGACAGCCTGCTGTTTTTTATATTTATGGAACAAAAATACCTGACAGAATAAAGCTTCTTGACAAGACAGAGATAATCTATATCCATAACAGCCCTGAGATCCTGATAACAGATTTTTCAGTAATAAGGAGTGGTGATAAAGATCTTTATCTGAAAAATAACGGAACAAAAAGAGTTACAGTCAAATGAAGATAAGAGAGTCAAAAACATTTCTCACCATGCATAAAAGACTTGAGAACGCTATTTTAGATTATGATATGGTAAAAGAAGGAGACCATATTGTTGTAGCTCTTC
>Ga0222695_1000237_pt1 | contig 35849 bp, 32 predicted proteins | sample AntAcemetage1398_FD_179834 | JGI IMG/M metagenome (GOLD analysis project Ga0222695, IMG submission 179834) | Saline water microbial communities from Ace Lake, Antarctica - #1398 | ecosystem: Environmental > Aquatic > Non-marine Saline and Alkaline > Saline | place: Antarctica: Ace Lake...
AGTGTTGTTTGCGTCTGCCAGCCTTGGAATAGGATTCTTCGCTACCATTAGGCGGCTTAGAATCCTGGGATAGGTTTTAGGCCAGTCATCCATTGTCTCTATTTGTCATCTTTTGCCTGTAACCCTGCAAATTCCTAATCCTAATATAATCATTATGTTTTTTGCAGTGCGACGAATATGGACATTCTGAAAACTAAGAAACGCAATTTCGATTCATAATGCCTCTGTTTGTCACGAGACACATCACCTCCCATTAAATCTTTAGATCCTATCTCTCGGGACATTGCAAAACACGAATATGTTTTATCATTCGTTGAAGATGATCAATTGCTAACTTTTGACAATTGTTCGAGGTACTACTGGCTGCACGATATTGAAGATTACATCGACAAAAATGAGAACATTTTTGGGAGGCGATCATAAGACCTCCTCCCATCATTTTTATGCTGTTGCGCCAACAACCTGCATCGATTCTTTGTTTGAAATCTGTGACGTTTGTGTTTCTGCTTTTTGTGTGATCTCTCCCTTTAATAGGGCACCAAGGAAAGTATCTTTTGTCGCGGTTTTGTTTTTGCTTTTAAATTCTTGGAAAAGCATTTCCATCCTCTCTGCGTTGGTCAGGCTGGCCTCTTGTAGATGCTTAAAATGCTCGTTTTTTATAAGTGTCAAACTTAACGAAATCACATCATCGGCTCGAACCTTTTTACCCATGGCTTTTTGATTAATTTTTTCTAATGAAAAAAAAGGGGACAGGCAAATAATGCTTGACAAGCACTCCGTATTAAAGGTAGTTGTAGGGGACATAAGTCACGTCAACTTGAAGGAGGACTAAAATGCCAAGAATTGCAAGACTGGTCGTAAAAGAGGAAGAGGCGGTTTATCACGTCATGTCAAGAACCGCCCTTGACGGTTATGTGATGGGCCATGTTGAGAAAGATTTTTTACTGCATCTTATCAAGAGGTTAAGCAGGGTCTATTTTGCGGAGGTGCTTGGGTTTTGCCTTATGGGGAACCACTTTCACCTCTTGGTACGGATGCGCCCCGGGTGTGAATTCTCGAACGCGGAGATCAAACGACGATTCAGGCTCTATTATGGCGATGATGACAAGAGGGAACTGGAAGAGGAAAGGATTCCTGCTTTGCAGGAGAAATGGGGCAGCCTATCGGAATTTGTAAAGGAGATTAAACAAGGATTTTCAAGGTATTATAACCGGCGTCACCATCGGAAAGGCTTTTTCTGGTCTGAGCGGTTTAAAAGCGTGATCGTGGATAAGGGCGAGACCCTGATCAACTGCCTGGCCTATATCGATCTCAACCCTATCCGGGCAGGGATTGTGGAAAAACCCGAGGCATATCGCTGGTGTTCCCTTGGATATCATGCGCAGACCCATAACCGCGATCGGTTTCTTTCAACGGATTTTGGGCTGACAGAGTTTGCAGTAAAGAGTGCAAAAGAGCGATTGGCCTTTTACAGGCGGTTCGTCTATGAAAAAGCAGGGTTGACAAAAGAAGTGGAAGACCGCTCAAAAGGCCTGAAACTCAGCAGCGTGGATCGGTTTCGATACCGGACCCGGTACTTTACAGACAGCGGGATTATCGGTACAAAGGAATTTGTTTCACAGGTCTACCAGGCATTCAAGGGTAATTTCTCATCAAGACACGAGAAACGCCCACGGCTGATTCAGGGGCTGGACGGCGTTTATTCCCTGAAGAGGCTGTCTGAAGTTATATGAAAAATAGTGGATCATAGCCTACATCGTTGACAATGTGATCCTCATTATTACATACTTTAATCAAAAGCTTTTTTTACTATACCGGATTCATTGAATCATGGGGGTATGGACCACTAAGGGCTCAATCAGCCCCCCATTTACGATAGGGATAATATTTCAACATGAGATCGGTAACAACTCGAATATAGGTGAATATCAATTGGTAAAACAAGAAATGAACGACAACGACATTGAAAAAATCATGAACCATTGGAGGGAGACTTCCAATGATGATTTCAAAACAATGAATGAGCTATTCACATCAAGATCGTATAGCTGGGCTTTATTTGTTGGGCATATTTCTGTAGAAAAATTGCTCAAGGCATTATATGTAAAATTGCATGGAAAACACGCACCAACAATTCACAATCTGTACAGGCTGGCAGAATTATGTAAAATTGATTTGACGGATGAATTTTCAGACTGGCTTGATACGATCACCTCATTTAATATAAATGCCCGATACGATGATTATAAAAGAGAATTTTACAATCTATGTACCCGAGAATATACTGAATCATGGATTGTTCGAATAAAGGAGTTACGTAAATGGATAGAACAGATGCTATAAATATTGCCCGACAATATGCTTCTGTAATAAAGACAAATTATGATTGCAAGCAGGTTTTTCTTTTCGGCTCATTCGCAAAGGGGACCCATCACGAAGAAAGCGATATTGACATTGCCGTTATTCTCAAGGAATTCGATAATCCGATGGACATGCAATTGGAGCTAATGAGATTAAGACGCAAGATTGACGGCAGAATTGAGCCGCACCCTTTCAGAGAAAAAGACTTCAATATGACAAATCCAGTTGTAAATGAAATATTGAAGCATGGGCAAAGAATTGATGATAGCATTACATAAAAATAGGCATGTGGAATCGAGCGCCGGAAAATCGTTTGGGACCATGCCGACATCTGAACCCTTTGTGTGCCATAGCATCAGCGCGCTGGGGCTGCTTCTGGACATAATATTGTGGGCTTCTACACAAAATTCTGGAGGGAGTTAAATAGACATCGGCAGGCTGATCAAATACCTAAGAAGGCAGAACGAAATACATCACTTTGAAGGAGTTCCTGGCCCGAGCCTTCCTGTGTGATTCTGCCGGTCTGGAGTACATATCCATGATCAGCCAGGTCAAGGGCCTCACGCACATTCTGCTCCACCATAAGGATGGTGATACCCTCTTTCTTGAGGCGGCGGACCGTATCCAAGACCTCGTCCACCAGTATAGGGGCCAGTCCTAAGGATGGCTCATCCAACATGAGGAGCTGGGGGTTTGACATCAACCCTCGACCGATTGCCACCATCTGCTGTTCGCCCCCTGAAAGCGTGGATGCAGCCTGCGCACGACGTTCCTTGAGTTTGGGAAAAAGACCATAGACAAACTGAAGATTCTCCTGAATCTTCTGTTTATCTTTTATGGTATAGGCCCCCAAAATAAGGTTTTCTTCCACTGCAAGTGGACTGAAAAGCATCTTCTCTTCAGGCACGTAGATGATACCCATCCGGACGATCTCTTCTGTGGGGAGTTTTTGAATTTCACGTCCCCTGAATATCACCCGCCCTTCAAAAACCCGCTGCGCCCCCATTATTGCCCTGAGGAGGGTAGATTTCCCGGCCCCATTGGCACCCACCACGCTTACAGTCTCGCCCTCTCCTACTTCAATGGAAATCCCCTGCAAAACCGGCAGACCGGAATAACGCACCTTGATATCTTCAACCTTGAGAATATGCTGGGGCATAATGGAAAGTGCCTAAAGTTTGAAGTGCCTAAAGTGATCTAAAGTTCAAAGTCTAAAGTTCAAAGTTCAAAGTTTAAAGTCTAAAGTTGATGGTCTCGTAAAAAGTCTCCAGGGCCGTCACTCGCGCCGCGGCAGGATTGATTTTCCTGGATTCCCGCGTTCGCGGGAATGACGGGAACAGGTCATTTATGACTTTTTACGAGTTTGTGAAAGTTGAAAGCCTAAAGTCTAATACCCGTAACTCGCAACCTGCAACCCGTAACCCGCAACTCGCAACCCACAATGTGTTTTTTCATTCGATGTTCGACGTTCGATGTTCGATGTTGGGTGTTCATCTTTTTATACCACTCCCTACTCCTTACTCCCTACTATCCCTCCCTCATGTTCCTGCACATACCTCTCACCGAGATAGGCCTTAATAACACGGGGGTCTTTTGAAATAGCCTCAGGATCACCTTCGGCTATCTTTTCCCCGTAGTCCAGAACGATTACCCTGTGACTGATCTTCATGACCAGTTCCATCACGTGCTCGATGAGCATGACGGTTATCCCCATATCGTCATGCACGTGTCTAATGCTGGCCATGATTTCATCAATTTCATTAGGGTTCAACCCTGCTGCTACCTCGTCCAATAAGAGGAGCTTAGGATCGGACGCGATCGCCGTAGCCATTGTCACCCGTTTCTGGGCAGCCACAGGTAGCTCCGTCACGAGATAATCGGCCGTATCGTCTATGTTCAAATCCTTTAATATTTCGGAAGCACGGGCCTTTGCACGAGAGCGCAGATGGGTCCTCATAAAACATCCTACCATGACGTTTTCTATTACAGTCAGGTCTCCTGAAGCAACATATACCTGAAATGTCCTCGCTAAGCCGCGCTGTGCCACTTCATGGGCCTTCAGCTTAGTAATGTCCTCTGCATCAAAAATGATCCGGCCTGAGGTAACCGGATGGAGACCTGAAATACAGTTGAAAAGGGTAGTCTTCCCGGCCCCGTTGGGTCCTATCAGACCAATTAGCTCACCCCGTTTCGCTGAAAACGTGATATTGCTGTTGGCCCTAAGACCGCCAAAATCCTTGGTCAGGTTATGGACTTCTAAGAATGCCATTAATTCCGCTTCCTCCGGCGGATTTTTTCTACGATGCCCCAGACACCGCGGGGTTCAAAGGCCGAAATAACCATAATAATAAGCGCGTAAAGGATCAGATCTATACCCACCATACCGGCCTGAGCCCCTAACCATTCCTTGAGGTAACTCTTGAGCGGGATCAGTATCCCTGCGCCGATGATCGGCCCCCAGAGAGACCCTGCCCCACCCAACATGGCCATGAGAGCGATCAAGATGGAGATGTCCAGACTCATGGTGTCTTCAGGCTCTATGCTCTTGATATAGCAGGCATGAAATGAGCCCACCATGCTGACAAAAGCCGTGGCAATGGCATAGGTCTTGACCTTGGCCCAGTGGACATTGATCCCTAAGGAACGGGCCACATCCTCGTTGTCCTTGATGGACCGGAGCTGAAAACCGAGACGCGATTTTCGAAACCAGTTCATATAGAGGACACCTATGAAGAAAAATCCTAAGATGACATAAAAATAATAGACGTCCTCCCTAAAGATGAGCCGCAAAAAATCCGGTGGGTGGTACTTAATGGGTGAGATCTCCAGACCCCTGGCCGCCCCCACAAAATCCCAGACCTCAAAGATATCCTTGAGCACGAGGGAGGTGGCAATGGTGGCAATGGCGAAATAGTGCCCTTTCAGGCGAAAGAGCGGGTATCCTATGATGAAGGACCAGACCACGGAAAAGAACATTCCTATCGGCATGGAGACCCAGAAAGGCACGTCCCACAGGATCAGCATCACGGCAGTGGTATATGCCCCGATCCCCACGTACTGGGCCTTTCCAAGATCCACCTGGCCCCCATACCCGCCAATGGTATTCCAGCCCATGCCATATAATGAAAACATGAGAAACTGGATCATGGTTGACATTGCAAAAGAGGAATGGGGAAAGAAGGGAAAGATAATGAAGGCGATGCCGACAGAACCTGCAACGATGAGATCGAGGCGGGGGAAATCGGAAAAATCGAGGGCGTTTCTTATTGCTTCCATCCAAACAGCCCCCTTGGCCTCAGCACCATTATCACAAAATACGCCACATATACCCACATGTATTTAAAAGATGTCATGGGGATATCCACCATCCAGTCTGCCTCAAATGTATAGGTAAAGAAATCCCAAAATCCCGGTAGTTCAGTAATCATTCCAACCACGAGTCCGGCAAAAAAGGCGCCAGGGACACTGCCAAAGCCACCGAGCGCCACAATGGCGAAGGCAATCATGGTGAATAAAAGCCCAATAAAAGGATTGACCGACCAGAAATTCACAATGAGGGCACCGGCTATGGTAACAGTGGCTCCACCTATTCCCCAGGCCAGGGCGTTCATCTTTTCAGTGGGAATCCCCATGTACCGGGCGCCTTGAACATTTAAGGAGGTAGCCGTCAGGGCCTTGCCCATTTTAGTCCGGTGCATCATGAGCCAGACAGCCACAAAGGCCGCCACCGAAAGGCCGGCGCATGCCAGTTTAGTGGCCGGGACAATGACCCCCATCCCTATATCAAAACTCTTACCCACTAAGATGCCGTGATGGAGGGCCCTGTCTTCAGAGCCAAAGATGAGAAGGGCCAGATTCCTCAGAAAAAGCATGAGCCCGAAGGTCCCGAGGAGTTGGGCCACCATTGGGCCTCTTAGCAGGAATTTTACAAAACCGAAGTAACAGATAATACCCAGCAAGAAGCCTACAACTGCGGCTACCGGCAGGGTAAAAAGCGGGTCTATACCCAGACCTTGAGCAGTCAAAAGGCCGGTGTACATGCCGATCATCAGGAATTCGCCATGGGCGAAGTTCACTATGTCCATCACTCCCCAGATGATGGTCAATCCCAAGGCAACCAGGGCCAGGACCATACCGATCAGCAAACCTGCGAATAGGGATCCTACGAGGATGTCCATAATAAAAACGTTAGGAATGAAAACGAAATAACTTCCACAATATTTGAAAATCGTTTTTGGATTGATTTTCCTGGATTCCCGCGTTCGCGGGAATGACGAAAAAGGATCATTTCTGACTTTTTACGAATTGCCCAGTTTCGAGTTTCCAGTTTCAAGTATCGCTCCCCCCGCCCCATAAAAAACCAGGGGCGGAGAGCCGGGTGTCCAAACTGAAAGTGAATTAGAATCCCGCAAAGGGGAAAATCATATCTGCTGAAGAGACATCAAAGGGATAGACGATCTCCAGACCGATCTTACCATCCTTTCCCTTCTGGTACTGGCCAATCAGGCCGGACCCGAGGACATTCTGGCCCAACTCGTCACCCGAGGTGGAGAACTTGATCCCTTTCCAGGGCACCACCAACTCCTTGCCAGGAATATAAAGGGCATTTGCAGCGGCCTGTATATCGGCCGGCTTTGTGGAGCCCGCCTTTTCAAGGACGGCCACCCAGGTCTGGAGACCTGTAAAGGCCCTGGCAGAGGCGCCCCCAAGATCGTTGCCGGTCTTCTTTTTATAGAGATTATTGACCTGTCCGGCTAACTTCTTGATCTCCACCACCTTGGGGAGAAACACGGTCCTGGTCAGGATCCCGGAGATGCTGTCACCCAAGGTGCTTCTAAATTCAGGTTTTTCAAAGCCTGCGTCCTGTCCCCAGATAATTTTGGGATGGGCCTTCTGGGCCTTCAAGGTCTTGACCATCAAAATAGCATCAGAGGTGTAGGATGCAAAAAGCATCACATCGGCCCTTGAGGCCTTCAGGGAGCGAACCTCGCTTGACAGATCGACAGACTTTGCCGCATAGAGAAGAGATTTTTTCAGCTTGAAGTCATATTCCTTTGCAAATTCCTTTATCAGACCTGACACATGCGATCCCCACTCAGTCTTCTCACAGGCCGATGCCAGGTTAATAATCTCCTTTTTTGGGATGGCCTTAACGCCCTGCACCTTTCCCTTGGTCAGACCAACTAACAATTCAAAGAGGTCCTTGGTAAACCATTTATCATGAGGCGTGGTCCGCCAGAACCATTTGAATCCTCGCTGAGTGAGTGCGGGAGAGGTGGAAGACCCGTTAATCATGGGAATGCCATACTGCTCGCACACCGCGCTGACCGTCTTGCTCACAGAGCTGAAATAGCAGCCCAAAATCCCGTCCACCTTATCATCCAATATCAGCTTCTTGGCTAAGTCCGCGCCCAAGGTGGGATTTCCCTCATGATCCTTAAATATGAGTTTGATCTTGGCGCCACCTAAGCTTTTAACGCCACTGTTCTGGGCCATGGTCATCGGTATATCGGCCATGGCATTGTTTGCGATCTTTGCAGCCAATTCCGCGCCGGCCCTGAGTTCACGGCCCGCTGCTGCCGCACCCCCGGTCAAGGGATATATCACACCGATCTTGATCTCCTCCACGGCTAAAGCATTAGAGGGCACGATAAACCCAATAATCGCCAGCACACCAAGGACAACCATTCCTGTTCTCAACACTGATTTCATCTCCTTACCTCCTTTGTTCGGGCAAAAGCCCATTGGAAACCATTGATGAATATTAGAGCTTCCCTGCAACCATCAGCAGGAAAGCGACAAATTATAGCTTGATCCGTTGAGATAGCGAGAAATATAGAGGAACCGGCTACTCATGTCAAGTTTGAGATGTGGAAGAAATCAAAACAGAGTAAGCTGCTCATCCCGCATATCCGACACAAACATGTAGCCGGGGGCATGTGTAATCACCATGGGGAGTCTGGCCGACAGAACAGCCATCTGGCTTGTCACGCCGCAGGCCCAGAACAGGGGTATTTCCCCTGCCTTAATGGTAACCGGTTCTCCAAAATCAGGAGATCCCAGGTCAGCTACCCCTATCTCTTCTGGTGAGCCAAAGTGGACAGGGGCCCCGTGGGTGAGATGAAAACGGGTCGTCACCTGGGTCGCACGTATGGCCTGTTCCGGTTTCATCGGCCTCATAGTAACAACCAATGGTGCGGAAAAGGGGCCTGCAGCAATGCACTCCCGGTTTGTTATGTACATGGAAACATTTTTCTCTTCTTCCAGATTCCTGACAGGCACCCCGGCAGCTATGAGCGCGCTTTCAAAAGAGAAACTGCATCCAAGCAGGAAGCTGACCATATCATCACGAAAGAGATCAGTCACATTTTCTACTTCTTCCTTTAACTTCCCGTCCTTATAGACCCTGTACAGAGGCAGATCGGTCCGCAGGTCTGCGCCCAGGGCTATCTTTGGTTCCCACTGGCCCGGCTCTAACACATCCAAAATAGGACACGGTTTGGGGTTGCGTACACAGAAGAGCAACAAATCAAATGCCGCATCCCGCGGTAAAATAACGAGGTTAGCCTGAACATACCCCTGGGCTGCTCCTGTTGTGGGCGTTTTCCATTGCCCTTTTCTTATAAGCTCTCTCAAACGAGATGCTGTTAGATCCTTGTCCATAATTACGTTCCCACCTCCATACACTCATCACTCTCAATGCCTAACCCGGATAAACCGAAACTGAAAAGATCTCACGCAAAGGCGCAAAGCCGCAAAGAGAACCTACAGTCTATTCGCAACCCGAAAAATGCCATCCTAATCCGAATAAACCGGAAAAGTGCCCAAAGTGACTAAAGCTTGCTCGCCTCTTGCGAGTTGATGTTTGTTTTTTCATTCGACGTTCGATGTCGGAGTCTTCGCTTACCTGGACGTTCGATGTTCGATGTTCATCTTTTATCTCATTGTAACCACCAAGGTAAATATGTTTTTCCTGCCGTCAAACTATCCCCTGCTCTCTTGACAGTCAAGGCAAAATCAAAGGGGTCTTTCTACGGGGAAATGACAGGCTACCTGCACATGGCCGATATTGCGGAGTTGGGGGGGCTTTTTATCGCAGACATCTCGCCTCTCCGGGCAGCGAGGCGCAAAGGGACAACCGGCTGGATATTGTCTATTGTTGCCCCTGTTCAGTTCTAATGAGAAAGCTCCCCTGACGCTCTCGATCAGGAGACGTGTGTAAGGGTGGCAGGGTTGGCTAAGAATGGAGGAAGCGGGCCCTCTCTCAACCATTTGGCCCTGAAGCATAACCCCTATTCTGTCACTTATCTTACGCACAAGACCTATGTCATGGCTGACGAAGAGCATGGTCAGGCCCCTTTCAATCTGGAGGTCCAGGAGGAGCTTCAACACCTTTGCCTGGACGCTTGGATCCAAGGAACTGGTAGGCTCATCTGCTATGAGGAGTCTTGGGCCAAGCACTAATGCCCGGGCTAAACAGATACGCTGGAGCGCCCCCATGTTCAGTTCATGGGGATAGCGCTCCAAAAAGGCACGATCCGTGGAAAGGTGTACGTCGGCCAGACATTTCTTTACCCGTTCCACGCGCTCACCCTTTTCCAAACCCACCCTGTGAATAGTTAGCGGTTCTGCCACGGTTTCCAGGACCGAAAACCGGTGGCTGATCGATTCTGCCGGATTTTGGTAAATGACCCCGATGCGTCTGGCTAATGATTTATAATCCTTTTTAATCCATCGATCCATGTCACGGCCCTCGAAAAGACGAGACCCCTGATCCGGTCTTGTTACCCCTGCAGCGGTCATGGCTAAGGTAGTCTTGCCGGAACCTGTTTCACCTACCAGAGAGAAGATCTCCCCGGCTTTCACTAAAAGGTCAATCGGACAAAGGGCAGCGACGGAATCGTATCCTTTTTCCACACCCTTTAGTTCAAGCATGTCAACAATGCCCCGGCGGAGACAGCGCACAGTGTGGGTGCCTGCCTGTTCAAACCCCACCCGACCTTTCTGACATTCCTCGATAGCCTGGGTGCATCTCTCCGAGAAGAGGCACCCGGAAGGCGGGGCATGGCCATCTTTATGACTTGATTCCGGGACCTGGATATGGGAATGGAGATAATCCGTCTCATCTTCATGGCCGTGCTGGTGTATGGTCCTGTAGAAGGCATCGCCCCGAATCCCGCCTAAATCCCTGGCGCTGTTCATGGCCGGATAGGACCTCTTAAGGGCCAGGGTGTAGGGGTGGAGCGGGTTTGAAAACAACTCGTCTGCAGGAAGGGTTTCCATGATCTGTCCGAGATACAAAACGGCCACGGAGTCAGCACTCCGGACCGCAAATTCCAGGTCATGGGTAATCAGAAGGATGGCCTTTCCGCGAGATCTCCCCTCTTCAATGACACGGGAAACCACTCCCTTGGTCAAGGCATCTAAGGCCGACGTGGGTTCATCTAAAATAAGGACACCCGGATCTAAGATCATGGCCATGGCAAGCAGGACCCGTTGGACCTGTCCGCCGCTCAACTGATGAGGATACCTCCCAAAACACGCTTCAGGGAGACCCATCTCTTCCAGGACCTTGGCAGCATGGCCCCTTGCCTCATTCCTACCTGCTCCCCCATGCTGGATAAGGGGTTCTGCAACCTGGTCTATTATCCTGTGGGCCGGGTTAAGATTGGCCGCACCATTCTGAAACACCATTGATACGCTTTTCCAGCGAATCGTGTTAAGTGCCGTTTCATCATTGGTGTCAATCTCTTGACCATTTAATAGGATGGTCCCTCTTTGCCGGGCATTATTTGTGAGAAGTCCGAGACAGGCCTTTCCCAAGGTGGTTTTACCGGAGCCTGATTCCCCCACCAATGCCAGACATTTCCCCTGATCGATTTTTAGATTCACGTCTTCCAGGGCCTGGATCGTATGGCCTCCATTTCCGTAGGCAACATCTAAGTTCTTGATTTCAAGGTTCATGCAGTCTTCTCCACCAGTGCCTCTCTGAGACGAGGATCCACCACCTTTTCGAGACTGATGGCAAGGAAAGTGACCCCCATTATAACGAGGGAAAGACAAAGGATCGGCGGCGTCAGCCAGTTCCACCAGACCTCCATATAGTAGTATTTGAGTGCGTAGGCTATCATCATACCTAAGGATTTCCTGCTGGGATCAAACAGCCCTAAGAATGCCAGGGACGCCTCCATAAACACGGCCATGCGGGTCTTGGCGGCAAACCCGATCAGGTAGAGTGGAAACATCTCGGGGATGAGATGGCGCCGGATAATATGCCAGTTTCCCCCGCCCATTTGCGTGGCCGCCCTTACATGAAGGCTCTCCCTCAGGCTGAGGGTCTGTGCCCTGATCGCCTTGCCGATGGTTGGCCACATCAGAGAGGCTAAGATAAGGGCTAAAATGTAAGAGGCAGGCTGAAAAAGTGCAGCCGTTAAAATAAGAATCATGATCGCCGGAATCGCTAAGATGATGTCGGCTATCCTCATCAGAATCGCGTCCACAAAACCACCGAACCATCCGGAAATCGCACCTATGAGAACACCGATCACAAGTGCTGTTAACCCACTCAAGAGACCAAAGGCCACCGTATTCCTGATGGCGTAGAGAAGCTCGGAAAAAATATCCTGCCCCCCGTCGTTGATACCTAACAGATGCGCGGCCGAAGGGGATGATATGGGGGTAAAAGAGATATCCCAGGGGTCGAACGGGGCCAGCGGAGGTCCTAACAGGGCAAGGCCTGCGAACAGCAGGGTAAGGCTCAGCCCAACTAAAAACCATGGATCCTGCCAGAGATCTCTGCTCATATTAATGTGCATTTCCAATCCTTGGATCAATGATCCGGTATACGCCTTCCATCCCTAAGATAACGCACAGGACAATGAGTGAAGAGAAGAGGACCACTGCCTGAATGACCGGCAGATCGCGCGCCTGGATTGCATTAAACAGGAGTGTCCCCAATCCGGGATAGGAATTGATCCTCTCCACCACGAGGGCGCCGGTAATCATAAAGGCAAGACGCAATCCGAACCGCGTCACAATCGGCTGCAGTGCATTTCTGGCGGCATGGGCATATCTTATCCGCCGGGGAGGGAGCCCCTTTGCGCGAGCGGTTTCAATATAATGGGCCTTGATGACCATCATCATGCTGTTTCGGGTCAAGAGGAAATTTCCGGGGAAATAGGCAAGGACAAGGGTAGTCAGAGGAAGGGCCAAATGGTGTGCGATATCTATCAACCGCCTGAAAAAGGTCGCATCTGCGTAGGCAGTCTCTGCCCCTGCCGCGGGGAACCACTGTAGGTTGAGTGCGAATACGACTAACAAAATAACGCCGGTACAGATCTCAGGGATACCCTCTAACACCGTCATCCCGCCGACCAGGCCCTTCTCAGTGCGACTCCCGTGCCTCCATGCCGCCTCTACACCGGTTATAAAGCCTATGAACATGGAGATTAGATTGGCAGAGCCGAGTAAGAGTATCGTCCATGGAAGCGCACCTAAAAAGAGGTTTGATACCGGTGTCAAAAAGGCATAAGAGTACCCCCAGTCGAGTGTGACCAACCTGAGCAGGTAATCCCCGAATCCCCTGTCCTGTGTATAATAGGCCCGAAGACCGTCCTCCTGCTCGGCTGTCAGCGTTACGTTGGCACTGGCATATGTGGCCGTAACAAAGTCACCAGGGAGGAGTCTTGGAAGGAGATAGCTGAGATAGATCATTGCAAGGGCGGCCAAGGAAAAACTAATGACCTGCCCGAATCGACCCGCAGCCTGATTTGCACCTGAAACCATTTTACTCGACCAATATCATCCTGTTCTGTGAGATAGGGATACCAAAGGCAACTCCGCCCTTGGTATAGTACCATTTTATCCTCTTCTCTGGATTGTAGGCCGACATGGAGATCGGATAATAGAGAGATATTGCCGGAAGTTCGTCAGCATAGATCTCCTGGATCTTCCATACCAATCTCTTCCTTTTTTCCGGATCCATCTCAGCCACCTGCGCATTGAGCAGATCGAGCAACTCCCTGCTGGCGCCGTAGCGCACCGAATTGACCGAACCTTTGGCCTTTGGGCTGATCATCCTGTTGAGGATCTTGGCGTCACCGAGGAGCCCTCCATGTCCTGAGACTGCCAGATCAAAATCCCAGTTTCTGACCCGGGCGTCTGTTGATGCCTGTTCCATATTGACGAGCTTGACCCGAATACCGGCCCCCTCTAATTCTCTTTTGATCACTTCCCCATCCCTGTCTGTCACGGATTCCCCTGCCACGGTAATGTTCGAGGCTGAGAGTTCGACCACCAAAGGCCGGCCACCCTTTTCATAGAAACCCCCTTTCCCTTTTGTGTATCCTAAGGATTCAAGAATCTCTCTCGCCTTAGCCGGATCAGGTTCATAGACAGGGGTACCGGGATTGTAGAATTCATGATCCGGTGAGAGTAGTCCAAAGGACGCGGGGGAACCAAACCCGCGATGGGCCTTTGCAATAATCTCCTGCTGATTGATTGCATGGGCAAGGGCCTTTCTGAACCGTTTGTCATTAAAGGGGGGCTTTTGATGGTTGATCATCAGCTTTTTGTTCCACCCCCTCTGGTTTTTTATGACGACCATCCCTTTCTTCTCGAGAATCTGAGCCATATCGGGTCTGATGTTTACGAGATCAGCCTTGCCGCTCACCAGACTTATGAGAGGCTTTCCGGTCTTGATGTAAATGAGACGATCTACTTTCGGCTGGCCGAGATAGTACTCTCTGTTGACCTGGTAAAGATAGGTCCCTTTGGCCTTATTAAAGTCTATAAATTTGAAAGGGCCTGTCCCTATAAATGCCGCGGGGTCATTGTATCGCCTGGGATCATCCACCTTCTCCCAGATATGTTTGGGGATAACAGGCATGGTCCCTCCCACATAGGCCAAGAATGACGCATCGGGCTTTTTCAGCTTTATAGTCACCCTGTTGGGTCCGTTGGCCTCGGCCCCGGCCACCGACTCTAACGGTACCCAAGGATAGGGATGTTTTTTAAAATAGTTGACGGTAAAGGCCACATCCTCGGCGCTGAACGGTTTTCCATCATGCCATTTGACACCTTCCTGGAGCTCAAAAATGAAGCTTTGAGAATCGGGATCATATCGCCATGATTTGGCCAAGGCCGGGATATAACCGTTTTTATTCTTCCAGACCAAGGTATCAAAGACCCAGCTCATTCGCACATATCCCGGTCCCCTAGGATAGTGCCGGTATGGACTTGGATATCCCCAGTCGCCCTTACCGTCCCCGATCCGGACCTCTTTGACCTTCTCCTGGGCCAGAAGAGCGGAACTACCCCCGATTACGGAAATCAGTATAAATAAGAGGATAAATATCCATTTGAGATTGAACATCAACATATCTTTCTTCATGATATCCTCCTCGACGTATAAAGCCGTGGGTTCAAAGGCTACATTCATGTCGTACGGGGTTGTTTTGAAAGATGAACGTCGAGGTAAGCGAAGACTCCGACATCGAATAAAAAACAAATATCCAATATCCAATACCGAACATTCAACCACGCCAAGGCGCGGTTTCTTTTCATCCGTTTTGATACTCATCACAAATATAGAACTTAGGTCGCTTCGCTCGTCCTGCCTATATAGACGTGATAAATCAATCATGAAATATCGGATTTCTTAAGCAGGCTTTCTGCAAAATTCAAGATGATACGCTTGTTTCGTCATCTTTTTCGTATTCAACATTCGATGTCGGAGTCTTCGCTTACCTGGGCGTTCGATGTTCGATGTTCATTTTTTCAGTAACCCAATACCCAGTACCCAGTTTCAAGTTTCGAGTTTACAGCTCCAATTGTCCTATTCCAAACAATCCCCACAGACCTTCCGCCCATTCTCTTCCGTCAGCCTGGAAGCCATAGTTGGCTCCCCGCACTCTTCACAGGCCACGGAGGGTTCGATCACAGCCTTTGGCGGGAGACTAATATCCACAAATCGGATCGAAAAAAGCTCTTCAGTCGGTCTATCTAAGATCTCACGGGACCTCTGATGGTGCATCTCCCAGAACGTCTTTCGCTCCTCCTCGCTCGCTGTCTCTTCCCTGATCTTCTTAAACAGCTCATCGCGCTTTTCGCTTCGCTTACTTACATCGGGCTTTTTGGCTACCCTGACGCCTTTACCCGACTTCCTCCCAAAGAAGGTGAATACCTGCTTTCCATGGTCCTTGTAGATAAAATTGCCCTTACCAAAGGTGCATCCTGTCAAGACCTGGACGGCATCCACCCCGCAGGCGTTGTTTTCAACTATGGCAACCAACTCCTCATCCGCGGCCCGGCTTTCGTCGAGACGTTCAAGCCCTGTCTTTGCCGCCCTGTAACCGATCGCCAGCCCAGGGCAGATATGGCCGTGAAAGTCTACACATCTCTTAAAATCTTTACTCGATAAAATCTCATCTGCATTCATATCATTCCCCTTGATTTATAATATTCACAAATTCGAAAGAAATCACTCACCTGTTTTTGTCATTCCCGCGAACGCGGGAATCCAGGGAAATCAATCACTTCTGGACTCCCGCGTTCGCGGGAGTGACGGCTTTGGAGACTTTTTACGAGACCATCAATATTGGTTGTCCATACGCCAAAAAAAAGCCACGGAGGAACAGATCTCTCTTCAGAGATGGGTTGCCTTCGTGGCTTTGAATTTTCAACGTATGTCTATTTTGTTCAAACTCTGGCGTTATCAAAAACGAGGCTTCGTGCCTCTAAGATGTTGGGAGTTTACATTCATTAGCCCTTCCCTGTCAAGGGTTTTTGTGCATTGACCTCCAGCCTGTCTCCCACTCTCTTGACCGTCAGGACAAAATCAAAGAGATCACGCTGAAGGCAAAAGACAGGGTCTTCTCGGGGAAGATATTCCTTGGCACCCGAAATGAATTTCTGGGCTGTGGGCTGCAATACCACGTCGTGGAAGGCCTGAGCAGGATCATACGGTTTCCCTGTGAGAAGGTGCTCAAGATAGTCCGCGCATGCCTCATCTTCGGGGGCCGGTCTCTCTGCCCGCTCTCCCATGGCAACCAAGGTAACCAGATCCGGTTTCCGTTTCTCTATATACCCGGCAATGGCCTTTGCCGTCACAAAGCTCCCCAGGACAACCTCATCAGCCTTTTTAAAAGCAGCGGTTGCCCCGGTCACACCCGCTGTTGTGCGATGGATAACCGTCTTGTTTCTGAAATATGAAGCACCCTTTTGAATAATATGCGTGGGCGAGTTCCCCAAATCCGCTCCTTCAATCGGCACCTCGTTTATCTCTCCCACAAGTATAAACCCAGGGTTCTCTCGCTTTAATGCAACAGCCCTCTCTGGATCAGCCTCCATTATAACCCGGCCTGCGCCAAAGTGAAAAAAAAGCGGCTCGCACGAAAAGGCCCTGAATACATCAATGATGATGGCAAGCCCTTCAGCCTGTTCAGCACCCCTTGCACAGCTTCTTCTCAACACCCTCATTTTACCAGATCCTCAATGCCTGCCCAGCGGATTTAACCGAGGCATCAATTCTTCAAGTGCAATCATCTCACTATCCACCCTCCCCCTAAGAGCCTGTCGCCATCATAACATGCAAGGGCCTGGCCTGGTGTGACTCCCCACTGCGGTTTGTCAAATATGAACCTTACCTCATCCGGAGACAGGACCTCTAATAAGCCGGGAGCTGCCTTGTGACGGTAGCGTATCTGGGCCTGTACTTTAAAAACGCCTTTTGAAGGGGGCCTTCCGATCCAGTTAAAATCCTCTGCATCCACATTTACAGAAAAAAGCTCCTCTTTCCTTCCTACCACTACCTGATTAACCTCAGACCTGATCTCCTTGACATAATAGGGCCTTGAAGAGGCAATCCCCAATCCGTGTCTCTGGCCGATTGTGTACCCGTGAATCCCATGATGTTCCCCTAATACCTCGCCCTCTTTGTTGATAATGGTTCCATTCTTGCTGACCTTAATTCCTCTCATTTGTTCGACAAAGCGACGATAGTTCATCCCGGAGATAAAACAGATTTCCTGGCTTTCAGGATTAGAATGGCAGGGCAGGCCCATATCACGGGCCCTAAGCCTAACCTCATCCTTGGTCATCTCTCCTAAAGGGAAAACAGCCCTTGAAAGAGAGGTCTGGTCCAAACGGTGCAAGAAATAGGACTGGTCCTTCCTCAAATCCCTGCCCCTCCAAAAGCCGATCCCTCCCTCTTCCTCCCCCTTCCCGAGTCTGACATAATGACCCGTGGCGAGGCAGTGGATCTCATTTTCTAAAATGTAGCGATGCAGGCGCTCAAATTTGATTAACGGGTTGCAACTGACACAGGGATTAGGGGTCAGCCCTTTCAAATAAGCATCGACAAATGGATTAACCACGAGATTCTCAAAGTCATCCCTGATGTCAATTACCTCTAAGGGAATGTGAAGGTGTTCTGTAATCCTCGTGACCCCCTCAATCCTATCCTCTACCACAGAAGAGGGAGAGGGAAGCAGGAAGTGGACACAGTGTACCTCCCAGCCGGCCGTCTTCAACACTGCCGCGGCCAATGAACTGTCCACTCCGCCACTGAGGGCCACTGCTATATCTGAGGGTTGGTCCATGAATGCGATACTCTCCCGCAAATTTGATTCACCTCGCCCCAACTATCCCGTTCAATTCCGCAGGATCATTTAACCGGGGCGAAGACAATTTAACTGAAGGAGTTCCGGTAGATGTTACTGGGATGAGAAATAAATTTTAAAATATCAAACAGTTAAACAAAAACAACCAAGTTAATCAACAAAAAATAGCATTCTCTCGTATCTTTTCAATAAAACGGGGTAAGTGCTTTCTAAGACCACTTTTCTGGATTCCCGCTTTCGCGGAATGACAGTCACTTATCCCCATCGTCATTCCCGCGAAAGCGGGAATCCAGGAGCCACACCGCTACTTATTGAGACGTTACCTTCTCTCGTATACTATTCAAAGTCCAGGGCTTAGTGGTCTGGTTATTAAGTATTTTTCCGTTGCAACAGATACTTACCTGTAGGAAAAAACTGAAAAATTAGCTATATTAAAAAGTTAATGGAAAAAAGAGTTATGCCACCCTTGGCCCGTTATTGCAATCCTTTAGAAATGGAAGGAATATTCGGCGCCGGAGATTCCCATGATCAAAAAGGAAAGTCTCTTTTTAACCCGTAAGGAGGCAGTAGAGGCCATCTGCCGTGACTTTCGACAATACGACCCGCAAATCATGTTGTTCTGTCAAATAATTCGGCTGATTTCCGGGGGAAGTATCGTAGCAAAGAGGGAGGGACAGAAGAACGGTGCATGGATCAGCCTGCCGGGACGTCAAAATATGCGCTGGATGGACGGGCCGGAAATGGTTGAATACCTCTGTGAGTCCCTTGATTCTGATCTGAGTGTTCCACTGCTGGCATCCATCTGCGCCAGGGTTTTTCAAACACGGGCCTATAAGGCTGTGGATTCTGCAACCGGCCAGGAGGGGATTCGCATTGAAACCGGGATGGAGGATTTTGTCTGTCGACAATGCGGCTACTGCTGCAGCACTCTCGATTACCACAGGGAGGTAACAGAGGAAGATGTGACACGATGGCAGGAGTTAGGACGAAGCGACATCCTGCGGTGCGTGGGCGTTTTTGAGGGAGAAGGTAACAAAAAATCCTACACAATTTGGACGATACCCGGCAGCACAGAGTTGGCAGAGAGTTGCCCCTTTCTGAAAAAAATATCATCGGATAACCGCTCGGTTTGTCTGATCCAAGACGTAAAGCCCGGGATATGTCGCCAATATCCGTCCAGCAGAAAACATGCCGTGATGACCGGATGCCCCGGGTTTAAAACTCCCACAAATTAGGACGAAATAACTGCCACATTTGACCCCGCCGCGGGGTTGTTTTTGGGTTCATACTCTTAATCGTAATCTTAATCATAATCGTTTTGAGGTATCTTTTCAATAAACCGGGGTAAGTCTTCTGTTGTTCCATTTTTCTGGATTCCCGCTTTCGCGGGAATGACAGATATTTGCTCCATTTCGTCATTCCCGCGAAAGCGGGAATCCAGGATCTTTTACCGCTACTTATTGAGATGTTACGTTTTGAGTAAGATTATGATTATGATTATGAAATAGGGAAGTTATTTCGTTCAGGCTCTAATTATTTATTTCTGTGCCTGCGCCTCCATTTGGTCCGAAAACAGGAAAAGATTTTGGACAGGGAAATAACGAGAAGGGCAATGGCAAACAGGTCTCCAAAGCGGCTGTAGAACGTTAAAGGGGAATTAGACAAAGTCAGGGCACGTTCTAATACCTCTTCGGTAAAGAGATCGCTCTCGGAAAGAATGGCTCCCTGGGGCCCTATAAAAGCGCTGAATCCGGTGTTTGCGGCCCGTATCATTGGTCTTTGGTTTTCCACGGCGCGGAATACGGCCATGCTGAGATGCTGGTAGGGGGCGCTGGTCATACCGAACCAGGCATCGTTTGTGATGTTGACAAGGACGTTTGCCCCTTCTCTTACGAGGGTCCTGGCCAATTCCGGGAAGACGGCCTCAAAGCATATCAGAATTCCCGCTGAAAGATTCCCGGTTTTCAGAGGAGCCAACTTCTCTCCTGTGGCGAAATCACCAGCGGCCTGGACTAAATTGTTGATAAAGGGCAGGTATTTTTTTAAGGGGACATATTCACCAAAGGGCACAAGGTGCATCTTGTCGTAATACTGGACCTGTTGAATCTCCGGTGTGATCATGTAGGCGCGGTTGTAGTACCTTATTGCGCCCCGGATACGTTTATACGCCGGGCTGCCGAATAGGAGAATAGCCCCCGACTTATCTGCAAGCGAAAATATTTTTGGAGAGAAGTCCTGGCTATCCTGGAAGAAAAAGGGTAGCGACGTCTCTGGCCACACAACTAATTGAGGTTTAAATGCCCTGGTGGAGCGGGTCAGCCGTTGGTAGGTTTTTATGGTTTCCATCTGGTATGCCGGATCCCATTTGATAGCCTGGTTAATGTTCGCCTGTATGATAGCTGCGTTTATATGGTAGCCACTCTTTTCGCCTACCCTGTTAGCGGAGAGGCGGTGATGCCCATAAATCAATGCCCCGATCAGAAAAATCAAAAGAAGTGGAAGTCCCCATTTAAGAGAGGCATTGGTCTCGTGGTGATGCCTTGTAACCATGCGGAAGATGAGCCCGTTTGCAAAGACAATTAAGAAGGAGATGCCGTACACCCCAAAAAGATCTGAAATTTGAATTAGATATAGTTGTTCATATTGGGTATATCCTAAGAGGCACCAGGGAAAACCAGTTAAAAGATGCCCCTTCAGGTATTCTATAGCAACCCAGAAACACGCCATTAGAATAATAGAGAAACGGGAATCCTTGAGGCAGGTTGTCAAACAGGCAAAGATGGCAAGATAGAGTGAAAGATAGAGAGAGAGGAGGAGAAGCGATAAAAGGGCAACAAAGATATTCAGGTTTCCGTAGCGTCCGAGCACTACTATGATCCAGTAAATCAGAGTAAGATAATGGATCAGGCCAGAAACAAGACCTAATCTGAAGGCCTTATAAGGCGATGCGGTTTCAATGCTTTTCAGGAGGGGAATCAGGGCAAACCATGCAACGAATGAAAGGTGTCCGGGGGGGAAGGCTAATGTCAATAGAACTCCGGACAGGATAGCAAGGAGTAGATTGCGTAATGAAGGGGAGGCTAGTCTTGTAATCATACCCGTAACTGCCTTTGTAATTAAGGAAAGACTGTGGGGTTCCCTCCCATGAGTGCTAAGTTGTTTTGAAAGATGAACGTCGAACATCGAACATCGAACGTCCAACGTCCAATGAAAAAGCCAATGTCGAACTCTGAATGACTATTTACTGCTCTTTTCAGCCCTTTAAATACTCATAACGAAAATATCAGTTAACTCTTCTGTTTCCTGTAAAATCCCATCAGATAGTTCAGTTTTTTCAAGATCTGTTTCTTTATCTTTCCCCATTCAGTATTCGATGTTGAGCGTTCGATGTTCGATGTTCATCTTTTCCTGGTTCGTCCTTGCGGGAGATCAGAACCTCCTCAATTTTTCGCTCGTCCCCCTTTTTGATTATCATTTCAATGTCTTGGAACGATACCTTTTCGTTCACTTCCGGTATTCTTCCAATGAGGTGGATTAGAAAGCCACCTACTGATTCAAAGTCTCCCTCTGGCAGGTCTATTTTGAGTTGTGCTCCTAATTTTTCCACCTCTAAACGGGCATCTACCAAAATAGATCCATCGTCGAGTACCTCTAACAGGGGCTCTTCGTGGTCATGCTCATCCATGATTTCCCCGACAATTTCCTCTAAGATATCTTCAATGGTGATAATGCCGGCAGTGCCTCCATACTCATCAGTAACTATAGATAAGTGGGTCATTTTTTCTTGCATGTCTTTCAGGAGATCACTGATTCGCCGGTTTTCAGGGACAAAAAAGGGTTTTCTGAGGATATCAAACGGAATATGGGATTCGGGAGCCTTACCCAAGAGTTTGAGAAGATCCTTTGAGTGAAGGATTCCCACAATGTGGTCAATATTATCCTTATGAATTGGAATCCTGGTATGCCCGCAATCAGTGACAAGATCGATGACCTCGCCAAGGGTGGAATCCGCCGAGGCTGAGAGGATTTCAGTCCGGGGAATCATTATGGCGTGGGCTTTCGTCTCTTTAAGATCGAGCACGCCATAAACCATGTGCGATTCTTCGTTGGAGATAAGGCCCTTGGCTTGCCCTTCATCTATGAGGTCATGGATTTCTTCGGTTAGATCATTACTGTGGTCCAAGCGTGTTTTTTTCTTGATCAAGGATTTGATAAGGCCCCAAAATCCCTGTTCAGAGTCGTCTTCCAAAGGTTCTTTCTTCTCCTGTTTTAAAATGTGGTCATACTCGTCGACAGCCCCGCCGAGCGGGAAAGTTTGAAAATGTGGCACAAAGGCCGATTATCTGACTATGTTTTTTGTCAAAGGGCAACATTGTTACGAAAATATTCTATTTTCATCGTGCTTCAATGTCAAGGTTTTTGGAATTGATGGTTTTGTAAAGTAAAAATTTCTCTTGACTGTGGGAATTAGCTATATTATATTTTTTAATCAAATGGATGAGTGGTAAGTGCATCTTGTGAGTGAGGCAGATAATTGGAGTTCTGAGCGGGCATAGCTCAGTTGGTAGAGTACAAGCTTCCCAAGCTTGGTGTCGCGGGTTCGACCCCCGTTGCCCGCTCCATTAGTCGCAAGTAAGAGACCTTTGAAAAATGCTCAATTTCGAAGTCTGCCCTTATCTGGTCAAGGTCAAGGAAGGCGAGGATTTTAACCACAGGAATATGTCGAATATTTCGAGGATTAAAATCTGAGCCTGACGCTGAGATTGGGTAAAAGGGAGCGTTTTGCAAAGGTCTCAGTAAGTTTTGACGTTATTCCCCCTTTTTGAGGTTGTCAACCGGTTTTAGGAGCGATTGATCTACTTCGAATTGTGGACACTGCGTTGGTTTTTCATAATTCCTTCTATTTTTACTTAAAGGATCTTATGTAATAGAGCGCTTTACAATTTAGTCTGCAAAGGGGAAGCGGGCGTCATAGCCCGCTTTTTTGTTTTATAGGATTGGTTCAGACTATGTCAGAAATGACCAGCCCGGTTATAAAAGAGGTAACCGCCCTTATTGAACCGATTCTTGATGAGATGGAGATTGAACTGGTTGATATTGAATATCTTTCTGAACAGGGCAGGTGGATACTCAGGATCTATGTGGATGAATCTGGAGGAATCACCTTAGATGACTGTGCCCGGGTGAGCAGAGAGATCGGCGATCTGATTGAAGTCAAAGATATTTTCGATCAAGGATATGTCTTGGAAGTCTCATCTCCGGGCCTCAACAGACGCCTTAAAAAGGAAAAGGATTTTGAGAGAGCTGTTGGAAAGAACATCAAAATAAGGATGGCCACCCCCCTTGAAGGGCAGCAAAATTTTAGAGGTAGCCTGCAATCCTTTCAGGATGGGATTTTGTGTCTTAGTGTAAAAGATGATTTGATTTTGCTCCCTTATGGGGATGTTGAAAAAGCTAATTTGGTGTATGATTTTGAAAATTGAAGAATTCAGCGTTTTATGGAGCTTAAGTGATGATTTCGGATTTGAAAAGGGTTATTGACCAGGTAAGTCGTGAAAAGGGTGTTGAACAGGATGTCTTGATAGAAGCCCTTGAGGAGGCAGTGAAGGCAGCAGCTCGCAAGAAATTCGGCCCGGATTACGATCTCGAGGTAAGGTATAATGAGGACGCGGGGGAGATTGAGGCCTTTGAATTTAAGGAAGTTGTCGAGGAGGTTACAAATAAAAATCTTCAGATATCCCTTAAGGATGCTCACAAAATGGATCCCGAATCTGAAGTAGGGGACAGCCTCGGGGACAAGATGGATACTGACACCTTTGGAAGGATCGCAGCCCAATCAGCCAAACAGGTTATAATGCAGCGTCTGAAAGAGGCTGAGAGAGATATGGTCTATGAGGATTTTAAAGACCGGCGTGGAGAGGTCCTCAACGGGATCGTGCAGCGATTTGACAGGGGCGCCATTATTGTCAATGTAGGGAGGGCAGAAGCCGAGCTGCCACAAAAGGAGCAGATGCCGAGGGAGTCTTACAGACAGGGCGATCGGATCAGGGCCTATATCTTGGAGATAAAACAGTTCAGTCGAGGCCCGCAGCTTATACTTTCCAGGACCCATCCAAATTTCTTGGCAATCCTGTTTGAAAATGAAGTCCCTGAAATCTCTGAGGGTATCGTGCAAATAATGCAGGTCGCCCGAGAACCTGGAGCCAGGGCCAAGATTGCGGTAAGCTCTAAAGACACTGATGTGGATCCGGTGGGGGCGTGTGTAGGGATGAAGGGGAGGAGAGTCCAGGCAGTTGTCCAGGAACTGCGCGGCGAAAAGATAGATATTGTCACCTGGGACCCTGATTCAGCAAAGTTTATATGCAATGCCTTGGCGCCAGCTGAGATCACGAGAGTCATCGTAGATGAGGAAAACCGCAGTATGGAAGTAGTGGTCCCCGATGACCAGTTGTCATTGGCAATAGGAAAAAGGGGCCAGAATGTGCGGTTGGCCTCGAGATTAACCGGATGGAGATTGGATGTTGCTGGCGAAACCAATTATAATGAAGCCCTCAAGGATGGATACCGGTCCCTCCTCGATCTACAGGGAATCGGGGAAAAGAGAGCTACCGATCTATATGAGGTCGACTTTAAATCTGCCGGGGATGTGGCAGGAGCCAGGGTTGAAGATCTACTATCTGTAAAGGGAATGTCAGAGTCGAGGGCAGAGGAACTCATTAAAGAGGCCATTCGTTATACTGATGAACGAGCTAAAAGGGCTAAGATCGAAAAAGATAAGCCGAAAGAACCAGAGGCGGAAAACCCCTTAGAGAATGAGATCGGGGAAGCCACAGGAAAGAATGCCCCTGACGATGAAGACACTGAAACGGATGCAGTGGAAAAGTCTGAAATCGAGGACCTGCCTGGACAGGATGATAATGAAACCAAAGATAAAGATCTCTCTGATCATGAAAAATCTGAAACAGAAGAGGTCCAAGGGCCTGAAACAGAGGATTCGCCGAACCAGAATAATGATGAAACCGAGAGCGTAAAAGTCCCTGATGAATAATGGGAAAGGGCACATACCGATAAGGACATGCATATCTTGCGGCACAAAGCGGGACAAGAAGGATTTGATCAGGCTCGTCTTGACTGCCGGAGAGGTGGTAGTTCAAGATATTAGCGGCCAAGGAAAGGGCCGGGGCGCCTATGTCTGTGCTGACAAATCCTGTTTGATGGCCCTGAAAACGAGCAAACGACTCAATAGGGCATTCAGGACAAGAAACAGGCTGGTGTACGACCAATTTGAATAATTTTTGGGGGAATCAATGGCTAAAGTCAGGGTTTATGAATTAGCAAAAGAACTCGACCTGGAAAGCAAGCAGCTGGTGGAGAAGCTCACCGCCGGTGGGATGGACGTTAAGAATTACATGAGTACTCTTGATGAACAATCGGTTGTCAAGGCAAGGGAAATTGTGTCCGGAGCTGTATCAGAAGTGGTCGTGGAAAAACGAATCAAACCTACGGTGATTCGCAGGCGTAAGAAGGTTGTCAGAGTCGAGCAGAAGCCCCCCGAAACTACGGTAGATGAAGAAAAAGCCCCAGAAACGAAAACTGCCCCCAAAGAGGATGTATTGGAGAAAAAGCGGGAAATCAAAGAAATACCCGCTGTTGAGGAGACGCCAAAGGGAGAATCTGAGGAAAAAACAGGGGTCAGCGCTCCCGCAGAAGTACCCTTAGCCGAAGCAAAAAAGGCAAGGCCGGAACTTATAGACAAAAAGGTCGAAAAGCCTGTTAAACGAGCTAAGGGCAAGCCGAAAAAAGGGAAAAAGAAGAAAGTTGAGAAGCCGGCCAAGATCATAATGAGTCCTGAAGAAGGTCCACTGAAGGATCTTCTGGCCAAAAAAGCTGAAGTCAAAAAAGAGGCCACTCCTGCTAAGAAATCAATAACTGAACCCCCTTTGGAACCCCCAAAGGAGAAGGAAGAAAAATCGAAAAAAGGAATACCCTCCAAGAAGAAAGGCCGAAAAGCGGCAAAAGCCGAAGATAGCCCTGCCAGAGGCACATTTAGACGGCGAAAAAAGGAGGTGTATGAACGTGCCGATCTTTATAATGGTCGCCCCCGGAAACGTAAAGGGCCGAAAAGCGGCAGGAAAGGGAAAGAGACACCCAGAAAGCTTAAGCATACCGAAATCACCGTTCCCAAGGCCATAAAGAGAAGGATCAAGGTCCAGGAGCTCGTCACAGTCGTAGATTTAGCCAAGGCCATGGGGACCAAGGCGGCTGAACTGATGAAGCGGTTGATTAATTTGGGTGTAATGGCAAACATCAACCAGCCCATAGACTTTGAGACCGCATCTGTTGCGGCAGATGACTTCGGTTTCGAACTTGAACTGGATACCTTTGAGGAGGAGAGTTTCCTTTCAGACATTGTTGACCCACCTGAAGATCTGTCTCCGAGACCACCCGTGGTAACCATTATGGGGCATGTTGATCACGGGAAGACGTCGCTGCTCGATTATATTAGGAAATCTAATATCATAGGAGGGGAATCAGGGGGTATTACGCAACATATCGGGGCATATTATGTCAAAACCGCAAGTGGTGATATCGTTTTTTTGGATACCCCAGGGCATGAGGCATTTACTGCCATGCGGGCAAGAGGGGCAAAAGTTACTGACATCATAGTGCTGGTTGTGGCAGCAGATGACGGCGCCATGCCTCAGACAAAGGAAGCCATTAATCACGCCCGCGCGGCAAATATACCGATAGTGGTTGCAGTTAATAAGATCGATAAACCGGAAGCAGATCCGGAAAAGGTAAAGAGAGAATTAGCTGAACTCGATCTTGCTCCTGAGGAATGGGGTGGAGAAACCTTGTTAGGGCATGTTTCGGCCAAAACCGGTGAAGGCGTCGAAGATCTATTAGGCCTTATATTGCTTCAGACTGAAATGCTCGAATTGCAGGGCAATCCAAATAGAGAGGCGAGAGGAACTGTTATTGAGGCGGAATTAGACAAGAGCAGGGGGCCAGTGGCCACAGTCCTGATAAAGAACGGATCACTCAACCCGGGTTGTCAATTCGTCTGCGGAGATTATTTTGGTCGAGTGAGGGCAATGCTTGATCACAGGGGAAGGATGATGAAAAACGCCGGTCCGTCTGTTCCTGTCAAACTGTACGGTATTTCAGGCGTTCCCATGGCAGGTGATGAATTTATAGTTGTAAAAGATGAAAAAACCGCTAAACAGATCATTGAACATCGAAAGGGTAGGGCTAAGAAGCAGGATCTGACAAAGAGAGGACCGGTAAGTCTTGATGACCTTTTTGAAAGGATAAGCAAGGGGGATGTGAAGGAACTTAACATTATTTTAAAGACAGACGTTCAGGGTTCAGCGGAAGCGCTTTTTGATTCATTAGTTAAACAGAGTACGGAAGAGGTCAAACTCAATATCATTCATTCGGCAACTGGAGCCATTACAGAATCGGATGTGATGCTTGCTTCTGCCTCGGGAGCTATTATTATCGGATTCAATGTAAGGGCAACCCCACGTGTTGTCGAAGTTTCGGAAAAAGAAAATGTCGATATTCGGTACTACGATGTCATCTATAACGCCATAAAGGATATTCGCCTTGCCATGACCGGTTTATTAGAGCCGGTTCTGGAAGAACATGTTATTGGCCACGCAGAGGTAAAAGAGATATTTCGTGTTCCAAAAGTGGGTGCAGTTGCAGGATGTCAGGTCACGGATGGACATGTTGACAGGAATGCAAACGTAAGGCTCTTGCGTGACAACGTGGTCGTCTTTGATGGGAAGCTTGCCTCGCTCAGAAGATTTAAAGAGGATGTCAAGGAGGTCCAGACCGGATATGAATGTGGTATCGGTTTGGAGAACTTCAGTGATGTAAAACCGGCAGATATTTTTGAGGTCTATGAGGTGGAGGAGGTAGCTGCGGAGTTGTAGAAAATGGTGGTTGGAACCTTAAAAATTGAATTCAGACTCTTCGATAACCGATCTCTCAAGGGAAAACGAAAAGTGGTGCGGAGCATGGTGGATAAAGTGAAGGCCAAGTTCAATGTTTCTGTTGCAGAGGTTGGCTCCAATGATAAGTGGCAAAAAATTGAGTTAGGAATCAGTGCAATAGGGAATGATCGACGTCACATTGACTCTTCCTTAAATCACATACTCGAATTTCTCGATTCACTATACCTCGCACAAATTGTGAATACTGAAATGGATATTTATAATCTATGAAGAATTGACAAACTCGTAAAAAGTCGGAGATGACCCGTTTTTGTCATTCCCGCGAACGCGGGAATCCAGAAAAATTAACCACTTATGGACTCCCGCGTTCGCGGGAGTGACGGCCTTGGAGACTTTTTACGAGTTCATCAAGAATTGAAGGATCAAAAATGCTGCCAGGCAAACGATCAGTGAGGGTGGGGGACCTGATCTTAAGAGAAATCGCCTTTCTTCTCTTAGAAAAGGTAAAAGACCCGAGGGTTCAGGGAGTCACCTTGACCGGAATCCGTCTTAGCGATGATCTTAAACGGGCCAAGATCTTTTACAGTGTTGTAGGGGATCAGCGGCAGATAGAAAAGGCCGGGGCAGGCCTAAACAGCGCCAAAGGATTTATAAAGAGAGAAATCGGCATCAGGATGGAGCTGCGTTACGTTCCTGAGATTTCATTTGCGCACGATCCTTCTTTAGAAGGCGGGAGTCATATGGAGCGGGTTTTTGAAAAAATCAGGGGAAATGAAAAAGGACAATGACGTCTCTTGGCAAGATCGCGGCAGTATTAGCAGAAGGGAAGCGTTTTCTGCTTATGACCCATAAGGACCCGGATGGCGATGGCCTCGGCTCCATGCTCGCCCTTGGCAAGAGCCTGTCCGATGCAGGTAAGGAAGTTTCGCTTCTTGCCCAGGACCCGATTCAACCTCCCCTGAATCTCTTGAAAGGGGCTGACGAAATCGTCAATATACTTGATGTCGACGGGGATTTTGATGCTGCCGTGGCCCTGGATTGTGCTGAGAAGTCAAGGTTGGGGGAGTTCGAAAATCGTTTAGAAAATTATCGACTCGTGATAAATATTGACCATCATGAAACCAACGAGTCCTTTGGAGATCTGAATCTGATTGAGCCCAAAAGCTCATCTACAGGCGAACTGGTGTTCAAATTATTAGAAGAAGCAGGGCTTCCAATGGGCCCTGATGTTGCCGGGAACATATTTGCCGCCATCCAGACAGACACCGGTTCTTTCAAATATAGCAATACCACGGCTGAGGCCCTGAGAATTGCGGCATCCTTGATGGAGCGGGGGGCAGACCCCTGGGAGATATCAAAGAAGGTTATGGATAGCTATAGCCTGCCCCGACTAAGATTGTTACAAATGGCCCTGAGCACAATTGAGACCCATCATGAGGGAAGTATCGCTATCATGATACTTTCTCAGGAGATGTTTCAAAAGGCCGGAGCACAACAGTCTGACAGTGAGAGATTCGTGGATTATCCCCGTTTTATCTTTGGGGTTGAGCTTGGTGTTTTAATTCGTGAAACAGGAGAAAATGATTGCAAATTTAGTCTCCGATCCAACAGTTGGCTGAATGTGGCCAGTTTGGCATCCCGGTTCGGAGGTGGAGGACACGTCCGGGCCGCCGGATTCAGTTTCCAAGGGTCTTTAGAGGATGGAAAGAACGATTTCTTGAAAGAGGCTGGCCGGTTTTTGGATGGAACATGCGGCTGATGGAATACTCTTAACTGACAAGGGGCCTGGCGAAACCTCCTATGGGGTAGTTAAGAAGATCAAGACCTTATTCCGAAGAAGTAATCCTGTTAAGGTCGGGCACGCCGGGACATTAGATCCGTTTGCCACCGGGTTGTTGATCATCCTTTTAGGTCAGGGAACAAAGCTCTCTCAGTTTATCATGTCTGCTGAGAAGGTTTATTTGGCTACCGTGGAATTGGGTGTTGAAACGGACACCTTGGATCCAACAGGGAAAGTGTTAAGAACCAGCTACGTGTCTGATCTGAGACCTGAATATATCCGAGATAGGGTCGACAGATTTGTGGGGAAGATCCGGCAGATTCCGCCGGCTTATTCAGCCATAAGATATAAGGGCACTCGGGCGTACAAACTAGCCCGACGCGGTCAGAGTGTGGACCTTAAGGCGCGGGAGGTTACTGTTTACTCTCTTCATATCCTGGCGGTTGATCTCCCACAGATCACAATGCGAATCAGGTGCTCCAGTGGGACCTATATCAGGAGTCTCGCCGCAGATTTCGGAAGAGATTTAGGGCCTGGCGGGCATCTTCGATCTCTGCGCAGACTGAAGAGTGGCCCTTTCGACGTTGAGGATGCTCTTCCCTCTTCAGAGATTACGGACAAAGCTCGTGAGGGATTATTATCAGCAAGAGTGCTTTCCATTAGAGACGCGCTCCCTGATATGGGAGAAATAGTAATTAATGCGGCCCTTGCTGAAAAGGTTCGGCATGGATACCAACCGGTATGGGAAGAATTGATTGTCGGTCTGAAACGACAAGCCGGCATACCTTCGGGTGTTAATGATGGATGGATCAAACTTGTCAGCAATAATAAACTTGTAGCGATCATGAAAGTAAATTCAGAGGATGAGGTTAGTCGTGTCAAGGCTAAGATAGAGAGGGTATTTTTCGCGTAGAGCTTTGTCATTGGTCATTGAGGATTGAACCTTTGAGCCCTGACGAATGACAAGTAACGAATGACGAATGACAAGTGACAAATAACAAATTAACTTAGAGGAGGTATAAAAAGTGGTTTTGACAGCGGGAGCAAAAAAAGAAGTCATTGAACGGTTTAAAGTCCATGAAACAGATACCGGTTCGTCCGAAGTTCAGATTGCCTTACTTACCAGTCGAATTAAATATCTTACAGGTCATTTTAAGGTACACAAAAAGGATCACCATTCACGCCGGGGACTCTTGAAATTAGTCGGCCAGAGGAGAAAGCTTCTCAATTACCTAAAAAAGAAAAATGTGGATAAATACCAGGATCTGATCAAAGAACTCGGCATTCGTAAGTAGATTTAGGAATTTGCGAATTCCCAAAATTCAATGCCCGGCATCCTTATCAAACTGGGCGAAAGGATAAAGAAGACAATGATGAAGAATAGTTCAATCGAGGTCAATGGCAAGACCCTTAATATAGAGACGGGTCGTATTGCAAAGCAGGCAAGCGGGTCCGTAGTCGTTACATATGGGGAGACCGTCGTATTAGTAACAGCGGTGTCTACAGATGAAATTCGTGCAGGAATCGATTTCCTACCTCTGACTGTTGAGTACCAGGAAATGTCTTATGCAGGTGGTAATATCCCTGGCAACTTTTTTCGAAGGGATATGGGAAGACCGGGTGAAAAGGAGACGCTGACATCGCGTTTGATAGACAGGCCTCTCAGGCCCCTGTTCCCTGAAAACTATCATTTTGAGACCCAGGTTATCGCGACCGTCCTCTCCACTGACAAAGAAAATGAGTCCGATATGTTGGCCATGTTAGGCGCTTCGGCCGCACTTGAGATCTCGGATATCCCTTTTTCCGGGCCGATTGCAGGAGTTCGGGTGGGAAGAATTGACGGTAAGTTTGTAACCAATCCCACAATCACCGAGCAGGTGGAAAGCGATATCAATCTGATTGTTGCCGGCAATCGGGATGGCGTTGTCATGGTTGAGGGTGGAGCCCTCTTTGCCTCTGAATCTGACATGATCGAGGCAATCTTTTACGGTCACGAGGCTATTCAGCCGATGCTTGACATGCAGGATGCCCTCAAGGCGGAGGTGGGTAAGCCAAAGAGGGTTATTCCCCCGGACGATATTGATGAGGCGCTTCGGACAAAAATCATTGAAACAGCTACCCCTCTTCTTAGAGAAGTAATTGTCACTTCAGACAAAATGGAGCGGCAGCAGAAAAGGAAAGAGGCCGGGGAACATACCTTGGACGCACTTTCAGATGAGTATGAAGGAAAGGGATCGGAAATCAAAGAGGCCGTACACGACCTTGAAAAGAAAATGGTCCGTCATATGATGTTGTCGGAGGGAAAAAGGATGGACGGACGCCCATTTGATAAGGTCAGACCGATAGAATGCCATGTGGGTATATTGCCACGCATTCATGGATCTGCCCTTTTTACACGGGGCGAGACCCAGGCAATGGTCTTGACAACGTTGGGAACAGAAAGGGATGAACAGAGGATTGAATCTATCTACGGTAATCATTTCAGGTCATTTATACTTCACTACAATTTCCCTCCCTACAGCGTGGGTGAAGCCAAGAGACTTGGGGGACCGGGACGCAGGGAAATCGGCCATGGGGCCTTAGCGAGACGAGCCCTCTTGCCTGTGATGCCTGAAGGAGATGACTTTAAATACTGCATTCGGGTTGTTTCGGAGATCTTGGAGTCAAACGGTTCCTCCTCTATGGCGAGTGTGTGTGGCGGATGCCTCTCCCTCATGGATGCCGGTGTGCCCATCAAGGCGCCTGTTGCCGGCGTAGCCATGGGACTTGTATCTGATGATGACAAGGTAGCGGTGCTTACCGATATTATAGGTGATGAAGACCATTACGGAGATATGGACTTCAAGGTGACCGGCACTCGTGACGGTATTACAGCCTTACAGATGGACATAAAGATTGAACGGATCACAAAGGAGATAATGCAACAGGCCCTTGAACAGGCGAGAGATGGCCGCCTTTTTATATTAGATGAGATGGAAAAGGCCATTTCCCAACCGCGAGAAGATGTATCGGAATACGCCCCGATTATTACCTCGATCAAGATTAATGCTGAAAAGGTCAGAGTCCTCATCGGCCCCGGCGGAAAAACAATCAGGGAAATTACCAATACCTCCGGCGCCAGAGTTGACGTGGATGATGAGGGAATTGTCACGGTTTCCTCTCCTGACCGAGAGTGCTCTGATTCTGCGCTAAAGATGATCAGAGAGATTGTCCAGGAGGCGGAGGTCGACAAACTCTACATGGGAAAGGTAGTCAAGATAATGGATTTCGGCGCTTTTGTAGAGATTTTCCCCGGCACGGACGGCCTGGTCCATATATCCCAGTTGGCCAATGAAAGGGTCAATAAGGTCACGGATGTGCTTAATGAAGGCGATGAAGTCCTGGTAAAGGTCCTGGAAGTAGGGAAAGACGGAAGGATTCGTCTCTCGCGAAAGGCCGCTTTAGGAGAAAGTCTGGACGATGTATCATAAGACAACACTGAAGAACGGTGTCAGGGTTATTTCCGAGCGATTAGAGCATCTCCGATCAGTTTCTTTGGGGATATGGATCAATATTGGATCACGCGATGAGATGAGTTCGGAAAACGGTGTCTCCCACTTTATTGAACATATGAGTTTCAAAGGGACCCGGAACCGGAGCGGCCTCCAGATAGCCAAGGATCTCGACGCCATAGGTGGACTGTCAAATGCATTCACTGGAAAAGAGAACACCTGCTTTCACGGAAGGGTCTTAGGTAAACACTTTGGTCTTTTGGCCGAAATCCTATCTGATATCTTCCTGAATCCGACCTTCAATCCCGTTGATATGGAGCGTGAAAGGGAGGTAATCTTTCAGGAGATTAACATGACAGAAGATTCTCCTGATGAAAATCTCCATATGCTCTTCAATCGTCTTTTCTGGGCCGAGCATCCGATCGGACGATCTATTTTAGGGACCGGGGAAACTGTATCCGCAATTAGTAAAGAGTCTATCCTCAATTATATCCAAAAATCGTATACGCCTGAGAATATACTCGTGGTGGCGGCAGGGGATGTGGATCATCAGAAAATGGTCTCATATTTTGAGCCTGTTTTTGAGTCTGCGCCAGGAGAGAGCGGTCTAAGTTCGGTACGAAGTGCTCCTTTATCCACAGGGGGCCTTTCCGTCCATTTTAAGGAACTGGAACAGGTACACGTCTGCTTAGGAGGAGAAGCGCCTTCGCAGGTAGCTGAAAAACGATTTGCCTGCGCCATACTTAATACGATTTTAGGGGGCAATATGAGCTCCCGCCTTTTCCAGGAGATCAGGGAAAAGAGGGGATTGGCCTATTCCGTTTACTCATTTTTATCCACATATGTCGATGCAGGCCTCTTAGGGGTTTATGCGGCAACAGAACAACGAAATCTGAATCGCGTGCTTAAGACGATCCAGAATGAGATCAGGAAGCTGTGCCAGGGCGAATTAACAGAATCGGACCTAACAGCGGCTAAAGAGCATCTTATAGGCGGCATTTACCTGGCTTCTGAAAGCGCAGATAACCGGATGATGCGGATTGCAAAAAACGAGTTTGTTTTTGGGAAATATGTCGATTATAAAGAATTAGTGACCAATTTAGAGAGAGTCAGCATTGATGAAGTGATTGAGACCGCAAATGATACCTTCAGAAAGAGCAAGGTCTCCTTCGTCGCTTTAGGGCCTATCAAGGATGAGGATCTTGACAGAGGCCTCCTTGAGTATTGAACATTGAATATTGGGCATCCTTCAAATGAAGGATGTCAAGGGCGCCAATCATCAATCGACAATCATTAATATTCAATATTCAATATTCAATATTCAATCATCAATCCCTTGGGGTACCATTTGGATCGTATCTGCGTTAAAGTAAAACCTCTTAAGACTCACAAAGGACTTCCCCTGCCCGGCTATGAATCCGAAGGATCTTCCGGTATGGATATCAGGGCCTGTGTTGAAGAACCTGTCTCATTAAACCCTGGTGAAATAAAACTCATTCCCACAGGCCTGAGCATCTCTATCTCCCCCGGATACGAGGCACAGATCCGACCCCGAAGCGGTTTAGCCCTTAACTATGGTATCGGCATTGTAAATTCACCGGGGACCATTGATTCCGATTACAGAGGAGAAATAGGCATCATTCTTGTCAACTGGGGGGGGGATTCCTTCATAATCAAAAGAGGAGATCGTATAGCCCAGATGGTGATATCTAAAGTATACAAGGCCGATATCTTGGAGACGGAGGATCTTGATGCGACGCCGAGGGGAGAGGGAGGTTTTGGCCACAGCGGGATCAGATGAAGAGAGTGATAAGATTTTCTATTCTTGCCTCTGGTAGCGGAGGAAACGCCTGCTATGTGGAGACAAACAGCGCGAGAGTTTTGATTGACGCCGGGTTGAGTTGCCGCGAGATTGAGAGACGTCTAAATGTTGTCGGAGTATCTGCAGGAAGTCTGAATGCCATTATTCTTACCCACGAACATTCAGATCACATAAGGGGGGCAGGGCCTTTGGCCCGCCGTTATGATCTGCCCTTATATATCAATAAGAAGACACTTGAGCGCGGGCAGAAAACCTTGGGGAATCTTCCAAAGCCAATGCTTATTCAAACGGGCGAGGCTATCACGATCAACAACCTTCTCGTAGAGACCTTTACAAAATGCCATGATGCGGTCGATCCCATAGGTATCGTGATATCCACGGACGGTACCCGGATCGGTCTTGCCACTGATTTAGGCCGGAGTACAAAATTGGCAGAAGAACGCTTGAAGGGCTGCCAGGCCCTGATTGTGGAATTCAACTATGATCCGGATATGTTGAATGACGGACCTTATCCTCTGTACCTTAAGAGAAGAATAAAGGGCCCAGACGGACACCTTTCGAACCAACAGGGTGGCGAACTTCTTGCCGCTGTTTCCCATGTCGATTTGAGATTAGTGGTCCTTGCCCACCTGAGTGAAACCAACAATGATCCTGAGAAGGCACATCAGGCAGCAGCAGGGGTTCTTGGAAAGTGCGGTTTTGAAGAGACCGACATCCTGATCGGAAGGCAGGATGAGCCAGGGCCGATGATCGAACTGTAATCCTGCTATACTTGTCAAAGATCCCCGCACATAATGCGGGGGAAACTTGAAA
>Ga0222695_1000239_pt1 | contig 35606 bp, 32 predicted proteins | sample AntAcemetage1398_FD_179834 | JGI IMG/M metagenome (GOLD analysis project Ga0222695, IMG submission 179834) | Saline water microbial communities from Ace Lake, Antarctica - #1398 | ecosystem: Environmental > Aquatic > Non-marine Saline and Alkaline > Saline | place: Antarctica: Ace Lake...
CTGGATATTTGGGAACATATACCCCACAAGCTCCATATGGCCCCCAAAAGGACGATAAGGATGTTGGCAGATAAATCCTGCTGGACATTCAAATTCCTGGGAAAGAGGTGAAAATCAAAAAAAAAGAGCACCTTTTAAGACACGCAACAGGTTAGGAGTACCAGATGTACTCTTCTGTTTTTCTGGGGTGGGTCGAAAGTGAACTATAATATAGAGCCTCACATTTGGGTCAACGGTCTAAAGATGGCTCATCCACAAGATGTTAGAGTTCTCCCAATCTGATTCTATTGAACTATGCAATGCCGTTTCGGCCTTGCCATGTTCAGTTGCCCAAATCGCATTTTTTGCACTGAAAAAACCGTTTAAGGCCAATATTTCACGTAATATTGGTTGGTTGGCTTAGAGAGGTCCCCATAAATATTACAATCATGTTGAAACAGAGATTTACGATCCTTTAATCGAAAGCCCCTAAAGGTCTGAAAAAGAGCGATCCGATATTCACGAACTGATTTTTTCTGTAGAATCTATGGCTCCTCCTCCTTTTCATGGCTGAAGCGAGAAAAACACCAAAGCAGCCTCTTTTTCTTGCATAAGTAACCATCTTCATCAAAAGGTTTTTGCCAATGCCTTTACCTCGTGACTCTCTGTGCACGACGATCTCCGGAATGTAGGCGATCAAACCAAATATTTTGGGTCTAAAGGTAACCAGCCCAAGCACTTTCCCGTCCTCTTTTGCAAGGAAGATCCGGGTGGATTTTCTCCAGAGGAGCTTTTTCTTTTCCTGAAAATCTTGTGGCTTTTTGTGGGGCCAGAGTTGCTTGAACAGATCCACAATATGTGCCAGGGTCATGATGCTCCTCTTTTTTACGAATTCGTATTCCACCATCTTTCACACTCCTATGGATAACATCCGTCTGGAAAACAGCGGGAAATCGAAAACCAACGTCTCGCCGGTTTATATTAGCCCCACTCCTACCCTCGCCGTTCAGGGGCGTAGGCAGTTGAGGGCAGGGGGATTCCAGGCTGTGCCAATATTGGCCAGGTTTCGATCATGTTACAGACAGCTCTGAAAGACCTTTCTGAAATGGAATCCATATATGGCATAGGTGATGGCCATGGGAAAGGCTCGGGGACGTCTGAATAGGGACCAGAAAAGGAGTTTCCAGTAGTGGGCCCGCTCCCCGTCCCTTATGCCGAGGGACCATATGGATTTGAAAAAGGCCCCAGAGTAGCCGAAGTGAAAGCGGATATGACCCGGATGGAAATGAAACGATCTCTTTTTCAAGGGTCTGTACTCTTTTAGGAAGTTTTTTACGCGATCATAGTATGGCTTTGGCGAATAAATCCCGCTGATGACCCTTCTGTAACCGTTGTTGAGTTTTTCAAAGCCCATTTTAGGGACGATGTTGGTTGTGAAGTCCGTGTTGTCCCCTGAAATGTCCTCCAGCAACCTGCCTTCTCGGACGATCCGCTTATACAGACTGGTACCTCGGGGTGCATTCAGGATCCCCACCATGGCCGTGATGATGCCGCTTTTTTGAATAAAATCGATCTGCCTTTCAAAGATCGACGGAGAATCATTGTCAAATCCCACAATGAATCCCCCCCGCACTCGCAAACCGAACTTCTGGATCTTTTGTACGCAGCCCACCAGATCACGATTCCTGTTTTGGAATTTACTGCATTCTGCAAGGCTTTCCTCGTCCGGCGTCTCAATCCCCACAAAGACCGCATCAAACCCGGCCTGAACCAGCATTTGCATCAGTTCTTCATCGTCCGAGAGATTGATGGAGGCCTCGGTGGAAAAGGTAAAGGGATTTTTCCTTTTTTTCATCCACTCGATGATTGCCGGCAAAATATCTCTTTTCAGTTTCCCCCTGTTCCCGATGAAGTTATCGTCCACAAAAAATACACTCCCTCTCCATCCAGTAGAGTATAGGCTCTCCAGTTCCCCTAATATCTGGTCTTTGCCCTTGGTCCTCACCTTGCGGCCGTAAAGCACGGTGATGTCACAGAACTCGCAATTAAAGGGACAGCCGCGGGAATACTGGATGTTCATGGAGACATATTTTTTCATGGGCGCCAGATCCCATCGGGGAATCGGGGTTTGTCTTATATCGGGAAATTCGTCTGAAGCATAGATGTGCTCGGCTACACCCTTTTCAAGATCCGCCAGAAAAAAAGGAAGGGTGATTTCTGCTTCATTCAGCACAAAATGGTCGATCCCTTTGAAATCTTCATGGGCAGCCGTAAAGAGCGGACCCCCGGCCACGATTTTGACTCCGCGTTTTTTGCACCTATAGACAATTTCCTCAATGGATTCCTTTTGAACCGCCATGGCACTGATAAACACATAATCGGCCCACTCAAGGTCCTTGTCCTCCAGGGCCTCCACATTCATGTCCCTCAGCCTCTTTTCCCATTCATCGGGCAGCATGGATGCGAGGGTCAGCAGTCCGAGCGGTGGATGGACGGCCTTTTTCGAGATGAATTTCAGGGCATGCTTGAAACTCCAGAAGGTGTCCGGATAACTGGGGTATACCAGAAGAGCTTTCATGTGTGACTCCTTTCTTTCATTAAGTTAACTTTTGGACATTTATTGTTTTTTGGTCGATTCATCGGGAAAAAAATATTATTTACTGATCCCTTTTAGCAGAATGTCCACCAGTACGTAGACGCTCTTTTCCAGTTCTATCCGCGTCAGGTTTGTGGTCCATGGGTATTCCAGACCTTTTAGAGCAAAGAATATGGCCCGGGAAATGGTCTCCGAATCGGTGACCAGGAATAGACCCCTGTCCCGGCCGTATTCAATGATATCTTTTATGGTGGACATCTCCCAATCGGAGTAATCAGCGGTCAGGTTCTGGATAAACTGATAATGCTTCAGATATTCGTCCTTTATCGTGGTATACTGATCAGTTTTCTCATTCAAATAATTAAGCCGCGTGCCCACAAATCTGGTGAATTTGTTATAGGGATCATCCTCTTCTTCGATGGCCTTCCTGATGGTTGTCTTGAGGCCCGCGATTTCTTTTTGGATAACCCCGGCAAAAACATCTTCCTTGCTCTTAAAATAGTAGTAGAGAGAACTCTTCCCTTTCCCTGCGGCCTTGGCAATGTCTTCCATGGTGGTTTTCTCAAGCCCGAAACGGGAAAAGAGATTTTTGGCTGCAGAAAGGATGAGCTCCTTTTGTTCATTATCGTTTGTCATGGGTGGCAATCCTGAACTTTGACTTTTAGACTGTTTTCGCCTTATGGTCTAAAATAGCGACGAACCTTTCATTTGTCAACCCTTTTTTTGAAATTTTTACCCAAGTTCATGGTTTTTCTGAATTTGAGGGACAAGGTAAAAAGCATCCTGAGGGATGGTCTCTCACAATGAACGTGATAAGAATCAAAAGATGACAAGGAATTGCGAAATGCGCCATTAAATCAGGGTATTGTCAGTGGTCTTGTGGTCTTGGGGACGTCCATCATTAAGTAAGTAACTCATCTAACTACCTTATGTTATTTGTGTTATTGTAACTTCAGTCTTGCCGATTTTGGCCTATTCCCACTTTGAATACCATATTTTTTACCATGCGTATTTCCCGGGGCCACAAAATACAAAACCCCGTTCTCCATCTATTCAGAGTAACGGGGTTTTCGGGCAATCGTAGACCATTTCAAATCCTCTTTCCTTACTGGGTTGAAAGAAGAAACTTGGTTCGGGAATACTTCTGTATGCTGTTTATACCTAACTCCTCTAAAAGTCAATGGAAACTGGGGACTGGATTCTGAATACTCGATACTGGATACTTGATGCTGGATACTTCTTAGAGAGAACTATAGCACACGAGTTTGACATATGCGGCCCCCCCATTTCGGATTTTGGATTGCAGAATGCGGATTTCATGTTTTGGGGCGATATAATAAAGGGTGTTGACAAATACGGTCACAACCCAAGAATTTTTTAAAAATTTTGCCAATTCCTTGAATGAATCCAGATTGATTGTCTTTTTATGGCTATGATGAGCGACTGGCGGGTCATGATAAAGTCGGTTCAGGCTTGGTATGCCACACGAGCTACCATCTGGATATCTCAAAAATTCAGCACCAACGAAAATTACAGATATCTGCCATTTCTGTCAGTTTCTTTGAGCCAAAATATTGTGCGATATCTGCGAGATATACATGGAATGCCTGATGAGATTTGGGTCTATCGGCAATTTCTGAACTGGCAACAAGATCCCTGAAATTCCTAAAGCTTAGAGCACCCGTTTTATCTTCCACCGAGGTGGATCGCTGTAATGGGTTCTCTTGTATAAGGTCTTTCTCGATTCTTGGTATGATGCGAGAAAACAAAGTAATTGGCTGACCAATTTGCGGTAAATAGTGCTTTCAAACACAGAAGAAAGGCTACTTTGGCTCCAAGAAATCCTGGAGGTTTATGACCTTTCCGTCTTGTTTGGCTGAATCCTTCATTCTTTCCCATGACCCGCGCACTTTGGCTTTCCGCAGTTCTTTTACCAAGGCTTGGGCCTGCGGGTTCGTTTCGATAACCTTTTGAATTTCCTCCTCAAGCTCTTTCCACTTCTCCTCAAGCTCTTCAGTTTCAAGTTCGAATTCTCCAAAGTAGGAGAGCAACGACCCCAGATGAGACATCATACCAAAATGGGTAGTGCCCTGGAGATAGTAAGGACAATGACACCACAAACTGATGCACGGGAATCCTCTCTTTTTTCCCTCTGAGTGTAAGGTAGAGTGAATCGCGCTCGGCCCGTGATAGGAGATGGGCGACACGTTTTTCTGTCGCAGCTTCTCAAGTAAGGCTTCGCTTGATCCAAAGCCCGATACAATCCTGTCCGAGTGTAAAACATTGTCAATCATGCTTCCCAGAGTGATTACATATTCAACGCCTAACCTTTCACAGAGGGAAAACACCTCTTCCGCAAAATACTGCCATTTCAGGTTCGGCTCCTCTGCCTTCAAGATGAGGAGATCGCGCCCTTCTGAACCAGGCTTGGCCGCGTAGAAAAAGCCACCGGGAATCGAAAGATCTTTCAACGTCCCTTTCTCTATGTTCACTATGGGACGAGTTTGATCATACCGGTAAAAGAGATCCGGATTAAGCCTGGCAAAAGAACCCGCCTTAAATTTGCGGATTAGGTAAGCTACCGTTTCTGTTGCAACGTTCAGTGCATTACCCCACCCCCCAAAGCCTACAATGAGGATAGGTTTCTGCAACTCGGGCAGTGTTTCAATGAGGATTCCCTCTTCTTTCATATGTGGCCGCCATCCCCTCTGTGTTGATTCAGATTCTGCGCTAGTAAATACGGCGTCTTTTCCAATCCAAAATCCTACATCCTGTATCCTACATTCACAATGAACGAAACAACACAAAAAATCAAGGGAATACCTGTGCCCGCTTAGTGTCCCGGTGACAACTCATATGAAAGCGTGGAAGCGGGACGCTGGGAAAGCGGGCATGTCAAGAAATAATGGCCCTGAAACTCTGAGAGCCCGAACGAACGAAGTGAGCCCTGTTGAGCGGGATTCAAGGTGCGGGAGAGGGATCTTTTCACGAGGATTACCATAGCCACAGAGGAGGCCAGTTGGGGCGGCAGTGGAAAATCATTCAGGCATTTGTATCATCTGGATACCTCAAACATTCAGCACCACCGAAAAGTTGAGGTATCTGCCATATACCTGTTTCCAGACATATAGACCACAAGAAAAGTAATCAGGAGTTGAGAAAACCTCGCCTTATCACCCACCTCACCGATGAATGTAGTGGCGTTCACCCCGTTAGATTCCGCTCAACTCCGATAACCCGGAGAACCGCAGGAGGATAACTTGATCGGAGTTCTTGTTAGATGAATTCATTCGTTAAGCCAAGTTAGGACCTGTGCCTTTATGGCCTCCTGCGCCTGAACCACGGCATTGGACAGGGGCGGTGTGTAATACCCAGGAGCATGAGTCCAGAAGTGATGTGAGGCACCTTCGACCCACAGGACCGGCTGTCCAGGCAATGGTTGACAGTCTGGAGTTCTGCATACCCCTAGAGAATGCCATGGGTCGATGCTTCCGCTAATGTACATGATTCTCGTCCCAACCGGATTCCATCCTCCATAGTACTCGTTTGTTTCAGAGATTCTTTCCTGGACATCGTTGGCATCGATACCGAAAGCGCGTTGGCAAGGATAGGAATTGACCTCTACCGTGTTTATGTGAGGCTCCCGCGTAAAAGGACACTCGCTGTCGGGATCACAGGTCTGAAAAAAACCGAATTCGTTACATGCCTGGTACTCCCAACAGCGCTCTGGCCAGGATGAAAGAGACGTATCAAGCAAGGGGGCTATCGTTGCCGTCTGATAATCGACTGAAGTACATTCCTCGCCAGCGTAAAGTTTCCACAAGCTGGCCAACCTGTCTATTGGCTGGCCTAAATCGTTATTCAACATATAATCCGAGCAAGTTTTCTCGATATTGCAAGCATCTTCCACGCAGTTTGGATCATTCGATTGCACCGGGAATAGCGATCCCGTACGCGAACCCGAAAGATCAATACCATCTTGTGTGCTAAGATAGTAGGTGAATTGAAACTGATTATACGCGTCTTTCAATGGATCGCTTTCTGCTTCGCTGGTACAGAGGTTAAAACGGTCATACAGGGACTGCCGACCTTCTGAACTGCCTAAAAGCAAGCCGATATCACTGAACGCTCTCCGGATCTGTTCAACACATTGCTCAGAACCTCCTACTATTGTTGCTCCCATGCTTTGCGCCATTACATCATTGAATCCCTGCATGTTGTACCACGCTTCAACGGGAGCGGAGGAAGAAACGGCCGCAAAAATGAGGTTTGGATATTTTATTCGGGCCCACGCGGCGAGCATCCCCGGATAACTGCCGCCAAAGGTTATCCACTTGTTGTCGCCTATCAAATTGTAGATTTTGCTGAGGTACGCTTGGAACTGTGCGATATCACCAAGGGCCTGTCTGCTGGTGAGCCATTTCAAATTGTCTGTGGAGAGATCCGAGACAGGCTGGCTTTCGCCATAGTAGCGATGCTCAAGGGCCAGAATGAGACCACCTACCTGTTTGGCCAACTCTACCATGACTGCACAATGCACTGTTCCTGTCTTGACAACGTCAGGCGTGAGCTCAGATCCTTCGCCGCCCACACATAAGAATACAGGCCCACTGCCATCGAAGAAGGTGTCATTGACAAAATAGCGCTGCTTCCATGTTCTGGTTTCTTCCTGTGAAAAATGATCCAACCGCTGTTCCTTGTACCAGCGCGTAACATCGTCTACGGAGGGTCTGGACTCTCCATTCTCACTACAGGAAGCAAAAAGGGCAGAGACACAAGAGCAAATGCAGGCCAAACGGATCAACGTAATCGCTTTGTAATGTTTTTCGAACATCATCGCAGGTCTCCCTCTCTGTGCAATTTCATGCCTTGGATCTTTGTTTTCCAATAAGCTGTACTGATCGACCCCCCGCCCCCACGTTATCATAACGACTATACGGATTCTCAACTTCCGGTGTCTCGGATTTATGTCAATTCGGGGGGTCGATTTCCATATATTGTATATCCTTCCAGCGCGCTCAGATGCTATGATGCGTGCATTAGCCCTGCAAAGCAGATCAGCTGAAATTCGGGCCAACAGCAAGAACACTGCCAAACCTATACTTGAACAGGAGCGACCCAAATGTGAACGGGTCCTGCGAACAGTTTACCACAAGGTGCAGGCGACTGCAAACCGCTTGACTGGAACGATTTTGAAGCCTTTTCTGATCAACACGGCCGATTGATGATGCAAATTTAAAGTCGGCAGACTTCTTGCGACCCAGAAGCTTTCATCTGGATATCTCAAAGATTCAGCACCACCGAAAATTTGAGATATCTGCCATGTCGGTCAGGCTCTTTGTACCCAAATATCATGCGATATCAGTTACATCTACGAATGCGATAAAGTCCGGCCAGTCACGGTGGATGTTCCTTGGCTGTCATAATTTCAGGCATAGCAAACGCCTGAGAATAGCAGGATGATACACCTTATAGAGAACCAAATTCACGTAATGTACTGGCAAAATTGCATAGAAGAAATGGATCACGAATTATCGTTCAGCAATGGCTCTGGCAGCAAGAATACCACTTGCAGAAGCCCACAGGAGCTGGGACGTCCATCAGTAAGTAACTAACTCCTTTAACATACCGTAATTAAAGGAGAACAAAGCAACTTTGGATCTTATGCGCATGCCGGGGAAGCTTTAGAAATGGAACAGTAGGCCGCGTTTCTTTATGAGAGAGTTTTGACACCCATGTGAAAAGCCCTTTCTACATAGATTTAGTGATTCAGGGATTGCCAATTATTGTGAATAGTTAGGCCCAGGGGCGTTGCTATATGCTTATCTCTTATTTCGATGTGGCATGTCCCACACCGGCAGTCCTTGTTTCAGCATTCTTCACCTATTGACGTGGCATATACAGGATCGAGGCGTTTATTCGCTTTGGAACTTGCAGACGCTATAGCTTCGAAATTTGAGCCTGAGGAAAATATTATCCAACGGTCTTTGCCTATCCATTAAATACGGAAGCCCTCTTTTGAGGGACGGTCGAATATAAATGAATTTATAATATATAGTTAAAATAATACAAAATGGTGTTATATTATAAATATATCCATCTTGAAATGCTCAATTTAAAATTGGGCACCAGATGCATCTTAGGGGACTACAATCAATATTTTTACCATAATGCAAACAAATATTGAATTATAGTAAAATTCTTCTTGACAAATTTGATTATTTGTAGAATTTATGAGGTAATTCTTGAATTGAGGTAAATCAAATGAAAGCGAAAATAGATATAGGTCCCAAAATAAGAAAGGTCAGGTTGAAAAAAGGGCTAAAACTTAAGGATGTAGCCAGAGAAACAGGCCTTTCAGTCAGTCTCATTTCAAAAGTGGAAAACAATAACACTTCCCCATCACTTTCTACGCTTATTAAATTGTCAAATTTCTTGGGTATGGATGCCGGCTATATCTTGGGAGGGAGCGAAAAGAAAAAAATTAGCGTTGTCTGCCATAAAGAAGACCGAAAGGTCTGGACCAGCGATGACTACAAAATTCATTTCGAGCTGCTGAATCCTTCTCTGCGGAACAAGAGGTTTGAGGTGGTGCAAGCGAGGTTAAAACGCTTCGAAGTCCCGTCAGAAAGATATACCCATGAAGGGGACGAGTTTGGCATGGTTCTGAAGGGGGAGATTAAGGTTGAGCTCGGAGATGAGGTCCATGTCCTGAAAGAAGGGGATTCCATATACTTCAAGTCAACTGTGCCGCATGTGATCTATGGGGTTGATCCTGAGGGATCGGAAGTTTTGTGGGTGAATTCGCCACCTATTAAGATTGTGTAAGAGAGCACCCAAATCGCAAAAATCTGGACACGGTGTGTATTGGTCATTAGGAACAAAAAAAATTAGAGTTCAGACGTTTATCTGTTTTCTCACAATTTGAGATATGGGGAGATAAATTTGCAATGAATCCACAGGTTGCCATTATAGGTACGAGTCAGACAAAATTTGAGGCAGATAAAGGCTATGAAGATATTCCTGAGACGGTTTTCAAAGTTGTCCAGCAGGCTATGGCCGAGGCAGGCATAGATAGGGATGATTTGGACAGCATCGTCACATCCAGCGTCGATCTATGGGACGGGAGGACTGCCTCGAATCAGATGCTGGCAGATGTGGTCGGATCGATCATGAAGCCGGAAAGCAGGGTCGCAGGAGATGGTTTGGGGGCGGCCTTTCAGGGCATGCTGGCCATTCTCGCAGGGGCTTCAGAGATCACCCTAATAGTTTCTCAGTGCAGGGGTTCCATGGGAGCGCATTACGAGATTAGCAATTGGGTTTTCGACCCTATTTATCAGCAGCCTTTGGGACTGGATTATCTTTCTGCAGGAGCGCTTCAGGCCAATCATTATATGAAACAATTTGGAATCTCACAAGAAGATTGTGCCAGAGTCGTGATCAAGAACCGCAGGGATGCTCAAAACAACCCATATGCCCAGGTGGTAAAGGAGACCACGGTTGAAGAAGTCATGGGTTCTCCGATGTGGGCATACCCCATCAAGGAAATGGATGCCGCCCCCGTTTCGGACGGGGCATGCGCTGTTGTGCTGGCATCTCGAGATAAGGCAAAAGCCCTTTCAAAAGAACCGGTATGGATACTGGGGGCAGGGAGCTGTTTGGACTCTCACTACCTTGGTGACCGGAATTTGGCAGGAGGGGATGCACTGATCAAGGCTTCAAATGCGGCGTACGGCATGGCGGGCATTTCCGATCCATTAAAGGAATTGGATGTGGCTGAGGTCTCTTCGGCTTTCTCCTATCAGGAACTCCTCTGGACAGAGCTTATGGGCTTTTGCGATAGGGGTGAGGGGGCAAGAATTCTCAAGAAAGGACAGACATCTCTGGGGGGAGCACTTCCGGTCAATCCATCTGGAGGAATGATAGCGGGAAATCCTGTTACGGTGGCTGGCCTAACCCGCCTGGTGGAGACGGTGTCGCAGGTCCGGGGAGAGGCGGGAGTTCGCCAGGTTAGGGGCGCTAGGACGGCCTTGGCTCACGGAACAACCGGATGCTGCGGGCAAGGTCAGTATGTGATGATCGTGGGAAATTGAAGAGGGGGTAGACCAAAGTGGGAAAAAGGGTAGCCATTATAGGAACCGGACAGACCAACCATTGCAGCAGCAGGGAAGATGTCAATGAGATGGAACTGGTCTACGAAGCTGCTTCTGCTGCGCTAAAGGATGCCGAGATGACCATAGCGGAGATTGATGCCGTAGTGCTCGCCAACATGGAGCTTTTTGAGGGGAGAGCGCTCCCTGACATGTGGTGCGGGGAAGGAGGAGGCGCCTTCATGAAGCACTCATTTAAAATCTCCACAGGAGGTACTTCAGGTACCTCTGGGGCTATTTCGGGATACTATCATGCGGCCTCCGGGCTGTTTGATAGAGTTATGGTCGTGGGCTTTGAGAAACACTCGGATGGCAATACCTCAGCAGGCATGGCCCTGACAGATCCCTTTTGGGATCGCCATATCGCTGCTGCGGCCATCGGCAATTTTGCTCTCTCCGTTTCAGAGTACATGGTGGATCGGGGTGTTACAGAGGAACAATCGGCCAAGGTGGCTGTAAAGGCTCGCCGCAATGCCTGCAATAATCCGCATGCCCACCTCCAGATGCCTGATCTCACCATCAAAGATGTACTTGAATCTCCTATGTTGGCCTACCCTGTTCATCGTTTGGAGATGTGTCCTCAGTCGGACGGCGCCTGCGCTATCATTTTCGCCTCTGAAGAAATCGCGAAAAAGAGGTGCCCAAGGCCCGCATGGGTAAGGGCGGCGGTCACTCGACATGATCACATCTATTTGGGAGAGGTAAAAAACCGTCTCTCCACTATGAGGAGCTTAAGAGAAGCAGCCAGGGTAGCCTATGAGACAGTAGGCATTAAAGAACCCCTTAAGGAGTTCGATGTGGCAGAGATTTATGATCCTTTAACCTACGCAGAGATCGCCTGGTATGAAGCGTTAGGCTTTTGTGAAAACGGTGAGGGTGCAGGGATGATAGATGATGGAATTACCTTGATGGATGGCGAGCTTCCGGTCAATCCTTCAGGTGGGGTCATTTCAACCAATCCTGTTGGGGCCTCCGGGACAATCCGCGTGGCTGAGGCTGCCTTGCAGATTCATGGAAGAGGTGGCAAGCGACAGATCCCGGATGTGAACCTGGCACTGGCTACCGGGTACGGGGTCTATTGCTGGAGCGATGTTGTCATATTGTCCAGCAGGCCCGATTAAGAGGTACGCAATGAACAGAAACAGAGAGCGGGAAGAACTCATTCGAATCCCCATACAAATGAACCTTCAATACCGATTCCCTGCCGGGGTCCACTACGAGAGGTTCTTTAGGGAGTTGAAGGAGATCGGTAGAATCATGGGTGTAAGGTGCCCGGAATGTGAGCGAGTGCTGGTGCCTCCGCGCCCTGTCTGCGGTGAGTGTTTTACGAGGACGGGCGAGTGGGTGGAAGTCGGCCCCAAAGGAACTGTGGTTGCCCATACATCGATCTATTTCCCCTTTATTGATGGGTCAACGGGAAAAGCACGGCCTATACCCTATGGGGCGGGCCTGATTCAATTAGATGGGGCATACTCCGCTATTAATCATATCCTGGAAGAAGGCGATCCCGATAAGCTGCATATAGGGATGCGGGTAGAGGCAGTGCTGAAGGAGGAGAGAGAGGGAAATATCGGAGATATCCTCTATTTCAAGACTATTGAGGAATGAGAGTAACACGGGAGATGAAATGAACGATAATGGTGAAAGGATGGTCCTTGCAGGGAAAGTGGATTTGCCTTTCAGCTATTCGGCAGGCAAGACAGCCAGCCGGTTTTTTGTCGAGCTGAGAGATCACCAGAGGATCATGGGGAAGAGATGTCCAGGGTGCCAAAGGATAATCGTACCTGCCCGGTTGTTTTGCAAAGAGTGCTTTGTGGAAACGGATGAATGGGTTGAGGTGGGACCGGAAGGGACCCTGTTAACCTTCACGGTTGTATACCGCAAGGAAAACCATCATCCAATAGAGGCTCCTTTGGCTTATGGGATAATTAGGCTCGATGGTGCAGACACGTCAATAGTCCATCTCTTGGGAGAGACGGATGTGACTAAGCTTGAACATGGCATGAGGGTCAGGGCGCTCTTTTCGGAAGAAAGAAAGGGTCATATCATGGACATTGAATGTTTTCGCCCGGTTTGATGAGGAAATAAGAGGTAAAGGAGAAGGCTGTGTCTGTTTTGTTCGAAAAAAAGGAGAAAATTGCCATCATTACGATCAACCGCCCTCAGGCCATGAATTCTCTCGATGGGGAGACGCTTGATGAACTCAATAAGTGCTGGATCGAATTTCGAGATGATCCTGACTTATGGGTGGCTATTATTACCGGGGCCGGGAACAGGGCCTTTTGTGCGGGAGGTGATCTAAAGAGTCTGCGCGACTACTACAGTAGCATGACCCCTATCGAGAGGAGAGAGAGAGGCGAAAAGGGGCCAGGGGTCGGAGGGATTACACGCAACCTTGAAATATGGAAACCGATTATTGCCGCCATTAACGGGCATTGCCTGGCAGGGGGGCTTGAGATAGCCCTGGCGTGCGACATCAGAATCGCCGCTGAAACCGCAACTTTCGGGCTCACCGAGGTGAGCAGGGGGATCATCCCCGGGGCAGGGGGAACGCAACGGCTGCCCAGGCTGATATCCCTTGCTAAAAGCCTCGATATGATCCTGTGTGCCGATCGCATTGATGCCCAAGAGGCACTTGAAATAGGGCTTGTGAGTCGAGTTGTCCCGGTAAAGGATGTAATGGCCGAAGCGATCAAAACGGCGGAGCGTATATGCCGGAATGCACCCCTTGCAGTCCGAGCCGCAAAAGAGGCTATTTACCGGGGACTGGATATGCCCTTGGCAGAGGGGTTGCGATTGGAACAATTTCTCGCGGAACCGATTAGACAAACAGAGGACGCAAAGGAGGGGCCGAGGGCCTTTTCGGAAAAAAGAGAACCCAGGTTCAAAGGGAAGTAAATCTGAAAATTAATCTAAGGAGGGATAAAATGAGCGAAAAAGTTGGCGCAATTGATGCGTGGGCAACCCTGATAACACCTGAAAGATCAAATCTTTGGCCGGATTCATTCTGGCATATCTTCAAGCGATACGGCGTTTACGAGGTATTCAGGAAGGGGAAGACACTCGATCAGATGCTTCAGGAGATGGAAGAAGCAGGGGTTGACAAGATCATCCTGTCGGCGTTCGTAATTGAGGGTGAGGAGCTTTGCAGCAATACTGAAGCCGGAGAATTGGCACTGAAATATCCTGACAAATTTGCCATGGCCTGCACCGTGGACCCGAGGGACGGAATGGCGGCCTACTATGAGGTGGAAAGATGTGTGAACGAGTACAACTGCCGTGCGCTGAGGCTCGAACCATATGCTTATGGGAATGGCAAGGTGGGCTCTCCTCCCAACGACAAGATGTATTACCCCCTTTACGCCAAGTGCGTGGAGTTGGATATTGCTGTGGTGTTGCAGGTGGGGCACACGGGTCCTCTTCAGCCTTCGGAATGCGGGAGGCCAATCTATCTTGATGAAGTGGCCCTCACCTTTCCTGAGCTCCGTATCGCCGGTGCCCATCTCGGTCAGCCCTGGCATGAGGAGATGATGACCCTGGCCTGGAAGTTTCCCAATGTCTATGCCGAGACCTCGGCTCGTGCTCCAAAGTTCTGGCCGGACTCCTTCAAGAAATACTGCAATTCCTGGGGGCAAGACAAGGTTCTCTGGGGAACGGATTACCCACTCCTCCCCTTTAAAAGATGCGTTGATGAGGTCGAGGATCTGAATCTCAAACCGGAAGCCAAGAAAAAACTGCTGAGGGATAATGCCATACGGTTCTTCAAACTCGATGAGTAAATCTTAAAAATAAGGAGTATGCTAAATGGGCTACATGAATCCATTTACAAGTGAGCACGAGATGTTCCGCAAGACGGTGAAGGACTTTGTTGAGAGGGAAATCAAACCGAACGGCGGGCATTGGGAGGAGATTGGGGAGGTCCCGCGGGAGATCTTCCAAAAGCTGGGTGAATTGGGAATCCTCGGTGCTCGGTATGACGAGAAGTACGGTGGGAGCGGCCGTGACTTCTGGTACACCCTGATCCTCTGCGAGGAGCTTGCCAAGTCCAATTATATTGGTGCTGCCGTTGCCATTCTCATGCAGTGCGAAATGTGCACCGCCGCCCTTCACGAGAAAGGAAGCGAGGAGTTGAAGCAGCGCTACCTTGTCCCTGCCATCAAAGGGGAACTCCTTGGATGCCTTGGAGTTACCGAACCATCAACGGGTTCGGACGTAGGTTCCATCAGGACCGCGGCTCGACGGGAGGGGGATTCCTTCATTATTAACGGGGCCAAGACCTTCATTACCAACGGTTCTATAGCCGACTATGTCCTCCTCGCAACACGGACCGGCGGTAAAGGCACGGGCGGCGTAAGTCTCATCGTAATTCCCACCAGTACACCCGGGTTTTCGGTTAGTCGAAAGCTCAGAAAGATGGGGGTCCACTCTTCAGCTACGGCAGAACTCTCTTTCGAAGATTGTGTTGTTCCCGCATCAAATATCGTTGGCGAGGAGAACGCAGGCTTTAAATATATCATGCATCATTTTCAGGGCGAAAGGATCGTTTTATGCGGATTCGCATTAGGCGCCATGGAGGCCCTTATGAAGGAGGCCGTGACATACGGCAAGAGCAGGGAGATCTTTGGTCGGCCTATTGTCGAATATCAAATCTGGAAGCATAAGCTCGCGGATCTGTATACCCAGATTATGGCTGCCCGGCAGCTCACATATTTGGCCGTAGATGCTGCAGTTAGTGGAATTAGGGCAGAAAAAGAAATCTCCATGGCCAAGCTTTTTACTGCCAACTTAGTCAAAGAGGTGGCCAGCGAGGTGCTTCAGATGCATGGCGGGTATGGGTATATGGAGGAGTACCCGGTATGCCGCATTTTTCGGGATGTAGTTGCTTTCACTATCGGGGGGGGTACGAACGAGGTGATGCGGGAGATAATTGCAAAACAGAGCGGCTTGTAGACTGTCATAAGGGAGAAACAAGGAAATGACCTATAGCACGATCAAGTATAAGAAAGAGGGCAAGGTGGGAATCATTACCCTGAACAGGCCCGAAGTCCTCAATGCATTGAATGGTGAGATGCTGGAGGAAATAACAATTGCGGTCCGTGAATTGGCCAGGGACAAAGATGTGGTTGTTGCTGTGTTGAATTCAGCCTGCGAAAAGGGTTTCAGTTCCGGAATAGACGTGGCCTATGTCAAGGACATGGATTCCTGGGGCGCCAGGGGGATGGGCCAGCTGCTCCACGAGACCTTCGGCACGTGCCGTTTTATAGGAAAGCCGATCATCGCGTCAATTCATGGCCTCTGCCTTGGAGCCGGACTGGAGCTTGCCCTTTCGTGCGACATCCTCATAGCCTCAGAGGATGCCCGATTCGGACTGCCAAACATAAACGTGGGGATTCCGGCTATCGTAGAGGCGGCTATCCTGCCCGCGGCCATCGGCATTTTTGGGACAAAGGAACTGTGCTACACGGGCGAATTCTGGGATGTGAAACGGGCCGATAAGTTTAATCTTCTTAACAGCATCGTTCCCCGGGAGGCGCTTGAAGAGGAGACCCTAAAGTGGGCGGAGAAGATTGCCTCAAAGAGCCCCAAGGCATTAGAGACACAGAAGGATATTATCAATAAGTGGATGACTACGGACCTGGAGACGGCTATAGATTTTTCCGTCAACACCGTCGGACTCAACTGGGCAACCAGGGATCAGAAAGAAGGGATGGGTGCCTTTGTCGAAAAAAGAAAGGCGAGTTTTACAGGAGAATAGGATGGAAAAACTAATCATCACGGTTGCCCTGACAGGCGCCCAACAAGGGAAAGGGGCAAACCCTAACCTGCCTGAACAGCCGGAAGAGATCATCCATCAGGCCTTTGAGTGTTGGCAAGCGGGCGCGGCCGCCGTTCATATTCACGCCAGGGACAGAGAAGGGAAGCCCACTGCAGCCCCTGAAGTTTTCGGGGAGATAGTGGACGGTATAAAGGCCAAGAGCGATCTTGTGATTTGCCTTTCCACGGGTGGGGCAGCCAAAATCTCTTTGCAGGAGAGAATAGGCATGGTACCAGCCTTGAGACCCGAGATAGCCTCTTTCAATATCGGCTCTACAATGACAGGGCGATATGATTTCGAGAACCGAAAATGGCTTTCGGATTTCACTCTCAGCCAATCTTATTCGGATCTGGAGATGATCGCCAGGGCCATGTTGGAAGCCGGGACCAAACCCGAGATTGAGATCTATGACCCGGGCATGATCAACAATGCCCTTTTGTTCGAAAAAATCGGCGCCATGGTCAAGCCGATGCATTTCAGCTTTGTCATGGGGATTCCCGGTCAGATCAATATCCCAACGCCCAAGCATCTTCTCTATCTGAGTGAATCCCTGCCAGAGGGATCTACCTGGCAGGTCATTGGGATTGGCGTTCACCAGTTTCCCATGGCTACCATGGGGATGCTGTTAGGAGGGCATGTCAGGGTGGGGATGGAGGACAACCTCTATATCTCTCGCGGGGTAATGGCAGAGAATAATGCCCAATTTGTCGAAAAAATAGTCAGGATCGCCGGGGAGATCGGCAGGTCGATAGCTACGCCTGACGAAGCCCGTCATATATTGGGTTTGAAAAAGAGATGATACTAAAGGAGAAACAATCATGATCGATCTTTCCCTGACGGATGAGCAAAAAGCCTTCCGTGACGCTTTACGAAAGTTCGCTAATAAAGAAATTACGCCCCTTATTGCAGAACATGAGGAACGAGCAGAGTACCCACAGTTTCTTTTTGAAAGGATCGGCGAACTGGGTTACCTCGGAGCCCGATTCCCCGAGGAGTTTGGAGGAAGTGGGGGTGATACCATGTTTTCCGTAATTATGTCAGAGGAACTTGGCTATGTATCACCAGGGATCTATCTCGGGATCTATGTCCATCTCTATCTCGCCATGTCCGGTATACTGTTCTTTGGAACCAACGAGCAGAAAAAGAAATATCTCGAGCCGGGAATACGGGGCGATATGATCGGCGCCTGGGGATTTGCCGAGCCCGGGGCCGGGTCGGACCCTGGTTCCATGACGACCAGAGCTAAAAGAGAGGGGAATGATTTCATAATCAATGGGACCAAGATGTTCATCACCAACGGGACTTTTGCGGATTTCGTCGTCGTTACCGCGGTTACCGATCCCTCGCTCGGAATGAAGGGAATCAGCCTTTTTATTGTGGACAAGGATACCCCAGGCTTCTCAGTATCAAAAAAGTTGAACAAGATGGGAATGAAGGCATCGGAGGCGGCAGAGCTGGTCTTCGAGGACTGCCGCGTTCCTGCTTCAAATATGTTAGGAAAAGAGAACACCGGTTTCATAGCAGCCATGGGAACCCTGACCGAGGGGCGTATTGTGGCTGCTGCCTTTGCAGTGGGCTTGGGACGGGCAGCATACGATGCAGCCCTTGATTATGCGAAAACCCGTTACCAGTTCGGTCAACCGATTGGAAAATTCCAGGGGATTCAATGGATGCTGGCCGATATGGCTACTCAGATTGAGGCGGCAAAGCTGCTCACATACCAGGCTGCATGGTTAGCAGGTAAAGGCGCTCCTCACATCAAGGAGTCTTCAATGGCAAAGCTCTTTGCTACGGAGATGGCCTCGAAGGTCTGCGCGCAAGCAGTTCAGATCCACGGGGGGTACGGTTTCATGGACGAGTATCCGGTTTCAAGGTTTTACAGGGATTGCAAACTCTTAGAGATCGGAGAAGGCACTTCCCAAATTCATAGGAACACAATAGCCAGGAGTATCGGGCTCTAAGGAGGGAGGAACGATATGGGCGAAGAAAAGATGATGGCAGCAAGACTGCACGAGGTTAAGAGACCGTTAAAAATTGAAGAGATCGATATCCCGAGCCCAGGTCCGGGGGAGGCCCTTGTGGAGATGAAGGCATGCGGAATCTGCGCAACCGACGTGCATACTGCATTGGATGGGACGGTTCCCACCGCATACACCCCCATTACCTTGGGGCACGAACCCTCGGGTGTCATCAAGGAACTGGGGGACGGTGTGCGTGGATGGAAACAAGGGGACAGGGTGGCTATTTACCCCCAGATTACTTGCGGAACATGCCCCCAATGCCGGGAAGGTCGTGACGGGATATGCATCAATACCAGGGTCCTGGGAATGCACCGGGATGGGGCATTTGCGGATTACATTATGATACCTGTCAAGAATTTGGTGAAGATACCGGACAATGTCTCCTTCATGGAGGCTGCAATTTTGACCGATGCAGGGGCAACCCCTTTCCACGCTGTGACGAAAAGGGGTCGAGTGAAACCGGGGGAGACTGTTGCGATCTTTGGCTGCGGCGGGCTGGGAATGAATGCCGTCCAGTTTTGCAGGCTGGCAGGGGCAGCAAGAATTATTGCTGTGGACACATCGGATTATGCCCTTGAAAGGGCACTTAAGGTGGGGGCGGACATCACGGTAAATGCAGGTGTCGAAAAGCCCTACAAGGAGGTAATGTCGGCCAATGGAGGCTATGGTGTGGATGTAGCCTTCGAATTCGTCGGGGTTAATGCGGTTATCGATCAGGCGGTGAGATCCCTACGCAGGGGAGGCAGAGCAGTGACCGTTGGGATCGGTCCTGAGCCGATCAAGACCATTCCTCCCTTTTTCTTTGTATACAACGATTTGTCCTTAATAGGCTCCTTTGGAAGCGATATCGGTGATCTCGAAAAACTTATGGGGCTCGCGGCCTCGGGGAAACTTGATTTAACCGAATCGGTAAGTTCAGTCATTGCCTTGAATGACATAAATCAGGGGATTTCGGATCTAGAGAAGAAAGTAGGCAATCCGGTTCGTATAGTCGTCAGTATGGAGTGACAATTTTCTTTATTCAGGAAACCAATACAGGAGGCAATATGACCAGCGAAGAAAATTCGGCAGATCAGGTTTTAACAGAGGTTAACGACGGGATCGCCACGGTTACCATGAACCGCCCGAAGCTATTGAACAGTATCAGTATCGATTCTTTGGATATATTAATCAAAGCCTTGCAGGACGTTCTGAAAAATCCTGAAGTCAGCGTTGTCGTGCTGACCGGAAAAGGTCGGGCATTTTGCGCCGGTGCCGACCAGGGTGAAATGGTCATGCGACAACCCGGCGAATGGGAACAGATCGTGGACAAATACTTAGATCCGATTCGACTGATTGCAAAATCAGACAAACCGGTCATCGCATCCATCAATGGAGACGCAGTGGGCGGCGGGCTGGGACTGGCCATTGCCTGCGATCTGAGAATAGCGGTTGATACCGCCCGCTTTTGCACGCCTTTTACCGCCATCGGACTGGCAGGCTGTGACATGTCCGCCGGATACTTTCTCCCCCGGCTGGTAGGACTGGGAAAAGCAACGGAGATGATGATGACGTCCCGTTTTGTAAAGGCCGAAGAAGCTGAAAAGATCGGTCTGGTGCAACGGCTGGTAGCAGCGGAAGATCTGGAAAAAGAGACCATGAAACTGGCCGGCCGGCTGGCGGCCCTGTCCCCCATAGCCCTTAGCTGGACCAAAAAAGCCATTCGCCGCTCTATTGACCGGGATATGGACAGTGAGTTTGATTTTGAGATATTTGCCCAGGTGCAATGTTTACAGACGGAAGAACACCGGGAAAGCCTGAGACGATACCAGGAAACAATGATGGGCAAAAAAGCCTGAATGCATGGAAGTTTGGGGCGGTGAGGATATCTATCCGGCCGAAATCGAAAATGTATTGGCTGAAATGGAGCAAATCGCAGAGGACGCTGTGAGTTGGGATAATTACGGCATCCCTAATATTAATTCTTAAAGACCAGCAAAGGAGGAAATCATGAAACGTAGCGCAAGACAGATTACAGGTTTGGTCGTTTGTATCGCAGCCTTTTTGATCTTAGCGGGCCTTCCCGCTTTTGGCGGCGAACAAGGTGTGACGGAAAGCTCGGTGAAAGTCGGTGCAACCTTAGACATGACGGGCCCTATCGCCTTTGTGGGAAAATCTTTGAAAGACGGTATGAACGTTTATTTTTCCTCTGTTAACGATGAGGGAGGAATCCATGGTCGAAAAATCACACAGATTGTAGAGGATCACGGATACAAACCTTCGAGGGCGGTTGCCTCAGCGGTTAAATTAGATAGCCGCGATAAGGTTTTTGCCGTTGTAGGTGCCGCGGGGGCGCCAACGACCTTGGCTATGATACCTGCCCTGGAGAAGGCAGGACTTCCCCTGGTCGGTATAGGCTCGTTTTCCCCCAAATTGGCTTATCCTCCAAAGAAACTGGTTTTTCAGGTTTTGACACTATATGACGACCAGATGAGGATCGGTCTCGACTACATTGTCAAGGACTTGGGTGTCAAAAAGCCAAAATTGGGGATGATCTATCAAAACGATGACTTTGGCAGGGACTGCCTCAATGGTCTTGAAAAGCAGGCAAAGATGTACGGGATTCCTATCACTGGCAAGGTAAGCTATAAGAGGGGAACCCTTGATTTCAATCCACAGGTAGTGAGGATGATGAAAGCCGGTGTTGAGTACTGTTTTCTCGCAACTATCTACAGGGAAACAGCCGCAGTGGTCAAGGAGGCGGCTAAACTGGGCTGGAAGCCCACCTTCATAGTCTCGGCAGCAGCAGCAGACAGGATTACCTTAAAGCTTTCAGGTCCTGCGGCGGATGGGCTATTGGGAGTGGCCTGTGGCGAGCTTCCGGACTCCCAGCGCCCAGGCTGGAAGAAATATTTGGAGAGAACAAAGAAATATGGGAAGGGAAGGCCCGGTTTTTATCATAGTGTCGGATACCTTTTCGCTACGGTTTTTGCTGAAGGCCTCAAACTCACAGGCCCGGATCTGACACGCGAGAATTTCGTAAAAGCCATGGATGGAATTAAAGATTTTAATACCGGTGTGGGGCCCAATATAACCTTTGGACCCGATTTAAGAGCGGGCGCACATTCTGCATTCATCGTCAAGGCCGATGCCAAAAAGGGGCGGTTTGAAAAGCTCACTGATTGGCGGGAACCGCGGGATAAACCGTAAGGGAGGTATCGAGGCCCCCCTTATATCCCTGAACGTTTTTTCACAAGGGGGGCCTCTTTCCATACATCGAACCGAACTCCAAAGATGTAGGGAAGTGATGAATAGCTTCCTGAGCCATGCCTGGAGAGCGTGAGATAAAAAAGATGATTCCGGATACCGTTCCAAAACTCTTCTTTCATCGCGTTGAAAAATACAAAGATCGCGTGGCACTGAGAAAAAAGGATCTGGGCATATGGGACAAGATAACCTGGCTACAATACGGTGAGATGGTCCGACGTGTCGGTATGGGCCTGGTTGCACTTGGCCTGAAGCCGAAAGATCGTGTTGCAATCATGGGTGAAAGCCGTCCGGAGTGGCTCTACGCGGATCTTGGCAACCTTTCCGTAAATGGTGTCTCTGTTGGAGTATATACTACTTGTTCCTCTGAAGAGGTTAAATATCACCTTTCACACTCAGAGGCCCGGTTTTTCTTTGTCGAGGATGAGGAGCAGTTAGATAAGGCCCTTGAAATTAGGGAACAGCTTCCAAAGCTCGAAAAGATCATTGTTATGGATATGAAAGGGTTAAGGCATTTCAATGACCCCATGGTGATAAGTTTCGACGAATTGCTGGAAAAGGGAAGGGAGTTAGACGAAAAAGACCCGGCCCTTTTCGAACAAAGAGTCGAAAAAACACGGCCTGAGGATATAGCAACATTTGTATATACTTCCGGTACCACCGGCCCACCCAAGGCTGCTCTCTTATCTCACTTTAATGTGCTCTCCAACAGCAACGCTTTTGCAAAACACGTCCCGGCCTTTGACACAGACGTGATACTTTCCTACCTCCCCCTGTGCCATATCGGTGAAAGGACAATGTCAGTTTATCACGCCATCAACATGGGGTTTACTGTATTTTTTGCGGAAGGTCCGGATACGGTGCCTGAAAATCTCCGCGAAGTGTCTCCCACCTTTTTTTTTGGGGTCCCGAGGATCTGGGAGAAATTCCATTCCGCCATCAACATCGGCGTTCAAAATGCCACATGGTTTAAACGGCAGAGCTACAGGCTGGCGATGAAGGTGGGGGAAACTGCTGCTCTGAAGAAAATGAGTCATCAACGCCTCTCCTTTTTGCTCTGGTCAATCAACCAGTTGGCATCGGTCACGGTCTTTCGCAAAACCAAAAAGCTTCTGGGGATCGATAGGGCGCGGTTTGCACTTTCGGGAGCGGCACCGATCAGTCCTGATGTCTTAAGGTATTTCCATGCCTTAGGTGTAAATATTCGGGAAAGCTATGGAATGACGGAAACCTCTTCCCTGATCTCAATGCATAAAGATGGAAATATACGATTGGGAACCTGCGGGGAGCCCTTGCCGGGTGTCGAGGTCAAAATAGGGAAGGACGGAGAAATTATCGTCAGGGGAGACAACGTTTTTCAGGGGTATTTCAAGGATGAAGAGAATACCAAGAGGACGTTAGTTGACGGGTGGCTGCACACCGGAGACTTGGGTGAGATGGACGAGGACGGCTCTTTGCGAATAACCGGGCGGCAGAAGGACGTAATGATTACCTCGGGGGGAAAGAATGTCTCGCCCCAGTATATTGAAAATATGCTGAAATCCAGTCCTTACATTGTTGATGGCGTCGTTATTGGGGATGGGAGGAAATACCTGACTGCCATAATTATTGTCGACGAGGACAACGTGATCAAGTACGCCCAAGACAATAGAGTCCCGTTCACAACGTATGCGAGCCTGACCAAGACTAAAGAAATATTGAAGTTGATAGGTGACGAAGTGCAAAAGGTGAATGCCAAACTCGCGCGGGTGGAGCAGATCAAAAAATTCGCCATCACGGACAAAATCCTCGACCAGGAAGACGACGAGCTAACCCCCACCATGAAGGTAAAACGGAAAAAGATAAGCGAGGTTTACAAGGACCTCATTGAGAGCATGTATTGACTGGATAGGTCTAACCGGCCTAATTGAGAGGACAGAATGATTGTTCAGCAGATCATCAGCGGGTTAGCCTTAGGTTGCGTATACGGGTTAATCGCTCTCGGGTTTGTCCTGATTTTCAAGGCAACCGAGGTGATCAATTTTGCTCAAGGCGAGATGATGATGATAGGTGCGTTTGTTGCCTATACGCTGATTACAATGCTAAATGTGCCTTTTCTGCTTGCCTTTTTACTAACTCTAATCATCTGTGGGTGTCTGGGAATAATACTGGAAAGGGTGCTGATTCGTCCCCTCGTGAAAGAATCTGTTGTCTCGATTATCATGGTGACGATAGGCCTCTCGATCACATTGAGGGCCTTTGCGGGAATGATATGGTCGTACGATACCCTCGATTTCCCGCATCTGTTTTCCGAAGAGGGCATCCAGATTGGCGGGGTAGTTATGGCCCCGGTTGACATATGGGTCATCTTTGTTACCGTCGGCCTGGTTCTTCTTCTTTACGCTTTTTTTAAGTTTACGACCGTGGGCATCTCTCTTCAGGCTTCGGCGCAAAATCCCTTGGCGAGTCTATTAATGGGAATCAGTGTCAAACGCGTTTATGCCACAACATGGGCGATCAGCGGTATGGTAGGCGCGGTAGCGGGAATTATTGTTGCCCCGATCTCATTTCTCAACTGCAATATGGGCTTCCTCGGACTTAAGGCATTTCCGGCAGCAGTCATCGGTGGTTTTAACAGTATTCCCGGGGCAATTGTAGGGGGGGTGATCATCGGTATTTCCGAGAACCTGGCTGGCATCTATCTACCCCTTTGGTTCAAAGACATATTTGCTTATGTGATCATGCTCCTGGTCCTAATGATCAGGCCGGAAGGGATATTCGGCACACACGAACAGAAGAAGGTGTAGCTTCAAATGGACCTTAGAGAAAGCTATTCAATAGACATCCGTATTTTTGATGAATTCTATAAGTGGGTGTGGCTTGCCCTTATGGTGGCAGCACTTCTTATTTACTCCCAGGCAGGGGGCAATTATGCGGCGTACATGCTCAACCTGATATTCATCAATATCATTGCTGCCGTTGGCCTCAATATCTTGACAGGATATACCGGGCTTATCTCATTAGGACATGCAGCGTTCATGGCCATAGGGGCCTACACCTCGGCTATCTTAACAATAAAGTTGTCCGTTCCTTTCTGGCTCGCCCTGCCCATATCGGGCGCCATATCGGGATTCATTGGGTTCGTTGTCGGTCTTCCTTCGCTCAGGCTTACCGGTATCTACTTAGCCCTTGCGACAATGGCCTTCGGATTCATCGTAGATGAAATTATTATACAGTGGCACGCCGTGACCGGCGGAGCTGAGGGCATGAGCGTACTACCACCAACTATTTGCGGCTTTGTATTCGATTCATATCCGAAATATTTTTTTATCACATTTGTCAGTCTGGCCCTTGTGCTCCTATCTGCAAAAAACCTGCTCAGGGGGACCTTTGGCCGTGCCCTGACGGCAATCAGGGACAGCGAGACCGCGGCCGAAACCATGGGTGTTAACCTCGGGTGGTATAAGGCCTTGGCCTTTACTCTCAGTGCCGTGTACACGGGATTGGCTGGAAGCCTTTACGCCCATTTGATCCTCTTTATCAGCGTTGACAATTTTACGCTCCTTCACTCCATCAGCTTTATCGTCATGATTGTGGTGGGAGGATTGGGTTCAATCACAGGCGCGGTCATGGGGGCGGTCTTCATAACCATTTTGCCCGAGATCATCGCATTTTCAAAGGACTGGTTACCCGCGGCAATCAGAAATGCAGCGGGTCTCCAGGCGGCGGTTTACGGTATTACTCTTATGCTCTTTGTAATCCTCCAACCTAAAGGTTTTTACGGCCTTTGGATTAGGGTAAAGATCTGGTGGAGAACTTTTCCTCTCTAACGCTCTAAAGAGATGAACCTAATATGGAATTCCTATCCCTTAAGAATTTGACAATCAGCTTTGGCGGAGTCGTGGCTGTTGACAGGGTAAGCTTGAATGTCCATGAAGGCGAGATCTTGTCCATCATTGGGCCCAACGGTGCAGGAAAGACAACCATATTTAATTGTATTAGTCGGCTGTACAAACCCGATAAAGGGAAGATAGTCTTTGAAGAACAGGACATTTTGAAACTTAAGGCCCATCAGATTGGCAGCCTCGGGATTGCCAGGACTTTTCAGAACATAGAACTTTTCACCAACATGACCGTCATTGAGAACATTCTTCTCGGAAGGCATATCTTCAGAAGTGTCGGTCCTCTCTCTCAGGCTATCTTCTATGGAAAGGCCCGGAGAGAAGAGATGGATCATAGAAGAAAGGCAGAAGAGATCATTGATTTCCTCGACCTTCAGGCGCACAGGAACAAACGGATTGGGGGGTTGCCTTACGGGGTGCAAAAACTCGTAGAGCTTGGACGAGCTCTGGCTCTCGAACCAAAACTCTTGTTGATGGATGAGGTTTCTTCGGGCATGAACCTGGAGGAGACCCAGGACCTGATGATATGGATCACTGACATCAGCGAAGACCTGGGCATAACTCTGGTCCTTGTTGAACACGATATGCGGCTTGTTATGGGAGTATCAGACCGAATCGCAGTACTTGATTACGGGAGGAAAATCGCTGAAGGTCGCCCTGAGGAGATCCAGTCCAACGAAGAGGTCATTAAGGCATATCTTGGAGATGATGATGGCACTTTTAGAGGTTAACAACATAGAAACATACTATGATAATGTCATAGAGGCTATCAGGGGAATATCCATCAAAGTGTTGCGCGATCAGATTGTGACGGTCCTGGGTTCAAATGGGGCCGGTAAAACCACACTCTTGCACACCATTTCCAGAATTCTTGACGACGAAGACCAGCCGGAAAAGGGGACCATGGAATTCATGGGAAAGCGGATTGAGAGGGAAGATCCTGAAAAGATAGTTGCCCTCGGTCTTGCGCACGTTCCCGAAGGGCGACAGCTTTTTCCAAAACTCAATGTTCAGGAAAATCTCAGGATGGGGACCTATATAAGGAGAAGGAATCATGATCTTGACAAAGATTATTCCAGGGTCTTTGATTACTTTCCGGTCTTGAAAAACAAAAAAAGCCAACGTTCAGAAACTTTGAGTGGTGGCGAACAACAGATGGTGGCCATAGGCAGGGCTCTCATGTCAAGGCCAAAGCTACTGTTGCTGGATGAACCCTCTCTCGGTTTATCTCCCCTCATCGTTGACCAGATTTTCCAGATCATCAGGAAAATCAACGAGGAGGGAACTGCAATCCTGTTAGTGGAACAAAACGCCCATAGGGCATTTGGTGTCGCAGAGTTTGGTTATATTCTTGAAAACGGCAGGATCGTCCTTGCTGATACGACTGAATGGCTGGTGGAACAGGAAGATGTCAAAGAATTCTATCTTGGTATCACAAAGGATATATCTGTAAAGGGGTATAAACGCTATAAGAGAAAAAAGAGGTGGAGATGATTTCCTCCAAAGAAGGAATGGCCCAATCTGTTCAAGATATAATGGAAAGCCGGTTTGCGTTACCCTATGAGGAGGGCAGATCAAAAGTCATACCTCTGGCCGAGGCCATCCAGCAGAACGTTGAAGAGGGGATGAGCATTCACCTTTTGGGTCTTCACTATCGTTCCCATGCTGCAATTTACGAACTGTTAAGGCAGTTTTGGAACGGGCAACCGGATTTCACTATTGTTGCAGGGACCCTTCACGGACCAATTATGACACTGTTCCATGCCGGAATAGTTAAGAAGGCCGTCACCGCATTTGTGGGCGAGGCCTATCCGACCATGGGGCCTAACGCGGTTTATAATCGAATCTTTAAGGAAGACCATGTCTCTTTCGAGAACTGGAGCTTTCTCACCTTTACATTGAGGCTCCTTGCAGGCGCCATGGGGGTGGGATTTCTGCCCACACGATCTCTTGTGGGAAGTGACATGGCTGTTGCCAACGAAGAAAACTGCCGGCTTGTAGATGATCCTTTTGGAGAAGTCCCGGGTCTGGCAGCGGTGCGGGCTCTCAATCCCGATATCACTTTACTGCACGGTCATGCCGCCGATAAATTCGGAAACACCATTCTCATGCCTCCGAGGGGAGAGGACATCTACGGTGCTTTTGCCAGCAGGAAAGGTGCCATCGTAACCGTAGAAAAGATCGTCTCCACGGATTTCATACGGCAGAATTCTCATCTCGTGAGACTGCCGGGGAGTTTCGTAAGAAGCGTATCCGAAGTGCCTATGGGTGCCCATCCCAGCGGGTTGAACAGCCAGGGCCTTTCTGGGGTAGACAGCTATTCCGAGGATATCCCATTTTATGTCGAGCTTAGGAAGGCAGCAAAGGATATAGATGCCCTGGATGCCTGGATCAAAGAATGGATTCTAAGTTGTAAAGGTCGTAAGGACTATTTTGCAAAATTGGGAAGCAAAAGAGTGCATCTTCTGAAGGGTCGTTCTCATCAGAATGCATGGTTCTACGACCTTAACGACAAAGTTCCTGATATCAGCGCAAGACCCACTATGCCCTCCCCCTTGGAGAGGGCGGTGTTGGCCAGTACTGAAATCATTAGGAACAAAATCCGAAGGGGCCCGTGCAAACTGATTCTCGCCGGTGCAGGCCTGGCAAGCCTGGCAGCCTGGGTGGCAATATACGGGCTGAAAGAAGAAGGGACAGAGGTGGAACTGATGTCGGAACTGGGCTTTTTCGGGTTTGCCCCCAGACCTGGCGAACCTTTTCTGTTCAATCTCTCGAATATTCCCACATGCAAAGAGTTGGGCAGTATACTCACCCTGCTCGGAATCCTTGTGCCGAACCGAGGGACGGAGTGTCTTGGGACGTTGAGCGCAGCCCAGGTGGACAAATTTGGAAACCTGAATACTACGGTAATCCCTGAAAAAAAGATGCTGATTACCGGCTCAGGAGGTGCCAATGACGTGATGTCGGCAGCCAGGGATGTTGTGGTCATTATGCCTCAATCCAAGAAACGTTTCATCGAAAAACTCCCTTTCATAACAAGTCCAGGGTCAGTAGCGGGGACGCTTGTCTCCACCCTCGGAATCTTTGAAAAACTGGGGGACGACCGGGAGTTCACCCTAACCTCCTATTTTGAAGATCAATTGCCAAAAGGGAGAGATATGGCTATCCGCGAGATCCGAGCCCAATGCGGATGGGATTTGCGGGTTATGGATAGACCGACAAAATTCCCCCTTCCCGATAGCAGAGACCTGGGTACCCTGCGTATGTTCGATCCGGACCGGTATTTTCTTAGGGATTAGCTGTACCGTTCTTATTAGGTTTTTCGTTTCCAGACCTCCTCACTGCTAAAATCGGAAAGAGACTTCCCTACTGACTTTTCATGAAGAGCAATCCAATTGTTGACACGGTCTTTGCCGTAAGTTCTTTTCCATGCAGCCACAATGACATCTACCGGGATGTCTGCATAGGTCCCGTGGTCCGCTACATATTCCATAAACAGCTTCTTTTCCAGATTATAGGAATGGAATACGGAATCTTCGCGGCCGTTGAATTCGAGCGGGGCAACCCTGTGTCTTTCACATAATTCCTTATTAAAGGCCGGGGTCGACTTTACCCACTTGCCGTCCAGATAGAATTCTGTCATGCCATGATATACGAAAAGATCGTTGCCCAAGAAGTCGATGAGTTGCCGTGTGGCAAGGTGATTGCGTACATCTGCGAAACGGATCCGCGACAGTATTCCGCAGGCCCTTCCAAGAGCACAAAGGAGTGAGGCCTTGCAGACACAGTAGCCACGGCCGCTTTTCAGGACATTGCTGGCCCGGTAATGCTCGGGTAGATAGAAGGGATAGTAGGGGTCATACCATATGCCATCCCGAACGGCGTAATAGAGTTTTATGGCCCGTTGGATAGGATCTGTGGTCTTGCCTATCGTCTCCATGGCATAATCAATTATCGATTGATGATCGCTGTCAATAATAGGCGTTGGGTCAAGGTATTTCTGGTCAATTTTGCTCATTAGTTTTGCTCCTTGATTTGATCCGGCGTCAACGTAAAGCCATCTTCTAAAAGGCGTATATCATCGTCCTATTTTTTGACGGTCTCGTAAAAAGCCAAATTTTAAATTTTTCTTGTATCTTCTCAATAAATCGGGGTAAATCCTCTGCTGTGCTATTTTTCTGGATTCCCGCTTTCGCGGGAATGACAGATGTTTATTCTATCATGACGGGCACTTACTCTATTTCGTCATTCCCGCGTACGCGGGAATCCAGGACCCGTTACCGTTACTTCTTGAGATGTTACCCTCATGACATTACTACATTGCAATTTCACTTTTTGTGAATTTTGTGCCTTTTTGCGGCCGTATCAATTTTTTACACTCAATTTTTTTCTTGACACGTAGTTACTTTATAGCTAAATTGTAACCATATTTTTTCTTGCCGCTAATCATAATAAATTCTAAAATAGCATTCACATCAGATAGTTGCTGTTTATTTCAGTCCCACATGGACAGTGAAAGAAGCTTAGCAGAAATGCCCGAAGAAAAGAAATCAAAAAATGAGAAAAAAGACGCTCCCGGGAAATTGAGAGGGAAGGTCAAGTTAGAAGTCTATGGCGAAGAAATGGTGGAAAAGGTCGTTAAATTAAGCGGTAATAGTGGACGTGTGTATCTCCCACCTGATTGGGTGGGGTGCAGAGTAAAAATTATAAGGGTTGATTAAATAAAGTTGCCCTATGGATGAACTATTGGAAAATTTGCAGATAAGAAAAATCAAGGCAGAGGATGCTTCTGATATAAGCCAGATCCAGTCGGCCATCACAAAATCATCCCCAACGATTGATTTCAGACAGATTATTGAACAACAGGTCCGAAAAGATGAGGATGTCAGCTTTGTGGCCGAGGTTGATGGCAGAGTTGTAGGTTTCATGATCAGTTACATCGTATTCGGGGGATTTGGTCTTGAAAAGGGTGCCTGGATTGCAACCCTCGGTGTGGCGCCGAAGTTTATGGGCCGGGGGATCGGTAAGCGGTTGGCGGAAGAGATATTGGAGGTCTATCGCAAAAAGGGGATCAACGATATATATACCTCTGTTCGTTGGGATTCTGTTGACCTCTTGTCCTTTTTCAAGACATTGGGCTTTGACCGGAGTAATTTTATTAATCTTAGAAAAGAGCTGGATTCTTGACTGCCGCTGTCGTCTCGAGGTCTGGTCTCTGGCAATTTGAGTTAAGTACCTGCAACCCATGATTATTCAAAAAGTATGTCACGGATTCAGGTAATATAGAAGGGGAAAAAATGAGGTACGCAGAGACAGGGTTTAATTTAGAAGTTGATCTAACCCGAGGAAACATTGAGAGGGTAGCAACTGACCCAAGAGACACCGAGCTTTATCTGGGGGGTCTGGGGACGAACGCCAAGATATTATGGGATAGGGTTCCCCCTGAAGTTGAACCCTTTTCTCCGGATAATCTGCTCATATTCAGCGCCGGTCTTTTATGCGGTACACCTGCTACCGGTTGTAATCGTACCATTGTTTCTACCATTTCTCCTCAGACTCGGTTAATGGCATTTTCAATGATGGGGGGATTTTGGGCGCCGGAATTAAAGTATGCCGGTTATGACAAAGTTATCTTTCGCGGCAAGTCCCCTAATCTGGTTTATTTGTGGATAAACAATGACAAAGTAGAAATACGTGACGCCTCTCATTTGCAGGGTAAGGGCGCTACTGAAACTGCAGAACTTATTCGAGAGGAGTTGGAGGAGCCGAAAGCCCAGGTGGCGGCTATCGGCCTGGCTGGTGAAAACAGGGTCTATTTTGCCTCCATCGAGCAGGGCAGGTCCAGTGCCAGCCGATTAGGAATTGGCGCCGTTATGGGAGACAAAAATGTAAAGGCGATCGTTGTTCGCGGGACAAAGGACATCAATGTTGCCCAACCGGCTGAATACATGGAGCTTTGCAATGAAGTGTTGGCATACATAAAATTCCGAAATGAAAATCCGGTTCCGGGGGTCATGGCCATTTTAACGGGGCTTGGATCACCGCAAGAAATGGCAGTCCATGATGAGAAGTGGCACACCGAGAATTTCATGTGGGGAAATTCCCGCACCCGCAGAAAGGGCTTTTGGACCGAGGAAATCGCGAAAGAATGGATGGAGACTCTGGAAAGTGCGCGGACGCGGTTAATAAGCTGCTATAACTGTCCGATGAAATGCGGGGCAACACTTTCCTTGCCGGGACTTCCAACATACATGATGAAATGCTTTTCGAAACTTACTTATACGCTGGCGGCCTATTCAGACCTGGATTTTGGTTTAAAAATCGCACAACGCGCTACGGAATATGGAGTGGACGGATACTCAACCCCGCAAGTTATGGCCTTCGCCCTTGAGCTTTACGAAAACGGCATATTAATTGATGATGATTTTCCTGGAATGCCGTCTGATAACGAGGGGAGATTTTACTGGTTACTTGACAGAATTGTTCGGCGGGAAGGGATAGGAGATGTTTTAGCCAATGGTACGTATTGGGCGGCCCAAGAGATTGGAAACGGCGCCGAAAACTATGCCCATAATAATATTAAGAAACATGAACAGCTGCCTCTCAAACTATCAATGCTGAATCCCATGTATTTCCTTATGTATGCCACCGGTGAGAAGATAAACATTACCCAAATTGAGGGGAATTTCCCCCAGGCACCTTTTCCTACGAGAGAGGAGAGGGAAGAGTTTGTAAAGGACTGGATCCAGGTTCCTGATGAAAAGTTTAAGCAATATTTTTTGGACTGGGAACTACGTGGAGAAAACTCAATCCCATATTACCCAACTGTTCAAATGTGCTGTGAAATTGTTGACTGGCAAGAGAGGATGCACTACATCGATGACGCCCTCGGCATGTGCGCCGGGTTGTCGTCATTCCCCCTGAAACCTCCGTATCATATACACAATTACCCGAAATTTATCTCGTCAGGGGCCGGAATCGATATGGATGAAGAAAAACTGACGCAAGGGGCCAAAAGATACCGGACTTTAGTGAGAGCCATCAATATAAGAAGAGGTATGAGAAGAAAAGATGATAAGCCGCCTGAAAACCATTGGAAGAAAAGATTTCCCGAGCTTGAACAGGAGCTCTTAGATACGTATTACAAATTTAAGGGGTGGAATAATCAGGGTATTCCTACGAGAGAGTCTTTACAAGAATTAGGTTTGGATTACGTGTTCGAAGACTTCGAAAAGAGGGGGGTCTATTCAGATAATGGTGATACACCTTCCAAAGAGACCTCGGCGGAAAAAGAGAAGGAGGTGTAGCCGTGGGTGATAAAGAAAAGAAAATAATTAAAACAATAAAAATTGATGTTGATAAATGCAATGGTTGCCGGGCATGTGAGGTAATCTGCTCCGCTTTTCACGCTGCGCCAAAATATAGCAGCAATAATCCGGCGAGGTCTCGTATCCGGGTGATTCGTGATCCACTAAAAGACGTATATGTCCCTGTATACGCGGGTGAGTATACTGCATCCGAATGTATGGGTAGAGACAAATACACGATTGACGGAAAGGAATACGACGAATGCGCCTTCTGCAGGGCTTCCTGCCCATCCAGAGATCTTTTCAAAGAACCCGATTCCGGTCTGCCTCTGAAATGTGATATGTGTGAATCCGATCCTGATTTAGAAGAGCCCTTGTGTGTTCAGTGGTGCTTGGCTGATGCCCTGACTTACGAAGAAAGGGAAGAGGAAGTCGAAGAAGAAGTGGAGCAGGAGGAAATGGAGATCGGATTGGAAGCATTGGCAAATAAATTTGGATTGGAAAAGATGATTGATACCGTTGCCCGAATGTCCATGTCAAAGAAGGACTAAGACATTAAGGCGAAACAAGGGGTTTAAGAAAGACAGTGGAGAATGTAGCCGACTACAAAGAGATCATCGATGTCATAAAAGAGAGCGGTGGTGAAGCCTTTAAAAGATGCTTTCAGTGCGGATTATGCGATACGGTTTGTCCGTGGAATAGGGTTAGAAACTTCAGTATGCGCAAGCTTGTCCGACAGGCGACGTTCGGTTTTACAGAGATAGAAAGTGAAGAGATGTGGCTTTGTACGACGTGCGGAAGATGCCCTCAGCAGTGCCCCAGGGACGTACAACAGATAGAATCCGGGATAGCCTTACGCAGGGTTGCCACGGAATACGGGGTCTTTCCGGCTTCTGTCAAACCTGTCCGCACCGCGATCGGAAGCCTCATTGGCGAAGGCAACCCCCTTGGTGAAGAACGAAAAAAGAGGGCAGATTGGGCAAAAGGCCTTTCCGTAAAAACGTTCACCGAGGGCATGGAAATCTTATATTTCCCCGGCTGCTACCCGAGCTATGACCCGAGATTGAAAAAGGTCGCCACTGCCACAGCAAAAATTCTCAACTCAGCAGAGGTAGATTTCGGGATACTGGGCGCCAAGGAGAATTGCTGTGGAGAGAGCGTCCGCAAGACGGGTGACGAGGAATTATTCAAGCGCTTAGCCAAGGAAAATATCAAAACGTTTATCGATAATGGAGTGAAGAAGATCCTTGTTTCTTCCCCTCATTGCTATCACACCTTCAAAAACGAGTATCCTGAATTTATGGTAAACTTTGAGGTGATTCATATCTCCCAGTATTTATTCGAGCTTATGAATGAGGGAAGGCTTGATTTCACCAAAAAATATAAGAAAAAAGTAACGTATCATGACCCCTGTTACCTCGGTCGACATAACGGCATATATGACGAACCCCGGGAAGTCTTAAAAAAAATACCTGGTTTAGAGTTGAATGAGATGCCTGAGTCGCGCGTAGATAGTCTCTGTTGCGGAGGGGGGGGCGGCAGGGTTTGGATGGAAACTCAAAAGGGTGAAAGATTCGGCGACCTCAGATTAGAACAGGCGATCGGGGTTGGGGCTGAGTTGCTGGTTACTTGCTGCCCATATTGCATTACCATGCTTGAAGATAGCAGGATAACCATGGGTTTCGACGAAAAGATAGAGATTAAGGACATTACGGAGATAATACAGGAAGTTATTTAGTGAATATTAGAACTCTGATAAGGAAATAGAGAAGTGGAAAAAGAACAAATTGAACAGCTTTGTAAAAGTTTCGCGGACACTGATTTTGGCGATGTTATGGTTCTCGGTGGAGGAGTCAGCGGTATTCAAGCCTCTCTTGATCTTGCCACTGCTGGATTTAAAGTTTACCTGATTGAGAAAACGCCGAGCATTGGGGGCCATATGGCCCAGCTTGACAAGACCTTTCCCACCAATGACTGCTCCATGTGAATTCTCTCACCGAAACTGGTCGAGGTCGGCCGGCATCCAAATATAGAGGTTCTGACCTATACTGAAGTTGACAGTGTAGAAGGGAAAGCGGGAGATTTTAAGGTCACCCTGACCAAGAAACCCAGATACATTATAGAGGAAAAATGCACGGGCTGTATGACCTGTGCAGAATACTGCCCGGTCGAATACCCGGATCAATTTAATCAGGAAATATCGGCGAATAAAGCTGTCCATATATACTTCTCTCAAGCAATTCCCCTTATCTCATATATTGATGAAAGCTGTATTTATCTGAAAGAGAAAAAATGTCGTATTTGCGAAAGCGTCTGTCAGAATGAAGCCATAGATTTCAATCAAACGACGGAGAAGGTGGAAATAAATGTAGGGGCGATCATTCTGTCTTCCGGTATAGAGCCATTTGATCCTAAGGTGAAAGATGAATATGGCTACGGAAAGATGCAGAACGTAATCACCAGTATGGACTATGAACGTCTGTTATCCTCCACCGGGCCGTACGAAGGTCAGGTGCTGCGTGCTTCCGACAATAAGCATCCCAAGAAAATAGCCTGGATTCAATGTGTCGGTTCCAGACGGGTTACACCGGGTGATAACAGCTATTGTTCA
>Ga0222695_1000240_pt1 | contig 35603 bp, 31 predicted proteins | sample AntAcemetage1398_FD_179834 | JGI IMG/M metagenome (GOLD analysis project Ga0222695, IMG submission 179834) | Saline water microbial communities from Ace Lake, Antarctica - #1398 | ecosystem: Environmental > Aquatic > Non-marine Saline and Alkaline > Saline | place: Antarctica: Ace Lake...
TGAGAGGATGGGTGTCAAAATAAAAGAGATTCCAATATCACTTGACGAGAAAAGAGCTCCTTCAATAAAGCTGATGAAAAGAGTCCCTAAAGTTATTACAAATCTCAGTTACCTTTTCTGGAATATCAGAGTTAGGAATCGCTGATGAAGCTTGCTTCCTTTAACATAGATATAGATCCAATTGATTGTTATTACAGCATTCATGGAATAAAACCCCAACGATCTGATGTCGATGATATCTGGTCTAAAGGCGTGGTAAGGTTTCTAGAGCTTTTAAAAAAAAAGAACATTAAAGCAACTTTCTTTGTCACCGCCTCTGATTTTATAGAAAATAATAGAGAGATCTTAAAAAGAATCGTTGAGGAGGGACATGAGATTGGAAACCACACTTATTCTCATGATTACAGGTTTACACTGATGGAAAAAGATGCTGTAATTGATGAAATTCAGAAAAATCATCAATTTATCAAGGATGTTACAGGATTTAATTGTGTGGGTTTCAGAAGCCCGGGATACAACATATCACCAGAAGTAATTAGTTATCTAAAGGATAAGGGTTATATCTATGACTCTTCGTTCTTTCCTTCGCCGATGTACTATTTTGCAAAATGGCTGATAATTAAAATAAAAAGAATCAGAGGCAGAAAGTCAAAATCTATTATTTATTCAATTATGGACTGTTTCGGAAAAAAGAAGCCTTACCAAATTGGAGAAAAAGTTAGAAAAGAGGAAACAGAGAGTCCTCTGACAGAGCTTCCTATAACTACAGTTACTCCTATCGGATTGCCGTTGATAGGAACGTCTGTGATCGTTTTTCCAAGATTTCTGTACAGGGTGATGTTAAAACTTTCTCTAAAAAGAGAGTATATTAATTTTGAAGCACATGGTATTGATCTTTGTCAGACAAAAGACAGTGAAAAACTCGAAAAGTTAAAAACATATCAGCCTGATCTTAAATATGATCTGGATAGAAAGACAGCAAGATTTGAAGAGTTGATAGATTTCTATCTCTCCAATGGATATAAATTCACAAAACTGGATGAGATTGCTCATACATATAAAGCCGGAGAGTAACTTTGACAAAGGGATTTTTTGCTAAACTGTTTGAGAAAAAAAACGGCATAAAGTTTGGAATTGGAAGAGTTGCCGAGGCTTTTCCATATGTAAAAAAAAGAGAGATACCTACTTATCATGTTGCAGGGACAAATGGAAAAGGTACTGTTGTATATGCGATGTCTCATATTCTTACACAAAACGGATTAAAGACAGGAAGGTTTATATCGCCGCATATTTTCAGTTATAACGAAAGAATATCTATTGATGGAAAAAATATTGAAGATTCACAGATAATTGACATCTATACTCAACTTGAAAATGAGATCGAGAATTTTGAGGATCTGTCTTTTTTTGAAATAACTTTTCTAGTAGCATGGCGATATTTTGATAATGAGGGGTGTGACAGAGTTGTAATTGAAGTCGGTCTTGGCGGAAGAATAGATGCCACAAACGTTATAGATTGGCCAAAAACAGATGTGGTAACATCAATTGATTATGATCATACACGCATTCTGGGAAATACTCTTGAAAAGATAGCAGGAGAGAAAATTGGAATTATAAAAAAGAACGACAGGATCATTATTCCTCAGATGGATAATCAGTCTCTGCGTCAATGGATGATCTCAAAGATTGAAAATATTCACGATGTCAGAATTTTTGATGAAAGTGCAGGCACTTTTTTAAAAAGAGGAAAGACAGAAAGAAGCTTTATTCAGATTCAGAATATTCAGATAGCTATTGCCGCTGTATTAAACACAGAAAGCGGGATATTGTTGCCTGATGTGGATAGTTTCTATTTTCCCGGAAGATTTGAAGAGATCGAAAAAGGTGTTGTTATTGATGTGGCGCACAATCCGTCTGCAATTAAAACTTTAACAGAACATATCGCCTCAAAAAATAAAAAAGTAGCTGTCATCTACGGGGCAATGAAAGACAAGGATGTCGGCAGTTGTCTGGACTTGCTTGCTAAAGTTTCGGAAAAGATCTTTCCAGTCTCAATTGACTGCATAAATAGAGGCGCTACTGTTGAAGATCTGGTTTCAAGATCGAATAAATTTGTGAAAACGTTTTTAGACTATGATCTGACAGATGATGAAACTATAAAAAAAGCTTTTCTTTATTCAAAGGAAAAAGAGATTACGCTACTTGTTACTGGAAGTTTCTATACGATAGAAAAGTTTGTACACTGGAGGAAGAATGCTGATAGTTATTAAAAGACTTTATATCGTCTACATTATCTTTCTCGGGTTGTTGATTGGCTATGTTCTTCTTTCCCAGGGGTTAGATCCCCTGATGATTAAAGTGATATTTGATGTGTCTTTCATTTTTATTATCGTTGCTGTAATAATGTATTTTATGGGAAAACCTCCACGAGATATTGAATGTGTTGAGAAGTTCCGCAATACCACAATTGATGCAGGTGTTGTGATAAACAGAAGAAAACTCAGACGGTGGGTAAGCAGTTCAATCTGTATTGACGGTTCAAATCTTGTTGTCTGTATTTTCAAAAAGGTAAGAGAATCGGTAAAAAGAGAAGAGATCTTAGAAATTTATAAAGAAGGGGCAACCATAGTTGTTGAGTTTCCAGGCAAAAAGTGGTATCTATCTGTTGGAGATGTTGATAACGTGTTCGAACGACTTCAGAGGTTCTTAATAAACGATGAAAGTTGAAAAACTGTTTCTCAGAAATTTTCTCATCATTGAAAAAGTTGCGATAGAACTTTCAAACGGTATGACCACTGTTACCGGTGAGACCGGAAGTGGAAAAAGTCTTTTTATAAGTGCAATGAAAGCACTAAAAGGTCATAGAATCACAAAAGATCTGGTGGGAAGATGGAATGATCTGGGCGAGATATCTGCGGAGATAATTATCGAGAAGGAAGATAGTGTTCTAAGGGAAAAGTGTAAGAAGTATTCAATCTATCTTGAAGATAATAGCAGGATGGTTGTAAAGAGGGTCTTTGGCGGAAAAACAGGGGCCTATATTAACGATTCTCCGGTCAGCATTGCACTTCTCGGAGATCTTTTAGGAGATCATATAGAAATAGGAAGTCAGTTTGAAAACAGAGAGCTTTTTAAAAAAGATTACAGGCTTTCTGTTCTTGATACTTTTATTAAAAATAGTGATAAACTTAAAGAATATCAGGAAGTTTTCCACGAAATGAAAAAGTTCAAGGGTGCGATCTCAGAACTTAGGTCAGCCGATGATCCAGGGAAAAGAGACTATCTTGAATATCAGATAGATGAACTTGTTAAACTGGAGACATGGGAAGGTGAAGATGTTGAACTTTCTCAGAAGATAAGTTTTGTTGAAAACAAGTCAAAGATCCTGACTCTGGGTAAAGAATTAGATGACATTCTTGATTCAGCTACGGATAAAGCGCAGAGAGCTGCAGATATCATTGATGATCTTGCAAAACTGTCAGATGTGAAAGGTCTGGATGAGAGAATGAAAAGTGTAGCTATTGAATTTTCTGATATTAAAAGGAGTTTCTCAATCCCTGATTATGATTTTGAAGATGAAGATCCGGAAGATATGAAAAAGCGATACGACAAGGTTTCTTCAATGCTGATGAAACATTCATCTGCTGATATTACAGAGCTTTTAGATAAGCTGGAAAAGATGCAGTTTGAACTTGAAGATCTGAACGAAGTCCCGGAAAAGATATTAAAGCTTACAAAAGAGTTAAAAAAAGTTCAGAATATTCTTGATGAAAAAGCTGTCGTTCTTCGTGAAACAAGGTTGGAAGGTGCGCCTGAACTTGAAAAAAAGATAAGCGGGTATCTGAAAAAATTTGGAATGGAAGGGGTAGATCTTAAAGTGAACGTTGAGAAAACTGACATATTCGGAGAGAACGGAGTAGATGATGTGAAGTTCAGTATAAATACGACTGGATCACAGAAACATTCTGATATTTCAACGCTTTCCGGAGGTGAATTATCAAGATTCCTTCTTTCCGTGAAGCTTGTTGACAGGGAAAAAGGACGGCTGCTTCTTTTTGATGAAATTGACAGCAGTATCGGTGGTGAGACTGCAAGGGACGTATCGATAGAGATGAAGAAAAACTCCAAGTTCAATCAGATAGTTGTCGTTACTCATTTTCCCCAGACGGCAGCATCGGCTGATGAACATCTTGTCGTAGATAAAAAGGTTGTTGGAGGGAAAGTTTTCGCGAACGTAAGAAAGCTTAATGAAAATGAAAAGATTAAGGAACTTGCAAGAATGATGGGTGACTCAAATTCAGGCAGGTTTAACGATACCGCATCAGAAATGCTAAAGGAGGGTTAAATGAAAAAAACTGCAATCTGTATTCCTACATATAATGAAAAGGAAAATATTATTAAAATAATCAAGGCTGTTCACAGCTCGATACCACAGGCTGATATACTTGTTGTTGATGATAGTTCTCCCGATAAAACTGCCGAAATAGTAAACGAATTTATGAAAGATAATGACTTTGTTTCTGTAAAGGTGAGAAATTCAAAAGAAGGTCTGGGAGCTGCTTATCTGGACGGGTTTGAAACACTTATTGAAAGAGGCTATGACCGTATCATTCAGATGGATGCTGATTTTTCACACAAACCTGAGTATCTGCCTGAAATGATTTCGAAAATTGATGAAGGATACGACCTCATTATCGGTTCCAGATATGTGAAAGGCGGCGGAACAAGGAACTGGAATATAATGAGAAGGATAATTTCAAGAGGAGGCAGTTTTTATGCTTCCACGATCCTTGGTCTCGGTGTAAACGATGTAACTGCAGGATTCAAATGCTGGGATGCAGGACTTCTCAAAAAAGTAACGAGCACACCGCTTGTACTTTCAGGTTTTGGTTTTCAGATTGAAATGGCTTTTAGAACAAAGATCGCCAAAGCAAAAATTTATGAGCTCGCCATTATTTTTCCGGATAGGGAAGAGGGTGAGAGTAAGATGAGCGGGAAAATATTTAAAGAAGCTCTTTTCGGTGTATGGAAACTTAGGGTACTTGGAAAGAAAATACTTAAGAAATAATTAAAATTAAGAAGTTTTAGTCTTTTGAAAAGAAAGCGCCGAGTTCCTTTCCTGCTTTTGCAAAACACTGACCAATACGATAACCGGCATCAAAATCAAATCCTGCAGCACCGCCACCGGGAACGTTTTTCATTCCATAAATAACAACAGGCTCAGTTTCGCCTTTCTTGAAAATCTCGATCTCAAGGTTGATCGTAGCATTTCTTCTTGAAATACCAATATTCCAGCCTGGTTCTATATGAGTTACATAAACAACCATGTTAAGGTCACCCTCAACCTTTGTTCCAATCTCAAGACCTTTGTCTTTTGTATACTTATTGATAAGTGATTCAAATTTAGGAATGAAAACAGTAGTTTTTTGAGTTTCCCATTTTTCTCCGAAACCGACTTTTCCGTCAGCTTCTTTTTTTGCGATGTACTCTTGTTGTGATGAGAATTTGCCAACAGCAGTCTTACTGTAATCAAACTTTACATTGATCGTTTTTACACCTTGAAGGTATCCTTTTGTGTTATCACCTTTCTTATATGCTACCATTGATCCACAGGCAGCGAAAATTAAAAGTGAAATGAGGGTTACCGTAATAATGTTAATTTTTTTCATAAATTTTCTCCAAAAATAGTTAACAAAAAAACCTTAAGCAAAATAGAGTCTATTTTTATAATTGTCAAGAAAACAGTTAGTTTGACCTTGCGTGTTTTATAACTATATTGTTCGCTGTATTTAGCTTTTTCTATGGAGATATAAAATGGCTGGCCTAAATCTTAGTGTGAATTCGGAAGTTGGAGAACTAGAGGCAGTAATAGTGCATAAACCGGGAGTCGAAATTGAAAATATGACTCCTGAAAATGCAGAAAGATCTCTTTATAGTGATATACTTAACCATTCTATTGCAATGAAAGAGCATAATCAGCTCAACCAGGTTCTGTTAAAACTCTGTAAAGTATATGACGTTCAGGATCTTCTGTGTGATATCCTTAAAAACGATGCTATAAAAAGAACGGTGCTTAATGATGTAACCGAAAATGAGTTTGCCTCAAAAGAAGTTTTTCAGGAATTGGACAGCGATACTCCCGGAGAAATATCCAGAAAGCTGTTTGAAGGTGTAGTAATGAATAAATCGTCTTTAACATCCTTTCTAAACAAAGATAGATACTCGTTAAAACCATTGCACAATTTTTTCTTTACCAGAGATGCCTCAATGACTGTTTTTGATTCTGTACTTATCGGTAAGATGGCAAATAAAGTCCGGGAAAGAGAGTCAATAATTATGAAAGCGATCTTTGATTATCATCCGAACTTTTCAACTTCCACTATAGACCTTGAGAATACAGATACATCGGATAAAATTATGATAGAAGGAGGGGATGTTATTGTTGCATCTGAAAACATTATTCTCATTGGAATGGGAATGAGAACTAATTCACAGGCCATAGATGCTTTTGCAAAAAGGATTTGCAGTAAAAACCCTGACAAAGAAATACATATTATTATTCAGGAGTTGCCGGCAGAAAGAGAGTCTTTTATTCATCTTGATATGGTTTTTACGTTTATTGATATTGATAAATGCATGATATATGATCCGGTAATCTATTCTCACAGCAAGTTGCAGACTGTCCACATGAAGCTTTCTGGAGGAAAGATAAGTAAAATCGAATATAGAAACAATCTAATTGAAGCGCTTTCAATGGTTGGAATGGATGTGGAACCTCTTTACTGTGGAGGAAGAAAAGATCTCTGGATGAAAAAAAGAGAACAGTGGCATAGTGGGGCAAACTTTTTTGCCGTAGCTCCAGGAAAGATAATCGGTTATGACAGAAACGTACATACCCTTGAAGAACTTGAGAAAAATGGATTTACTACTCTAAAGGCAAAAGACGTGATAAGCGGCAAGAGCAATCCACAAGAGCATGAAAAATGTGTTATTACTATTCATGGCTCGGAATTGAGTAGAGGTGGTGGTGGATGTAGATGTATGACCATGCCCGTAAGACGGAAAACTTGAAAACGTTCCCTTAATAATGTAATCTATCGCAAGTAGATTTTTAGGAGTAAAAATATGATAAAAAGAGTACTGCTTAAGATAAGTGGAGAAGCGCTTCTTTGTGAGGATGGGAAACCGATTGATCAGAATTTTCTGGCATACCTTTCAAAGGAAATTAAAAATATTTATGACAATGGTATTGAGATAGCTGTAGTAGTCGGTGGCGGGAATATTTTCCGTGGTCTTAACGCCAATAGAGATACCGGTCTTGATCGAGTCACCGGAGATTATATGGGAATGCTGGGCACGGTAATCAACAGTCTGGCATTAAAGACTGCCTTTGAAGCAAACGGGATGCCGTCTAGAGCAATGACAGCAATAGAAATTCCTAAAGTAGCTGAACCTTTTATTAGGGGAAGGGCAATAAGACATCTTGAAAAGAAAAGAATTGTGATCTTTGGTGCAGGAACAGGCAATCCCTATTTTACAACTGATACAGCTGCCGCATTAAGAGCTGCTGAGGTAGGTGCCGAGCTTCTTATCAAGGCAACGAGAGTTGACGGGCTCTATGATAAAGATCCTGAAAAGAACGACGATGCTGTAATGATAGAGAAAACAACTTACAGAGACGCTATTTCCAGAAAGCTAAGAGTAATGGACATGACAGCTCTTTCTCTTTGCGAGGAGAATGATCTTAACTTAAGAATCCTTAATATCTTCAAAGAAGGAAATATTCTTAAGGCCATTAACGGAGATAATATTGGAAGTCTTGTAACTAATTGATTCCTGGAGGATATGATGTTTGAACAAAATGCTTTTTTCGATAGCTTAAAGAGTAAGTTTGAAAAATCACTGGAAGCCTATAAGTCAGAGATTGCTCAGTACAGAACTGGAACGGCATCTCCAAAGCTTTTAGACATTATTACGGTTGATTATTATGGAGTGAACACTCCTCTAAGCCAAATGGCTTCTATCACAGTTCCTGATCCGAGACTACTAATGGTTCAGCCTTTTGACAGGACATGTCTTAAAGGCATTGAAGATGCTATAAGAAATGCAAATATTGGTTTTAATCCTATAAATGACGGTATAACAATTAAAGTTCCTATCCCTGTACTTACAGAAGAAAGAAGAAAAGATCTAGTAAAGCAGCTTAGTCATCTTACAGAAAAATATAAGGTAAGCATGAGAAATATTAGAAGAGATGCTCTTGATGAAGTAAAGACTGCTCAAAAAGAAAAAGAGATAACGGAAGATGATGAAAAAAAGTTTTCCGACAAAGTTCAGGATAATCTTAACGAAATGATAAAGAACCTTGAAGAAGTATCCAAAATTAAGGAAAAGGACATTCTTGAGCTTTAATTTTTTCTAAGGGGAGTTGGTATGACAACAAAATACGTTCTCGGAATTGATCTCGGGACATCAACAACTACTGTTTCAATAGTCAAGGATGGACTTGCGCAGGTTATTCCCATTCTGGGAGAGGAAGAAGAAAAGATAATGCCTTCAGTTGTATCTTTTCTCAATGAAGGTAAAAATGTTCTTGTTGGCAAAAGAGCAAAAGACAACAGGCATAACGATCCGGTAAACACCATTTACAGCATTAAAAGAATAATCGGCAGGAAGTACTCTGATCCTGAAACTCTTAAATATGCGAACAAGTTTCCCTATAAAGTTGTCGGTGGTAAAAACGATTCTGTTGAGATTGATATTTACGGAAAAAGGATTACTCCACAGGTTATTTCATCTCTTGTTCTTAAAAAGGCTAAAAAAGCGGCAGCCGATTATCTGGGTTTTGAAGTTAACGATGCAGTAATTACAGTTCCTGCAAACTATAATGAACCTCAGAGAAGGGCAACACAGGAAGCTGGTAGACTTGCCGGTCTAAATGTACTTAGGATAATTAATGAACCTACCGCTGCAGCTCTTGCTTATGGATTCGGTAACAATCTGAATGAAAAGGTGGCTGTTTTCGATTTTGGTGGTGGAACATTCGATATAACTATTCTTGAGGTTAGGGATAATTTCTTTGAAGTCCTTTCGACTGATGGAGATAGTTTCCTGGGTGGCGATGATATTGATGCGGCTCTTGTGCAATTCATGATAGTTGATATTGAGACCAACTTCACCGTTGAAATGCAGATCAATAGTGAAATGCAAAGTATACTTCTTTCAGAAGCAGAGAGAATAAAGATTTCCCTTTCGACTGAAAATAAAATCAGGGTGCTGATCAAAGGTCTCATTCCAAACAATGATGGGGAGAATCAGGACTATGAAAGAACTATAGATCGTGAACTTTTCAAAGAAATTATTTCTCCGATAATCAGAAGAGCATTTAATATCTGCACAAATGCAATTGAGAATGCCCATATGGGTGTCGAGGAGCTTGACGCTGTAGTTCTTGTGGGTGGTTCCACAAAGATACCTTACGTTCAGGAAAGAGTAATAGAGTTTTTTAAGCAGCAACCTTTTTACGGAATAGAAACTGTACTGGTTATTTCTATGGGAGCCAGTATTTTAGGCAATACGCTTGTTAATGCATTTGATGAAGAAGCCCCTGTGCTAATGGATGTCATCCCTCAATCTCTTGGAGTTGGAACTGTGGGAGACTACGTGGAGATCCTGGTTGAGAAGAATGAGCCGTTGCCTATTGAAAGAACAAGTGTATTTACAAATGCGATGGATAATCAGGATACAGTTAAGATAGCAATCTTTCAGGGAGAGGGACAGAGTAAAATTGAATCTCACCTTATGGGCGAACTTTTTCTTAATGATCTTAGAAAAGCTCAGAGAGGTGAGCTTAAGATAGAAGTTAAGTTCGAGATAGATACCAACGGGGTTCTTAATGCCAGCGCGGTTGACCTCGAGACAGGAAGAGTACAGAAACTTTCGTTGAATATTCACGGTTTGGAGTAACATATGAAAAACAAGATAATTATTTTAATGAGAGATGAGAAATACTTGGATTCATTGGAAAAATTTGTCACAAGTAAGGTGTCTGACTGTGATGTTTTTGCAACTGGAGACACGAAAGACCTTTCGAAGCTTGATCTTTCTAAATATGCACTGGTCATTGTTTCTTCACTTCTTAAGGAAGGTGTGTGGCTTAAAGCTCTTCCAATTATAAGAAAAGTTCAGAACTTTATTCTTCTTGCTTTAAAGGATGGTCCTGAACTAAACGAGGCAATTGCCAGAAAGTATGGCGCAACTGGTTTTCTGAAACTCCCGATTAATTCTGAAAAACTGCTTTTTATGATCAATGATATTCTTGATAACGTTAGAAACGGTGCGAACATTCCAAAAATTATTACAAAAAACTTTGTAGAAAAAATAACAGCATTCTTTAAAAATATGGATAATCTTAACTACTACCAACTTTTCGAAGTAAGTTTAGAAAGTTCAAAAGAAGAGATAAAAAAGAGTTATATAAAACTTGCCCGGACTTATCATCCGGATAAATTCAGAAATGTTCCCTCAGAAATTTCGAAGATGGCTTATGAGATAACTAAAAGAGTGAACGAAGCCTACTCGGTTCTCAGCCATCCCAACAGACGGCTGATCTTTGACAGAATGCTAAAAGAAAACCCCACTATGGCTAGATTTGACTTCAGGATGAAAGTTGCATACAACCATAATCCTGAGGATACAATACAGAACCCTCAGGCAAGAAGGTTTGCTCTGCTTGCAAAAAAAGCAATTAATTCCGGTGATCACAAATCAGCTTTGACTCAGTTAAAAATGGCTGCAACTATGGAAAAAGACAATAGATATCTTGAACAGATGATAGAAGAAGCCAAGAAGGCATTGGAAGGATAAATTATTGATAACATCTGATATATCTTAAGGGACAATAATGGACAAAAAGTTGCTACTGAAAAACGGATTGGATGAAAACAAGCTTCCTTCTCATATTGCAATAATCATGGATGGTAATGGTAGATGGGCCAAGAAGAATCTATGGAAAAGAATAAAAGGTCATTATGAAGGTGCCAAAACGGTTGATGTCATTACATCATTCTGCGCAAAGATTGGGATTAAACACCTCACATTATATGCATTCTCAACAGAAAACTGGAAAAGACCCCAGAAGGAAATTGAAGGATTGATGGGACTTCTTAGAGAGTATCTTGACAGTAAGAAAGAAGTGATGCTTAAAAACAGGATAAAATTCAGAATACTTGGCGATACTTCTGTTTTTCCTGATGATATTAAAAAAAAGATCTTGAGCACAGTGGAAGAAACGTCTGCTCTGGACCATATGACACTGAACCTTGCTCTGAACTACGGTGGCAGAATTGAGATCGTTGATGCTGTTAAGAAAATGATGTCAAGTGGAGTCACTCCGGACTTAGTAACAGAAGCTGCAATAGAAGAAAATCTATACACACATGGAATACCCGATCCTGACCTTGTTATAAGAACAAGCGGGGAGGTAAGACTTTCGAATTATCTTATCTGGCAGACAGCCTATTCGGAACTCTATTTCACAGATGTTTTGTGGCCTGACTTTAGAGAAAAGGAATTTGTGGATGCTCTTAAAGATTATGCTAGAAGAGAAAGACGTTTCGGTAAGACTGGTGATCAGATCAAAGCTGGAGAAAAAATATGAAAGATTGGAAAAGATATGTAACCGGACTGCTATTGATACCGATAGTCATAGGTATCGTTTACTATCTTCCTGAAAGGATGTTCACATATCTTATAATGGGAGTATCTTTTTTAGCTTTGACAGAGTACACAAGAATGTTCAAAGAAAAAAAACAGCATCTATTTCTTCCGACATTGATAATTATGCTTTTAATGATTGAGGCTATGAGCAACTTGGGATTTTTAAGCAATTTAAGAAACATAAGTGTTGAGGAAATTCAGAAAGAATTGATGCTGTTTAATGGGTTAAAATCAATATCTTGGTTTTTTATAACAATTATTGTCGCAGTTGTCTTAATTCCAACGCTTTCTCTACTTGGAAAAGATTCACTTGAAGAGAAGTTTAAAAGTATGATGATCTATCTTTCAGGATTTTTTTATTTCGGTCTTACATTTGGTCTCTTTTCTCTTATTCGAGGTCATGGAAATAACTACCACTGGCTCACATTTGCACTTGCAGTGCCCTGGATATGTGATACTGCTGCATATTTTGGTGGAAGATTTTTAGGCAAACACAAATTTGCACCTAAAATAAGTCCCAACAAAACATGGGAAGGAGCAATATCCGGAGTTGTTTTTTCAACAATTGCCGGGATACTGTTTGCACTATTTTTGTTGAAATCCGAAAATCTGATACACGTAGGAATAGTTGCTTTATTTATCGGAATACTTGGGCAGACAGGTGATCTTGTTGAATCTCTTCTTAAAAGAGCTGCAGGCGTTAAGGATTCCGGGAATGTTTTTCCAGGACATGGTGGAATACTTGACAGAACAGATTCACTTTTAATGTCAGTTTCAGTTATCTATATTTTCTTTCTTATAAAAAGTTATGCATCCTGAACGAATTGTAATTTTTGGGATAACCGGTTCTATCGGTACAAATACTGAAAAAGTTATCTCAGCTTTTTCTGATAAATACTCTATCGTTGGGTGTAGTTCAGGAAAAAACACATCAAGACTTAATGAAATTGTCAGGAAACATCCTTCAATTAATGATGTCTGTGTTCTTGATGAAGATGAAGTTGTTAAAGTTGATGGAAATTTAAATATTTATTGTGGCGAAGAAGGATTGTTTAAGCTACTTGATATGAAACCGGATAAGGTGGTTATGGCTCTTCCCGGGAAACAAGGGTGGAAAATCACGTTGAGAGCTGTAGAGATGGGTATTCCTGTGCTCCTTGCAAATAAGGAGTCACTTGTTATTGCCGGCTTTTTCCTAGGCCGGGAAGTTACCGCTGATAGAACAAAGATCGTTCCGATAGATAGTGAACATGCAGCACTTCTACAGATACTTGATGGACTTGAGAAAAAGAATATCAGTAAAGTTTACCTGACTGCTTCTGGAGGTGCTTTAAGAGATATGTCCAGACAGGAAATGCTGGAAGCAAAAGTGGAACAGGCTTTAGATCATCCAGTGTGGAGCATGGGCGCAAAGGTTACAGTGGACAGTGCAACAATGCTTAATAAAGGAATGGAGCTTATTGAAGCTTTCTGGCTTTTTGATATTGAACCAGAGATGCTTGATGTTCTTGTTCATCCTGAAGTTAATGTTCATGCTGCCGTGATATGCAAAGATGGTTCCAGTATGGCCCAGGTAGCTCCGAGCAGTATGATCATTCCAATAGCATCAGCTCTCTCATATCCTGAAATGCTTCCAGTTGCTGAAAAGTTCCCGGAACTTATTTCAAAGTACGAGAACCACTCAATGAACTTTTTTGCTCCGGATCTTGATAAGTATCCAATGCTAAAGCTTGCGTTTGAACTATTAAAAAGCAAAGATTTCTCAGGAATGGTAGCATACGCAATTTCAGATGAAGTAGCTGTTGAGAAGTTTCTAAAAGGGGAGACGACAGTATTAGAAATTCATCAAACTGTTGCGAAAGCAGTAACCCATTTCAGCAACAGATCTAAGCTGAGAAATATAAGTGAATTAAGTGACTATATCAGAGAAATAGAAGAATTCTGTAAAGATTAATTAAAGTTCTTCGATGGCTGATTTTGCCTTGATGAATATTTCGTTTGAAGGCATAAGTGTCTTTGTGATCAGTATAAATATCTTTTTTGCTTTAGCTTTATTTGTCTCTTTCATTCCGTAAGCTTCCCAATACATAGCTTTTGCGGTAGAAATAATTGATTTCATGCCGTCAATAGCGATCTGGTTGTTTCTGTCAATATAAAGTGCTTCAGCAAAAGCTCTTCTAGCTGCAAGGATGTCTTTTGCCTGAAGTTTTCTAAGACCATTCTTTGCAAGGGCAGTGGCTTTAAGTTTTGAGATGTCCTCACTTACAGCAACACCGATGACCTCTCTTTTACGAGTAATTCTGTAGTCTTCCTTAAACCTTATCTTTATATCTTTCAGTTCTTGAGCATAAATAGATTTCGTTGCATTTTCGAATTTTTTCTCAGTTGCTTTCTTTTTCTTAGAAGCTTCCTTGCGGTCTTTAGAATTCATTTTCTTCATATCCTTAATGAACTCTGCTTTATCGAGCTTTCTCTGTTTATCTTCACTTTTCCACTGAACCTGAGATTTACTCCAGCGGTCTTTTTCTCCTTTAAGAATACCTTTTCTTTCTTTTTTACGACGTTCCTTTTCTTCATTAAGTGACTGGATCTCTTCTTCCCATTTCACCTTCATATCTTTCTGGGCATTCTTTTTATCAAGAGCTATCTGGGCGTATTTTCTCTCTACATCTTCCTTGGCTTTTTTGTAGTCGGCTTTAAGCTTCTCATTCTTTTCTTTCCAATTTGTTTCGAATTTCTCTGAAAGCTCCTGATGCTTAACCTTGACATCCTGACTTCTGTTGGCCCATTTGTTGTTAGTATTAGATATCTTAAGCTCAATTTTTTCATTACTTTTTACAAGGCGTTCTTTCTTTTTTAAGTCAACAGCAAATTTTCTGTCGAGCTGTCTGCGTCTCGTTGACTTTTTGCCGTTCCATGTAGTGCTGAGTCTTTCTCTTTCCTTCTTTCTTTTTTCAAACTTATTGTCTCTTTCTTTCTGAGCTATCTTTATCTGATTATCAATACTCTTTTTAAAAAGTTCTTTTCTTTTCTCAAAATTCTTATAATTCTTTCCAGCTTTTTTCTTTTCCAATAATTTTTTCTTTCTGAACTTTTTGTTGTCTTTCTGAAGCTCATTGTTCCTTTTTACAAGTTTCATGTCAAGCGGCATAACCTTGGCATCATACTCCATAGCTGTCTTCTCAACAAACATCGCTATAAACTGATCTTTGCTAGCTTCATGGTTAGATATTTTCTTCACAGTCTTCTTTAAACTTTTAGTAAGAGTTTTTGTTTCTTTTTCAGCTATTTTAGCTTCAATGTCAGCTTTTTCTTTTTTAAGCTTTTCAAGGTCCTCATTGAACTTCTTTTCAGCTTCTGTGTTAGCAGATGCCTTCTTTGTCTTGTATTCTGCTTCAAGCTTATCTCTTTCTTTGTTAACTTTGTCCTGGAACGTAGTCATGATCTCTACGTTCTTAACAAGATACTGTTCGATCTCTTCATCGAACTTTCCTAATTTTTTCTTTTCTTCAACTTCCTTACTGTCATATTCCTGAAGTTTTTTATTAAGTCCGTCAAATTTCTTCTGGTACTCTTTTTCAACCTGAACCTTGAATTTTCTGTCTTCGTCTTCATTTTTCATCTTGACGGCTTCATTGCTACTCATGTTTGAGTTTTCAGACTTATTAAACTTTTCCTCTTCAACTCTGAGCTTTTCATCTATCTTCTTGATCTCTTCAAGGTTTTTCTTTTTCTTATTATTAAGATCAGCAACACTTTTCTCAACCTTTGCACCTTCTTTATCGAGTTGAGTTGTCTGTTTCTTATAAAAAACAGCCTTTTCGGTTTTCATTTTTTTAAGAAGTGCTTTGTATTTTACGTCTACCTGCTTAAGTTCATCAACTCTTTTCTTTTCATTTTTATCAGCTGCACCTTTTACAATGCCTTTTTCTTTCTGTTCATAAAGGGTGAGTTTGTTTTCAAGAGCAACGATCTTCTGCTCTAACTTACTATCTGATTTTTCCCATGTGTACTTAAGGTCTTTTATTCTTTTTACAAGCTCAGCGTATTTTTTCTTTTCAAGCTTTTTCTGTTCTGCATTATCTGTACCAAACTGTTTGAGCTTCTTTTCACGGGAAAGGATACTGTCGTTCAGCCACTTATTAATTGCAGCAAGTTTAACGACTTTGTTTTTCCTGGATGACTCTGTCTTCTTTGAGTATTTTTTGTGGATCTGGTTAACTATTCTGTCATCTTTAGGGGAGGGTTCAAGATAAGAAAGTCGTTCAACAGTATCTTTCTGAAAAGAACCATATTTCACACCGAGATTCCTGATCGATCCATCAAGTTTTTCGGCTCTGGCAATAGCAGGAAGAGCTTCGTTGTACTGTCTTGACTTAACTGAGCTTTTAGCTCTGGCTAAATATTTAGATATTTCATTCGTGTTTTTATATAGTTTTTTTGCAACAACATCTCTTGATGCGGCTTTCTTAAACTTTTTCAATGCTTTTCTGAGATCTCCGTCTGCATAAGCGGAAAACCCATCCATAATAAGGGAGTCAACGCTTACACCGCTATTGCTGTATGAATCTCTTTTATTGTCTCTATCTTCGTATTCATCATCTTCCCAGCGGTCTTCTTCTTCAACGATGTCATTTAATCTTTCAGAAAGAGATGCATGTTTTTTGAAAAAGTTATTCCACTTAGAGATTATTTTTCTACTCATCTCTTCAATACTGACAAACTCATCGAACATTAATTTTGTCTGCTCAAGTTTGTTGTATTTTCTATCAAAAAGATAACCGTAAAAAACAATGCTATTGCTACCTGTGAGCTTTATTTTGGAAAAAAGAAGAAAATCAACTTTCTTTGCGATTTTCTTTGATATCTTTTTTTGACATGCAAGATCAGCACGGCATTTTGAAAGACTTTTTCTGAGGTTCTTGGAAAAAAGGCTCTTGTAGCTGACAGCATTAACACCATTAATGTCTCTCATGTTGCGAATGATCGCTTTATCTATCTTTTTTGCGACAGTCCAGGAATCTCTCTTTTTAGCTCCAATAGGGAACACGGCAGCCTTATCAGCCGCAACAAGATTAAAAGATAAAAGAACCAGAATTAACAGGCTCAGGAAAGACAGTTTCTTCAAAATACCCTCCTTAAGAGTCTCATATTTCAATCAATAAAATAACCAACACAATAATTCACGCGTAAAGCGACAATATCTAACCCCCTTTTGTATATTAAGTCAATATTTTTTTATTGACATCGGGAAGACGACTTCTATAATTCTTTTCACACCATTTGAGGCGACTTAAATCGGTGAATAAAAAAACAGGAGGTAATTTTTAATGACTGAAGAAAAAAACAAAGCTTTTGAAGAGCTCCTCGAGGAGTATCTGCCAAGCCAAAAAGAGCTTTCAAGTGAAGAAATTTGTAAAGGAGAGATTAGGGTTGTAAGAAAGGATTTTATCCTTGTTGATGTTGGTCTGAAAAGTGATGGTATCATCTCAACATCTGAGTTTACTTCTGAAGAACAGAAGGAACTTAAGGTTGGAGACATCGTTGACGTTGTAGTTGACAAATGGGCCGATGAAAAAGGAAATATCGTTCTTTCAAAAGAAAAAGCTGAAAAGCTTAGAGTTTGGGAAGATGTTGAATCTGCTTATGAAAATGCAACTCTCGTAAATGGAACTATCATTGCAAGAGTTAACGGTGGTCTTGCTGTTGATATCGGAGTGAAGGCTTTCCTTCCGAATTCTCAGGTTGCGCTTAGACCTATAAAAAATGTTGATGAACTTATTGGAAAGAACTTTGATTTCAAAGTTATCAAGTTCGATAAGAAAAAAGGCAATATTGTAATAAGTAGAAGAGATCTCCTGGAAAAGGAAAGAGAAGCTCTGAAAACTGCTACTCTTGAAAAACTTCATGAAGAGGCGATTATCAAAGGTCTCGTCAAGAACATTACATACTATGGTGTTTTTGTTGATCTTGGTGGAATTGATGGCCTTTTACACATTACTGACATGTCCTGGGGTAGAGTTAACCACCCGTCAGAGATGTTCAAGATCGGTGATGAGGTTGATGTTAAAGTTCTTAAGTTCGATAAGGATTCAGAAAGAGTCAGCCTTGGTGTTAAACAGATTTCTGAAGATCCATGGGAACATGCAGCAGAGAAATATGCAGCAGAAAAAGTTGTTAGAGGAAATGTTGTATCCCTTGAAGATTACGGCGCATTTGTCGAGCTTGAAAAAGGAATCGAAGGTCTTATTCATATTTCTGAAATGTCCTGGACAAGAAGAATTAAACATCCAAGCAAGATGGTTGCAATCGGTGACGAGGTTGAGGTTAAGATCCTTGAGATTGATGTCGAAAACAGAAGAATTTCTCTCGGTATGAAGCAGACTGAGCCGAATCCGTGGGAACTTCTTAAAGAGAAATATCCGATCAATACAACTGTTACAGGCGTAATTAGAAACATTACTGATTTTGGTCTTTTTGTTGGTGTTGAAGACGGAATAGATGGACTTGTAAGAACGACTGATATTACATGGGACCGAAAACTTAAGCATCCTTCTGAGTATTATAAGAAAGGTGATGAAGTTGAAGCTGCTGTTCTTAACATAGATTCAGACAAACAGCGTTTCTCTCTTGGAATTAAACAGCTTTTAGAAGATCCATGGAAACTTTTCAGAGATAAGCATCTCGTTGGTGAAAAGATTGAAGTTGAAGTTGTTAAAGCAACAGACTTCGGTGTGTTCGTTAAGGTTTTTGAATCAATCGAAGGGCTTGTTCATAAGACTGAGTTCGAAGATGAAAATAAAGAATACAAAGCCGGCGACAAGATGGACGTTATTATCAAATCTATCTCAGATACTGACAGAAAAGTTTCTCTTAGTATTAAAGCTGTAAATGACGACGAAGCTAAAAAAGATATTCAGCAGGCTGCAAAAGTTGAGAAGGTTCCTGAAAAATTAGGATCTTTCGCTGATGCATTTAAGGCGGCAGAAGAAGAGAAAAACGAAGCAGCAGTTGTTGCTAAAGAAGCACCGGCTAAAGAAGTTGTTGCAGAAGTTGCTCCAGCTAAAGAAGTTGTTGCAGAAGTTGCTCCAGCTAAAGAAGTTGTTGCAGAAGTTGCACCGGCTAAAAAAGTTGTTGCTAAAAAAGCACCGGCTAAAAAAGTTGTTGCTAAAAAAGCACCGGCTAAAGAAGTTGTTGCGGAAGTTGCACCGGCTAAAGAAGTTGTTGCGGAAGTTGCACCGGCTGAAGAAGTTGTTGCTAAAAAAGCACCGGCTAAAGAAGTTGTTGCAGAAGAAGATAAAGCTGAATAAAGTTAAACTCTTTGGGAATTTATGCGGGCACTTTTTGTGCCCGTTTTTTTTTAGGTAATATCTTTAACGAAAACTTCAACGATCTTTGGATCGAACTGTGATCCGGAATATTTCTTCAATTCTTTTAATGCTCTTTGCCAGTCCTTTTTTCTGTGGTAAATACGGTTTGAAGTCATAGCATCGAAAGCATCAGCGACACGAATAATTCTAGATCCTAAGGGAATCATGTCGTATGAAAGTTTCTCAGGATATCCGGATCCATCAAAATTCTCATGGTGATGAAGAATGTAATAGGCTATTTTATCCATTCCCGATATGTTGTTGATTATATCATAACTTTTCTGAGGATGTTCTTTGATTAGATTCCATTCCTCATCCGTAAGTTTTTCCTTTTTTGAGTATATTCTTCTGTCCGTGGTAAGTTTGCCGATATCATGTAGAAAAGCTGCCCATCTGATTGATAGGATCTCTTCTTCTTCAAGTTCAAGTAAATAGGAAATCTGAACTGAAAGTTCAGCAACTCTCATTGAATGTGTTTCTTCAGGTGAAGTAAGATTATCAGTAAGTATAGCGATCATTTTAAAAAACCTGTTAACAGTGTCGCTTGATGAAAAATAATAGTTATCAAGCATTTCCTTTTTCATGCTAATCATTTCAAGTTCTATCTTTTCCTGATCAGTGAGAGTTTCAAGGAATTCGCTTGTGGCAACCTTGTGAATAAAGATCTTATAGATCTCAGGATCAAATTCCTCACCCGAGATCATATTAAGAAAAAGATCAAGTTCATGTTTGTCTTTTATGTCATGGAGATTTACGAGTATATCAACAGAGTCTGCAAGTCTGATTATCCTTGAGAGGAGGGGAATCTGTTCGTTTTTTAATCCTGCTGGAAATCCACTGCCATCAAAAAATTCATGATGCGACGCGATTATATCGCTAATTTTTCTAAACGTTGGGAAACCTTTGAGTATTGTCTGGCCTCTATATGGATGAGCAAAGATGAAAAAATCGTTTTTCTGTCCATAAATATCGGGAAGTTTTATGAGGCTTTCAATTACATGGCCACTGATACGAATTCCACCCAAGTCATGAAGGAGTGAAGAAAAGAAAAGCTCTTTTAGTACTGTTTTATCAAAATTCAGTGCTTTTCCTATCCTGCATGAAGTTAGACATACTTTCCAGCTGTGCAGATTATCAATGCCCTCCGAGTTCTTTTCGGTTGCCCTGACTAATTCTGAGATAAGGTCAGCGGCAAATGTAGATGGAAAGTCAACATCCTGAATTGGAAGCTGTGTCAGCCTTGAATGCGGATGCGTTGTCACCTAGATAGCTCCTGTCTGAGAAAGGATGTCCTGCCATCTAAGAAGTTTTTTTTCTGATTCATTAATGATGTCAAGAAAGTGATCGATATTGTCAAAAGGTTTAAGAAGAAAGTCGTTTGCGCCGTTTTCAAGGGCACTGACAATTCTATCTATTGTGCTGTAGGCGCTCATCATGATAACCTGTGTAAGTCCGCTTATTTCCTTAACAATATTTAGAACTGTTATTCCGTCCATATTCGGCATAAGAACATCAAGAAGTGCAATATGAACAACGTTGTTCCTAACAAAGTTAATTGCATCTTCAGGTCTGTTCTTAGTCACCACATTGTATCCCTTACTTTCAAGGATCCTTTTAAGACTCGCAAGGATGTTTTCCTCGTCGTCTAGAACAAGTATGGTCAGGTTTTTTTCAGCCATAGTTTACTCCTTAAGTTAAAAGCTAAAGAAATTCTTAACTACATCTCGGGAATTAAGCATTTTCAAGATCGATTTGTAGTTATTCCAGAAGTAGATCCTGTCAATGAAAGAGTTAATATCATTTTCATTGAGATTTAGAGTATCAATAACTTTCACAACAACTTTAAATCCGGTTTTCTCATAAATGTACTCATTCATTTCATCACACGGAAAGGAATGAGCAAGAACTGTAAGAACGACATCGTTTTTCAGATATGAAACAAAACCCGCAAGTGTTTTGGGAGCATACTCTTCAATAAAAGATGCTCCAACTTTCATGATCCTATTTACAGTTTTCTCCTCTTCTTTAAAAATGTTGCTAATTGAGTCATGCAGCAGATGTTTATCATTAAGTCTGTAGTGATAGGCATTTCCAACATGTTCTCTTTCAACAATTCCTGTAGAAAGCAGGAAATCAAGAGCTTTTTTGTTTGAATTTGGATTAGTACTGCTCAGTGTGGCTATCTTCCTGCCGGTGTAATTCTGTTTGTTCACAAGAATTCTCAGAATGTCAACCTTTGCTCTTGAGCCAAGAAGATAGGAGAGAGGTAAATAGGTCATTTTCAACCTCCGGTCAATAGTAATAATATAAAGAACGAATTCATTAATTATAATTTAAAATATAAAGATGTCAAAGAAATCAATACAATATATGGGCTTTTTTTGTAATAAATGAAACGAAAATAAAAAATTGTGACAATTTTACATAATCTGCTATCATCTTTTGGATTTTTATTGCTAATTTATATTCCGGAGGAAACTTATGGTTAAACAGAAAAAACAGAAATCTTTAGATCCAGGCAAACTGCTTTACACAAAGAAATCAGGTTGGGATGGAATAAGTAAGACAGCAACCAAGGAAATTATGGACTTTTCAAAAGGGTACAAAAAGTTTCTTGACGATGCTAAGACTGAAAGAGAGGCTGTTTGTGTAATCGAAAAACTTTCTGCAAAAGAGGGTTATGTAAACATAGAAAAAGCTAAAAAAACAGACAAAAAGCTGTTTATTAACTTTGACAATGTTTCATGTGTGCTTGCTGATATCGGTTCTATGGACTTTGAGAAAGGTTTTCTTATGGTCGGAGCGCATATTGATACTCCAAGACTTGATCTTAAAGGTTGTCCTCTTTTTGAAGCAGAAGACATGGCTTATCTTAAGACTCACTACTATGGTGGAATTAAAAAATATCAGTGGGTTTCAAGATCGCTTGCACTTCATGGGGTTGTTATAACCAACGAAGGTAAAAAGGTTAATGTGGTTATTGGAGAGGATGCAGACGATCCTGTATTCACAATTAACGATCTTCTTCCTCATCTTGCTCAGGACCAGATGCAGAAACCGGCAAGAAAAATAATAGAGGGTGAAAATCTTAACATACTTATAGGTTCAATACCTTATAAATTTAAACACGAAAAAGATTCTCTTAAAAAAGCTATGATGCAAATTCTCAATGAAAAATATGGTATATGTGAAGAGGATTTTATTTCATCAGAACTTCAGCTTGTTCCTTCTGAAAAGGCAAGAGATGTTGGTTTTGACAGAAGTTTTGTTGGAGCTCATGGTCAGGACGATAGGGTTTGCAGTTATGCCGCAATGGAGGCTCTCTTCAGGGTTGAAAAGAAGAAAGTGAATAAGTTCGTAATGTTCTTTGATAAAGAAGAGATCGGTTCAAAAGGTAATTCTGGAGCTAACTCGAATATTCTTGAAAGAGCTGTGAACAATATAATCAATCTTTATGGTAAGGGTAACTACAATACTCTTATTAAAGCTCTTGAAAACAGTAAATTTCTCAGTGCCGATGTGAATGCAGGTATTGATCCTGAATGGGCCAGCACAATGGAAAAAAATAATGCCGCAAAAATAGGTTTCGGTGTGTGTCTTACAAAATTTACTGGTAGCGGTGGAAAATCAAATTCAAATGAAGCTCATGCTGAGTTCGTAGCAGAATGCAGGAAAGCTTTTAATGATGAAGATGTAAGATGGCAGTCAGCTGAACTTGGAAAAGTTGATCAGGGCGGTGGTGGAACAATAGCTATGTTTATTGCTGAATACGGAATGGACGTGATTGACTGTGGAACAGCCGTACTTGCAATGCACTCGCCATTTGAGATAGCTTCTAAAGCTGATATTTTTCATACTTTTAAAGCTTACAAAGCATTTTTCAAACACGTCTGATTTTTGAGGATGAAATGAATAAAATAAAGGAAGCTGTTGAATTTATTAGTGAAAAGGTTTTGAATTCAGGGCACGAAATGCCTGAGCTTGCTTTAACTTTGGGAAGCGGCCTTGGGTTTTTTGCTGAAAACGCCCGGATGCTTCTTGAGTTTCCCTACGGTCAGATCCCTAACTTTCCTGTCTCAACTGTTGCCGGACATAAAAGTAGGCTTATACTGGCGAAGGATCCTGAAACTAAAAAGAACTTCTGGATCATGCAAGGTAGGGTTCACTTCTATGAAGGCTACACAATGGACGAAGTTGTGTTTCCAGTCAGAGTTTTGATAAAACTCGGAATGAAAAAGTATGTCGTAACTAATGCTGCAGGCGGCGTTAATCCCAATTTTGAAGCTGGTGATCTGATGATTATCCGTGATCATATCAATATGATGGGAACAAATCCACTTATAGGACCCAACAAAGAAGAGTTCGGCACAAGATTTCCTGATATGAGCAGAGCCTACAGCAGAAAGATGAGTCTTTTAATACAGAAAGCTGCACTTGAGACTGGTGTTTCGATGAAAGAGGGTGTCTACATGGCTCTTACCGGACCAACTTTTGAAACTCCTGCTGAAGTAAGGATGTTGGCAAAACTCGGGGCAGATGCTGTCGGTATGTCAACAGTTCCTGAAGTTATTGCTGCAAAACATGCGAGTGTTGAAGAAGTGGCTGGGATTAGTTTTATTTCAAACCAGGCAGCAGGTATTTCCCGGGAACCACTTTCACACGAAGAAGTCGGTAAAAACGCAAAAAAGATAGAAAAGGTTTTTGCTGCACTGATGAATAAGTTTGTAACAATGATACTACGGGGAAGCGATGACTAGTGATTTACTAAAAAAGGCTGTTGAGCTTTCTTTGCAGATCCGTAAAAATGCGCATGCTGTCTATTCGAATTTTTTTGTTGGAGCAGTTGTAATCACAAAAAGCGGCAAAATCTACCCCGGAGTGAATGTTGAGAACTCTTCATATGGTGCTACAGTTTGCGCTGAAAGAGTAGCAATTTTTAATGCTATTACTGATGGACACAAAGATATTGAAGCTGTTGTTATATCCTCAAATCTAAATGGAAAAGCTGCTTTTCCATGTGGAATTTGCCGACAGGTGCTTGCAGATTTTAATCCTGACATGGATGTCTATCTGGTTAACAGCGGAACAGGTTTAATCGAAAATAAAGTAGCTCTAAGCGAGATATTTCCGGAGCATTTTGAATTCCACAAATGAAAATCCTTGCTATAAACCCTCCTGTTGAAGATTTTACTGCCTATAATCTATGGGCCTGTCCACTTGGCCTCTTTAGAATTATCGAACAATTTCAAAGAGATGGGGCAGATGTTGAATATCTCGACCTGCTTGATGGTCCGGATGTCGGTGATGATAGTGCGCAGCCTCCTAAACATCGAAAAGATGGACGTCATTCATATTGGAAAAGGGTGAGAAAAAAGCCGGAAGAACTAAGCTTTGTGCCGAGAAACTTTTTTAGATTCGGGGCAGATAAGGCAAAGGTCCGGGAACTGATTGGATCAAGGGAAAAGCCGGACAAAGTTCTTCTATCTACAGGAATGACATACTGGTACAGAACTGTTCTTGAGATAATTGGAGTCGTAAAGGATGTTTTTCCCGGAGCAAAGATAGAAGTCGGTGGAATTGCAGCAACTTTGATCCCGGAAATGTTTGAGCAGGAAGGGGTTAAAGTTCACTTAGGCAAATATAGAATTAACCCGGATATTACCGGGACTGGAAGCCGTTTTGTGAATTTTCTGAAGTTTTTCCCGGCAAATCTTATTGAGGGGTGCCCTAATAGGTGTCTATACTGTTCCAGTTCAATCTTTTATCCTAAAGTGAGATATATGAATTTGGAAAAACAGGTTCATGATCTTGAGAACTGGAGTGATGTTAGTGACTTAACAGATGTTGCTTTTTATGACGATGCTCTTCTTTTAAAAAAAGGAAAATATCTCAAAACTTTTCTGGATAGACTCGATCCGAATAAATACTGTTTTCATACACCGAACGGTCTTCATCTGAGCGAAGTTGACGAGGAGCTTTGTGAATATTTCGCACGCTACAATTTTAGCCAGCTTAGATTTGGTTTTGAAACAGCATTTTCAAGATATGACAACAAAACAGATCTTAAACAGTTTCAAAAGGTTGTGTCCCTTCTTCATAAAAATGGTTTTACAAGTGAAAAAGTTGGTGTTTACCTTCTCTGTGCTCTTCCTGGACAAAGTGTTGAGGAGGTTGAGAAGACTATTGATATTGTTGCTGAAACAGGCGCAAGACCATATCTTAGTGAGTTGTCGCCTGTGCCTGGAACTTCTGTGTATGAAACCCATTTAAAGGAAAGTCTGCTTGATTTTAATAATGAGCCACTCTATCAGAATAATTCACTTTCTTCTTTCCGAAGTCCATCCTTTAATGTAGAAGTAATGGCCCGACTAAAGCAAAGATTAGATAAGATTTATAAAGCTCAGGATGTTAGGGCTAAAAAGTGATTTATTTTTATCTTTTTATACTTTATGCTATCATCAGCTTGGAAACTTAATCTGGAGTATGATTTGAACGGAGACAGTTTAAAACTTTTTGATATCGACAAGTTGCTTGTTTCAGCTGAAAACGATGAAAAATGGGCAGATGAGATACTTGTTCTATTCATTAAGGATGTTGCTGACAGACTGGATACTGTTAAAGAACTGCTTAGTGTCAACGAACCGGATATGTCGATGCTGAGACTGCATTTTCATACTATAAAAAGTTCTTCAGGAAGTGTCGGTGCTGTTTTGCTTGGAGAAAAGGCGTTTGTTCTTGAAAAAGCTGCAAAGAATAATGATCTGGAACTTATTAGGAACAGTGTCGATTTTTTTGGAGATATTTTCAAAAAGAGTATAACTGAATTTGAGAAGAGAATTAAGAGAGAGCTTTGAATAAAAAAATTAAGACTGGTCTTGCTTTTGCAGTAACCATCATATTGTTTATCTATCTGTTTCATGACATTGATTTTGAGCTTTTTGTTGACTATCTCATCAAAGGTGACCCCAAACTGATTATGCTTGCCTCGGCTCTTTATCTCACTTCATTTTTAATCAGGGGAATGCGCTGGAAAATATTGCTTAGTCATCTAGGCAGTTTTAAGCTGAAAGAGCTAACAACCCTGACTATTACAGGCTACGCGGTTAATAACGTTCTTCCCGTCAGAATAGGTGAGTTTACTAGAGCGTGGATCACAGGAAAAAGAAACAACGTCAGTAGGACTTCGGTTCTTGCTTCGATTTTTGTTGAAAGGATATTCGATGGCCTAACAATTGCTCTTATTCTTTCTGTAACTCTCTTTTTCTATCCTTTCCCTCAGAGTGTTAAGACGCTTGCAATTCTTGCTTCAAGTCTTTTTGCGCTGCTTTTTATTTTTATAATGTTTGGAACTTTTTCAGATATTCCTGTAAAGATCATGAAGTATCTTGAAAGCAGAAGTCCGAAAAAGATATCATTTGTATTTGATATAGCTGACAAATTCCTTAAAGGAGCTTCATCTTTAAAGTCCGGGAAACAAGTTTTTTTTGTAACTATTCTAAGTATTCTCACATGGACAGTTGAGCTTGGAGTTTATCTGATAATTTCGGCTGCTTTTGATGTGAATGTTCCTTTTGTTGCGTATCTTTACATGCTCTGTGCAGCAAATCTGGGAATGCTGGCTGCTCCGACCCCGGGAGGTCTCGCTGTTTTTCAGGCTGCTATTGTCTATGCGCTCAGATCTTTTTCAATACTTTATGAAAAAAGAATGGCTGTTGCGATTGTCCTTCATATGGCTCAGATAATACCGGTAACGATCATCGGACTGCTCTGGCTATATCTTAATCATATTTCGATTACTTCCACTCAGGAAGATGACAGTCAGTAGATAACTCGATTCTGAACATTGAAACTGGAGGTTTGTTTGAATCAGAAAAAGCTAGAACAGGTTTTGAAGACTAATTTCGGTTATGATAGTTTCTATCCCACACAGTTAGATGTAATAAACAGCCTTCTTTCGGGAAAAGACTCAGTAGTGCTAATGCCTACAGGTGGAGGAAAATCAGTATGTTATCAGATCCCGGCACTGGTGTTAGGTGGATTGACAGTTGTTGTTTCGCCTTTAATCGCTTTAATGCACGATCAGGTTGAGAATCTGAGATCCAACGGCATCAAAGCTGCTTTCCTAAATTCAACACAGTCTTTAAGTGAAGCTAAATTGATAAAGGATTCAATTAAGAATGGGGAAGTTAAGCTTCTTTATGTTTCTCCGGAACGTATTTTTGCCAATGGTTTTTTATCCTATCTCAAATCTTTACCTATAAAGCTTTTTGCAATTGATGAAGCTCATTGTGTTAGTTCCTGGGGACATCATTTCAGACCTGAATACAAACAGCTTTCTATTCTCAAGAAGGAGTTCCCGGAAACAACAGTTGTCGCTTTAACAGCAACTGCTGATAGAGCTGTCCGGGCAGATATCGGAGAGTTGCTCAATCTTGACGATCCTCAGTTTTTTATTGATTCATTTGACAGGCCGAATCTTTCCTTAGCAGTTTTACCGGGATTGCGAAAATGGCAGCAATTACAGCAGATATTGTCTCGACATAGCAATGAATCCGGAATCATATACTGTTTAAGCCGCAAGAACACAGAAACGCTATCAGCAAAACTTAAAAAATTAGGTCTCAAAGCTGAAACGTATCATGCCGGAATGAATTCTAAGCTAAGAACGAAAGTTCAGAATGGTTTTATTCAGGGAGACATTGATATAGTTTGCGCAACTGTTGCCTTCGGGATGGGAATTGACAAATCTAATGTCCGCTTTGTTGTTCACTACAATATGCCTGGTAATTTGGAAGGTTACTATCAGGAAATAGGTCGTGCCGGAAGAGATGGAGAGCCCGCAGAAGCTGTTTTATTCTACAGTTATCGGGATATTCAGATGCGGATGCAGTTTATTAATGAGGTTGAAGATCCGACATATAAACATATTCTTATCCTGAAATTAGATAGAATGAAGGAATTTGCAGAAGCTCAGATATGCAGGCGGAGTATTCTTCTTACATATTTCAGTGAACAGGTTGCTCATGATTGTGGAAATTGCGATGTCTGTAATAATCCACCACAGTATTTAGATGGCACTGTTGCGGCACAGAAAGTTCTTTCCGCTATTTATAGAACAGAGGAACAGATCTCGTTGAGCACATTGATAGATATTCTTCGCGGATCTTATTCTGATGAAGTAATGGCCAATGAATTTCAATTGTTAAAGACATTTGGGTTGGGAAGAGATACAACTGTTTTTGCCTGGCAGCTTTACATTCAGCAGTTAATTCAGCAGGGTGCAATTGAAATTGATTACAGAGATCTGAATAAGCTCAAGTTGACGTCACTAAGCAATGAAATACTCTTTAAAAATAAGTCAGTTAAGCTGGTTTCCTTTGAAACAATAAAGGCAAGACAGGAAGAGCAGAAAATACTGGTTAAAAAGGCAAAAGAAAGCGAAGCGATAAAAAAAGCAACTGATCACAACGAACCATTTGATGAGCAGGTTTTTCAAAGTTTACGTAATTTAAGAATTCAGGTTGCAAAAGAAGAGGGTAAGCCGCCATTTATGATCTTTTCAGATAAAACTCTTCGAGATATGGCACGAAAAATGCCGAAAAATAAAGAAGAAATGCTTTCAGTGCACGGTGTCGGAAAACACAAGTTAGGAAAGTATGGCGATTTGTTTCTTGAAGTTATCTGGAAAGATTAGCGTTAAAACTTAGCCTTCGATCTGTTCAACATTTTTAGCATCATCATCATCTCCTGTTGGAACAAGTATCCTAAGGAAGTATTTTCCAAGTACCATAAGAGAGATTGGTGTGAAAAGCGCAAGTCCACCAATCCATATCCAGACCATTGTGAAGTCGTCTGCAGGTGGAAGTGGGTGTCCTCCTTCAAATGGAGTGTAGTATTTTACGAGAAGTCCTGACATTGGTCCTGCTATAAACTTTGCTGCAAACCAGGGAAGAATTGAAAGAGCGATGTAAGTTCCTTCTTTTCCCTTTGGAGCGATCTCTGCTGTAAACTGCATCAACCTTGGTGACCAGATTGCTTCACCGAATGTAAATACAATTATAAAAATAATAAGTGGCCAGTACTCAGCTGTAGGAGGATTTGACACAAGTGCTTCAGCTGAATCAGCAAGTCCAAGCCATTTGATAAAAATAAGTTCCCCAAAAATAGTGTGGGTAAGTCCGGCAAAGAACTTCGCAGGAATTACAGCAATAAAACATGAAAGTGATGAAACCAGAGATCCGACGATAAGCATTTTATAAGAGCTGGACTTTTTTGTGAAGTAGGCAACTAAAGGTACGATAAAAATGATCAGAAGAGGATTCAACACACCATAAACATTGCCTATTTTTGCTCCTTCGCCAAGAATACTGATTCCGTATTTTGGAAAAGTGTAGGCAAAATGATAAAAAACAAATCTGACGAAAAGTGTTAATGAAAGCATTCCAATGTAAACCCAGAAGAGTTTTTCAACAACAACAGTTTTAATCATTGCAAGAACATCTTTAGCTGAATTTCTTATTGCGGCAAATCCACTTCCCATATCTTTTTTAGGAACTTCAGTAAGTTCCCCGTCGTCTTGTAATTCAATGTTGCCCTTAATAAAGATCGCGATGAAGAGACTGACAATTGTAAATCCAAGCCCAATAACAAAGAACATCTGATATGTCGTAAAATGCATTCCCAGAAGGTCCATTCCTGCATTTTCATTTATTATTTTGCCGGCAGAATCTTTTTCAGAAAGAAAACCCCTTACACCGTCAAACATAAATCCACCAAAGGCAAAACCAAGGTTCATCAGGACATAGAAAAGACCAAAACCCATAGCAGCAGTTTCTTTTGTTGTAAACCTCTTAATTGTAACAGATATAAGTGGTCCGACAATGGCAAAACCAATAGCCATTGGAATAAATCCAAGAATGAATAAGAAAATCGGATCTGTTATAAAAGCCATAAAAAATCGGGATATGATAAGAAAGACGATGCTTATCATCAATGTCTTTTTAACTCCGATGGTATCAACGATAGCACCGGTAACCATTCCTGTTACAGAAAGAAACAGAGACCATGCCATGATATAAGTTCCGGCACCAAGATCACTGATCCCGCAGTCAGCAGTAAGCCAGAGAACGAGCGTCATATTGATAGCAGCATAAGCTGTGTACTCAATAATATTGTAGATAAAGAGAAGCCACATATCTTTTGGTGATTGTCTCAGACCTTTAGCATAGCTCCAGACGATACCTGCAAAAGCAAGCACCAGACCGACAACAAGAGCAAAAAATAAAACATCAACTGCGTGCATAGAATTCTCCTAAAAGTTAAACAATTAAAGACAGCGCAAATTATCATTTGAGGAGGTCTATGTCAATGAAAAAGGCTCGCTGGAGCTAGTAAATAGAGTTGGAAACTGCATTTCCCAGAGCTTTGATGTTTTTAACGGTGTTGTTCACAGTTTTAGAGAATGAGTTGTAGATAATAAGTGCCGGAATAGCGATTACAATACCAGCGACTGTAGTAATAAGAGCGTTGGAAATTCCACCCATTGCTGCCTTGGCATCCGGTCTTGCAGCTAATGCAAGGTCTGAGAATGCCTGCATAAGTCCAAGAACTGTTCCAAGAAGTCCAAGAAATGGTGCATTTGAACCTACCGTTGCAAAGTAGAGTAGGTACTTTTCCCATTTTCTGCGAGTGACATCAATTTTTGCAGAGATCGAAGAAAAGAACTTTTCCGAATTTACTGCTTTTTTATCCTGGATAGCATCAAGAACGATCTTTGATTCAACGCTTCCATTTTTTGAAAGGATGCTGACAAGATCATCTTTGTTTTCAGTCTTATTGATGGAGTTTATCAGTAACTCAATGTTTTTATTGAAGTTCTTTTTGAAAAACAGTTTCCTTTCAACATAGAAAGCAATAACAAAAAAACTGGCAGCAAAAAGAAGAACAAGAATTATCTGTGAGCCGAGATTTGCGAGGTAAGCTAGTTGTGAACTAATCATTTTTTGAGTTTTCCTACGATAGGTTTATCTTTAAGAACTTTTGCACCGTGCCATATCTTATCAAGTTCAGCAGTGTAATCTTTTCCTGCTGTTTTCCCTTTTTTGTGCTCACCGTTTTTCCATGATTTTACCTTTGTGAAATCATAGACGATACCTTTGTATGCAACATAGGCGGGCTGACCAGCCTTTCCATTGAACTTTGCAAGTTCTTCAACAGTGAAAGTCTTTTTAGGAACTGCTCTAGTCTCTGTGTAGGGCGTTGAAGCACAAGCTATGAAAATTATAGCAACAACAATGAAAGTAAACACTGAACCGGCAATTATTTTCTTTTTCATTTATTTCTCCATAAATATAAAAATTAAAAGAACAGCTGATTATATTAGGTGGAGTGAAAATATCAATTTTACTTCAATATGTCGTTTTTCGGAAAATGAAAAAAAAGGCCTACTTTAAGAAAAATTTTGGAAGTCTATAAAAAAAGATCTATAATGAATGAAAATTTTTGATGGGGGCGGAAAATGAATTTAAGATTTTTTTTGAGTATTTTTATTTTTATGTTTTTATTTGCTTCATGCGGAGAATCCGGAAAAACAGAAAACGATTCTGAAAGTGATAGTGATTCTATCGCTGACGAAAACGATGACAACACAGTCACTGACAATTCAGTAAAACAGGATAACGAAGTAAATCCTGACAATGATTCAATTGCAACTGATGACAACACAAGCGATGCTGATATCAGTGAATCATGCGGAAACTTTACAGTTGAATTGCCTGAAGTATGCGACGGCGGACTGATGGACTGCGTAAACATTGATAGCTCAAAATATTCATCCGGCAGGGCAACGTGCTATGAAAATTGCAGCGGCTGGGATGTGGGAACATGTGAAATAATTGATCCTGATGGGTGTGTTGACGGAACGAGACAATGCTACGGTGCGTATCAATATCAGATCTGCAACGGAACTCAATGGGAAACTCCTGTGGATTGCAGTAAAAGTGGCACCTGTTACGGTGAAGGACGTTGCAGCAATGACTGTTATACACACGAATCATCTGAATGTTACGATGGTGATGTTTACTGGTACGATACCTGCGGAGAAAGAGAGGGCATAAAAGAAAGTTGCGGAACAAGCGGATATACCGGAAGCAAATACTGTATAGATGATAATGTCTATCAGGATTACAAAACTGTAAACTGTTATTATGAAAGCTGCGAAGAAAGCACTGAATCAAATAATATTGAATACTGTTCCGAAGGCTGCACCTCAGGAGCATGCAATGTTGAGCCGATCTATCCTCCTGCAACAGTAAGTGCATCTGACGGAGATTACGATGGATATGTCTATATTTCCTGGAGCACAGTTGAAAGTGCTACGGATTATTATATTTATCGTTCCAATACTTCATCAGGCACCTATTCTTATGTGGATGCTTCAGACGGTGATACATACTATTATGATTATCCATCATCATCATCCACATACTATTACAAAATTTCTTCTTACAATTCTACTTCCGGAGAAAGTGAGATGAGCAGTTATAATGCCGGCTGGTGTTATTAATATCTGATTTTCAGGGTACTTTGTATCCAACATAATCAAAATCGTAGTTTGATCCGCTGTGACCGACAGTATCGAATCTTCCAAGGATAGTACAACCTGAAACAAATGTTCCATCAACAATCATATCATAGTAAGGGTCGAACTGGAATTTCATGTAGTTTCCTTTTCTGGTCCCTGGCTCAATTGTGCCTGATGTATTGTAGGTTTCGTATGTTCCTGTGATCTCTTCTCCATTTTGAACGAGATGGAATATCATCGGTTTCCAGGAACCAGTGCTTGGTATAAATTCCCATGTTCCGGTTATGTCGTCCATGTCAAGATTACAACCTGCACTGTAGTCATAACATCCTTTAAAAACTTTTATGTTCTGACCCGGCAGCACATTTTGACGATCTTCATTGTTTGAAGAAAAATCCACATCATAAGAACCCTTGAAAAGTTTATATGAAAAAGCTCCAACACCGCTGCTGCCGATGGAAATATAGACTGTATCAACCGAGCTTGTATTCCTGAATGTGAGTCCGCCTCTGCTTTCTGTTTCATAGTATTCCATGGTGTTACTTGGCATAGTTTCGCCATTCAGCTTCACAGCTCCTGAGACGGTGAATGTTTCAGGGTTGAAGTTTTTTGTAAGATTTGATTCAAGAACCACATTGTTTTCAAGAATGTTTTCTATTGCCGGAAGAACATTCTGACGACTTTCGCTATTTGGATGGAGAGTAATGTCGTATGTTCCCTTGAAAAGCGTTTTGCTGTATGCGGCTTCACCCGATGATCCAAGAGGAACAGAAAGTGAATCACCGCTTCCCTTGTTCTTAAAACCGATGCTTCCTCTGCTTTCTGTGTCGTAATATTCCATAGTGTTGTTGGACATAGTTTTTCCATCAAGAGTCACTTTTCCACTGAAAATTGCTGTTTCAGCATTGAAATCTTTTGTGGTATCTACATTCACCGCAACCTTTTTTTCCAGTATAATGTTCATCGAAGGCATAGAATTCTGACGGCTTTCATTATTTGGTTGAAGAGAGAAGGAGTATGTTCCTTTGTAGACCTTCGATGAGTATGCTGCAACACCTGAACTTCCCAGAGCGATAGAGAGTACGGCGCCACTTTCATCGTTTTTGATAGAGATGCTTCCTCTGCTTTCTGTGTCATAGTATTCCATTGTATTGTTTGGCATTGTTGACCCATTAAGTGTTACTTTTCCACTTAAAGTGACTGTTTCAAGGTTGAAGTTTTTCGTCATATTATCAGAAATATCGACTCCGGTTTCAAAAATGAGGTTCATAGAAGGTATGACATTCTGACGACTTGCATTGTTAGGGCTGAATGAAAAACTGTATGTTCCTTTATATATTTTTGCACTGAAAGCAGCTTCTCCGGAGCTGCCAAGAGATACGGTACGCGTTCCACCGCTTTCATTATTGCTGATTGTTATGCTGGCTCTACTTTCAGTCTCGTAATACTCCATCGTGTTATTGGGCATGGTTTTGCCATTAAGTGTCACCTTTCCGCTTATTGTTACCGTTTCAAGATTAAAGTTCTTTGTAACAGTTGAGGTGACTGCAACAGCGTTGTCAAGAAGGAGATTTAATGCTGGTATGGCATTTTGGCGACCTGCGTTATTTGGAGTGAAGGTTGCTGAATAGGTGCCTTTATAGAGTTTTAAGCTGAAAGCTGCTTCACCACTGCTTCCAACTGAAATTGATGCGGAAGATGCGCTTTCGCTGTTGGTAACGGTGATTGTTCCTCTGCTTTCTGTTTCATAATATTCCATCGTGTTGTTAGTCATGGTTTTGCCGTCAACGGTGATTTTTCCGCTAAGAGTTGCAGTCTCAAGATTAAAGGCTTTAGTTGTATCTTTGTCAAACACAACAGCGTTTTCAAGCACCATGTTTAGTGCCGGAAAAACATTTTGAGAGCCTGCGTTGTTAGGATTAAAGACAACATCATATGTTCCTTTAAAGAGTGTTGCAGAAAAAGCTGCTTTGCCAGCGCTTCCGATATTGACATAATATCCATCACCGTTTTGTTTGTTGATAAACCCAATAGAGCCTCTACTTTCTGTTTCATAGTACTCCATGGTGTTGTTTGCTGGAGTTGCTCCGTCAAGGGTTATTTCTCCGGAAATGTTCACAGTTTCAAGATTAATATCTACAGTTCTGTCAGAATCAAAAGGATCGAGGTCACAGTTTTTTTCACAAGTTCCGGAATCACTACAAAGTTCAAAATCGCCAGTACAGTCTCCGCAGGTTTCTCCGCAAACAGGGTCCGGTCCACAGACTCTTTCGCCGCACTCAGCTTTGCAGGGAGTGGAACAATCTGATTTGTCAAAAGTGGCACAGTCTTCAGAACATTTGAGGTCACCCTGCTCAAAACCTTCATCCTTACAGTTTTTTCCGTTAAGATCTGAGCCGTCGCAAACTTCACCTGATTCGACTTTATTATTTCCGCATTTAAGTGATTTTCCACATTCTGATGTGTCAAAGCCTGAGCAGTTTGACATACATTTTAATGTTCCTGATTCAAAGTCGAGAGACAAGCAGTCTTCTCCGGCAAGGTCGCTTCCGTCACATACATCAGAGCCGTTTATTAGATTGTCTCCGCAGGTTAGTGATGCACCGCAGCCAGTAGTATCAAACTCAAGACAGTTTTCTGCACATTCAATTGTTCCCGCTCCGAAACCGAGAGTTTCGCAAGTCTGATCGTCGAGATCGATCCCGTCACATTTTTCGATACCGGTGATCTTCCAATCTCCGCATTCAAAAGAGTTGGACTTATCACCACATGATGTGATAACAAAAACCAAAAGAACCCCCCAAAATCCATAAAAAACCCTTTGTCGAGTAGACATAATATGACTCCTCCTTTAGTCCAAATTAATAAACTACCTAGAGGAGTTTCAATGCCCCTCACAGAACCGGACTTGTGGATTTCCCACATCCGGCTCT
>Ga0222695_1000245_pt1 | contig 35444 bp, 21 predicted proteins | sample AntAcemetage1398_FD_179834 | JGI IMG/M metagenome (GOLD analysis project Ga0222695, IMG submission 179834) | Saline water microbial communities from Ace Lake, Antarctica - #1398 | ecosystem: Environmental > Aquatic > Non-marine Saline and Alkaline > Saline | place: Antarctica: Ace Lake...
CACATTGTGGATCATTCTCAGAAGCTGGCAGATCACATTTTCTGCAAAATGTTATTTTCCCATCCTTATCTTCATATGGAAACCCCGCATTTAAAAGACTTGGACAATCTGGATCACCCTCAGTTCCAGAAGGGTAATCATAATCCGGAGTTTCAGTTTCATCCGGTTGTGTATCATCATCTTTTTTAACTGTGTCAACATCAGGGATGTTGCTGTCATCTTCAGCGATATCACTGTCTGGGCTTAAATCAAAGGCCGCATCTTGAACAATATCTTTGTCCACAGTTAAATCCAGCTCATCAGCAGAATCTGTTGAAGAATCTGACAAAACATCGCTATCGCTAATGTCATCCGGTTTCTCAGAATTACATGATGTGAGAAATGAAAAAACTGCTAAAATCAGAAAAACTCTTAACATTTTAAACCTCTAGTCATTCAATGACTTGTATCGTCACTTGTTAAAACTTCCTTCCCAACCCTTAATGATTTTAATCATTTCATTAAAATTAATTGGTTCAATAAAAAACATTTCGGACATTTTTCTGTAATCTGCTTCAAGTTCAGCAAGTCTTTCTAAATTCGGAAAAAGATGAAGCCCACCTTTTTTGGCTTCATTATATTTTGCCCAGCCACATTGAAAGAATATCTGCTTATGCTCTGCAACTTTTTTAAGAAGATCATCTTCAGAAAAGTCAGGAGTGACTACTTTGGCTTTTATCATCATTGCCACATCATAATAATGTCGTGAAAGTCTTGGCGACATTTTTTTTTCTAAAGGTCTATGATATTCAGCATGAAGAAGTGTCGCTTTTTCCCAGAAAGTTCTCTCTACGGCTAGAACTTTAACTTTAGCAAACGGTTTTTCAAAAGGCTGCAAAAACCTTTCAGCGACATAGGGAGTAACCAATTTTTCTTCGCTCGGCCAATGATCTGAGCGCGCACCCATTTCAATTTTCACCATCGGTTTTATATAGTTATCTTTTTTATTAATGAGAACGGACGGATATTTGAAATTCAGTGTCTGACCATCAGGATCTGAAACATCTTCTTCTATTAACCAGCTTTCACCATTTTTAATGTCCTTACTAATTGACTTCTCTAAAAGCGGTTTTATTTCGTTATGTATTTTTTCCTGACATAAAGTTTTTAATCTAAAAAGACGCCTTTTTCTTTCTTTTGTTCCAATACCAATCTCAGCAGGATCACATGACTGATCACAAAGACTCTCCCTGTTCACTGAAATATCAATATCCTCTGAAAAACGATGAATCAGGTTATAAACTTTTGAAAGTGTGGTCCCGCCTTTGAATATCAGGGTCTCTCCTATTTGAGGTAGCGAAAACAATTTCTCCAGAGTAAAACAGACCCAGAAATCTTTTTCTACAATCATTGGAGCAACTTTCATTAAGTTTGCCGTCTGCACAAAATAAAGCTTTTTTTCTTCCGGACTTAAAGCGCTAAATTTATTCATTTCTATCCTTCTCAGCTATTTGTGACATTATTTTTACTATCCATATAGGTGCAAACTTAAAATCTTTGATCAGCTGCACTTTATCCTCTGAACTAAGAATATTCTTAAGTTTTTCAATCAATATTGTGTCAACATTTTCCTTGCCAAAATACTTTAATGCCTGAATAACAATACCACTAACCCTTCCTGCCACAGCCATATTTTTTGGGGTTGTATGGCGAAGTTTAATTGTAATGTTCTCTATCCTGACTGTTCGGGAATCTCCGTCTGTGAGAAACACTATCTGAGCTGGAATTTGAGTAGATAACCCAAGGAGATTAGCAGCATAAGCACCAGAAGGCAGAATCTTCGAGGCATCTCTGCCTGATATTGCTTTTGCAACAGCTTCAGGAGAAGGAGAAAGCTTTCCTATCACTGGATGCTTTTTAGGCAGATTATAAACACCTCTTGAAAGTCTTCTAATAATCCCTTTTTGGGTAAATCGGGAAAGAATTTTGTCAATTGATGCACGGGTCCCAAGGTCAAAAAACATATTCGGAGTAAACACCGAACCACACCCCCAGCCTCGAATCCTTTTTATCACCTTATTATCAATATGTTGCACAACATTCTCCTGTTAATATCTGTCAGAAATACTACCACTTTTTTCTGACAAAATCAAGAGAATTATAAATTGTAACACTCTGCGCACTTCCACTGCTGGTTTTCTTGACTTTTATGCCTAGATTATTACTTTCTCTAAGATTTAGGTAGTTGTAATATTTATATAGAGGCCTGACATTGATTACATTCATTAAAAAGATGATCGGAAATGATATTGATACATTAAACGAGAAACGTACAGGCCGAACTAACAAACTTGACAGGTTTTTTATAATTTCGATATTTCTGTCTGCCGCCCTTCTCTACATACCGTTCCTGTGGAATTTTCTCTTTATTGACCCATGGGAAAACCACTATTCACATGTTGCATGGGAAACACTGTCTCAGGGTTCTTTTGCAAAGCTATGGTTCAAGAATTCCAACAGATTCTGGTCAAAACCGCCCTTCCTCTTCTGGATGCTTATGCCTCTATTCAAGATCCATATTTCAGAGTTCACGGCGCGACTTCCAATCGCTCTTTTTTCACTTGGAACCTTAGCTGGATACTACATTCTTCTGACAAGACTTTTTACAAGAAAAGTAGCTCTTATATCAACTTTCATTCTCATGATGTCTCCTCATTTTTTCATGATGTCAAGACAGGTTATGGTCGATCTTCCGTTTATCGGATTTAACACTGTTGCACTGCTTTGTATGGCTATCTACTATCTGGTGGAATTTCCTGAAAATGATAAAATATGGAAGATCCCAAGAAAAGATCTCTATCTTTATCTCTTTTACTTTTTTGAAGGCTGGGCCTTTCTTTCAAAGGGTCTTCTTTCCGTTGCTCTGCCTGGAACTTCGCTCCTCATTTTTATGATATTTACAAGAGATCCCGGATGGTTTTTCAGTTGGAAACACCTTAAAAAGCACCTTATCGGAATAGTTGTCTATCTCGCTGTTATCTTCCCGTGGCTTGGATATATGTGGGCAAGTGAAGGCTTTGAATTTATTAAGATATTCATCTGGTTTCACCATTTTAAGAGAGTTGCCGGAATCATTCATAAACCCAACGATCTTCACACACTCTACATCAGAATACTTGGATATTCGATGTTCCCCTGGAGTGCATTCCTTCCTGCCGCTATCTATCACTTTGCTGCGGAAAAAAGTGAAGCAATTTCAAAAATTAAAAAACTTTTCATACTCAGTCTTTCAATTGGCCCTTTCTTCTTCCTTTCATTTTCCGGAACAAAATTCTATCACTATATTGCCCCCATCGTTCCATTTCTTGCAATTCTGATTGGTTACTACCTGGACAAAATATGGAAATCCAGATGGAAAGCCGCCACAAAAGTTGAGATGGTTGTTGCCGTGATGCTTCTTTCAGCGATTGGAAGAGATATCGGCAACAAGTATGGCATCTGGCTTCATATCATTACTTTCTACAACAACCGATCTCTTCCCAGGATCAGTTCCTGGCTTCCAGTTGTTATTTCTGTCTTTACAGTTTTTGCTCTGATCATCTTTGTAATGATATTCACTCCAAAGATAAGAAAATACGGGTTCTACGGATTGTTCCTTCTTACTGCAGGATTCATGAGTTATTACTTCATTGTCTGCATGCCGGCTATTTCTACCCGTTACTCAATTGAACCTCTCGTTGAGAAATATAAAGAAGTTTCCCCTGAAAGAGCACCTATAGCTGATTACTACAAATGGTTAAGAAAATCTGTCGGATTTGCTCTGCGTAATGAAGTTACATTCTTAAAAACCGATAAGGAAAAATCAGTTCTGCGGTTCTTTGATAAGCCGGGAGAGCAGTATGTCATTATGAGACCAAACGACAACAAGCGTTTTAAATCTCTAATGAAAAGGATCAATAAAAAGGTTAAACTTGTAAAAAAGAGTTCCAGAAACAGTCTTTTTAAAGTAACCGGCCCAGGCAAGAAAAGAGATTTTAATGCTGCAAAGAAATATATCGTTGAAAACACTCCTTCTGACATGGTTAAAGCACACGCTATTTTTGATAATGTTGTTGAACTTATCGGGTACAAAGTGATTAAAGGCAGCTTTATGGAAAAAGATGGAAAACACTTTTCCAAAGGTGGAACATACGAAATTGCACTATTTTTCAAAGCTTTACAGAACAATATTAAAAAAGATTACGATGTTTTTCTCCACACCGAAGGAGACCTCAAAGATAAGAGAACCAAAGGTGACAGACTTATGGCGGAAGGAAACTATCCAACAACCTACTGGAAAAAGGGACAGATCATTCGTCATCCGTTAAAGGTCAAGATCCCGAAAAACTCAAAAAACAACTACTACATCCCCTACATCGGTATCTATCAGGAAGAATATCGTGGAAACATTTCCAATCCTGATGAAGTCCCCAACGATGGCGATAACCGATACGAACTTATGAAAATTTATCTGGAAAAATAAATGGCAGAACTACTTGCTCCGGCAGGAAATCCCGAAAAACTTAAATGGGCCGCAGTTTATGGTGCCGATGCGATATACTTCGGCGTTAAAAGCTTTTCACTCAGATCCTTTGCAGGAAACTTTTCTACTAAAGATGCCGAGGAATCTCTTAAATATCTTCACAGCCTTGGAAAAAAAGGATATGTGACACTTAACATCTATCCTTACTCGAACGAATACAATGAATTGATAAGTACAGCCCATGAGTTAGAAGACTGTAAAGCCGATGCATTTATCGTTGCCGATCTAGGAGTTTTACTGGCATTAAAAAAAGCAGGAATAAAAACACCACTTCACATCTCCACTCAGGCTAATACTTTATCCTATCAAGCGGTAAATGCCTATGAAGAACTCGGTGCAAAAAGAGTAAACCTTGCTCGTGAACTTTCTTTTGAAAAAATAGTTGAGATCGCCAAGAACAAAGGCAATACCGAAGTTGAAGTTTTCATTCACGGAGCTGTCTGCTTCAGTTTTTCAGGAAGATGCGCAATAAGTGACTGGATGACCGGCAGAAAAGCAAACCGTGGAGAATGCACGCATCCATGTAGATGGAAATACAGTGTCGTGGAAGAAAAACGCCCCGGAGAATATATCAACGTAGGTGAAGATGAAAGAGGTCTTTATCTTTTTAACCCTAAAGAACTTGCACTTTTTTCATATATGCAGGAACTGGCTAAAAACGGTGTCGATTCATTCAAAATAGAAGGCCGAATGAAATCAATACATTACATTGCCTCAACAGTCTCACTTCACAGAAGAATACTTGACGGTGAGAAAATCAGTGAACAGGAAGCATTTCAGCTTCTGAACAGAATAAAGAACAGAGGCTACAGCTCAGGTTTCATGAAGGGAAATATTACACCTGACGACTATCAGATCAATGGAGAAGGCTCAAATTCGTCAGCTGAATTCCTTGGAAATATAATGGAAGAGAAAGTTGATGGAAAACCTGTGCTTCAGATAAGAAACAGGACTTTTGCAGGCGAAACTGTCGAAGTGCTTGAACCCACAGGAAAGATATCTTACTACACACTTCCCGAGATCCTCAAGCTCAAAGATGGAACAACCAATACTGTTGCCAATCACTCAAAATTTGTTGTTCTTGAAGATGCGTTTAAACCTTTTACCATTTTCCGAAGGATTGAAAAGTGAGCTGGCACAGAATTATCAAACTTAATAGAAAGAAGAACTTCTATTTTCATTTCACAATAGAAAGCTACGACAATATGGGACTTGTTACAACATTGAAAAAAGAGGGAAACGACCTCATACTCGAATGCACTACTCCACTTAGCAACGCAAAATTTTATAACAGGGTTATAGACAATATTCTGCATGAGCTAAAGGAACAGTAAATGATAAAAAAAACCCTTTTACTTTTCCTCGTTTTATGTACTTTCTTCTCACTTTCTGCACTTAACGAAGGAAGGATCAAAATAAATAAAATTCCATCTCTGACCTCTGAAATATCACTTGAAAAATCTGAATTTCTCTACAACGCACCTCTCATGGAGTATATTAACCTGAATTTCGGACTAATGGTAAACAAGTGGACTCAGCCCGGACTTTCATTCGGCATAGACTTCCAGTGGATAGATTCAAAACACGTTGCCGGAACTATTAGAGCTAACATGATCTTTCTTACAAACAGAAGCATGGACCGCATCTATCTTGGTGGATATGCAAATGCATCCATCTGTGCAGGAGTTCCTGTTGCCGGTTTTAAAGGCGTGGTTTATTCCATGGTCAAGGCGGCTCCGGGTAACGATCCTATTGTTTCACTTGAACTCCAACCGGGAGTCTATATTTCTCCACATGAGTCAGTAAACCTTTTCTTTGCTCCTGCAATTGGAAAATATTTCGTAAAATCAGATAGTTTTTTCTTTAATCTTATTGTTTCACTTGAGGTATTCCTTTGGAAATGATCACATCTCTTCTTAGAAAAATTGAAAAACCGGGGCGATACTACGCACCATTTATTAATATGGACACAAAGCCGATAGATAAAGACTCACCGAAAGTTCTTATACTTTTCCCGGATCTTTTCGAGGTTGCCCAGAGCCATACAGGAGTTAAGATACTCTACTCTCTTTTCAGAAAAGGAGGTTTCACTGCCGATTTTGGTTTTGCTGTCTCATCGGATTTTGAAAAACAAATCCTATCAAACGGTAATATGACCTCAATGATGCACGGCATAGATTTCCGTGATTTTGATCTCATCTGTGTTTCATTTCAGTATCAGCTTCAGTTCCCTAACTTTTTAAGGATCCTTGATCTTGCAGGAATTGAAATTCATGCAAAAAAGAGAAAGTCCGATGATCCTATCATCATTTCAGGTGGCCCGGTAATGTGTAATCCAGAGCCGATAACAGATTTTATTGATGCGGCCTTCATCGGCGAAATTGAACCTTCCGCACAAGCTCTAATAGATGTATTCATTGAAAAGAATAAAGCAGAAAGGCTTGAAAAAATTTCAGAAATTACAGGTTTCTATTTCCCCGAAAGAGACATTCCGAAGATAAAGATAGAAAAAGACGGTTTAATTTCAGGACAAAGTGTAAAAAGAGCTATCCTTCCTGATCTTAACCTTGATAACGATGTGACTTTTGACTGTCCTGTTTTTGCACTCAGAACGGTTCACGACAGATTTACGACAGAGATAATGCGAGGATGCACAAGAGGATGTCGTTTCTGCATGGCAGGAATGTTCTACCGTCCGCACAGGGAAAGAAGTGCTCAGAACGTCTGCGACATACTTGACAGAGTTGTAAAAACATCCGGTTACGATGAAGCCGGGTTTCTTTCACTTTCAGCAGGCGATCACAGTGAAATTGAGGATATCCTCGTTGAATCAATGGGAAGATACGGTCGTGATATTTCCATCTCTCTTCCAAGTCTTAGAACTGACAGTTTGACTGAAAAGATAATCGACACAATTAAAAAAGGCAGAAAAGGCGGATTTACTCTTGCTCCTGAATCAGGAAGTGAAAAGCTCAGAAACGTGATCAACAAGGGAAACACAAGCGAGGATCTTCTTAATTCCGTTAAACTCATCTTCGGCAACGGATGGAAACACGTGAAGCTATATTTCATGCTCGGACTTCCGCTTGAAGAGGATGAGGATATTTATGAAACTGTAGACCTTGTTAAAAAGATCTGCTCAATTGCCCGCGGATACGGAAGAAAAGCAAATATCACTGCAAGTTTTTCAACTTTTGTGCCTCAACCTTTCACTCCTTTTCAGTGGGAGAAGATGGCAAATTCCGATGAGATAAGAGAAAAACAGAAAATAATTATCGATAATCTGCGCGGACAAAGGAATCTCAAACTCAACTGGCATGATAAGGAAGTGAGCACTATCGAAGGCTACATGACCCGTGGCGGAAGAGAGTTCAATACGGTTGTAGAATCAGTTGCACGCAATATGACAGGACTTCAGACTGAAGATAGTCACTTTGATCTTACGCTATGGCATAACGCAATGGATGAACAGAAGATCAACAAAGAAGCACTTCTTGCAAAACGTTCAACAGAACAACCAATGCCATTTGAACATATTGATCTTCTTATTGACAGACGGTTTCTGCTTAAGGAAAGAGATAAAGCATATCTTTTTGAGCAAACTTCTGACTGTGCTTTTGATGTCTGTCATAATTGCGGAGCCTGTGATATGGAAAAGGTCAAACCGATGGTTAATACAGGCAAAGTTAAAAATCAGCCAAAAACTGAAAGTGATGATGAAACCAACAGAGGCAACTGCGATCCCTGGGTCTTCACTTTTTCAAAAACAGGAAGAGCAGTTTCTGTCGGACATCTGGATATGGTTTCCTTTATACTCAGAGGATTTTCAATGGGCGGACTTAAAATCCTGTATTCAGAAGGGTTTCACCCACTTCCAAGATTCAGTCTCATCTATCCGGCACCTGTCGGTCTTGAAATTGAAGAAGAGCATGGAACAGTTTGGTTTACGCAAGATTACAACGCAGAGGATATTCTTAAAAAACTTAATGAAACCTTTGCCGGTTCAGGGATAAACTTCACTTCTTTTGTTCCAGTTGAAAGAGAGAACATTAAAAAGCTAGAGAAAAAGCTCCGTACATTAGAATTTCAGCATTATTCGATCATCTTTCAAAATGAAGAAGACTTTAATACTTTCAGCAAAACTCTCACAGTTGAAAAAACTGATCCGAAAAATCTCAGAATTGACTTTAGCCACCTCACAGAAAAAGGCGGAGTCATGAAACTTTTTGTTGAAGCAAAAGGAGAATTTCATGTTATTAAGAGGATGAATCCCTTAATCCCCTAAATCCCCTTTGACAAGGGGACTTTAATTTATTACTCCCCCTTGTCAAAGGGGGCTGGGGGGATTCTTATACCGGAAGTTATTTATATTCTTCCCCTTGACAGATTCGCAACCTTCAATTAAGATACTGTTGTCCTATTTCTTTTTTAAGGAGGAGCCCTCATGGAAGTTATAAAGCATACAGATGTCAACAGAGATGAATTATTGTCAGGAATTTTCAAAACTCCGAAGGTGAAAACACCGGCTCTTGAAGTACTTGAGCTTGAAGTTAAACCCGGAAGTGCCCTTAAACCGCATGACATGCCGAGCAAGGTTGTTTTCTTTGTAATTGAAGGCACCGGCACATTCACCTATGGCGATAGAACAGAAACATTTATTCCGGGCGAAATGATCCACGTAGATCCGGGCAAACTCCGTTTCTGGGCGAACAATACAGATAAAACAGTTAGACTCCTTGTTATTAAGAGTCTGACGGAGGGATGACAAAACAACTCTCCACCATTTGACAAAAACCCTTTTCTGCGTACCATCTCCTAACGGTTTTCCAACCGATCTTTGAAAAGTGGGGACGACATGGTTTTGACGGGGAGGATGGAACTTTTAAGATGCATGCCGAGGTGGGCTGGCCTCGTAAAAAGCCCAAAACAAACGAAACGCAGAAAATAATTTTGCTTTAGCAGCGTAAGCTGCTCGTCCTGCTGTTGATTTCTCACGGCTTCAGACAGGGCGTCAAACAGTGAGATAGTGACCTGAACCTCTCCGCAGGGTGAGGGAAGCGAAATTAATTGTGGAACAGTGTGATGAATCCTGCTGCTGGGAGTCTGAGCACTTATTAAATCAGACAGCTAAGCATGTAGAGGCTTATCAGCGCCCCTTTTCGGACGCGGGTTCGATACCCGCCGTCTCCACCATTCGACTCGCTATGCTCGCTCATGGCTGGCGAGCCAGCTAGACTTCCACTCTTGACACAATATAACATAATATTATACTGTTTCTGTTAATAAAATTTTTACTTTTTTGTCTGGGATTCGTTTTACTGGATGAAGGTTGATAACTTTTAGGAGGAAAAAATGAAAAAGATCTTTTTTATTATTTTAGTGGGTTTTCTTATTGTCAGCTGCGACAACAGCACAACGTCTTCTGAGAAACTGGCTATTGCAGACATGGAATCCACAATGCAGACTATCTACTGTGAAACTTTCATGGAATGCGAAACTTCATATTTTGTACAGATGTTTAAGACTACTCAGGATTGTATCGATTTTTTTGCACAAGAAGGAGCTATGGATTTTGACAAGATCGTCGCAAAGGTTAATTCAGGTGCCGTTAAATACGATGCCGTCAAAGGTGCAACATGTATCGAGGCTATGCAGGAGAATGGATGCAAGATCTTTGATATTCCGAGTCCTGATATTTGTGAGGGAACTTTTACTGGAACTGTTGAAGATGACGGAGAATGCACGATCGACCAGGAATGTATAAGTCATTACTGCGATATTTCAGCTGGATGCCCAGGGAAATGTGCCACTCAGGCAACGGTTGGAGAAGCCTGTAACGCTGGAGAAAGCTCATGTGTTCACGGTGCGGACTGTAATGGAGACAAATGTCTTGATTTCACTGGAATTATTGCTGATGAACAAGACTGCGATGAAGCATTTCAGTGGTGTGGCGAAAACTCCTATTGTATGGATAACAAATGTCAGCCGAAACTTGGCGAAGGTGAAGACTGTTCAGATTACACAGATGCATGCGCAAAAGGAATGTACTGCTCTCCTGAAAAAAATAATAACGTCTGTGTAAAAGCTTCCATAGTTGAAGAGAACGGTAAAGCCTGCAATCCAACTGAAGGAACTTATTGTAATCCGCTTCTGGATCTATACTGCAATTTAAACTACAACACATACGAAGGCGAGTGCGGACCTCCTAAACAAGAAAGTGAAGACTGCATTGACACCGAAAATGAGATCTACTACAACTGTGACAAGGGCCTTTACTGCAAGATCGAAACTGCAAAAGGAACGTGCACAAAGCTTAAGGCTCTGGGAGAATTATGTGTTCAGAATAACGAGTGCGAATCAGATTACTGTGATGAAGGTGCGTGTACGGACGTTATTACTGAATGTGAGTAAGTTTTTTCATGGTTTTTCTCCCTAATCTAATTAACTATCAAACAGCCGCAACCTTTTGAATCATTTAGAAATGACATATAATCATTTTCATAGTTTGTATCCGGTTCTTCAGTTTGTTTTGATTCATCATCATTGTTACCTGTATTCCCAATGTCATCAGTGTTCCCAGAATTTCCGGAATCACCGGAATCTCCAGTATCACCTGAATCGCCGGTATTTCCTGTGTTACCAGAATTACCTAAATCTCCCGTATCACCTGAATCGCCGGTATCACCTGTGTTACCAGAATCACCTGTGTCTCCGGTATTACCTGTGTCTTCGTCAGGGTATTCGCTGTTATCTACCTGTTCCTCTTCAGTTTCTTCTATTGTAAGAGTAAAAGACCCGCTGCTTAATACCGATTCCACCACAAGTATTAGCAATGCATCTGACTGTGCAACGAAATATATACTTTTCATTCCTTCTTGAACCTTTTCACTTGTATAGAGACAGCTCTCATTTTCCTGACATTTTTCCAGTACTGCAATCGCCGCATCAAAATCCGCACTGACATTAATAGTGTAAACCTTTCCGGCAGTAACACTAAATTCATATATCACATCACTTCCCAACCCTTCTATTTCACTGCAGTTTTCGCCGTAAGCCATAATATGATCAGCTCTTCCGGTTATATTTCCAGTATATTCAAATGGATATTCTGTTATTGTGACAGCATTGTCACAACCGCCGTTAAGTTCTTTTCCCGATTCGCATATTCCGGAAAGGCACTGATAGGTCGTCCATTCATATCCGTCTCCACTACATTCCGTTTCGTCTTCCAGATACCCGTCTTCTGGACAATCGTTGCTTATTCCACTGCAACTTTCCGCAACATCACATTCTTCGACAATTCCACGGCACACTGTTGTCAGTTTCAAATCATCTGGACAATTAACCGAACCGTCTGTACATTTTTCCTCGGCATCACAGATTCCGACTGAAACTCTGCAAACTTCTGCAGATAGTTTTAAGGTATCTATAGGACAATCATTATTTACTCCGTCACAGCTTTCCGCAAGATCACAAACTCCTGCAGATTCACGGCATTCTGTTGTAAGTTTGGTGTCACTCGGACATAGTGCCGAATTTCCTGTACAGTTCTCCTCTGTATCACAGACTCCTCCTGTGGCTCGGCATATTTCTGCTGATGTTTTAAATCCATCTTCGGGACAATCATTGCTTTCTCCGTTACAATTCTCCGCAATATCACAGTCTCCGGCTGAAGTGCGGCATACAGTCGTATTTGGTGCATAGGTCGTGTCGGTGGGACATGCCGTCGTCGTGCCGGTACAGTTCTCCGCAAGATCACAAATACCCGTAGAAACGCGGCAGATCGTTGTGTTCGGGGCATACGTTTCGGACGGGCATTCAGTCGTTGTGCCGGTACAGTTCTCCGCAAGATCACAAATACTCGTAGAAACGCGGCAGATCGTTGTGTTCGGGGCGTATATGTCGGGAGGGCATTCAGTTGTCGTACCGGTACAGTATTCGGCTAAATCGCACAGCTCCGTCGACATACGACAGATGTGAGAAGCCGGAAGGTAGTAGCAACCATCACAGCAGGAACTGACAATTGAGCATTGACACGGCATAAGTTTAATTACGGACACACCGTAATGTGTCATCTCTGAATACGAGCCACCCCATGTCATAGTATGATCGGAATAGTCCCATGTATCGTGGATGTAGATTGTCGAGGTGCCCACGTCATACCCATATCCTAACATGGTGTGGTTCGTGACATGTATCAACATGGGACGGCCGGCATCAATTTCCGCTTTGAATTCGTCAAGGGTGAACCCCTGCGTATTCCCATCGTAGCCCATGATGTACTGGTTAAAGTTTTCCTGAACAATGTAACCCCGTGATTCGAAGAAGTCCCTAAGACCATGGGTACCGTCTCGATGGCTGGGTTCTGAGGCCGTGTAGTTGTCGCGTCGGGCTCCATCGTTAGCCCAATAGAAGGTGGTCCAGCCATCCTTGTTGTGGAGTGCTGACTGGCTCGTGCCCATATAGTCGCCAGTGCATTCGCCGTAGGTATGCTGGGACCATCCGTTGGTAATATAAGGGTCTGATGCGAAGGAGTCCTCAGAAACCCAGTAGTCATCGACATGTCCTCGTACGCTTCGACCATCATACCCCTGATGCGTGGCACTAAGAGGACACTCCTCAGCACCCCAAACCGAGTTGTTCAACGGCATAATTCCTGCATCTGTCGGACCGGTATATATGTTGGGGAATCCATTGCGGTCGTAGAAACCGGCCAGCATCGCACCCGAGGTGGCTGAGCAACCATATGACCAGTCAAACGCCGGAACACTTGAAAGAACACCGGCAGCATTATGAGGTACCGGAACATCAGACATCCGGAATATTTTCGGTGGTCGTCCCGAGATGACAATTTTGTCAACCAATTGTCCGTCAAAGTCTAAAAAAGTTTGCACATTCATCTTGTTTCTGGCAGCGAACTCAGCTACTGCGTAGTTAAGCAGTTCCTCTTCGGTTTTGAAAGAACTCTGGTCAGCAGGAGCAATTCCCGAACCAGTTTTTGCGTCTTCGAAGCCATTCAGCAGGACCGGCCTGGATATTGGGGTGCTTGTGACTAAGAGGTTAGTTTCGGTCGTCTGCTGAAAATGATCTATCTCACCTTCCTCTCCGCAGGAGATAAAAAACATTATAAAAAAAACAGCTAAAATTAATAAAATCTTTTTCATTACCATCTCATACTTTCCTTTTGTTATTTCCGTATAAATCCCCTGTATTATCCTCTAGAAAAGATAAATCACATAACGCCGAGAAATTATAACATTTGAAAGCTTTTCGTCAATTTTGTGGGCGCAAAACAGCAATGTCCTAAATGAGCAAAAAAGAGGTTAATCGGCTCATCATTGAACAGGACATTTTAACTTTACGTTAACAGAAAACCATCGGCCTAACACTAACATGCTAAAATCAAATGAGTTTCCAGTAAACAATTTATTATTATTTTGACTTATATTTTAAAAATGGATAACGTCTTCCGCAGGCGTAATTTTGAAATAAAACAGTTAATAATTTAGTCATTTGTACTACTAGATTACTATATACATCCTTTAGGAGGAACAGAATGCAACACGGACCGGCAGCAAAACTTGAAAAAGACAATGCCTCTGCTTTAAAAACAAAGCTCGGCGTAAAACTATTTTTTGTCTATGCTATTATTTATGCAGGATTTGTCTTCATTAACACTCTCAGCCCATCTACAATGGAAATTAAAATTTTTGCAGGACTTAATCTTGCAGTTATTTACGGTTTTGGATTAATCGTTCTTGCCATCATCATGGGACTTATCTACAACTGGATCTGCACAGGCTACGAAGACAAAATGAACAAGCCTGAAAATAACAAAGATGGGGGAGAAGGATCATGATATATGAAGCATCACCAATTGCTGTAACCTTATTTCTCTTTTTTGTAGCTCTTGTTCTTGGTATAAGCTTTTACTTTGCCAGAAAAACTCAATCAGCTGCCGGATATTTTGCCGCTGGCGGAACTATTCACTGGGCTGTTAATGGAATAGCCTTTGCCGGAGATTATCTTTCAGCTGCATCATTTCTTGGAATATGCGGAATGATAGCCTTTTACGGTTATGACGGGTTTTTGTATTCCATCGGTTATCTCTCAGGTTGGGTTGTTGCACTTTTTGTAGTTGCAGAACCAATGAAAAGAATGGGGAAATATACCTTTACTGACGCCCTTGACTCAAAATTTAATTCAAAAGGAATTCAGCTTGTCGCTGCAATAAGTACTCTTGTTGTATCGATGTGCTATCTCATTCCTCAAATGGTTGGAGCTGGAGCTCTTGTTACACCTCTTCTGGGACTTCCACACTGGGTAGGAGTAACAATGGTTGGTGCAATTGTTATTTTTATCGTTGCAACCGCCGGAATGACATCCACAACATACGTACAGTTCTTAAAAGGCGGATTACTTATTATTTTCTCTACTCTGCTCACATTTTATCTTATGAGTAATGGCCTGAACCTTAAACCGAAAGAGGATTATCACGAATTTAAAACACTGGAAGCTGTTGTTGATAATGGAACAGTCTCCGGAGTGATTGGTGACAACTACGTTTTTATGGGTCAGCAAAAGATAAAGAATGCTACTTTTGTAAGCCTTGAAAAAGACAATATCAAAACATGGTGGAAACTTAAAGGTAAAACACTCGAAGAAACTGTTTCTATTGAAAATATGCCAAACGGCGTTAAGCTTTATAACGGCGAGACAAAAGACAAGGGAACTTTTTTTGCAGTCGGACATGCCAGTAAAGTCATTGTAAACGGGAAAGAAGTTGAAAGATCAGGTAGCCTTGGCCCGATAACATTTCTTACAACAATTGAACAAAGTGAAATTGTTCGTTTTACCAAAACCAGTTTTAAACAAAATGACAGCAAAGTCAGCATCTGGTATCAAAACGTAACATCAGGAGCAAAGATAATGCGACCTGGACTTAAGTTCCCGCTTGATGAAGAATCGACATTTATGCAGAAACTTAACTTCATTTCGTTGATGCTTGCACTGTTTTTCGGAACAGCGGCACTCCCCCACATTCTTATCAGATACTACACCGTTCCAAGTCAGAAAGATGCCAGAAAATCAACGATTGTGGCCATCGCAGCTATTGGATTTTTCTATATTCTCACACTTTACTTGGGTCTTGGAGCAATGGTAAATGGTGTTCTTGACGTTGAAAGCTCAAATATGTCGGCACCGCTTTTGGCAAAATTCTTCGGGGTCGGACTCTTTTCCATTATATCAGCAATTGCATTTGCCACTGTTCTTGGAACGGTTAGTGGACTTATTGTTGCTGCATCAGGAGCAGTTGCTCACGATCTCATGGATAAATTCTTTTCAATAAAAATGACCGACAAACAAAAAGTTAAAGCTGGAAAAATAGCTGCAGTAGTTGTCGGAGTTATTGCTATCCTTCTTGGTATCATGTTTAAGGGAACAAATGTGTCATTTCTCGTAGGATGGGCATTTGCCGTTGCTGCCTCAGCAAATCTACCGGCGATAATTATGCTCCTTTTCTGGAAAAAGACCACTGCAAAAGGAATCACCTATTCAATACTTGTCGGAATGGTATCGGCACTTGCAATAATTATTGTTTCACCAAGCATGTTCGATAAGTACGGGTTTGATCCGTTGAGCGCTCCATTTGGATTGGATAACCCCGGAATCATCTCTATACCACTCAGCTTCATCACACTCGTTGTTGTCTCACTCCTTACACAAAAAGATAACGCCAAACTTGAAGCTCAAAAAGAAGCTACTGCTTGAAATAAATCAATAGAATATCTAAAAAGATTATTTCTTCCTTAATTTCCGTGCGATAAAAACTACCACTAAAAGAAACAATACCCCTGCAACAATTCTGATACTCAGGCGGTGGATAAATAGGAACTCGTTTATTTTTACGTCCTGACCATCCACCAGCAGTTTAATTTCTTCTCCTGATTTTCTGGAATCCCAGAAAGGAATTGTGAGTTTGGCAATTTGAGGTTTGGAATTCATGTGATAAATCACAGTGACCAGTCTTTTTCTTGGAACTGTTTTAATGTTGGAAATCGTTCCTGAAACAGAAACTGCACGATCTTTAAACTGAATTTCATCATAGGCAAAAAAACTGACAATTGCTGTTAACATCAAAAAAATGATTAGGATAAATTCGCCACTTATTTGTGAATTATCCCTACTCATTGATCAGTTGAGAAAAAGAATAGAGCACCCATCACTACTTTTTTCAGGGGAAGCATTTTCATCAGGCTGTTCTTCATCGCTGTCATTTACGAAAACCTCATCGGCACCTTGCTCATCATTATCATCAGACTGAATAACATCTGAAGTTTCAGAGTCAGTGGTTTCCTGAGAATCAGGTTCTTCAATGACATCGTCGTGCTTTTCGGCATCTTCGTATTCACATTTATCATTTGTAGTAATTCCACAAGGATTCTCTTCCGTACCCTTATCAACACAGGTTTGACTCTCAAATCCAGTTTTGCCATCACTAGAGCAACTTTCAATCCATGTTCTCCACGCTTTGTGCTGGTTCTTTCCTTCGTAGGATCCAAGGTTTTCACAATCTGTTACACACTCGGAATCAGCTGTTGCATAATCACCGCAGTTTATAGCAACACAGTTCTTGATAGCTGAACAGCTACAGAACTTAAAACAGAGCATTCCTGACCATTCCGTGCAGTTAGGATTACAGAAAGCATTAGCAGTTCCAGCCTCATAAATTGCTTCGCCACCTTCATCCTTAATATCTCCACAGTCAATAATATCCGCATTTTCACAAACTTCGTATTGATCAATTTTTTCATTTCCACAAGTAATGTGCGTTTTACATGCATCTGTCTGATATTTACAGTTCTCTTTTATACAATCATCTTTTCTTTCAGGACATTTAGTATCATAGCATTCAAGCATGGTATCATATTTTGATTTTGCTGCCGGCCATGTTTTGGCGAAACATTCTTCTTCACAAATAGAATCAGAACATTCTCCGACACATTCATAAACCTGATAACAAGTAAGATCGTTTATATCAATGCAGGTATATGTATCCCAACCTGTACAGAAAGAATTGCACGCAGCTTCATTTATCGGATACCATATTTCTCCCACTTCCTGACATGGTTTTGTTTGGAATCTTTCACATTTTTCACCTTCTTCGATCACACCATTTCCACATGTGTATCCAGTATCTTCAGTATCTTCAGTATCTTTAGTATCTTTAGTATCTTTAGTATCTCCAGTATTTGCTATGTCTCCCGTGTCTGTATCATCCACTTCGTCCGTATCCATTCCGATATCTCCTATATTCTCATCAGGACTTTCATTATCAGAATTTTCAGTGTCATTACTTATATCAACATTCTCAAGATCAGCATCAGATAGATTATCATCACTTGTTACAACTTTCTTATCATCACCACAGGATACCAACATCACCATGATAATCATAAATAGACATAACTTTTTCATCTCACACCTCTTATAAATCTAATTGTTCTGACCACTTCAAATTAGACTTCTTCGGATTTTTCCTCGATCTGAGGTTCAATTACTGGTTCTTTTTCTTCTTCTTTTACTTTTACGATCTTATCCTTATCAACTCCGAGATATTCCGGGAGCTGCATTCCTGCAAGATTGAAAAGATCCTGCATTGGAGGAATTGATTTGCCTATCCCTGACAAAAAGTTAGCTGTGGATGTCTTTTCACCGTCTTTACTATTTCCACCGTCCCATACAGTAACTTTATCAATTTTGATATTTTTGATCGCTTCAACCTGCATTTTAACAAGTTCAGGCATCTTATCAGCCATCATAAGTAGGAAAGCACTTTTTGATTCACCGTTTGCAGCTTCAACGATTCTCTTGAAACCATCAGCCTGTTTTGTAAGAATTTCAAAAACTCCGCGCCCTTCTGCTTCCATTTTTGCGTAGATCGCATCAGCTTCACCGCGTGCCATTCTACGAGTTTTCTCAGCTTCAGCCTCTGCATCTATTTCAATTTTACGCTTGTCAATTTCTGCAGGAACAATTATGTCTGCTTCACGTGTTGCAAGTTCTCTTTTTGCACGCTCCGTCTCAGCTTCCTGCTCAGCCTGATAAGATTCTTCAAGTGCCTTAGCCGTTGCAACTTTTTCTGCTGCAATCGCTTTTCTTTCTGCTTCAGCTTCTTTTTCTCTTCTTTCTGCATCTGAATTTGCAATTTCAACTTTTGAAAGATTCTCTCCGACAATTGCTTTTGAGTTTTTGTCGGCAATTGCAACTCTTTCGCTTCTGTGCGCTTCAGCTTCACCGATCTTGGCAAGAGCAAGTGCATTTGCAACCTGAACTCTTTCATCCTGTTTTGCGTTTGCTTCACCGATAGCACCATCTCTGTCTTTTTCAGCAACTGTTTTCTTTGCATCATTGATCGCCTGAGCTGCTGCTTCTTTTCCAAGAGCCTCGATGTATGCTGATTCATCTTTAATATCTGTAACATTAACATTGATCAGTTTAAGACCGATCTTTGAAAGCTCGGCTTCAACATTGTTACTTACATTTATAAGAAACTTATCTCTGTCTGAGTTGATCTCCTCAATGTTCATTGTAGCAATTACAAGTCTTAGCTGACCAAACAGAATGTCACTTGCAATATCTGTGATCTGTTTCTGCGAAAGACCGAGAAGTCTTTCCGCAGCATTCTGCATAACTTCAGATTCGGTTGAAACACCGATCGTAAAGCGTGAAGGAACATCAACACGGATATTCTGTTTTGAAAGTGCATTTTTCAAATTAACTTCAATTGACATCGGTATGAGATCAAGAAACTGATAATCCTGAAAAACCGGCCAGATGAACGAAGCACCACCGTGAATACAACGTGAACTTTTTCCTGTTGATGTTTTTCCGTAAATGACCAGAACTTTATCGGCCGGACATCTTTTGTAGCGTTTTATCAGACCGATAAAGGTTCCGAATACCGCTAGAACTAGTACAGAGAGTAAAATTACTGCAAATAATGAAACACTGCCTATTGCTTCCATTAGAAATCTCCTTACATGTTATTATTGAATTTTAACTTTTACGAACTGTTTATTTATAACTTCTGTTATTTCAACCATAGTCCCTGTTGCCAGATCTTCATCTAAGTCTGATACTGCATTAAGTTCAACAAGTCTTCCGTCAACTTTTGCCTGAACCTTTCCTTTTCCCTTTGCAGGAATTGGTAGATAAACAGTGCCGAAACAACCAACAGCCTTGGAAATTTTGAAGTTTCCGGCTTCGCCCATTGAAGAAATCTTCTTAAACATCCATGCGACAAAAAGCATCACAGCCAGTGCTATTGCAAAACTGATCGCCATTATAACTCCAGTGAGCATTCCAGATTCAGAAAAAGAGATCCCGCTCCAGGAAAATACTGTCAGAAAAATTACCAGGTTCCTGACAGAAAACAGATTCAGTCCGGAATCAACATCGACATCGACATCAAATTCCCCGTCGCCCATATCATCAGCATCAAAACCAAAGAACAGAAGCAGCATCTGAAGCAGAAACAAAAGTGTTGAAGGAATAGCAATTATCCAGTAAGTCCGGGTTATTCCATCAAGAGAACCCCACCAGTTAAGAATAAATTGATAAAATGAATTATCCACCATTTAAGACTCCCTCAATTTGTTTACGCAGGTGATAATTTATAGGATACAGGAACAAGTGTCAATTATTTGGGATGGTTTTGCGAGCAAGAATATAACCATCTGGATTTTCTAGCTTTCAAATCAAGAAACTGATAAAATAACACGCTAAAATGAGAACTATCTAAAGGATTGCCATGTGTGAAAAAGCATTTCTATTGTATTTAAGAGCCGAATACTTATGAAATATGAAACTAAATTAGCATTACAGATTTTCATTATAGGAACGATTATTTTATCTATTGGATTGTATGCTACTTATAGATACAATTATTCGACTATTGTACAACAGGAATTACACCATACAGCATCAATTGTTGATGAAGTATCTGTTAATTTTGGACAACAACTTATAGAAAAAATAAAAACTAATCAGACACTTTCCATTGTACCAATTTTGATAAATGCAGTAAAAACCAGCAACAGCACACTTCGTAATTTTTCTGAAAAAGAGAGAAATGAAATAATCCACCATCAAAATGAAAAATGGCAAGCTATTAAAGACGAAAACAATGCATTTATTCTCGAATACACAGACAATAACGCAGCACAATTCTTAAAAGCACAACAAAATAACCTTAAAGGAGAATATGGCGAAATTTTCCTTACAAACAAATATGGCGCTCTTGTTGCTTCCACCAGCAAACTTACAACTTTAGCTCACGCTCATAAATACTGGTGGCAGGGGGCTTATAATAATGGCTTAGGGACAGTGTTTATTGATGATCGCGGTTATGATGAAAGTGTTAATGGATATGTATTAGGTTTGGTTATTCCGGTAAAAGAAGATGACCAGATAATTGGTATGTTAAAGGTGAACCTTAATATACTTGGTGTAATAAGTGAAATGATTTTAAGCTCGCAGAGTGATGATGCCGGAGATTTTAAACTTATTCGGAGTGGTGGTGAAATTATTTTTGAAGAGGGAATTTCTTCCCTGACAACTCGGATACCGGATTTGCTTTATAACAAATTGCAATTCGTTGATGAGCATTCTTTACTATTTTATGATTCAGATAAAAAATGGATGATTGGAAAGTCAGAGATATCAATAACTTCAAAAGATACTAAAGGTAGTACTTTTGGAGGTTCATTTAAATCCAAAGATCACCAAAGAGGTAACTCAGAAGAGTCTTGGTTTATAATAAATTACCGAGAGCTTGCTACAATTATCAAACCCTTTAATGACTCCATTTCAATTCTTTTATCTATTGGTTTTTTGCTTATAATTATTTTGGCTTTTACCGCATTTATATTCGGAAAAACAACTATCAAACCACTAAAAAAAATAATTGATCAAAGTAAGAAAATTGCCAAAAGCGATTTTAGTGGGCGAATTGTAGTTACACGAAAGGATGAAGTTGGACTTTTAGGAGAAGCCTTCAACAAAATGGCTGAAGAACTTGAAAAAACGACTACATCTATAACGAATCTTGAATTATCGGAAGAAAAAATAAAAGAAAGCGAAAATCGCTTTAAAACAGTCTTTTATACGAATCCAGATGCAATCAACATTAACCGACTGAAAGATGGCTCATACACTGATGTCAACGAAGGATTCACTCTGCTGACAGGTTATACTCGGAAGGATGTTATAGGAAAAACATCGAAAGAAATCAACATATGGCTCAACCAAACAGATAGGCAAGAATTGGTGCGAGGTTTGAAGGAAAAAGGTTGTTATACAAACTTAGAGGCGAAGTTTCAGAGAAAAGATGGTTCTATTACGACTGCTCTTATGTCAGCCAGTATCATTGATTTGAAGGGAGTGGCACACATTATTTCAATAACAAGAGACATCAGCGAAAAGCAGAAACTTGAAGATTCTCTGCAAAAAACTCAAAAATTAGAATCTCTCGGAGTTCTTGCAGGCGGTATCGCTCACGATTTCAACAATATTCTCAGTGCCATTTTCGGCTTTACTGAGCTCGCGATCATGAAAACTTCTGAATCAGCAGTCTCCACCTATCTTAACAAATCTTTAAAGAATACTGAAAGAGCTCGTGCACTTACGCAACAGTTACTGACATTTGCCAAAGGTGGCATACCAGTCAAAAAAGTAGCGCAGCTTTTCCCCTTTGTTCAGGAAACAGTACAATTTGCGCTTAGCGGATCATCGGTTTCCAGTAAATTTCAAATTCAGGATAACCTTTGGGCATGCGATCTTGATAAAAACCAGATAGGCCAGGTAATAGACAACCTCACAATAAATGCTCAACAGGCCATGCCAAGTGGCGGCACAATTAAAGTCTCTGCTCAAAACATATCATTGTCAGAAAAAGAGCACCCCCCTCTTATGGCCGGAAACTATGTGAAACTTTCAATTAAAGACCAAGGTATAGGGATACCGAAAGAATTTCTGCCGAGAATTTTTGACCCCTACTATACAACAAAACCCAAAGGACATGGACTTGGTCTTGCAACATGTTACTCAATTATCAATCGGCATGACGGAATTATCGATGTTGAGTCTGAGTCAGGCAAAGGCAGTACATTTAACATCTATCTGCCGGCAACAATTGACACCATTTCAACCAGAGATGAGAAACTGGCAAAACAACATTCCGGAAGCGGAACCTTCTTAATAATGGATGATGAAAAAGCTATCCTCGACATGATGAAAAAAATGCTTGAATCTTTTGGATATAATGTTGTGGTCAAAACAAATGGAGCAGAGGCTATAGATTTTTTCGCAGCAGAATTTAAAGCTAACCGGAAGATTGCAGGAATGATCTTCGACATTACTGTTCCTGGTGGCATGGGTGGAAAAGAAGCAGTTAAAGAGATAAGGAAAATGTGCTCAGACACTCCTGTTTTTGTTGCCAGCGGTTATTCAGAAGACCCTATCATCTCAAATCCTGAAGAATATGGTTTCAATGGGAGCATCCGTAAGCCTTTTATGCTTGCTGATCTATCTGATATGCTTGAAAAACATAGAAAGATTTAGCTTTTAAAAACTACTTTCCGACATACTCTTCAAATCCTTCCTGAGACAAGGAAGCGGATACGAATAGTTGAATTTTTAGAAATTTTAGTTATAATAATTTCTTTAAGACTTTTCTGAAAATGGAAACTTAAAAATTTGGGTTAAACTTGTGATATGTATTTAAATATTAAAACTGGAGTGTTAAGATGAAAAAAAATCTATTCCTTTTAATTTTCGTGGTCATCTCGTTTTTTATTGTTTCTTGTGGCGAAGACAAAAAAGATGATGGCGTCTATAATGAGGAGGATCTTGAAACAACAGAAATCGTATCAAACCCCCAATTCAGCCAGCAAGCTGGTATATATCTGGAAGAGCTTTCGATTGAGATTTCAACTAAAACAGAGGATGCATCCATATATTATACAACAGATGGAACAGATCCTGATGACAAATCGACTCTGTATTCTGATCCGATAGTTATTCCTTTAGAAACTACAATGTTAATTAAAGCTATTGCCTATAAAGAAAAATTTAACCCATCTGCCATTGTTTCCGCAAATTATTCGGTTACCGGCGTTCTTAACCTTCCGGAATTTAATGTTTCTCCAGGCGTTTATCCTGAGCCGCAAAGTGTTTCTCTTTCTCATGATGATTCTGAAGCTGTTATAAAATACACAACTAACGGAACAGACCCTACTTCAAGATCAAAAACATATTCGGTGCCTTTTAGTCTTGTGAGTGAATCAACAACAGAGATAAGAGCAAAAGCTTTCAGAGACAACTGGGGCGAATCAGCTACAGCAGAAGGACTTTTTGTGATAACAGGGACTGTTCTTTCGCCAGAATTCGCTACCGAACCAGGAATCTATACAGAAGCAAAAAATGTAACAATAACATGCGAAAACCCAGAGGCCGAAATAAGATATGAAGTTTATGATGAAGACGGAGGCGCTGATCCTATAGTAACTTCGACTCTTTATACTCAACCCTTCCTTATACCAATTGATACTACTGCCGTGGTAAAAGCTGCTGCTTTTCTTGAGGGTTGGAATCCTTCTCCTGCAATAACTGGGGAATTTATAGTTACAGGAACTGTCGATCAGCCGGTTTTTTCACCAACAGAGGGAACATATACTTCTGAACAGAACGTAACCATCGGTGTTTCCACAGAAGGAGCTGTCGTCAGATATACTCTGGACGGAACAGAGCCAACTGATCTTTCTCCTCTTCATTCTTCTACACCAATTGCAATTCCTCTTAACACGCAGCTTCTTATAAAAGCTAAAGGATTTAAAAAAGACTGGACCTCTTCGGATACCGTTGGCGGAAATTATAAAATCACCGGTAAAGTTGCAGACCCTATATTCAGCATTATTCCAGATTACTATACAAGCGCCAAGAATGTTGCAATAACAACAACAACCGAGGACGCAAGTATTAAATTCACAATAGACGGAACAGAACCGACAAAAACACACGGCAATGAATACACCGGTGCAATCTCTATTGCTTCGACAACCACTCTGAAGACTATAGCATATAAAACAGACTGGCTAGATTCAAACACATCTGAAGGAACATATAATATTACCGGCCAAGTAACAGCTCCTGTTTTCACACCGACACAGGGTAATTATACAGATGCTCAGACAGTTTCACTTGAATCAAATATACCGGGAGTAACGATCAGATATACAATTGACGAATCAAATCCTTCAAGAACCACAGGTCTGATCTATTCAGATCCGTTCACTTTATCCCAGACAACAACTATAAAAGCATTTGCATACAGAAATGACTGGGAAACTACTTCCGACTCAGCTGTTTCAACTGCCATCTATACCATTACAGGCAGAGTATCCAATCCCACATTCAGCATAGAACCGGGCAACTATACTTTGACAAAAACAGTTACATTGAGTTCAGAAACGACAGAATCAGTGATCCGGTATACTCTTGACGGCTCTGATCCTTCGAGAACAGAGGGAACTCTCTATTCTGCAGGAATTGTTGTTGATGAATCTTTAACAATCAAGGCTATAGCATATAAATTAGACTGGGAGGAATCTTCAAATTCAGAAATTGCAACGGGTATCTATAACATTACAGGAAAAGTTTACTCCCCTGAAATTACACCGACTGAAACAAACCATACAAGCAGTGTTTTAGTCACACTTTCTTCAATAACTTCAGGAGCTACAATAAAATATACTACAAACGGAGATAATCCGACAAGAATTGTGGGAACTTTATATACCGATCCTTTCTCTGTTTCAACCGGAAATACTGTAAAAGCTATAGCTTTCAAAGATGAATGGGAAGAAACTTCGAATTCGGATATTTCTTCCATAGAATATGTAATAACAGGAAAAGTAATAAATCCAAAATTTGACATAACTCCAGGAAACTACACTACAACAAAAACTGTCAAGATCACTACTGAAACGCTAGGAGCTGTGATCCGCTACACTACTGATGGCTCCACCCCTACAAGAGAAACCGGCACCCCATATAGTGCAACAGGAATACCTGTTTCAGAAACAAAAACCTTGAAAGCGATAGCATATAAAACCGACTGGCAGGAATCTTCTAATTCTGATGTTCTTTCAGGGCTTTATACTATAACAGGAACCGTTTATGCTCCTACAATCACTCCGACAGACGAAAACCATACAGAGTCAGTTGAAGTAGTACTCGCCTCAATCACTGAGGGAGCTGTTATAAGATACACTACTGACGGAACAACCAATCCGACAAGAATTGCCGGAACACTTTACGCAAATCCGTTTACTGTTTCATCCACCACCACCGTAAAAGCCATCGCATATAAACCTGATTGGGAGGAAACTTCAAATTCAACTGTAACGTCAAAGAGTTATACTATGACAGGTAAAGTTGAAAAACCAAAATTAAGTTTCGAACCAGGAAATTACACAAATGCTGTCTCTTTAACCCTATCCTGTGACACGACCGGAGCAAAGATCCGTTATACTGATGATGGATCAACACCTTCAAGAACTGCAGGAGCTTTATATACTGGAACTATTTCAATTCCTTCTACAAGAACAATCAAAGTCATAGCGTATAAGGACGACTGGGAAAATTCTTCAAATTCTGATGTTGTTTCAGCAGTTTACACTATAACAGGGAAAGTTATTACACCGGTTATGACACCTTTTACCGGCAATTATACTGAAAACACAAGTGTTACAATAGTAACATCCACTGAAGATGCTGTCATCCGTTACACAACAAACGGATCTGTTCCTTCGAGAACTAACGGTTTGATATATACAGGTTCGATAATTGTAAATTCTACAACTACGGTTAAAGCTTTCGCATATATGACTAATTGGCAGACAACTTCTGATTCAGATGTTGTATCAGGTATTTTCACCATAACCGGAACAGTTGCCAATCCACTGTTTTCAGTTGAACCGGGAAATTACACTGCACCCAAAGATGTTACACTTTCAACACCTACATCAGGAGCAACAATAAAATACACTTTAAACGGTGATGACCCCTCAAGAGATGTGGGGACTATATATACCACAAAACTTACTATTTCGTCTTCAACAACAGTAAAAGCAATAGCTTACAAATCTGACTGGCAGAATTCATCCGACTCAAATGTGGTTTTAGCACTTTACAATATCACAGGAAAAACAGCTGCTCCAACGATCACACCGGTTTCCCAAAATCACACCGATAATGTTGAAATATCAATTATTTCTTTAACTGAAGGAGCGGTGATCAGATATACTACTGACGGAACAAGTCCCACAAGATCGATCGGAAACATCTATGGTGTTCCGTTTACACTCTCAAGCAGTGCAACAGTGAAAGCAGTTGCTTATAAGACAGATTGGGAGGAAACTTCCAATTCAGATGTTGCGTCAAAAAGTTACACCATTACCGGCAAGGTTGTCAATCCAAAATTTGACATAACTCCAGGAAATTATACTACAACAAAAACTGTCAAGATCACTACTGAAACAACTGGAGCGACCATCAGGTATACTCTTGACGGCACAACACCTACAAGAACAAACGGCACGGTATATGACACAACAGGAATATCTGTTTCAGAAACAAAGACCTTGAAGGCGATAGCATATAAGACCGACTGGGAGGAATCTTCAAATTCTGATATTCTTTCAGGGCTTTATACTATAACAGGAACCGTCTACGCTCCTACCGCAACTCCGACAGACGAGAACCATACTGCGTCAGTTGAAGTAACACTCGCCTCAATCACTGAAGGAGCTGTTATAAGATACACTACTGACGGAACAACCAATCCGACAAGAGTTGTCGGAACGCTTTACGCAAATCCGTTCACTGTTTCAGCCACTACCACTGTGAAAGCCATTGCATATAAACCTGATTGGGAAGAAACTTCAAATTCAACTGTAACTTCAAAAAGTTATACTATTACAGGTAAAGTTGAGACACCAAAATTAAGTCTCGAAGAAGGAAATTACACTGATACTGTCTCCTTAACCCTTTCATGTGACACTCCCGGTGCCGCAATACGCTACACCGTTGACGAATCGGATCCATCAAGAACTTACGGAACACAGTACACAGGAACTATTTCAATTCCTTCAACAAGGACCGTGAAGATCATCGCTTACAAAGACGACTGGGAAGATTCTTCAAATTCCGATATTGCGTCAGGACTTTTCACTATTACTGGAAAAACTGCCACTCCGGTTATGACACCTATCGCCAGAACTTACACAATCACAACTGCTGTCACGATCACAACAGATACAGAAGGAGCTACAATAAAATATACGACTAACGGTGTCGTTCCGACAAGATCCACAGGAACTATTTATACAGTTCCGGTACAGATAGAATCGACTGCAACCCTTAAAGCGATTGCTTACACAGAGAATTGGCAGTCAACTTCCGATTCCGATGTTGCTTCAGGTCTTTATACCATTACCGGCAAAGTTGCCAATCCGATAATTACTCCTCAAACCGAATTCTATACGTCAACTCAATCTGTAACTATAACTTGTGCTACTTCAGGAGCAAATATCCAATATACAACCGACGGATCAGAACCTTCTGAAATCAATGGATTCCCTTACAATGGAGCTTTTAATGTTTCAGCAACAGCAACCATAAAAGCTTTTGCATATAAAGATGAATGGCAGATTTCAAGTGATTCGGATGTCATTTCCGAAACACTCACTATAACAGGGAAAGTTGTTGCTCCTACCGCAACTCCGACAGACGAGAATCATACTGCGTCATTTGAAGTAACACTCGCCTCAATCACTGAAGGAGCTGTTATAAGATACACTACTGACGGAACAACCAATCCGACAAGAGTTGTCGGAACGCTTTACGCAAATCCGTTCACTGTTTCAGCCACTACTACTGTAAAAGCAATCGCCTATAAACCTGATTGGGAAGAAACTTCAAATTCAACTGTAACTTCGAAGGTTTATACTATCACAGGTAAAGTTGAGACACCAAAATTAAGTCTCGAAGAAGGAAATTACACTAATACTGTCTCCTTAACCCTTTCATGTGACACTCCCGGTGCCGCAATACGCTACACCATTGACGAATCAAATCCATCAAAGGCTACCGGAATACTGTACACAGGAGCTATTTCAATTCCTTCAACAAGAACAGTGAAGATCATCGCTTACAAAGACGACTGGGAAGATTCTTCAAATTCCGATATTGCGTCAGGACTTTTCACTATTACTGGAAAAACTGCCACTCCGGTTATGACACCTAGTGCCGGAAATTACACAATCACAACTCCTGTCACGATCACAACAGATACAATAGGGGCTGAGATCAGATATACGACTAACGGTGTTGTTCCGACAAGATCCACAGGAACTATTTATACAGTTCCGGTACAGATAGAATCGACTGCAACCCTTAAAGCGATCGCTTACACAGAGGACTGGCAGTCAACTTCTGATTCCAATGTTGCTTCAGGTCTTTACACCATTACCGGCAAAGTTGCCAACCCGATAATCACTCCTCAAACCGAATTCTATACGTCAACTCAATCTGTAACTATAACTTGTGCTACTTCAGGAGCAAATATCCAATATACAACCGACGGATCAGAACCTTCTGAAATCAATGGATCCCTTTATAGCGGAGCTTTTAATGTTTCAGCAACAGCAACCGTAAAAGCTTTTGCATATAAAGATGAATGGCAGATTTCAAGTGATTCGGATGTCATTTCCGAAACACTCACTATAACAGGGACAGTTGTCGCTCCTACCGCAACTCCGACAGACGAGAATCATACTGCGTCAGTTGAAGTAACACTCGCCTCAATCACTGAAGGAGCTGTTATAAGATACACTACTGACGGAACAACCAATCCGACAAGAGTTGTCGGAACACTTTATGTAAATCCGTTCACTGTTTCAGCTACTACTACTGTAAAAGCCATTGCCTATAAACCTGATTGGGAAGAAACTTCAAATTCAACTGTAACTTCGAAGGTTTATACTATCACAGGTAAAGTTGAGACACCAAAATTAAGTCTCGAAGAAGGAAATTACACTGATACTGTCTCCTTAACCCTTTCATGTGACACTCCCGGTGCCGCAATGCGCTATACCATTGACGAATCGGATCCATCAAAGACTGCCGGAATACTGTACACAGGAGCTATTTCAATTCCTTCAACAAGAACAATCACCGTGATAGCGTATAAGGATGGCTGGGAAAATTCTTCAAATTCCGATATTGCGTCAGGACTTTTCACTATTACTGGAAAAACTGCCACTCCGGTTATGACACCCAACGCCGGAAATTATACAATCACAACTGCTGTCACGATCACAACAGATACAACAGGGGCTACGATAAAATATACGACTAACGGTGTCGTTCCGACAAGATCCACAGGAACTATTTATACAGTTCCGGTACAGATAGAATCAACTGCAACCCTTAATGCGATCGCTTACAAAGAGGACTGGCAGTCAACTTCCGATTCCGATGTTGCTTCAGGTCTTTATACCATTACCGGCAAAGTTGCCAATCCAGAAATCACTCCTCAAACCGGATTCTATATGTCAACTCAATCTGTAACTATAACCTGTGCTACTTCAGGAGCAAATATCCAATATACAACCGACGGATCAGAGCCTTCTATAATCAATGGATCCTCTTACAATGGAGCTTTTGATGTTTCAGCAACAGCAATCGTAAAAACTTTTGCATATAAAGATGAATGGCAGGTTTCAAGTGATTCGGATGTCATTTCCGAGACACTCACTATAACAGGGACAGTTGTCGCTCCTGCATTCAATCCTGCCGGAGGAAAATATACTGACAGCCAATATATAACCATAACTTCCCAGACACAGGAAATTTCAGGAGATGTTGTAATCAGATATTCTCTTGACGGATCAGTACCGACAAGATCATCAACTGAATATACAGGACCCGTGCTTATCGCAGAAACTAAAGATCTAAAGGCAATAGCTTATGTTCCGCAGTGGGAATCAACATCAGATTCCAGTGTTTCAACAGCAAGCTATGAAATTACAGGTATTGTTCCTACTCCAGAGATCACTCCAAATGGCGGAGAAGAAGAAGACGAAATTTCTGTGACAATTAGTGCAATTGGTGGAGCAACCATTAAATATACAACTGACGGAAGTGTTCCTTCAAGAACAGCAGGATCAACATATTCCAGTGAAATAGAACTAACCTCTTCATCAACTGTTAAGGCAATGGCTTATGTCAGTGACTGGGAAACTACTTCTGATTCTCTAATTGCATCTGCAGTATTCAGGGTTTATGGAAATGTCACTGCTCCAACATTTTCTCCGGAACCGCTTGCAATTCCAACAACCGAGTCTGTTTACATTTCGATGAGTTCAATAACCCCGGAATGGACAATCAGATATACCCTTGACGGAACAGATCCAAGCACGACGACAGGAACAATTTTCACAGAAACTTCAACTCCAATTACCATAAGTCAGCCAACAACAATCAGGGCTATTGCATATAAGGAAGGCATGGAGGTTGACTGGACACCTTCATCTATTTCTTCAGCTCTTTATAAAATGAAGGTTAAAACTCCGGTTTTCTCTCCGGAAGGCGACACATATAACGCCAATAAATCTATTACAATCAATTCTGCAACTCCCGATGTCACAATTTATTATATAACTACCACTCCTACTCTTGATGTAAACGGATTTCCAGGAGACTGCCTAGAAGGCTGTCCGGCCGGGTTTCTCTGTAATGACGACTACAACAGATGTGAGGATGACACACAAAGTCCTAACGAAGCCAGCACTCAATATAGCGGTCCTGTAACTATTGCAGGATCATCCACTCTGAAAGCTATTGCATATAAAGACGGTGGGGGAGAAGGATGGGTTGCTTCAGATATCAAAACAGATTTTTATAACATGAAAGCGGGCAGACCGACATTTACCGTTCCGGACGGACGATACACCAAAGCCCAGGATCTTGAGATTTCAACACCTACCGGAGTTATTTATGAGATAAGATACAACATAAAAGAATCATCGGTTCACTGCGATCCTGTTGATTGGGGCACATATACACCTGTAAATCCTGGAGATATAAGAAAGTATCCGGATCATCCGATGTCTGTTGAAACAACAACAGATTTTATCGCAATAGTTTGTAAGCAGGGTTGGGATAATTCAGCAATAGGTGAAAGCCATCTTGAGATAAAAGCTTCAACTCCGCTTATTGACCCTCCAACAGATACATACGGATTCTCACAGACAGTTACAATCACATCGGAAACTCCGGGGGCCCACAATATTCTCTATACAACAGACGGAAGTGAACCTGTTATAAATTTACCACCTGATCTTCCGACGAAACTTTACAGTGTGCCTTTTGCTGTGACCGAACCATCAATTATTAAAGCAATTGCTATAAAAACAGACTGCATTGATTCTGATGTTGCAACAGAAGTGCTTTTTGATGAATTGACTGAACCGATTGAAGTCAATGTTTTACATCCTGCAAGTATTCAGGCAGCCATAAATTCTGCAGTAGCTTCAAGCATAATTAAAATTTCCTGCGGTAGCTCCACACCTCCGTGTACTTTCAATGAAACATTAACCATGAAAGACGGAGTTTCACTGCTTGGTATAGAAGACGTAACTATTGAAGGAAGCGCTTCAAACGGAACAGGAATTATTTTCCCATCAAGTGTCAAATCACTTACATTTATTGATAACATAACTGTAATGGGAGGAGGAGATACAATTGAAACCAAAGGCATCTATATTGCTTCAGGTGCTTCTCCTACGATCAGAAACTGTATCATTGAAGGCGGAATAGGATCAGACACAACTTACGGAATATTTAATAACGGTATTTCTCCACAGATATACAACAACGAAATTTATGGTGGAGATGGATCAGATTCTTATGCGGTTTACAATGCAAATTCGACAAGACCGTTAATAAAGGAAAACATCATTTACGGAGGTGACAACGATAACTCTTACGGCATTTTTAATATGAATTCTGAAACCTTGATCATATCAAATGAAATTGATTCTGGAAATTCAACAACTGCTTATTCAATATTCAATGATAACAGCAACAATGTGAAAATTTTTGGAAATCACATCAAAGGTTGTAGCGATGAGAATCTCTGTTCAGATTCCTATGGAATTAATATTTCCAACAATGCAACAGTTTATATTGTTAACAACCTCATCGATGGTGGAAAAGCCTCTGCATCATCTTATGGAATTTACAACGAATCCAAAGACTTAATAGTTTCCAACAACACTATTTCAGGTGGATCTGCTCCGGAATCAGCATCATACACAATATATAACGAAAAAAGTGCAACTTCATCCGACTCCCTTGATATTCAAATTAAAAACAACATTCTTTACACTGAAAATTCTTCTGCCGAAACATTCTGTCTTTATGAGAAAAACTCAAAATCATACTTCACCATTGTAAAAAACAACGATTTCTTCAATTGTGAGACAATGTTGTATAAAGATGGAACAATTTCCATCATAGACATAGGCTCTGTTAATGATTACGATGGAATGTCTAACAACATAGATTCAGATCCAGATTTTACCGGACTTAAACCTGGTGAACCGTCATTACAGAGTGGACTTAATCTTTATAATGATTTCTACTTCCCGACAAACACAGATGGAGAACCAATTGATTATGATGGGAGCATCCGTTCTTCTAACTTCCCTTCTGTTCCATGGTGGGTAGGTGCTTACGAAATGTGATTCCTTATCTGAGATTTTTGAAAAACATAGAAAGATTTAACAATCTAGAGATATTTACTGATATAATTCTTTCTACACAGCTTTTCGAGCTTATAGATTCCTGCCAACGGATTGTTGAAATCAACTTCATCGGCTGCAAAAGGGCCGTGTTTATGGACAATCGCTATGTTGTGCTCTTTTAGTGCGGGAGGAACAGTTTGTGAGAGTCCATTTACCCCTCCTCCAACATCTCCGCCTACGATCGGAACTCCATAAGCTTTGTTTCCAATTCCCTTTATCATCGACATGACAACGGTGTAGAAAGGATGCGCATGGAGGATGCAGGTAACTTTTGAATTGTTGACTATTTCAAGATGTGCGGGAAGTTCACTTGATGGTTTAAGTCCGTTTAAGGAATTGCCTTCAAGATCGCTCTGGACAACATTGTTTTCGAGTTTTCCAAGTTCAGTCCCAGTTGCAGAGATAAAAAGTCTGTCTTTTACTTTCACTGAGACATTTCCAAAGACTGTTCCTGCAAATTTGAGCTTTGAAATGGCTTTCCCGGCCTCGATCACTGCAATCTCAGCATCTTTTTCTGTTTTAAAAGGTCCGGTTGAGAGTACTGGAAGCTCTGGAAAATCCGCTGAACTTTGTGAAATAATCGCTTCAACTTCTTTTTTAAGAGAACTATCTTTTATGAGAACATAATCTACAAGTATTTGAGCTTTTTCAAGCTGTGGATCAACTTTTTCTGACATTTGATCACTGCTTCGGGTTTGAGATGAAATGCTCTGCCGCTGTAGCTGCTGTTGCACCATCACCGACTGCAGTTGCCACCTGATTAACAAGTTTGCTTATGATGTCCCCTGCTGCATAAAGACCTTCTGTCTTCGTTTCCATGTGGCTATTCACATCTATTCTTCCGTCAGCTGCAAAACTCACAACCTCTCTGACAGGATCAATTTTTGGAACATATCCAAGGAACACAAAAACACCATCAGCATTAAGCTGCGAAAGCTCACCTGTTTTAACGTTTTTTACAACAACTTTCTCAACAAAATTAGAGCCTTCGATCTTTTGAGCAACACTGTCAAGCATGAAAGATATTTTGGGATTCTTCTTTACTTCATCCTGAATTATCTTTTCAGCTCTAAATTCCTGTCTACGATGAATAATAACAACCTCTGAGGCAAATTTCGTGAGATAAAGGGCCTCTTTTAGTGCGCTGTCACCACCACCGAGAACTGCAACTTTCAAATTTCTATAAAACGCCGCGTCACAGACTGCACAGTAACTCACACCTCTTCCCGTAAACTCCTTCTCTCCAGGAATTTCGGCAAGTCTGGGAGTAGAACCTGCTGCATAGATCACTGTTTTTGCTGTAAGTGGATCTTCATCGGCAAGCAACACTGAAAAGTTTCCATCATCAAGTTTTGTGACTTTTTTCACATCACCGAACTTGAATTCACTTCCAAAACCAGTCGCCTGCTTAAGCATGCGTTCAGAAAGGTCTCCGCCTGATATGGAGGGATTGCCCGGCCAGTTATCAAGTTTATCAGTCACCGCCATAAGTCCGCCGGCCACGCTTTTTTCAATTATTACAGTTTTGAGCATAGCTCTGGACGCATAAATTCCCGCAGTAAGTCCCGCAGGACCAGCTCCAACGATCACAACATCATAAATTTCACTCATTATTCCCTCCAAGATCATAAATGCCGACTTACTTAATAAACAGTCAAGCCTTAAAGTCAAGTACATAAACTTAACACATTTTCATTATAAATGTAACAAGAAAAGAAACAGAAATTTTTAGAACTTAGCCAGAAGATCTGTCCGAACCATATGAATTGCCTGATCAGGAAAACCAGTGTCTACGATAAGTTTCTGTCTAAAATAAGAAAGAGAAAGCGGTATGTGTCAACCTTTATGTCGCCTTTTGTTAAATAAAATTTCATTGTCTGTTTTCCGGATTTAAGATCACTTCATTTACCGTTTCCCACCGAATAGTTTTTCTTGATCCCCAGCATTCC
>Ga0222695_1000247_pt1 | contig 35186 bp, 29 predicted proteins | sample AntAcemetage1398_FD_179834 | JGI IMG/M metagenome (GOLD analysis project Ga0222695, IMG submission 179834) | Saline water microbial communities from Ace Lake, Antarctica - #1398 | ecosystem: Environmental > Aquatic > Non-marine Saline and Alkaline > Saline | place: Antarctica: Ace Lake...
AATCAGGGCGATTTTGTGATTGGGGATTACACCTTTGAAGTTGGTGGAAATAATAAAAAAAGAAAACAGATAAAGGATCTTGAGAAAGCGTTTCTTGTTAAGGATGATACGCTCCTTGCACAAAAAAATGTTATTCCTTTATATCTTTTTGGTTTTTTATATTAGTTGGAAAAGCCAAGATCACTTTATTTGTCTTTTTAAAGCGAAGTCGTTATAATTTCCCGCTAGTTATAAAATTGTAAGAATTTTTTATTGGAGAAATCAAATGGTAAAAAAAGCAATTTCAGTTGTTTTTGTCTGTTTTTTCATTTTTTTTGTTGCTTGCGGCGGTGAAGAGGGCACAGAAAATGAAGGAAAAAACGGAACTCTCAAGTTTAAAACGTTCAATCCGATTTCTTCAGCGAGCATTGTCGTTTTAAAAGCTGTGACAAATCCTGCATTAACAGGGCCCACAACAGAAGTTTCCACGACAAGTCTTAAGCTGGCAATCGGGGATGTATGGGTCTCTCAAGGTGAGGTGAAGGAAGGGGTGGCGGATGATCTGGAATGGATAAGACTCACTGATTCTACAAATACCGAAATAAAATTGTTTGAAGATTATTCATTTTCAGCAAAGGAGATCCCTGCCGGAACATACAACAGTGTAAAGATCACTTTCAGGAATGTTTTTTACAGATATGCAGAGCTTATTTCAGATCCTAATGTCAAATTTGAACTTCTTGAGACAATGGGGAGCTGGGAAGATGCCTGTGATGAAAACGATGAATCCTGGGCGGATACAAATTATTTTGGCACTGATGGAAATCACAAATTGGAAAATGAAAAGTTTACTCTTGTCTCAGAAGGTGAAAAAATTGGTGGATTTGCAATCGAAGAAGGAAAAACCGCAGTGGTAAGCTGGAGACTTGGGGCTGGAGTAACAGTGGCCTGTACTACTTCTCTTATCGATCAGAACGATAACCTCCAGTGGGATTGTGGAGTTGACAGAATGGAGTTTGACTGTCCACCTGAAGCAAAATATATGTGGGATTTTGTTGTTGAATATGAATAAGGGTAAAAAAATGAAAAACACACTTTTAGTTCTTGCCTTAATTTTTATCATTTCATGTGGTGATGATAGTTCAGTTGTAGATGATGATGTGGAGACTTCCGGTGATTTGGACGCTATTGAAATTCTTGAAGATGATTTTTCTATAAATGATGAAGGATCACAGTTTGATGAGAACGAGGAGGTGCTTGATGCGGATGAAGCTGTCATTAATGATGAGATTGCAGATGAAGAAGAAACAGACGAAGATCAGGTAATTGAACCTGAATGTTCGCAAAACGAGAAAGAAGCTCTTGACTGTGAAGTTTCAGGAAAAAAGATCCGCATTTGTGAAAACGGTTCCTGGGGTGAATTTTCAGATTGCATAGACATTAACAGTGAAGTGTCCGATATAGCATCGAGCTCTCAATGTGCGTCGTTTTACTGGGCTGATAGAGGCAACGCTCCCGAGGCTTACATGAAGGGAATGGGCCTTGTTTTTGCCGGAGCACTTTGCAATAAGGATCGCTCGGATGTCGTGCTTGTTTCTTCAGCAAAATCAACTGATCTTACTCATGATGTACTTGCCTGGTATGATGACATAAATATTTTTTCAGATCTTGGAATGTCAAATGATGTTGATGGACTTGATACACTGCAACATGCATACACACTTTTAACGGGACTTGGAATGAGGGAAAGTTCAGGTGAACACTGCTGCGGAAGAGATACTTCTGCAACAAATACGACAGCGGATACTGCGGAAGCAGGTCTTTTTCAGACAAGCTACAACTCACACGTTTTCAGTGCAGAGCTTGATACGCTTTATGCTTACTGGAAAGATGTTAAAACTCTGAATCCGGAAAAATGTCTGCTTAATGTTTTCTCAGAAGATGTGACATGTAGTGCTTCTAACTGGGAAAATTTTGGAACCGGAGAAGGTCTCTTTTTTCAGGCACTTGAAAAGGAGTGTCCTGCTTTTGCGGCAGAATATGCAGCAGTTATGCTCAGAGTGAGTGGCGGTTCAGGCGGTCATTATGGACCTCTTAGAAGAAGAGAGGCACAAGTAAGAGTTGAGTGCAATACGATGCTCAATGAAATAAGGCTGCTAATCGAAACAAATCCGTTGTTCTGTGAATTTCTGACGAACTATTAAATTTAATACCTTACAAATTGACTTTTTCACTAAATTGAAGCATATTTACACAGTGATGAAACTCTTTCTGGAGGGATGAGATGAGAAACACAAGAAAGCTGCTTTCAGTAACAGTGATGCTGATACTTGCAGTTTTGCTTACAGGCAATCTTCATGCGAAAAAGAAGATGAGAATAGCAATGCTTGAACTGACACCGCTTTCAGTTACAAAAGATTTGGCGACAGGTGTTACAGATCTAGTTGTTACGGAGCTTGTTAACTGCGGGCAGTTTGAAGTTCTTGAAAGAATGCAGGTTGTTAAAATACTTAATGAACAGGGTTTTCAGCAGACAGGAGTTACAGACACAAGTAAGGCTATTGAGGCTGGAAAACTTCTCAATGCTGATACTGTAATGGTTGGAACATTGCAGAAGTTCAATACAAGTTTTGTTCTCAACGTGAAGATCGTTGATGTAAACACAGGAAAGATCATGTTTGCCGATAAGCAGGTTGCAAAAGGTAACGATAAACTTATTGATGCTTCGACTTTACTTGTTAGTTCACTTGTCAGAAGAATTACGGGTAAAGCTCCGAAATACTCTGTAACCCCGGCACAGAACTCACAGACCGTAAGGAAAGTAAGACAGTCTTCCGGCACACCTTCAGGACAATTTCCGACAAGAGTATTTTATGCGAAAAGAAGCCCAAGAGTTTCTCCCCAGACACAGATTCAGCAAAAAGGTGCGCTCAAGGAGAACAGAAAGGACGATCCGGACAGGAGAGTTAAAGAAAATGCGAACCGCAGTCAGGAAGAACTTGATAGAGATACTGACTGATTAGATTCTAAAAGAAAATCAGGAGACAGATTATGATAAAGAGAAATCCTAAAATTCTCATTCCCAATTTTTTTACCAGTCTCAATATGATCATAGGAATGACATCAATATTTTATGCGATAAAAGGTGATTTCATAAATGCCGGATGGCTTATTCTTCTTGGTGGAGTTATGGATAAACTCGATGGAACTACAGCGAGATTTTTTAAAGTCTCAACAGGTTTCGGAGTTGAATTTGATTCATTTTCTGACTTTGTTTCATTCTGTTTTGCTCCAGCTTTGCTAATTTTTTCATATTATAGCTCAATTGGTCACTCTGAGGTAAATCAGGGGTTTTATATAATTGTTGCCTGTGCAGTCTACGTGCTTTTTAGTGCTATCCGGCTTGCAAAATATAATAGTCTTCAGTCTGAGGATAAACATTTTTTCTATGGATTAACAACGACTCAGTCCGGTGGAATGCTTGCCGCCTATATGATTTTTGCGGTTGATAATAACATTTCTTTTCTGCTTGATGTAAACCTTGTGGCCGGAATGGTTATTGCTCAGGCTTTCCTTCTGCTTGTCCCATTTAAATATCCTAAGATCAGTAAACCTAAATCTAAGAGAAATCAGGTGTTTATGGTTCTTGGTTTTTTATTTTTTGTCATGCTTGTTTTAATAAGAAAGCTTCCTTGGTTACTTTATATAACAGGAGCTCTTGTTATAATAATTGGAACATATAAAAGTCGTAAGGTTATTTATGATCTTGATGAAGAAGAAAGTGAAGATGATGGACGAATACCTCCAAAGAACGAGTGATCCATGAAAAGGAAACTTCTGCATGGAACTGATCTTTTTGATGTAAGAACAATAGAAAATTCAAGAGTTGCTCTGATTGCAAATCATACATCTATAGATAAAAATGGACAGTCTATTCTTTCAAAGTATTTAAGTGAAAAAATAAATGTAACTGCTGTTTTCAGTCTTGAGCATGGTTTTTTTCCTGTGGCTCAGGATATGGAAAGTGTCGGGAAGGAAAATAAGGTTAAGGGCGTTCCTGTTTATTCTCTTTACGGTGGGAATGAAAGTTCTCTTCGCCCCGATAGAAGTCATTTCAATGAATTTGATGTTGTAATCTATGATATTCAGGATGTTGGAAGCAGGTACTATACCTATCTTGCAAGTCTTGCCATGTTTATGGATCTTCTTGAAGGAAGCGGTAAGAAACTTGTTGTTCTTGACAGGATCAATCCGATCGGAGGTAAGATCGAAGGTTCAATGCTCCAAGTTGAAAAGTATCAGAGTTTTGTCGGGTACTTTCCGCTTATGCACAGGCACGGACTTACATCGGCAGAGTTTGCAAATTATTACTATAAAAGTAGAAAATTCACCTTTGATCTTGAAATCGTGAAAATTCAGGGTTGGACTCGTGACAGTTACTTTGATGAATATGACTATCCGTGGATTCCGACTTCTCCTAACATGCCGACAGTGGACGCTGCGCTTCTCTATCCCGGAGGGTGTCTCATTGAGGGAACAGAGATTTCTGAGGGTAGAGGAACGACTTTTCCTTTTCAGGTTGTTGGCAAAGAAAGTATAGATCCGTTTAAGCTCAAAAAGGAGCTGGATAGAACAAATATTCAAGGTGTATCTTTTGCACCGCTTGAGTTTAGACCGATGTTTCAGAAATGTGCAATGAAAAGATGCGGCGGAGTTTACATTACTTTGACCGATAGAGAGAAAGCACAGCCTTTTAGAGCTTACATTCAGATTATGCAGGTTTTAAGAAAGATGCTTGGAGACACCGACTTTTTCAGAACGAAAGCCTATGAATTTATTGAAGATGTTCCGGCAATAGAGTTGTTGCTCGGAGATGAGAAACTGATAGATATGTTCTATAACTTTGCTGATTTTAGAGAAATTGATCTATATCTCACTGAATGTGAGAAAAATGCCGAGGAATTTTTTAAAGAGTTCCTTTTTTACTAAGTCTTTGGAGGAAAATATGAGAGCGGCTTTAATAGGATTACCATTTTCAGGAAAGAGTACTGTTTTTCAGGCACTTACAGGAATTGAGACTGGAAAGAAAGAAGAGGCAATTGGAACTATTAAAGTTCCTGATCATAGGATAGACAAACTTTCAAAGTTGTATAATCCGAAGAAAAAGACTTTTGCCGAATTTGTACTTAGTGATTTTTCTGTTCCACCTTCAAAAGATTCTGCGGTTAGTCCTAAAGTGAAGAATCTGATTCAGAAAACTGATCTTCTGATCTTTGTCCTTAGAAACTTTGATTCGATCATGACAGCAGATGCGATCGATGCTGTTTCAGAGTATTCCGCACTTAGAGATGAAATGATAATCACGGATTTTATAGTTATCGAGCGAAGGCTTGAACGTGAAAAGAAAGAAAAGAAAAATCCTCCCGAATTGGGAATGCTTAAAAAGCTTTATGCCATTCTTGAAGAAAATAAAATGCCTGAGGATGGTGATTTCACGGAAGATGAAACAGCTTTGCTTGCAAACTCTAATTTTCTGACAATGAAAAAAAAGATCGTTCTTATTAACCAGCCTGAAGGTGAATTTGAAATACCTGAAGAAATTAAGAATATTATTGAAAAAGATAATCTTGAGGCATTCTGTGTAAGTGCTGCTCTGGAGCTTGAACTTGCAGAGCTTTCTAGCGAAGAACAACTTGAATTTCTTGGTGAATATGGACTGACAGAGACAGCAAAAGAACGTTTTATAAGAAGTTCCTATCATGCGCTTGGACTTATTTCTTTTCTTACAGCAGGAGAGGATGAAGTCAGAGCTTGGCCTATAAAAGACGGAACTCCAGCAGTTCAGGCCGCAGGAAAAATTCATAGTGATATTCAGCGCGGTTTTATTAGAGCTGAAACAATATATTATGAAGATTTTATCAAATACGGTTCGGAAGCCGAATGTAAAAAGGCGGCCGCATATAGACTTGAAGGAAAGGAATACACCGTGAAAGATGGTGATATTATAAATTTCAGATTCAACGTGTGAGGTGACGAGATGTTTCCGGCAGGAAAAGCTCAGGATGCAAGAGATTTTGACAAGCTAGCCATGGATAACGGTGTTTTGTCGCTGATCCTTATGGAAAATGCAGCTTTTTCACTCTATCTTGAAGTTTCTAAATTAATTGAGGAATTTGCTCCCAAATCGATTGTTGCTTTTGCAGGTAAAGGTGGTAACGGAGGAGACGGGCTTGCACTTTTACGGATTCTTCGGGATCGAGGGTGCGATATTCCAATGAAAGTTGTTCCTTTTTTTAAACCAGAAGAGTTAAGTGGAGATACTCTTGTCAATTGGAAAATATTACCTGAAAATATTGAAGTAGTTAAAGATCTCAATATCGAGGAAAGAACTCTCGTAATAGATGCTATGATCGGAATAGGACTCAAAAATGATCTTCGTGGAAAAGTTCTTGAAACTGTGCGATATATTAACGGTCTTAAAGATGTAAAAATAGTTGCTGTTGATATTCCGACGGGACTTAACAGCGATACAGGTGAAATAAATGGCGAGACGATAATGGCGGATCTGACAGTCACTTTCGGGATTTTTAAAACGGGGCTCTTTGCGTCAAAAGGTCCATCAGTATGCGGTAGACTTGTTCTGGGAAAGATATCAGGAATCTACGGACACGAAAACTACAGGTATAAAGTAATTGATGAAACTGAACTTGAACCGGTAAAAGTTGCAGTTGACAGCTATAAAAATTCAAACGGACATCTGCTCATAATCGGCGGTGATGTTGAAAAGCTTGGAGCGACGATTATTTCCGCAAAGTCATTTCTCTTTTCAGGAGGGGGACTTGTGACCGGAGCTTTTGATAGAAAACACCATGATCAGTTGGCTGGAAAGATGCCTTCGATGATGTTGACTGATACAAAGAAAGCAGTGACTGAACTTGATAAGTATGATTCAGTTGTGATTGGTCCCGGACTAATGGCCTGGCCCTTTGATAGAGATGATGTTTTCAAAGATTATCGCGGTACTTTGATAGTTGATGCAGGTATGTTTGACATAATCGAAGATGAACGTATTCAGGATTCCTTAAAAAACTGCAATGTGGTTTTTACTCCGCATCCGGGAGAGCTCAAACGTTTTCTGGATAAGACTGAACCCTGGATTGATCTTGTGGACAGATTTCCACTTAAAAAAGGCCATGTTCTTGTTGCAAAAAGTCACTCTACTTTTATTAGAACAAACGAAGATGTTAAAATTGTTCCGACAGGGGCAAAAGCTCTTTCTTTTGGTGGAACGGGTGATGCACTGACGGGAATACTTGCATTTGAAATAACAAAAAACGGAATGGAAAAAGGTGTGCAAAGAGGTGTTCTAAGGCACCGACTTGCAGGAATTATGCTCGAAAAAAGATTTGGAGCATCCTGCCATGATATTGATAAACTACTTGAATTAATTGGTGAAAGTGGAAAATGAGCGGACAGGATAGAGTTGTTTATATAAAAGATAAGAATGAGATGAAGCTCTTTGCTAAAGAAGTTGCCGAGTCTCTTACCGGTGGTGAAATCATTGCTCTAGATGGGGATCTTGGTGCAGGAAAGACTTTCTTCACTGCTGCATTATGTGAATGTCTTGGAGTTGAAAGAAAAAAGATTTCAAGTCCCACCTATGTTATTATGAAAGAGTATGACGGAAAGTTTCCGGTTTTTCACTGGGATTTTTATAGGATAGTAGATGAGGAAGAGCTCATCGCTGCTGATTTTAGTGAAATCCTAAAAACCGAAGGATCGGTCAATATTGTGGAGTGGGCTTCACTTTATGAGGGTTTCTGGAAAGACCATCTGCCCAGAATTGAATTGAAAATAGATTTTGAGGGAAAAGAAGATGAGCGAAGTATCAGATCCAAAAGATCAGGGTAAAGAGGAAGAAGAGGAAAGTATAATCAACCGTCCGAGGCCTAAGCTGAAGATGGCAAAGATGAAAGATTCTCTTCAAAAACAACCTTCGGAGCCTCAACAACCACAAGTTGAAAAGAAGGAATCAAAGATGGTGCTCAAAGAATCAAAGAAAGAACAAGATCTGGAGTCGGATGAATCTAAGAGAACAGTTGCTAATATTGCCGCTCAAAAGGCTGAACAGATAAGAAAGATAGTAACAAAAGATGTTCAAAAAGGAGCAAGTCTTTTCAAGTCTATAAAATATCTATTTTCAAACGGGAAGCTTGTTGTTGCATCTTTAGCGGCAGTTCTTTTTATGATCCTGCTATCAATACTGATGTATCATCAGATCTCTTCATGGTTCAATTCGCTTACGGTTTCTTTTTTCAATAAACCGCCCATGTTAGAAGTTTTTTTTGACTATATCTATTATGCCGGATGGTGGATTATTAAAGTGCTTTTTAAGGCGATTGTTGTAATAGTTTCCTTTTATGTCTCCTTTGTCATTTCATACACGATCTGCTCGCCTATCTATTCATTTATCAGCATTATTGCCGAGGATATTCATTTTGGAAAACCTGATGATAATGCGGATTTTAATTTTGAAGGTGTGGTTGAAGATGTCTTTCAGGCGATGAAGATAGCGGGTGTTACAATTTTGCTTTCAGTGGGAGCATTTTTTATAAACTTTATTCCGGTGGTAGGTCAAATAATAGCAATTGCTATCTATATCTGGGCCAATTCGCTTATGCTTATTGATTTCCCTGCCTCAAGAAGAAGATGGCCAATGAAAAGAAAACTTTTATGGACAAAGGAGAATCTTGTTGCAAGTCTTAGAATAGGAACCTTGCCCACACTTCTTTCAATGATCCCGTTTATAAACATCATTCTTCTTGCATTTATTTTTCCACTTCTTGTAGTTCATTCAACACTGAACTTTGTTGCCTATGAGAACAGAAAAATAAAAGAACAACCTGAGATAGTTGATGAATCAGTGTAGAACAGGACTGTATATTCACATCCCATTTTGCTCAAAAAGATGTAAATACTGTGATTTCTTTAGTCTGGAAACAAGTGATAGCGGTGTTATCAGAGAGTATGGAAAAAAAGTAATTGATACTATTTTTTCAAGAATTGATGAGTTTGAGGGAGAATTCTCAACTGTCTATATCGGAGGTGGATCTCCGTCAATGTTACCCTCAAGTTTTTTTGACCAGTTTCAAGAAGAAGTTCTTTCTACAAAAAAGTTTAAAAATATCAAAGAGTTCACTGTGGAAATAAATCCGGCAGATATCGATAGAACTTGGCTTGGCGTGCTTTCTGAAAAAGGTGTGAACAGGATAAGTGTAGGAATTCAGGCAATGGATGACCGTGTTCTTAGTGAAATGGGAAGACGGACGAAAGTTGCAGACATAAAAAAGAATCTTCCTGTTATATCAAAACTTTTTCAAAACATTTCAGTTGATTTTATCTATGGACTTGGAGAAAAAAGGGATATTAGAAAAGAGTTTTGTGAAGTTTTTGAACTTGCTGATATAAAGCATGTTTCTGCTTACCAGTATACAAGACCTGAAAGGGAAAATGCACCTTTGCTAATCAGTGAAGAGGAGACTATTAAACAGGAAACTGAAATACGTGAGTTTTTGTATGCTGGAGGGTTTGAAAAGTATGAGATCAGTAACTACTCAAAGAATGGACACAGAAGTCTGCATAATATGATCTACTGGAGTTACGGGTCGTGGCTGGGTATTGGTGCAGGAGCACATTCTTTTAACTGTAAAACAGGCGAACACAGTTTTTATCAGCCGGATATTGCAGAGTTCATTAACGGTGCCGGTCTGAGTAGATTCTCGACTTCAAAAAGAGAGCTGATGGAAGAGTTTCTTCTTATGGGTTTAAGGACAGCTGATGGAATAAATCTGAATAAATTCAGGCGCTTTTTTGATGTTTCATTTGAAGATGTTTTTTCACTTGATGTAATTAAAGATCTTGAAAGAAATGAGCTTATAAAAAGTGATGAAAGTAGTATCCTATGTACTGAGAAAGGTTTCGATCTTTTAGATTCTGTACTTTTAAAGATTTTTGAAAGTGGCAAAAAATGATAGGCGAAATTGATAAAAGCTGGAAAGAACAGGGAAAAGCTGTAATTGGAGTTGATGAGGCTGGAAGAGGACCTCTATGCGGACCTGTGGTTGTTTCAGCAGTGTGTTTGAAAGAAGAGATTCCGGGTCTTAACGATTCCAAAAAACTTACAGAAAAAAGACGACTTGAATTAGTTCCTTTAATAATTAAAAAAAGTGTCTGGGCAGTTTTTTCTGTCAGACCGGAGATCATCGATAGGTTAAATATTCTTCATGCGACAATGTGGGGAATGAAAAAATGTGTTGAAAGAGTTTTGAGAACTGTAAAAGATGAAAGCATTATACTGATCGATGGGAACAGAGTTACAGGGGCATTTGAGAATGAAGAGTACCTTATAAAAGGTGACAGTAAAAGTATAAATATTGCTGCGGCATCAATACTTGCCAAATCCCATAGAGACAGGTTGATGTATAGGTGGGCAGAGATTTTCCCAGAGTATCATCTTGAAAATCATAAAGGTTATGCTACAAAGGAGCATTACGAAATTCTTGAAAAAATTGGACCTTGCAGGATTTATAGAAAAAGTTTTAAATTAAAAAGAGAAAAACATCCTGAGCAGATAAAGCTTTTTTAGATCACTTCTCGTCAGTACCTGGCTTATATTCTTCGAATTCCCACTTGAAGTTGTCAATAAGAACCATTGAATCAAGCGCATGGTCGCCAAGATCCCAGATAGCAAGTCTTAAAGTAATAACTTCTCCGGGAACAACGTTTCCTCTTGTGACGAGCCATCCTGTTCCGCCATTGCTTTCAAATCCGGTTCCCTGAAGTTCTTCAGTTCCTACGCAAGATGTTACAGTAGCTCCGTAGTCGCTGGTACCGTTTGTACACTGTTTAAAAAGTCCGGCAGGAGCAAGGTTAACACCTACAGGATTTCCAGATGAATCTCTACCAAGATTCTTATCAGAGGGGTTTTGAAGATCTGGATTGTCACTGGTGTATGTAGAATCAAGAAGAGCAACAAAGAAATCGTTATATGGAGAACAGACATATTTTATGTATTCAATAGATAAGAAATATAGGTTAAACATAAAAGATTTAGCTGCCTGAGGAACTCTAATTCTTAGCTTGAACATAACTGGATCGTTTGTGTTTCCGGTAGTTCCTGTTGAAGATCCGCATGCGGGTGATGATGGATAACTATTCCCATTTGCCGCGTACCAGTCAGATGGCGGCGGAGATGAAACTCCCTGGTTGAATGTTCCCATCGGAAGAGGATTTTCCGCTTTTCCAGAAGTGAGAGCAAGCATATAGCCGCCAACTTTAGGTTTAATGACATTTCCAAGAGCGTTGAGCACGTTATTGCTATCAAGACTTGCACCGAAAGTTCCATCAGGTTTGAGTATTTCAGCGGATATAACACCCCAGCCGCTTGAAGGATCATCGGTTGCAGTTTTGCACAGTCCGATTGCCTTTGCATAATCCATAGGTTCTTTTGTTCCCGGTGTCAAACTAGTGTCACATTCATATATCTGAGCATTTTCACTTTCGTCATATGAACAGAAATGAATTGTTTCATCCCATGCTGATGCTGGGTCCGGGCAGTCTTCTTCCCTTTCACAGCAGTCTTCGCAATAAGGTGACCCGTCACCATCGAAATCTTGTCCATTATCAGCAGTTCCGTCGCAATCGTTGTCTATTCCGTCACTGCACAGATCTCCAATTTCATATTCCGGAAGAATTTCGCCTTCACATGATCCCCATTCACCATTTTCATTACATGTTCTGATCGCGGCTTTGCATGGACCAATTCCATTTGTGTCCGGATCACCCTGATAGTTGCATATTTGAGTCTCTTGTGGAGTGCATCCGCCAGTTCCTGTGTCGCCTGAATCACTTGAGTCGTCAGAGTTGCCGGAATTTCCAGAATTACCCAAATCACTATCACTGTCGCTACCTGAGTCAGAAGTATCAGGAAAAGTTTGGCCGGAGTCGTTTTTGTCAACGCAGGTGTTTGTAGTGAGGTTACATACTTTGTCTAAAGGGCAGTCATAATTTGAAAAACATTCGCCGTTTGCAAGTCCTTCTTCATCTTCTGTGCATGAAACAAAAAGGAATGAAACGGTAAAAATGAGAATTAAAAATAACGTACGCATATTGATCTCCAAAATAGTTATCTTAATAATTATCTATATTTTACGAACATAATCAAGAGGATCTTGGAATTTGGCCTGAACAAACCCTTCAAGTCTTAGCCGGCAGCTGTCACATTTGCCACAACTTTTTCCGTCAATTGTTGGACTGTAACAACTGTGAGTAAGTGAATAGTCAACACCTATTGACATCCCAAGTTGTATTATCTCTTTTTTTGAAAGATCGATCAAAGGGGCTTCAATTGATAAAGATCCTTCAACACCCTGTTTAGTTCCTACAGCAAGAGTTTGATTCATAGCCTTAATAAATTCAGGTCTACAATCCGGGTATCCGCTATAGTCAACTGAGTTTACCCCGATAAATATTTTTTCTGCCTCAAGAGTTTCTGCAAATCCTGAAGCGATAGAAAGAAATATCAGATTTCTCGAAGGAACATAAGTCGATGGAATTTTGTCCTCGATTTGATCGGGAACTTGTAGATTTGTGTTAATAAGCGAACAGTTTTTATAAGGACTTAGATCAAGGTTGAAACTGAGAGCCTTTTTTTTGAGGTCGTATTTTTCTAGTGTTAATAGAGACTTGCTAATCTCAATACTGTGCCTTTGTCCGTAAGTTATAGTCAATGGATAAACGTCGTATCCTTTTTTAAGCGCATTAACAAGAACTGTCGTGGAATCAAGACCACCACTGAAAAGAATTACAGCTCTCAATTAAACTCTCCTTTTGATTGTTGCAAAAAGTGCTTAACAACACCTGAAACGAAAAGTATCAGTAAAATTGAAAGAAAAATAGGCGGCAGGAATTCCAATATGTTAAAAATTGAAAGTATCAATCCTGAAAAGATGATCATATCTCTCTTTAAAAAAGAAAGGTAGAGTTTGTATCTGTTTTTATTCAGCTGAGTTTTATCTGCAATTTCCTGGATGAAAAACCTTCCATTTCTTAGTGATGATACAGCTGTGAAAAGGTGTGTTAATAAGAGATATGTAAGATAAATAACTGTAAGTGCCAGGCCTGATTCATAGAGGATCGTCTTATTCCTTAATGCGATAGAGAGCGTTCCAAGAAAAGAGAAAGTAACAACATTGTTGGCTATTATATTATACCATTTTCCGAATTTTGTTCTGCGTAGAGTTATTTTTGCAGTTTCTCCGTCAACACCTGCAAGGATAGATGAAATATATAGAAGGATCATTCCGGTAAGCCATGCTTCATACGAAGTTCTTAACAGCTGAAGTGATCCGATCAAACCGATAACAAGGCTTATAGATGTCAGTGAGTTGGGGTTAATATTCCAACGGGTCAGGAATTTTGTTAATTTTATTGATAAAGGTCTGTTCAGGTTACTTGAAATAATTCCGTCACTTTGTCTTTTTAATGATCTTAAAAGAAAATCCTCAGCATCCTTTATTTCTTCTCTGGAATTTATTCTGCAATAATGAGTGTCAATTACAATGACCCTGGCCCTTAGATCTTTTTCAAGGATTGAATCAATATTTTTCCAGGGGTTGTCAAAAAATGATTCAGAGTAGCTTTCTCTGGTAAGTATTGCAAACCCCAAAGGTTTCAGGTCTTCAGAAAATGCCACAAGAGGTGGATTGAACCTGTTCCGCATTCTCCAGAGAAATTTTCCTTCAAATAATAGAGCAGAGTCAATTATAACAAGATTGTGTTCAATTTCGGCATCTTCAGGGTATCTGCTGAATATCGATATGTCACCTAAAGAATCATCGTTTTCAAGTCCCGGAACGAAGATGTTGTCTGTTTCAAAATATTTAGCACATTTTTCTGCACATATCCTATATGCAGGGACTCCCATCAGTTCAATTTCCGGTCCGATATTGTCTCTGGAGATAAGAATTACCGTGTAGCTTTTCATTCCATACTCACCATAAATCCGAATTGTATTTCAAGTTTACTGTTTTTATTTAGCAATACTTCTGGCGGGTTTTGAAAAGGGGCGGCCATTTTAAATGCGTTTATAGCTTCTCTATCCAGAAAATCAATGCCTGAGCTGGTCATTACATGTATTTTGCTAATGGAACCATTCACAGACAACAGAACTTTGAGTTTGGTATACCTGTTCTTTTTACCGTAAATGTGACCTTTAGGATCGTTTATTATAAGTACATAGCTAGGTGTCCAATGTTGTGATATAGCTTGTTTGATTTTGTTGAAGTAAGCGGCATAAATGAATCTCTTTGTGTTGAGTTTTGTTTCTTCACCTTTATCTATTTCTTTCAGATAATCGTTTGAAGGAGAGGCAAGGTATATTTCATCTCCGTTAAGATAAGGTAGAAACTTTTTAGGAATCGAATGTCCCCCGACAGTTTTATTGCCCTCGGTATCTTTTTTATTTTTTGCGTTAATGATTCCTGAAATTTCCTTTTTCTTTCCTTTTGCAAGACTCCCGTTTTCGCCTTTAAATCCCTTCAACTGGCCTTTTTTCACCTGCTTTATTGATTGAGACAAGGTTTTTGTGTCTGGTCCTGAAATGGTAAGAGAAGTGTCATTGAGGTTTAGCTTAGAGGACTTTTTTGACAGTTTCTTGCGAAGTTTTTTATCCCGTTGGGTGATGTTTTTATCAAAACGGCTTTTTGTTTCTTTTTTTACAGAACTGTTGAATTTTGAAAGGAATTTATTCTTTTCCGGTTTTTTCTCAATTTCCGGGCGTGCAATATCAACGATCTGTCCGGCAGGTAGGTTTTCTTTTTTTTGGGTTATCTTTTTATTATCAGGTTTAAGTTTATGGGTCGAATTCGTTTTTCCAAGGAAGCGAATATTTACAAGTTTATCTTCCTGCTCGGGTTTGTCTATTTTGATAAAGAATAATAATCCGTGAATTAGAATAGATGCAATAATATATGGAACTAATCTTGATGCTTTGGAGTTATTTCGGCTAAGATCTCTATCAACCATATTCTCAATATCCGGTTAATTTCAGCAGTTGAAATATCAATGCTGAAACAATAATCTGCAAAATCTTCAAATATTTCGCCAAACCCTATCTGCATATCAGAAAGAACTTTGGGAATATAATGAAATCTTGAAGGTTCAAAACCTTCAGTGTTTTGAAATTGCACCATTGCAAAATGGTGGGTCATTTCAAGTACCATCAGTCTGCCGTTCTCTTCGAGCTCATTTTTCAAAAAGGCCCGGAAGTTTTCTTTAAACTGTCCGAGCCTTGTATCATTAGTTTCGATTTGCACTTATTTGCTTTCTTTCGGCGGTTCCTGGCATTTATTTTCTATAAGGACATAGCCTTTAGGACAGCATCTGCCTTTCCCAGCTTCATGATAACCGGCTGGACACACAACGCTTTCAACTTTGTCACTGTATCTGGAGCATTTTCCATCCATGATGAAGTTGAATCCTTCCTCACAGCAGAGATGTTCAACAAGGTGACTGCCTTCGTCACAGTTATCAAGTATTTTGAAAATTGGTTTTAGGCACATGTCATCATCAGAATGAAATCCAGGGTCACAGCTTCCTGACTTATTGTACTGTGATGTGATATTAAATTCGCCAAGGAAAAGTTTGCCACCTGAAAGGGTTTTTGATGCCTTAAAGACGAAGATGTTTTTATTAAACTTTCTGTCTATTACAAAAAGGATGTCGTATTGGCCAGGTTCTACTTCAAACTTCTGCTCAGTATTGAAATCGAAAATATGTTTTAGAACAACTTTTTTTCCTTTCATGAGGTAAAAAAGCACATTTCCACTTGGGTAGTTATTTTTAAGATGTATTTGAGTCTTGTCAGAAGGAATGTCGAGCTTCCTGTTTGGAGATTCTTTGAAATCACCGAGCTGGTATTTCTGGTTATTTTTACAGATGTCCTTAAAAATTGCATCGATGTAAGGATTAACCTTATCTCCGTGCTCGCTTTTGAGCTTGCTTATTCCCACGATCTGAGCAACCAGTTTGCCTTCATTCTCTTTTTCTGATTTGATCAAAGCAACCTTTTTATCAAGGAATGAATTTCCCCCCTGATTCTCGTCTGAACTGCCACAGGCGATAAACAAGATGCTAAGAACGATAAAAAGAACAATTAAATTTTTCATCTTTCCCTCACTAAAGTATCAAAAAACCCTAAAAATAAAACATGTAATACTATTACTGGCTAATAATACAGATAATTGTGCTGTAAATCAACCTTTTTTATGGAATGATATTACTATTCATTGACAGTTTTTTAATATAAAACTATAATTGTGGCGTGATTTTTTAAAAGGAGACTTCCAATCGCAGTTCGGATAGGTATTCTAACATTTTTTATCTTTATATTATTTTCATGTGCTGCTCCTTTTGGTGTCTATCATAAAGTGAAGAAAGGTGAGACATTATATCGGATATCAACGATGTACGGGACAAATGTTGACAAACTTAAGGAAACTAATAATATCGCGGACGAAACTCAGCTTAGGGTCGGTGAATATGTCTGGATTCCTGATGTAAAGGCTCCAACGACACAAAACGACTCAAAAGTTGCTCATTCAAAACCGAAAAAGGATAACGTTGAGATAGAAAGTAGTGACAAAACGGTTCCTGCAGTTTCCTCGTCAAAGTTTAACTGGCCTGCAAAAGGTGTTGTAACTTCAAAATTTGGAAAAAGATGGGGCAAAATGCATGAAGGAGTCGATATTGGATGTCCAGAAGGAACTCCAGTCTATGCATCAAGTGCAGGCAAGATAATTTTTTCCGGAACAAAAGGCGGATACGGTGTTGTGATAATCATTCAGCATCCGGGAGAGTGGTTCACGATCTATGCTCATAACAGTAAAAATCTTATTGGACAGGGTCAGAACGTTAAAAAAGGTCAAAAGATAGCAATTTCCGGTCAGACCGGACGTGCCACAGGGCCTCATCTGCATTTTGAGATAAGAAAAGGTGTTAAACCTGTTGATCCTTTAAAGTATCTTCCCAAAACGGCTCCGTAGCTCATCAGGATAGAGCGATCGCCTCCTAAGTGATAGGTAACAGGTTCGAGTCCTGTCGGGGCCGCCAGTTTTTCTCAGTTAATTCAATAAGTTGTCCAAGTAATTCAAGAAAAATGCAAAATCCTTAAAACAGCACTTAACCCCCATTAACCCCCATAGCTTGGTGTGAGTTTACACCCTATTTTACACCCTATAATCTGGCATGTTATCCTTTAAAAATATCGTGAAGTCTTAGTTCTGATTATTTCAAGCAGCAAAAAAAACTATCTCTTTTTATGTTATAAGAAGATGTAACCGGAACATCTGATCTTCCTGATCAGGGTGTTCCAACCAAATTTTCATGTCATTCATTCACATCATTTTCATAAAAGGAGATTTTTATCATGAAATTATTAACACAAGAGATCCTGGAGAAGCTGCCCCCTCTCTATGCAAACGAGGACACTCCATCCGAAGAGGTCAAGGTGATCATCAAATTCTTCAATCCATGCGGTGCTGGAACATGGTATGCAACAGAGTTTGAACCTGAGACCGGAACTTTCTTCGGGTATGCGGATCTGGGCAACCCTGCTTTTGCAGAACTCGGCTATTTCAGTCTTGCCGAACTTGAGTCTCTCCGTCTTCCAGGCGGACTTGGTATAGAGCGCGATCTTCACTTTGGTTTTGAGCACACATTGGCTGAAGTTATGAAAAACAGATTATAAGGAGGAGTATCTTATGAGTATCAAACTATCAGAAAAACACGGAGTAAATCCGTCAATGAGTATCTGCTTCTTCTGCGGCGGTGAAAAGAACGAGATCGTTTTGCCTGGAAAACTGAAAGGAGATAAGGAGGCCCCAAGACAAGGTGTATGGAACTACGAACCTTGCGAAAGCTGCAAGAAGTATATGAAGGAAGGAGTCCTAGTCTCTGTAGTCAAGGATGGTTCAGATTCTAAAAACCCACATCGCACCGGCAGGATGCTCGTCATCAGGGATGAGGATGCCAAGAACATCTTCAATGTGGATCCTAAGAAGACCCGGTTCTTCTTCCTGGAAGAGTCAGCGGCCACACAGGTTTTTAATCACCAGAAAGCAACGGCATAGGAGGTGACATGGGACATAACAGAATATTCGAGCTCAGTCGAAAACCTTTCAGGAGCTCAGACGACTACATCAATGAATTCAGTATCTGTCTTTCGGACATACCCGCTAACTTCGGAGCAGACTACATCGTTGAATCGGAAAGTTCCAGAGAGGACGATATCAAGTGGCTGAGAGAGGCCTTCCCCTTTGCAAAGGTAACTAAGAAGGATGGTCAGTACATACTCCACACTGATAAAGACTTTAGAGCAAACCTTGAGAAAGAGATCAGGAACTGCATGAAAGAAGCTGCATCATATCTTGTAAAGGAGGTACAGGTAGACGATGTCAACCTTGCCTCTATCAAGTACACCACCGAGAGCAAGATGCGTACAACCGATACTCTTTTCCATTTGGACTACATGCGTACCGACATAAAGCTACTGGAGTGGTTGAGGTATAACCCCAATGTAAAGAAACTTTATATTGGCGGCATATTGGATTTTCATTATTAAGGGAGGAGCAGATGATTCGTTACAGTTATTATAAAGAGGGTGTACTTACACCAGTCGCTTACTTCGATATCGAAGAGACAGCTGAGGCTGCACTTCCCGGTCTGACAAAGATCGCCGGTGAAGAAGAACTGATCTGCGATAATCCCGGATATGCGGTCGAGTTTCCGGAAGATGCAGAGATAGTCGTAGTCTACTTTGAGACTGGATGCCATGCAGATAAGGTAGCCATTTTTGCCGAAGAAAGTCAGTACGACGAATGCCTGGACGGATTAACTAAGCTTGCCAAGAAGCATCGTATGCAGGTTACAGAATCGGTATGCCCGGAAGAAGAAGACTGGAGAGAACCCTTATGGTCTTGTATTAATGAAAAGCTGAACTACGAAAAAGAATATGGAAAAAAGGGATGGATGAAGTCTTTTCAAAAAATAAAAACAGGAGGAATAATTGATAAACAACTCTAAAAACAAGCAACTTGAAGAACAATTGTTAGCTCCGTTCTCCTGGATGTGGGACCCAGCCAAAAATACGTATACTCGCGTCATCTTCTGGGTTCTTGCAAGTAGGATCCTTGAACTTGTAACTTGTGGCAGTGTGAGCTTTTTCTCAGCTATTATATTTATAATCTTAAAGATTCTATCTTCTTATATAGGCAAGAGCTGGCATATGGTGTTCGTTGCATTTTACATCTTCCTGGTATGCTTTTCCTTTATGGCTAATGGGATTTTCTTAGGTATTGCGGATCTAGTTGCTGATTACTTTATTAACTGGATCTACTTCCAGTATGCCGGAGACTATCCGGAAGAAAAAAAGAAGGGAGGATAGCGAACTCCCTTTTTTTTTCAGTAACCTCGTCTACGGATAGCTTCCCTGACCCTCAGTCTTGTGTGCAGAAGCCTGAGTCCGGCTGTTTTGTCTCTATCCTCGAACAGATTATTGATCTGAGTTCCCATAGTAGCACCTGAATACATACCCAAAGGTACAGTCAGATAGCTGGGAATATCATACTTGCGACCAAGTGCGTAGGCACCAATACCACCGGCCAGTCCACCAGTAACCGGAGCCGCTATTGGATAGGGTGTATTCCACCTAATGCCGAAGACTCTATTCAGTTTCTCTCTGAATCTATTCTGAAGTTCTCTTTCACCTGAAAACATGTTCTTACCTCACAAAAAAAAAGCATCAAAAACACCTGAAAATACAGGCCTGAAATCTGTGTTTATTATACCACAGAACCTGGTCTTTGCCAAGCGATTTCTTTAAAGAAATCCTCCCCGCAAATGCAGGGAGGAACTAGGTTTAAGAAGCATTTCTGAGCTTAACCTCACTAAGCTTTCTGTCATAGTCTTCAACGAGTTTCTGAAGTATGGCCTGAGAGTTTTCAATATCCTTGATTTGGATGAACACGGCGTTGTTGATATCTGGTTCTTTTTTTACCCCGACAGCCGCCATCTCATGGTCCGCAAGTTTTGAAAGACTGGCTTTGACTAGGAATTCTTTTTTCTCAATAAGGAGATCCTGCTTTCCGGAAAGCAAAGCTTTGATCTTCTCCAGGGTCTGGGCCTTATCCTCAACGATGAGCTTGCCCTTTGACTTCTTCATGCCGAACTTAACCCCCTTAACCTCTAGGGTTCTGGGTTTAATGAAGTGCTGTGGGTTTGCACTGACAAGTCTTTCGAGTTCCGTTTTTTGCTGGGAGTACTGCCTAGTCATGGGCAGGATTTTCTTGTAAAATTCCATCTCAATTGCCTGGCGCTGTTTTTCAAGTGCATCAAGATGCTTTTTTAGGGTCTCCGAGATATCAGCCAGTGATTCGGCAATACCCAAGATCTCAGTAAGCCTGTTCATTTAACTACCTCCTATGCCGCCTTGGCGTTTTTTTTGTTGTTTCTACTCTTAAGCCTTTCCATCCTTACCGGCATCACTAGATGGAAAAAGGTATAGTCGGGTTGTCTGTCTGTAAGATAGAACGGTGTGAATGACCTCCCGCTTTCAAAGTTCATGATGATGTTATCCATATTTGCTATTGCCTCATGCAGGTACTTCACATTTAGTCCTATGATCTTAACCTCCGAGCTGCGGATGTTAACGACCTTCATCTCTACCGAAGTTTCTACAGATGTGTCTTCTTCTCCGGAAGAGTTAATAAAAAGACTGTTACCAACGAAATCAAAGGCACCGGCCACGATCTTGGCATTGGTGTGAAAGTCGATGACAGATTTGAGTTTGGCTTGAATCTTTTTCTTATCGACTTCGTACCAGCTGCCTTCAACAACTTCAGGTTTAAGCACCTGTTCGTAGTTCGGGAACTCATTCTTGAGAAGTCTTGAGATATAGATCTCATTGTCTGACTTGATAAGGATCTTGTCCATCTGTCCTTTACTGCTGGCATCCGATGATGTGTCAGAAGCAAGTTCAATTCCTGTTATGCCGGTAGTGGCAAAGATCTTCAATACGTTCTTCGCCGAGTCAACGGGAATCACAAAGTCTTTTTTAGTCTTGGCGACTTTTGTCCTTACTACTGAAAGCCGGTGAATGTCAGTGGTGACAACTTCAAGGTTAGATCCTTTTCCTGTGAAGAGTATCCCGCTGTAGGCTTTATTAACATTGTGATGTGTCGTGCTGAATCCGACTTTCCTCAGGATCTCGAAAAGCACCTTTTGATTGTAGAGCTCCACCTTGCGGCTCTTCTTAAAAACTTTAACCGGCGTAACCGGAAAATCGCCATCCTCAAGACTCGCCTTAAGTCTGAAGGTCATTCCCGAAGCTATCTTAAGTTTTACATCTTCAGGATCAGAGCCTCTTTCAAGTTCAAGCTCTAGGTTCTCTTCCTTGATGTTCTTAATAACCTTCAGGAGCTGATGGGCATCAACCGTGATGTCAAACTTCTCTCCTTTTTTCCCAGGGACCGAGACACTGTAGAACTCCTCCAGGTTCGTTGCAGTGATCTTAAGATTTCTCTTGTTTCCTTCTATCCTCACACAAGCAAGGATTGCGTGCGCCACCTTCTTAGGCACGATACGGCAGCAGTTCTCTACAGCCGTCTTAAGTTCCTTTGAATTGATTTTCATAACTTTTCCTCCTATATTTTTCCGTTTCCATGAAATGAATAATGCCCGTTTTTTGTAATGATGACGTGATCGACAATTTCAATCCCTATGAGCTGACCTACCTTCATAAGCTTCTGAGTCATTTCAATATCCTCTAGGCTTGGCTCAATATTTCCTGAAGGGTGATTGTGGACAATCACGATGTTCGCAGCACGATCTGTAATGGCATCAGCAAAAACTTCACGGGGATGCACGAGCGAACGGTTAAGGGTTCCGACAAAAACGGTTCTTCTGGCAATAACGGTATTCCCTCCGTTAAGGGTAAGCACAACAAAGTGCTCCTGCTTGAGATCTTTCATGTCTGAACAGAGATTAGCGATGTCTCTGCTGTGTGTAATGGTAGTTCCGGTCTTCTGGAAGAACCTTTCCCCAAGCTCCATAAAGGCTGAGAATTTGAGTCTTACCTTCTTTGGTAGCTCTTCAATGAGGTGGTTGTCCCCAGAGTTAAAATACCTGTCCAGAGATTTTCGCGACCTGTAGTTCATCTTCCCGAAAAGGAATGTGTATAGGTCAGGGTTCTTACAGTAACTGGCTCCTTTTTCTGCAATGGTCTGTGCCAAAACAGAGTTCTGCGAAGGCTGGTGTTTTAGATATTTCATGGTAGTCTCCTGAAATTGTTTGGTAATTACAGATACTTATAACAGAATTCCCGGAATGTTTTGGGGAGACATTTAACTTGAGTTTTGCCCGAACAATTAATTGAAAAAATACTAAATATATGATAAAAATGATCAGTTGCTATCTTCAACAAGGGTGGGTCTAATGCCGTTACCGATAAATATTCACGACCTTATAAATGGGCAGTCAATCGAGTGGGAACGGTTAGAATTCAAAGCCGGATGGAATCCTGAAGCGGTTCTTCATACAATGTGTGCTTTTGCCAATGACATCAATAATTGGGGCGGTGGATATATTGTCGTAGGTATTGAAGAAATCAATGGTAAACCTGTTTTACCACCTATGGGCATCCATCCTGACACAATTGATGGAATACAGAAAAAACTGATTGAATTATGTCACTTGATTACGCCAAATTATTTTCCGGTTGCTGTTCCGGTAATATATGAAAACAAACATATTCTTGTGATCTGGTGTCCCGGCGGAGATGTTCGTCCATACAAAACTGTCACAAAATTTTCTAAAGATTCTCCTCAGGCATATTTTGTAAGAAGATTCTCTGCAACTGTTAAGGCAGGCATGGATGAAGAGTTGCAAATGATCCAGCTTGCAGCAAAAATTCCATTTGACGATCGGATAAATCACTCGGGAGCAATAGAAGATCTCAGTATTACACTAATAAAAGAATACTTGAAAGAAGTTGGTAGTGATCTTCACGAGATCGCAGAAAAGATACCTTTCCTCGACCTTTGTCAACAAATGCAGATTGTCCGTGGACCTAAGGAATATTTGAAGCCGGTCAATGTCGGGCTTTTAATGTTCAATACAAACCCTTCAAAGTTTTTTAGTGGTGCAAAAATTGAAGTTGTTGAGTACCAGGATGATTTAGGAGATACTTTTACAGAAAAAATCTTTGCCGGGCCACTGCATCATCAGTTGAGATTAACATTTCAATATATTAAGAGTTCAATCATTAAGGAAAAAATCCGAAAAATTGATGGGCAGGCCGAAGCAGAAAGGGTTTTCAACTATCCTCTTTCTGCAATAGAAGAAGCACTCGCCAATGCTGTTTATCACAGAAGTTATGAGAAGCAAAACACTATTGAGGTATCAGTTTTTAAAGATCATATAGACATTCTCTCTTTTCCAGGCCCATTGCCACCCGTAAGTGAAAAAGATCTTAAAAAAGAAAGGGTTATCGTCAGAGATTATAGAAATAGAAGAATCGGAGATTTTCTAAAAGAACTTAATCTGACAGAAGGAAGAAGCACTGGACTTCCAAAAATCAGAAGGTCAATGAACTTTAACGGTTCCCCTGAACCGGAATTTCACACCGATGACAACCGCAGTTATTTTTTAACAGTATTTCATGCAAATCCTGATTTTTTGGTAGTAGAAGAAAAAAATGTTACTGAAAATGTTACTGAAAATGTTACTGAAAACAGGGCGGATTTGTTACTTCAATTGATGAGTAGCAACAAAAATATAACGATAGAAGAAATGGCTCAGGCAGCAGGGGTAACGAAGATGACTGTAAATAGAGATATTAATATTCTTAAGAAAAAAGGAGCCGTTACCCGAGTTGGTCCAGCAAAAGGTGGTCATTGGAAATTAAAAAAAGGTAAATCCGAATAATGGCACAGCACAGGCATAACAGTCTATGTTAATGACTCGGTGAGAAATCTTAGCCAGATAGTCCCTATCAAAACATTAAAATTCTTGCTTAAATTTAATCTGATAAACCAAGATCTCAAAATTCTCATAAACATCAATAATGAGACGCTGATTTCGAGATGAGTTTCGAGACAGGAATACTGCTCTCTGAAGACCTAGTTTAAGACCGTCTCAATAACCGGGGTTTTTAGAGCAGTTCAAGTCCAATCTATCGGTTACAATCTCAGTAAGAAATATTTTGATAAAATCTGCCTCATAAACGGTGGTTTTTGAATTTGTTGAGATGTTTTATAATAAAAAAAGATTGCACTCGTATTTAAATTTTTAAATCACCGGAGCCGTTTGAAAAGATTTATCATTACGAAAGGTTTGGGAAATGTGCTTAACCAACTGTCCAGAAAAACTGAAGGCGATTAGTAGCATGGTTTTCTAAAATCTGCAAAAAGCCCGTTTAGGTTACAGAATAATTATCCCGCTTTTCCACCCGTCTGTGATAAAATTTACAAAACTAGATTGCACCCACCACTAGAATTGTTTTTAGAAATTTCCGAATCAGAATCATTGTAAGTGTTGTCTGTTATGTCACCTTCGTTATTTTCATCGTCAAGAATATCATCACTTGCTTCAGGACACTCAAAAACATCCTGTTCTTTTTTCCCATCACAAGCATTGTATTTATCATCTTCACACATCTGCTCGGCAGAGCTATTACATGCTGAGTCATCATCTATTTCTTTTGAAGAACACTGATGTTTTGTTGAACATTCAGCTGTTTTGCCGTGACCCTGGCAAGTTTCAGGGTAGTCGCATATTGATTGATATGTGTATTCATTTGGACAGTCTGAGCCTTGATTACAACAATCTCCAGATTCACAACAGAACCCATTCTCACAATGACCAGAACCACAATCGTCATCTTTTGAACATGTTTCACCATCATTTAATTTTGGAACACATAAATTATCTACGCATGTTGCATCATTGTCACAATCTGCTTCTATTATACAAGTAGTACTGCACTCAAATATTTGCTGATCTGTTTCACCACTGCAGGAATTGTCTTTGTAATATCCACATTCCTCTTTTTGAAGTGTTGTACACGCTGAATCATCTTCTATTTTTTGAGAATCACATTTGTTGTCTTTAGTACAGATTTTATCTACCCTTGAGCCTTGACATGATGTCGTGTCGTCACATACGGGATCTGTTTTATAACTATCCGGGCATGCAGAAGAATCAAAGCAGCAATCTCCGCTGTCACAACAAAACCCATTTTGACAATGATTTGAATCACAATCTTCATTTACATTACAATTATCGCCGTCATTAAACTTAGCTACACAATGGCTGTTAAAACACGTCGCATTGTTGTCACAATTGGTGTTGTCAGCACATGTGATTGGACATGAAAATGTTGTTTGTTCACTTAAACCGCTGCAGGCATGATTTGAATAATAGTCACACTCCTGAGTATAAACATTTGAACAAGCACTATCATCATCCACAGTATTTGACTCACACTGGAAATTAGTGCCACATGACTTTTCTTTTCTGATTCCCTGACATGTAAATGTGTTATCACAAGTTGGGTCAGTATTAAATGTGTCCGAACAATCAGATGACGTAGCACAGCAAACTCCTGATCCACAGCAAAAACCATTTTCACAATGGTTGATTTCACAATCAGAATCATTGTCGCAAATTTCACCGTTAATCATCTTACTTATTTGGATAGAAATGTCCTGAGTGCTTGAATTAATTCCATTATCGGCTTTCATTGTCACAACACAGTTTCCACTCCAGTCGAGTGTAGGATAGAGACTTATAAAATGACTGTTTTCGATTGTTGCTCCGCATTCCGGTGCGGTGTTTACAGCAATTGACAATATTAATAAACTATCATCAACAATACTGTCTTCAACATAATCCCATAGATCCAGAACTTCCACCTCTGTAGTATTGATTTTTGCATTTAGATCTGCAATTACGCTCCATAGAGGAACGCTTGCTTCAGGTTCAATATTTACAATAACTGTCTGAGTATCTGTTCCGCCGGATGAATCAGTGAGGGTTAATACAATTTCATCGCTTCCAAATACGCCAACAGGATTTATAGTTAACTCATCGCCACTGATTACTGCACTGAAAAGTAAAGCATCAACATCTGAAACAGTGTATGTTAAGAGAGCTGGAGAATCTGTTTCATCGTTTTTATAGTATGCCAAATTCACAGTTCTACTATTCAGTGTATCTGTCGATATTGTAGGAATTTCAGGACTGATTTCTGGATCTGTATTTGGCAGTGAGATGATTGCAACATTAGAAAAAACAGAACATCCGGCAGGATTACAAGCTGCAATTCTATATTCATACTCTGAATCTGGAAGGATGTTGTAAGAATCGGTATAAGCTGTTTTATTCGATTGAATGTTTGCTAGCACACTCCATGACCCTGTTGGTCCTATTCGTTTTTCAACCTTAAATGCCTCTTCGTTATCAGAGTTGTCATTCCAGATTAAATCAATATTGCCATTTATTGTAGCTGTCAATCCTGAAGGTGCTGATGGTAACTGAAAGTTTGTTGTTACAAACCAGTTTGTAACACTGGATCTTTCTGCTCCCATTTGGTCTTTCACAATAACTTTCCAGTAATATATATGGTTGTTTTCCAAGATTGGAAGTGAAAAGGTGGAGGTTATTATATTTTCTGCAAAGAGTGATGGGTTGGGCTGTTCACTAAAATATATGTCAGAGTAAAGTGTGTCTCCAACATCAGGATCACTAACACTCCAAATGAGAGTGGACTCTGAAACAGAAACGCCAACTGTTCCATCTGTTGGAGTTATGAGAGTTGGAGTGTTTGGTTGATTGTTGCCTGACTTAATAAATAGAATGTTGGAGTGAAGTGAATTTGCGTTAGAGTTATAGGCGTACACTCTAAAGTATACTGTCTCATTCGCTGTGAGTCCTGTATGATCAAATGTGGCTGTATCTGCTATTACATCTCCAGCTTCATTGTAATTTTCACCATCAGATGAAATTTCAATTTTAAATCCATCTTCATTGTTAGAGTTATCTGTCCAATTAAGTGTGACGCTTGTATCTGTTAGATTTGATGCTGTGAGATTTGTGGGTGCTAGTAGTAGATCTGTTGCTGTTGAGAAGGTCTTTGTTCCAGTGTCATAGCTCATTGTTCCTGCGATTACTTCAACTCTCCAGAAATAAGCCGCTCCCAAAGATAACTGTGGAAGATCAACATTTGTGCTTTCTGATGCAGAGAGAACTTTTGCTGTTTCTTCTTTGTTGTCAATATCTGCTTCAACTGTTGAAAAATAGACATCATGAAGAGCTGTTTCACCTGTTGAATTGCGTAATTCCCAATCAAGATCTGTATCAACTGGACGAAGGATGGCGTTGTTACTTGGAATTAAAGTGTAGAGTATCAATTCGCTACCTTCATTGAATACGATGGTGAAGCCATCTGTTGCGGCTTCTCCTTCATTTCCTGATTTATCTGTGGCTACTATTTTGATCTGCGCTGTCTGGGTGTTTGCAAACGGTGCTTTCCAACTGAATGATCCAGAATTTTCAAGGTTTTCTGCAACAACTTCGTACGCTGAACCAGAATCTTGTTTGAAGTAGATGCCAATTTTTTCTATTATATCGTTATCTGTGGCTGTCCAGATTATTTCAATTGGATCGTTTGCGTTGAAGCTGACTGCTGCCATCGGAGCTGTGATATTCACTACTGGTAGAACTGTTTCAACAATATCAAAAGAGGAACTTGAATCAATACCTTTATTTCCTGCGGCATCTTCTGTGACAAGTTTGATTTTTATTGCCTGATGGGCTTCATTTGGTGTTGTCCAAGTGTGGGAGAGTGTTCCATCTGGAAAGGAGCCAATTAAGTGTTCTGTGGCAGTTTCATCTATCCAGTAGAGTTCTCTTGATGTTACGGCTTCGTTATCTGATTCGGTCCATTCAATTGTGATTTCAGTGTCTGTAGGATAGGATGGGGAGAAGGTTGTGGTTAGGGTGGCAGTTGGTTTGAAAACATCTCCAGTAAGTTCAGCGTAATTAATCTGAGCTGGACTATAATGTGAGTATGACACATAGATTCTATTTGACCATGCTTGTACTTCTCCCTGATCTGGACCAAGCACTGGATCTAATATTGTTTGTGGTGTGCTCCATGAACCATTAACATATGCCCTTGCTTCATGTACATTATATTTACCAGCTCCGACATCATAATGATAAATTATATATGGAATATTATCTTGAGTTATAACAATATTTTTTCTGTTACCGATCCCACTGCGACCAAAATCACCTGTATAAAGTAATTCAAAAGAGTTACCATCGTATGTTGCATAACTTATTTCTGAACCACTTGAATAACTACTCCAAACAAAATGAACAAGACCATTACTATCGACATTCATATCCCAATCACTGTTTCCAGAAGACAGCGTTACAATTCTTTTTTGATCAGAAAACCCTTTCGAGTGAGTCCCCACAACCTCATAAATTCCAGTCGGTTCAGAAGACCAATTAAAAATATGTATATCTCCCAACTCATCAACAAAATATTGAGGCATATATGTGTTATAGATATTGCTATGTGAAATCGTGTTAACACTTGACCAAATACTGCCATCCCATATTTTATAGACAATAAAATACTCTCCATCAACCTGCTTATTCCAAAAAGCATATAATGTTGCATCAGACCCCAAAATTAAAAATGAATATGTATCTCTTTGAGAGTCATTAGATATATTAAGAACCGAAGACCATGTTCCATTTGAGATCTGATATGTATGATAAACTTCAACATCACTACTCCAATATCGTGTAAAGGTCACATGAGGACTGTTATTTGTATCTAAAGCAATCTCTGGCTTACCCCAAATATACCCATCATCAATTACATCTAGCAATAGTTTTGGAGAACTCCATGTTGCTGTTGAATTAGTATATTTTACAAAATACAAATCATTATCGTGGACAGCAACCATATAAATATTTCCTTGATCATCAATAACAAAGCTATTTGATCTGTTTCCATCTGCTGATATAGTCCCGAAAGGTTTCATTGGCCTTGTCCAAGGATGGGAGTATTCAAAAGTACTTTTTATTTCAACACCAGCATCACTTTGATCATAAGCATACCTCATAGCGTTGTCTTGAACATCTAAATATATTTTACAATTATATACTTCTCCTGTATCAGGAGTTGTCCACTCCATTGATCTGATATCAGCATATTCATCTAAAATTTGATCTCCACCACTCATACCGCAACCAACAGCACGCACAATAACTCTTCTAACGCCACTTGCTGCTGTTATTTCCCACCTGAGAGTATATGTTGTATTTGCAAGTAGTGTTTCACCACCATTTGGCCAAACAACTCTTACAGTTGGAGGATCGTGGTGTATAACTGATTTAGTACCACTAATTTTAAATCCCTCGTGTCCTCCATCATCAATACAGGTAGCCTTAAACTGAATTTCCTCACCAACAAGAGATATTGGAATCTCCCAATTATAAGCAAATCCATATGGACTATTTTCAGCGTGTTCGGTTATGGTTGTAATAAAATTCCATTCTGTGCCAGAATTAATTGTGTAATGAATATCACACGATGCAACATTTCCATCATCGTATGCTGCAACATATAAATAAACATCTTGCTCTGCAGGAAGACTTCCTCCATCAGATGCTAATGTGCTACTCCAAGACACCTCTGGCACCCCTGTATCCACAAAACTCTTCAAAACAGAAGTAACATTATTATCAGGATTAGAATCTTCGCTTATTCCCGGGTCTATATTTGCAACAAAATAGAAATCCATTGCCGGATATTCTGAAACTGTTACGCTTTTTGTGAGTACAATCTGCTGACCTGGTTCAAGTTCAGGTATAAGCATATAGCTGCTATTTATAAAAGTTTGAAGTTCATTTTCCGTATCAGACAAATAAATCTCTAAAGTTGCAACATTAGTTGGGTAACCTCCTAAATTTTGAACGGTTACAGATACCTCAACATCATTGTAAAGAATTACATCATCAGTAACATTAATATTAATTGCAGTAAGATCAGCCATCCCGCCTTCTGTTGTGAAATTCCAGGTTTCGCCTGTTACAACCAGACCGCCCTCATCTTTTGAATCAATTCTCCAGTAATAAGTTGTTCCTGCATCAAGAGTTCCAGCATCGTATGTGTATGTACTTCCAAATCCTGTTTTTGAAGGAAGAGTGTTCGGGTCTTTTCCAAGATAAACGCTAAAAAGTAAATTATCCCCGTTTGGATCATCATCACTATCCCACCCCAATTCAACATTTGTTCTTGCAACATTCACAGCACCATTGGCAGGAAAAGGATGAAATGCTTTTGGAGGAGCAATATTTACATTTACATTTATTTGTGTAACTGAACTCCAACCACTTTCGCCACTATCATTAACGGCTTTCACCTTAAAATAGTAAGTATCATTTTCTAAGTTTGTTACAAGATATTCAGTATTTGAAGTTGATATTTCTCCAATCTTACTATATGCATCTCCTTTGGCAATATATAGTTCATATATAGAGACACATTCAACACTATCCCAGCTGACAGTTGTAAAATTATTGATAGTACTAACTGGCTGATTGTGGATTCTTGGAGTTTCTGGAGCATTCGGACAATCGTTTGTTTCTACATTGAAAACACCTGATGAATCAGAGGATTTATTTCCTGATGAATCAAAAATATCAATTCTTATATCATTAATATCAGTTGTTGCAGTCCAGTTTATTTGAGTTGCAGCACCGCCGATACTGCCATTAATAAGCGACCAACTACTTGAAAAAACACTGTATCCAAATAGTTCATAATGATCAATCGCCTGATCATCAAATCCACTCCACTGAACAGAAACAACATCACCATCAACAACTCTTTTTCCAGCATAAGGATTGGATAAAGAAACAACAGGAGGTGTTGTGTCCACTGTTCCATCAGTTGTAACAATAATATCAACCTCTTTTGTGTCAATTAAACCCTTTCCGTCGCCAACTTCACAAAAAATAGTGAAAGAACTATTTTCAGTCACTGTGGGAGCAGTCCAAGTGGCACTACTACAATTTCCTGTGCAATTAAGTGTTCCAGTATTTGTTTGCCAGAAATACGATATATTGTCTCCTTCGGGATCTATAACAGTTGCAGTTAAATTAACAGTTTCTCCACCAACGACAGAGTTTTTATCCACTGATACTGAAAGCTTAGGAGGCATATTGTCAGGATCAAAATTTTCAGATGTAACTTCATAACGATGCCCAACATGAGTCAAGGCCATTAGCGAAAATGAAAATAAAGAGCTAATAAGTAAAACAAAAACAGAAAGGAGATTTATTTTGATATTCTTCATCAGTTCACCTCCTTATTTTTTGCATATTCATAAGAAAGCCAAACCATTTTTGCAGCCTCTGCACGATTAATGCTTTCAGAAGGTTTGAAAGTATTGTTTGGATATCCTCCAACAATTTTATTATACGCTGCTTTATAGACGTATGTGGAATACCACTCTCCTGGAGGCACATCAGTGAATTTTGGACTTAGTGGTGTTGGAGCGTCAATATCAAATGCCAGATTTATTGTTTTTGCAGCTTCTGCACGATTTAAGTTGTCTGCAGGGCGAAATGCTGTATCAGAATCAATAATTCCATTAATAAGGGCAAGCATAACCGGTTCATAAAACCAGTCACTTTTATCTACATCACTATATGGGTTTGCTATTTGATCAGGAGCATTTATCCATCCTGCTGGTTGATTGCATTGAACTGTTTTCACAACCATTTTTATGTATTCGGCTCTGTTTATATTTTGTGCTGGTTTAAATGTTCCATCAGAGTAACCTTCTATAACTCCTCGATCAACTAGATTCTGAATATATTCAGTAAACCACGCTTTTTCAGGAACATCTCCGAACTTTGAGTTAACCCTGAAATATCCGACAATCGTTCCTTCCCAGACTGCCATTGCGACAGCTGATCCAAGTTGAGGGACGTCAAATCTTTTATTGGTGAAATCATACTGAAGATATTTTTTTCCAACAACAAACCAATCAATGTCATTAACAATATCTTGCCAACCTTCTCCCTGAATGTCTGCTCTGGCGGTAATTGGAATAGTTTCTCCGGTACTAATTTCGATATATTTGTCCCATTTATTCCAGTTTAAAAAAGAGAGATCTTCAGGGAATTTAAAATCTGTTCCTGACGCTTTAAGATCAAGATCATTAACACGAGCTTTTAAGTCGAATTCTATCTCTTCCGATGATCTTGCACCGGACTTCGAAACAACTGTTAACTTCACCTTATGGATACCGCCAACAGAAAATGTTTTTTTAATTTTTTCACTACTATCACTTAAAGCTAAATCGTCAATTTCCCATATATAAGTGGGTTTTAGAGCAGAAGAATAATTTGAATAATTTGTGCCACCCAGATCATAGGATGAGGATGCATCAAATACGAGTTCTCTTCCAGCCCGTGGAAATTGATTTTTCAGCGAAAGATCAGCCACTGGTGGAGGAAGGTTTTCAATGGCATCTTTTAGTAGTGTATCAGCATAAAAATACCAGTGCCTAAAGTTTTTTTTCATTTCACGAAGCTCATCTTCCTGTGAAGCAACTGTTATGGGGTCTCTATAAAGATCATTCATAACTTCAACAAACTTTCCACCCTCTTTAAAATCAGAAACTCTAAGACCAACATCTGCATAACGATGTGCAAGATATAGTTGGAGTTTTGCCATCTCCCATTTCTGATAATCTTCTTGTGAAATAAAGTTAAGTCCTGTCAGATCTACATACTGATTATCAAATAAATCATTTATCATTGTCCCTGATGCAGCCATATCTATTTTCATATTAAGAAGTTTTCTTGCTCCTGAAAGAGTCTCGCTCAAAAAAGATAAAGAGGAACAAATAAAAGTTGTTGAAGCTGTTTTTTTCATAAGCGGAAGCTTACAAAGAAAATTTGGCACAGCAGTCCATGGAACCTCTACAGCTTCTTTCAGATGCTCTCCAATGAGATCCTCTGCCATAGTTTGAAGTAAAAGCGTTAAAGAATCTTTATCTTCGAGCTTAGTTTCCAATTCGTTTTTGATACCACCATTACACTCTTCACTAGATGTTCCGCAGAAAGCCTCCCTTATGGCTGGATCTAGATCAACAACGGTGTTTATTTTATTCTCAAAAGCAACTAAGCGGGTTTCAATATCAGAATTAAACAAAAGGAAATAAACCAAAGCTTCTTTGGCAGTTGTTCCTAGTTTTACAACTTTTTCCATTTTAGAAATAATTGGCTCTAGAGAATTAAGCTGATTTTTAACTGTCGTCAAGCGAATGGCCGCAGGATGTTGATCAATTTTTGTCGCAATTGCTGCAATTGCTGCAGTTGTTAGTTGCAAATATTCAACATCATCGCCAGTAATACCGACAAAGCTATTTAAATCATCACTTCCCAGTATCCCAAAAAGTATTCCAACATCTTGCTCTTTATCATTCAGGTCAGGTCTTGTTATCAGATCCTCGATAAGGTCTTCATATATAATTACTCTCTTTTCATAGCTAATAAATCCTGAAGAATAAGTTTCAGGATTTGTAACATAAAATGGAGATTTCACCCCCACATACATTTTTTCAAATTCAGTGAGTTCTGATAAAAACATCTCACCAGAATAGTTAGGAGCGGCACTAGTAAAGCTATATCTTGAAAAGTGCACATCGATTGCAAGATCGGTTGATAAAATTTCTGCACTACCTGGCAGCCAGTTCTTTAACAAAACCTCATTTTTTCCCATTTCATTTGTATCATTCCCACAGGAAAACAGGAAAATAAGCCACAAAAAAATGAAAAGCTTGTGATTTTTCTCAAACATAACAAGATGTCTCCGACTAATATTTATTAGCATATTTTGCCATACATAATATTCTATCCTCTATTAGATTACAATTTTATTATGAGTGGGTGACGGGTTTCACAACAAATACAAATTGCTTAACTTCTTTTTCTGACCTTTAATAGATTTTTTATCTTTTGCAAATTTGAATTTCCAATAATAAAGCCTTATCTCCTCGGGGTTTTCTGGATAGTTGGTTAAGCACCTTTCCCAAACTTTTTCGCTGACATCTGTTAACACTCTATTTATTGAGTACCAATCTAAAAAACCGGGGTTTGTGAGATTGCAAATATCTTAGACTCTTAGATTTTCCATTTTTACCCATAAAATGTTAACGCCTTGCATCAACAATAATCATTAGTCTGAATGTTTTATGTGTAAATGTCTTACTAAAATAAAAAGTTTATCTTGTATCTTTTTGAAACGATTGCGTTTTTTAGCCCTAAGCTCAGATGTTTATTGTCCTGTTATCCCCTGATTAGAAGGGGCCTCTATATAATTACAATTAAATTAAACCTGTTTTTGTATTAAGATTTATACAAAAGTGTGTGTTTTGCTGTCTAATCCAAGATTGACGAAAAGTTTAGAAATGCTATAATTTCACGGCGTTGTGTGATTTATCTTTTTTGGAGAGGAGAAATGCGAAAGATTTATCTGTTTCTTATTATTCTTGTAGTAGTTCTTATTTCAACTTCATGCGGTATAGGTGTAGGGTTTGCTCAGACTCATGGTGGGACAAGCCTTAACTATCAGCTTCCGGTTAAGGATATGAGGTTTAAAGGTGAGGTTTCAGCTAAAGTGAAGGGGCATAGTGTATTCTGCGTTTTTCCTACGTATGACCCTTTGATGGATCAGGCAATGAAAAAACTGAATAAAAAAGCCGGTCTAAAAACAGGACACAGAGCTGTATTCAATGTCAGAGTAGATGTGGAAGATAAATTCTATCTTTTTGTATGTACCAGACATGTCACCGTTTCCGGGGATGTATATGAAATTATTGATGATAAATATATTGCAAATGCCAAGGCTCAAAAAGTCAGAAAACAGGAAATACAGGAAAGAAAACAGACAGAACAGGTAAAAAAGCAGGGAAAGTCAACAGAAAGGTATGCTGAACTTAATAAACAGAGAGAGGACGAGGCAAAAAAACAGCAGCAGATAAAGAATATGGAAG
>Ga0222695_1000249_pt1 | contig 34799 bp, 29 predicted proteins | sample AntAcemetage1398_FD_179834 | JGI IMG/M metagenome (GOLD analysis project Ga0222695, IMG submission 179834) | Saline water microbial communities from Ace Lake, Antarctica - #1398 | ecosystem: Environmental > Aquatic > Non-marine Saline and Alkaline > Saline | place: Antarctica: Ace Lake...
TTCCCTTAAAATCATTTCTTTTGACATTTTCTTTGATTCTTTTAAATAATTCCGCTAAAACACCAAGAAATTTCAATAAGACACTTTTGATAATCGAGGGCATTTATAGCAGCATTGAGGTCAACGGTTGAATGAATGAAAGGATAACAACGAATGGATAATGCCATTGAAAGCGAGGAGATGCATTACGAGGGGAATTGCATCAGGCCGCCCAGTGAGGCGTTCAGCATACTGCTCCAGGTAACAGTAGGGTGTTCCCATAACAAGTGCACCTTTTGCGGAACTTATACAGGCAAGAGATTTAGGATCAAAGATGACAGTATGATTCTCGGAGATATCCTCTTTGCCTCTAAATACATGAAAAGGCAGGACAGGGTCTTCCTCATGGACGGGGATGCCCTGATTATTCCTCAGAAGAGGTTGATGTGGATATTAGATCGGATCAAGGAACACCTCCCCTGGGTTAGGAGGGTGGGGTCCTATGCCAACGCAAAGAGCATTAAAATGAAGACCCCTGAGCAGTTGAAAGACCTTAAGAAAAATGGATTGGGAATTCTCTACTTAGGTGTGGAAACCGGAGATGAGGAGCTGCTGAAGAAAATCAGGAAAGGATCGAGCCCGCAACATCTCATCAACATGGGGAGAAAGGTCAGGGAGGCGGGCATCAAGCTCTCGGTTACGGTCTTATTGGGCATTGCAGGGAGGGAGAGATCCCTTGAGCATGCAAGGGCCACCGGTGAACTCCTGAGCAGGATGGATCCCAATTATGTTGGCGCGCTTACCGTTATGCTGATCCCCGGAACCCCTCTGCATGAGGAATCCCAGAACGGCACCTTCGAGGTCCCAACCGAAAAAGAGCTCCTCTTAGAATTGAGGGAGATGATCGCGCATACCAATCTGAGCCGGGGCCTCTTTTTCTCCAACCATGCCTCCAACTATCTGCCGATAAAGGCCAGGTTGCCCAAGGGTAAGCAGGTCGCTCTAGACCAGATAGACAGCGCGATAAAGGGAGATATAGGCCTTAGACCGGAGTGGATGAGGGCGCTCTGATGGTAGGAAAAATGAACGTCCAGGTAAGCGAAGACTCCGACATCGAACATCGAACGTTCAACATCGAATGAAAAAACACCAACTCGCCAGAGGCGGTCCAGAACCGTGAATCGGAACCTGAGAAGACCTAATATTAATAAAGCCGCAAAAAGGCGCAAAATTCACAAAAATTGAAATTAGTCTTTTTCGAGGCTGCCAATATTTACCGTTGGAGAAAAAATTGTGACCAAGACCAGAGCCATTGCAGTTGTAGGAACATTTGATTCAAAAGGTGAAGAGCATCTTTTCCTTAAAGAGCGTATTGAGGTTAGAGGCATCCCAACTCTGACCATAAACGTGGGCACCAAGAACCCTTCCCCCTTTCCAGCAGACTACGATCTGTACGAACAGGTTGTGGCAGATAAAGGAGTAACGCCCCCGAGCCGTGATAAGGCTATACAGACTGTCATAGATCAGGCCAGGGGACTGATAAAAGAACTGTACCGGAATGGAGAGATATGTGGAATCATCTCAGCAGGGGGAGGCACCGGGACCCATATCGGGACCAGTATCATGCATGCGCTCCCCTTGGGGATACCTAAAATAATGGTTTCCACGGTGGCATCCAGGGATATGAAAAATAGTGTTGGCACGAAGGATATCACCATGATGCACAGTGTTGCGGATATTCTCGGGGTGAACAGTATAACGGGAATGATCCTCGACCGGGCAGCCGGGGCCGCTTTCGGGATGGTTCAGGCTCAATGGAAACAGGCGCAGGAGAAAAAGCGAGTTGCCCTTACCATGTTCGGGCTTATTACCAAAGCAGCTGAAGCCATTAAGGAATCTTTAGAGGAGATGGGATATGAGGTCGTGGCATTTCATGCCAATGGCACGGGCGGTATGGCCATGGAAGAGCTTGCGGTAGAGGGGTATTTTCATGGGATACTTGATCTCGCAATCCATGAGCTTGCCGATGACTTGATGGACGGATATTGCGGGGGGATCGGTCCCGAGAGGCTGGAACCGATAGCCGGTTTGGAGATTCCCCGTCTTGTGATTCCGGGAGGGCTGGATTGTGCGGTTCTTGAATTCACCCGGAATAATGTCCCTGAGAAATTCAGGGACCGGAACATATTCTATTATGATTTTCGCTCTGCCGTCAGGCTTAGTCTGGAAGAGACCCGGTTTATTGCCGGGCAGTTAGCCGAAAAACTGAATCAGGATATTTCAAGGATAAAGATACTGGTACCCACGAAGGGATGGTCTGAGGCTGATGGCGAAGGAAGGCCCCTGCATGATCCGGTAGCTCAGGATGAGTTCATGAAGACGTTACGACATGATCTCGACCCCCGAGCAGAGATCATGGAAGTGGATCATCATATTAACGATCCCTCTTTTGCAGAACTTGCAGCCAAGGTCATGGACAAAATGATCCGCAGAATAGAGTGATGTCCCGGTTAGCCCTTCTTCCCAAACTCCACGCTGCCTCTGATTCCAAATGTCCAGCAATCCCGCTTTTTCGCAAGCTTCAGCTTGGGACCAAAGGAAAAGAAATCTTGACAGATGGTCAAAAAGAGGTATAATTAGAAGTATTTTCGGATGGACTACAGGAGGTTAACCCATGGAACCACGCTACAGTACGGGAAGCCCTAAAGTAAAAACCACAGTATTATTTGAAAAGAGATTACTTGAGGAAATAGACGAGTTCAACCCTTTTAAGACCAGGAAAGACTTTTTAGATCAAGCCTGCAAAATCTATCTGAAAGAGTTAAGGCGAAGTGTTATAGATGAAAAATTGGCTAAAGCATGTTCTGAGTCAGAAGCTGAAGATCGCTCTGTCAATGAAGAATGGGAGCCAATCGCCCTGGAGGGCTGGAAATGAGTTCACCTCAAAGGGGTGATATTTACTGGATCAATCTGGATCCAACTATCGGCGCCGAAATAAAGAAAACCCGCCCTTGTGTAATCATCTCCCCAAATGCCGCTAACCGAAGTGGGCCTTTGGTAATCGTTGCACCTATTACAAAGGCTCAAGGCAAAAAGGTTCATTTTCACGAGATCTTACTCCCTAAAGGGACATCAAACCTTCAATACGATTCAAAACTAAAGGTTTTTCAACTGAGGTGCATAGATAAGAAGCGTTTGAGCAAATCAAAGATTGGTTCCATTTCCCAGGATCTTATCAAAAAACTGGACGAAAAAATACGAATTGTGACCGGTCTCTATTGAGTCTGACAAACTCGTAAAAAGTCAGAAATCATCAGTTTTCGTCATTCCCGCGAATGCGGGAATCCAGGAAAATCAATCCCGCCGCTGGATTGACGGCCTCTTGGACAAGAATCTGATTCAAATCAGCTTGAGGTTGTATGCATTCCCACGCAGGAATGTGGGAACGAGAAGAACAATTCATCTCCGCTGGCTTAACATTTTCGCCATTAATGCGCCGATCCCCTGAGGTAACATCTCTTTAAATAGTCACGAAATCCAATTGAATAATGACACCTTAGTAATTATCATTTCAAGGGCTAACGGCCAACAACATAATGCCGCCCGTCTTATCAGAGCTGCCGTCAGGGAGCAGGAGATATACGATACTCGTGATGGAATTGATGCTTTATTTTACTCTCAACATCTCGGCAAATGCCTCCACCCTGGTTCTAAGGGCTTCTGCACTGTAACTTCTGCTGTCATACAGATCCATCTCCAAGGACAGGACAGGAATTCCGGTTTCCTTTTCAACGACCTGCTTTAGCAGATGGGAGGTAATAGCTATGGGTCTGCAATTGTACAGGTAGTTCCATATGACGCCATCCAGGTTCAAGGTCTTAATGGCGTCAACAGCCCCCCTAATGAAACCGTATGTGCCATGAAAAGCACCGAAACCCATTTCCCGTTCAGCCAGAATCTCACCGGAGATAAATGGCGTCCTTTTACGAACCTTTGCCTGTACCACTGAGTGAAGGGCCACCGGTATTGAAAGGCCTGCATTTTCAATCATGTGCATTATGCCGGGATCGGAGAAATGTGCCATGAGTATCATCACCCTGGGTGCCCCTTTTTTCGAAATTCCCATACCGTTTTGGACCCTCTTCCTGACTTCTTGGTTCAAGAGCCTTATGGCCTGCGGCCCTTCGGTGATTACCCTGCGGCTTGCAGATCCATTGGTCAGGCGCCTGGCCAATTCCGCTTCCACGATACTTATGGGCTGCGGGTCGGCGTCCTTCATCAAATCGACCAGCTCACTTAAGGCCGAAAAAATCTGGTGACCTCGGGACGCCCCTTCGTATCTGGCCTCTTCTCCTATCTCAACACCCACAACTTCTTTTACTTGATCAAAGATTTTTTCGATTTGTGCCCCTAAGAAGTCTACCCTTTGAGGCAGATAATCAGGGTATTCACCCCACCTGGAGTCCATAGAGCCGTCTACATATACGGCAGGATGGGCGTATTTTTCGTGTAGAAGCTCATCTGTTTTAGACCCCATATCACAGAAATAACTTGATGTAAGAACAAGATCTGGAACAGGGATTATTTTTTTTGCCATCCCCCCAACTCTGATCTGCTGCAAAGAGCACAAGCCATGTCCCGCCGGCAAACCGTTATTTTCTCCTTCCTCAAGAATTGGCGTGAGCTTGTTGAATATCTGTCCCATGGTGTAACAGAGTACTGTTTCCGGAGACGTACAAAAGAGCTCATCCGTGGATGCGGCTATTGCAGCCGCCGGGCCTGGAATGGTTGGAAACCCGAAGTAAACCAGTTTTTTCCCCTCATCCTTCGCCAATACCAGGTCTATGAGCTCCTTGAGCCATATACCCAGCATCATTCTAACCCCGGCTAATTCCACGTCATGGTTATAACTGACCCAAGTCACAGCTCTGGCCATATCTTCAGGCCCTAGTTCCAATTTCCGGAATGCCTTCTCGATTCGATATCTCTCTTGATCAATCTCCTCAACCGTAAAACCACAGACTTCAAGCAGCTCATCGTAATAGTCATCCATATCTTATTCCCTCACCATCTCAATAAAAGCTTCAATCCTTGTTTGCAAGGAACCCATCTCATTAGGGCTATAATCTGATTCAACAACTATTACAGGTAAGCCTGTTTGTTTCCTCAATATTTCCGGAAAGTAATAGGACTCAATTTTATAGGATTCGCGAAACATCAAATGATACCAGATCACTCCGGAAACATTGAACTCGATGGCTAATTTCACGAGGAAGTCCAGCCGCTCTCTTCCCGGTCTGAACCAGGCAGGAGCTACCCTTCGACTGAAATAGCATTCCGCTAAGCTTTCCATAAGATTCCCATCGGTATTTACATTTTCCCAATAAGGTCTGATGCCTTCAGCAAATTCCTCTATGACTATAGTGCCCCCGGCTTTCTTTACTATCTCATGGATCTTATTATCTCCCAATGCCAGAGTCGAACCTGTAAGTAAAATCCTGGGGTCCTCTTGCGGAGGCGCTTCCTGTGCCCGCAATTCATTATAGAGTGACTCGAGCACTTCAACCATCAGGTCTTTTTCAGCAAGGAATGAGGCATGGTTCAAGAATACAAAGTCTTCACTGTTAAGGGGCACTTGCCCCATCTTCCTCATCAGACTTATCTTCCTGAAAAGGTCCCTTTCCCTGTTACATAACAGGATTGCCTCTCTGAGACTTGAATCCGTTAACTCAACCCCGGTCAACTCTTCAAGTCTAGACTTTAATCTAACCAATCCGTCAAGATAGTATGCAAAGGCGCAATCATCCTTTGTATGAGGGACACCATAAGGAAATATATCAATATCGGTGTTGTAGGCCAGAACATCCATTACAGCGCGAATATGATTATCCGTCATGGGCACAACCAGAAGATCCATGATGTTAAAATATGGATCTTTGCCCGAAACACCATACCCGATTTTGGCCCTGCAAAATGTATCCATCCAGTGACAGATGTATGGTTCGGCAAGTTCTACCATGGAGTAGTCTCCTCCGTGGATCCAGCCTATGGGTATTGCTTTGCAGGCCAAGGCAATTTCCTCGGGCATGTAGCCTCCCGGTATATAACCGATGACCTTTCGGCCTTCCTCTCTTGATTTGCCCAATTCCGCTATTCTGTCCTTGAGATGGGCTAATAATTTCTTCATTGCTCTCATGACTATCCTCTGCTTTTCAGGGCAAATCTATCCATTCTGACAGGTCAGGTTACCATCAGCCCGGGAGATTTCTTACTATTAACATCTGTCTTATCGGGGGAAGGTTCTTCCATAAATGAGCCTGGACCTCCGTCCCTGGGAAAGTTGTGGCGTTTTAAAGAAAACCCACAGGCTTTAGAAGGAATGATTTTAGACACGGCTTCAAGGAAGGATGATCCTGAAGTGCTTGAAGGATCCCAAGCTGATACCGTCTTAACAGCCCATAATTACCAAAAGAAAAGCACATCGCCCTCTCTTACACTTTGATTCTCATCGATGACAGAAGTCGTAGGTTCTCCCACTCTTCTCAGAGAGATGGCTGTATTGTAATTGAACATCTTCCCTTCGGGCTTAAAGACGTTCATGAACCCGGTATATCTTTCATCCAATCTGGCAATGATGTCCAGTATCGATTCCGCGTCACCCACATCGACACATTCCTTCATCTTTCCCGTAAGCATGGCGATATGACCGGCGTATTTTAGGGTTAAATACATAAATGCCCTCCCCCTATTCCCTCAATGCCACCAAATCATTATTAACAAAGTCCAGATCCAACTCCTTCAACTTAGCTTCCGCTGGTATGGCCGTTTCGAGGTCCCAGTCCCGCAGGGTGTAATAATCATCCAACATTAAATCAAGGTTTTCACCAAGGGGAGGAATATGTCTGTCTGCAATCGGTTCTTCCATCATTCTTCTTGGACAGACATCATCCTTGCGCCTGAATCCCTCTCTGACATTGTAGGCCCGCTCCAAGTTCACTATCCGCTCTCCAACCTTTATGAACTCTTCCGATGTAAAGTTGAGTCCTGTGGCGGCATTGAATATCCTCAGCCACGGGTCCATATCAATACCCAGAATTCCCCTCACCACAAAGACGCACGTGGGGAGACTCTCCAAAACAGCCCTGCTGTCATAAAGCCATTTCACCAGGCTCCCCTTGTTTTCCACATTTCTTGTTTGAAACGCCATAAACGGATCAAAGGGCAGTTCCATGTTCGAAGGAATGGTATTGGGGTTGGGTGGGTAGGGAGGGTACCATCGAGTATGGTCCGGTCCATTTTCGCTGACGGCCAGGGATAAGGCAAATTGATAGACGCCCCTCTGGGGCATCACCTCAAGCTCCTGCCCCTTGATGGCCAAAACATATCGTTCCGAACCTTTGCCCACTGTCTTGGCGGCTTCGAAGGCCCCTTTGGCGAGTAGGTCGCCGAATCCCTCTCTTTTTATGATTTTCTCAACCAGGGGAACCAGAACATCCTCATTACCAAACACTAAATCCAGTCCTTCCGTATCCGTCCCGGTCAGGATTCCCCTTTCATAGCATTCCATGGCCCAGCCAATGGTATAAAAAATCATAAACTCATCAAGACCGTGTCGGTCACAGAGATCACGAATCTTTAAGAGGACATCCCATGATCTCAAACCGACGACTGAAGCGGCATAGGCAAACCCGCCTTCTCTCTCGTCACCGGAAGTGCCCGCGTATTTTCCCTCCTTCACCTCGAATCGTCTGCCGCAGGCCGGAAAGGGACAGCAAAACCCGCCTTTGGGTTTCACTACATACTTCTCTATGTATTCTTCTCCCTTTAAGGCGTTTTCAAGGCTCCCTTTCTGAGCATTGTGCGCATGCAGCCATCCAAGCTCATTAAAGCCTTCCAGCATGAGATTCGCACTCATGAATGACCACCCGGGGACAAAATAATCTGAGGTATCCTTTAGATCCAGAACGTCTTTTATGGCCCTGAAGGCTCTTAGATATTCGTGCGGATCGCTGATCTTAACGCTCCCGCTTCCCATGACAGCGATGGCCTTGAGCTTCTTGTCTCCCATTACAGTCCCGCAACCCCGGCCGCCGGAGTGATGTTTATTGAAGACCTTGGCTCTGGCAACAAGATTTTCTCCGGCCTGACCGATACAAGCCACTTTAATGTCGGGTATCCCCACCTCTTCTTTTATGGCCTTGGTGGTCTCAAGAACATCCTTCCCCCATAGATGCGTTGCGTCCCTCAATTCTATTTCATCATCGTTGATGTACAGATAGACGGGCTTAACCGATTTCCCCTGTATGACGATATGGTCATAGCCTGCAAATTTTAACTCGGGCCCCCAGTCTCCTCCGAATCCACCTTCACAAATATGCCCTTCAGGATGTTTAGTTTGGATTGAAACCCTTCCCATCCCAACTGGTGTGCCTTCCAATGGGCCGGTTCCAAAAATAAGTCTATTTTCGGGATCAAAGGCATGAACGTCAGGTCCTGCTTCACTGTAAAGAATGATGTCGTTGATTCCCCTGCAACCGATATACTTTCTCATCCATTCTTTTGGGAGGTTTTCCTTGACTATTGTCTTTTCCGTCAGGTCAACTCTTAACAACCTTCCCGTCCAACCATATGCCATCACGACTCCCCCTTTCCGCGCCATTCGGACCAGGGGTAGGGCCACTTCCAGGGCGCGATCAACCTGAACAGGGGCTGGATCTCTTTTTTCATATCTAACTCCATCCTTTTATTATAGGCATCCTCCGAATCGGTATAAATGAGGGTCCCTGTCGGGCACATTTCAACACACAGGGGAACGCCCTGCTCCATAGGATGGGGGCACGCCCCATCGCAATTAATGATGGGGAGGTCAACGGCCCCCTCTGAATCTTTGGCGACTTTGATCAATCCACGATTGGGACCAAATGCTTGGGTGTGAACCCAGGAACACCACATTTCACAATTTCTACAGCCGTTACAGAGTTCACTGCCCACCAGAAAAAGTCTTTTTTTCATGGTTTCCCCTAAATCAAGTGATACTTTCAAGTAATGAGAGCGCTGTTTTTGTCTTGAACCACTGCCGAGCCCCATGTCTTAGAAAAGCTGCCCTTTCTTCAGACTGGAAATCATTAAAAATTTCCTCCAATCTTTTTTCTCCACGCTCGCCGAATCGATCTAATCGATCCGCCTCAAAACACAGGGTGGCCTGCAGGCAGTTGAGGGCGAAGATCCTTTCGGGCTGATCATGGATCTCGATATAATCCAAGATCTTGAGAACAAGCTCCGGCTGATAATCTAAATCCTCAAGGATCTCTCCGGCCAATTCAGCGCCCTTCTTCTGATGGAAAAGTGCAGCCTGACATTTTTCCTGTTTGGAAAAGGGCGTAGAAAGCCAATCATCATAATGTGTTTGACTCCATCCTATGTCATGGAGGTAGAGCGCTGGAATAATAAAAAATGGATTACCATTTTCTCTTTCAATAAAAATCTTCCCAAACTCAACCACCCTTAGCGTGTGCTCCCAGTCCCCGGGCCGCCCCTTCAACAAGTAGACCTTTACTTTGGCCTTAATGGCCTCTTCCAACGCGTCTGGAAAATAATGCATCGAGATGGAGTCTTCCTTCGGCGAAGCCCTCAAAATCAAACCCCAAGAAATTCTTTTGTTGCCTCACAGAATCCAGGCCCATGGCATGGAAGCATGATATCGGCAAGATTCTTTAAACGGAGGGTGCTGTCATAACTTTGATTCATGTCCGTGGCAATGGTCTGTGTGAAGACCTCCCAATGACCGAAAGGATGATCTTCTCCAAGGACCTCTTTCGGATTTTGAAAGGTCTGATAAATGGAGCACATCCCGGCGATGACGGTCTTTCCCTGCTCGGTATCGACGCACACAGACTGCGTCCCCGGGGTGTGTCCCGGTGTATGAAGGATATCGAGACCGGGGAAGAGTTCATAATCCCCGCTAATCAGTTTTGTGTTCCAACCCTCGAAGAGTTCTTTGGGATAGTACTGGGACTGCAAAGGGTGCGGGGCGTGGGCAAAGGTCCACTCCTCTTCCTGGACATAGACTTCCGCGTTTTTGCATTTTGACGTATTGCCGATGTGATCATGGTGAAGATGGGTTTGAATAATGATGTCCACATCGTCCACGGTTATCCCCTCTTTTTCCAGGGACGTCTCAAAACTCTGAAGGTCTTCGCTCTCACCCGGCCAGTATCGCCTCATTAAGGCAGCCCGGGAGCCGGTATCAACGAGCACGCGGCCGCTTTTATTGGGGGTCCCCTCGATGATGAAGTATGCCACATCCAACTTCAAAGGAACGCCGGGAAAGGCCATATATGTAAAGCCCGATTTGTCTGCACCGGTTGTAAGTAAGACAACAGGTTTGACCTTGTATTTTGCCATGTTTTTCCTCCTTTATTCATTTTGTTTTTGTAATGTTAGAATATGGTGCATATCCAACCAGGGTTTTATCTCTTTATGCAAAAACCCATTCACACGTTGCCGCTACAGCCTGGTAACACGGCAGAGTCCGCCGAATGATGGGAAGCCCGATATGGGATCGCGATCCGTATCATCGGTCAACACATTTGCACTGGCATTCTCCCAGCCATGTTGCATAGATACTACCTTAGGGTGGATGTCTTCAGTGACCCTGGCCACAAGATCGATTCGGCCTCTCTTGGACTCCACGCGGACCCGATCGCCATCAATGATGCCCAGCTCGTCAGCGGTTTGGGGATTGATCTCCACCAAAGGCTCCGGCATCATTTCCCTTAGTGTCGGAATCTGTCGGAAATTGGAATGTGTAAAGTTATGGACCTTTGCCCCGCTGATCAGGATAAGAGGGAACTCTTCAGCCAGTTCAGGCGTGCTGACCGGACTTTCCGCCGGCTCCAAGAAAGTGGGAAGGGGCTCATGACCGTACTCTTCCAGCGTCTTGGAGTAGAGTTCCACCTTCCCGGACGGTGTCGTGAACCCGCTTTTGAGATAGGCCTTATCAGGTACGTCGGCGTAATAAATCCCTTCCGGCGCTGCCTGCAGTTCTTCAAAATCAATGGATGACGGGATTAAATAATCCCTGAATATCTCGTTGCTGTCATCCCAGGGAAAGTACTCTTTCCCATAACCCATCCTTCTTCCCATCTCCACCCATATCTTCCAGTCATCCATAGCCTCGCCCACAGGCTCTATGATACGGTCCACCCAAATAAAGTAGGGCAACTGATCGATGCCGGTGTAGCTAAAAAGGTTCTTCCTTTCAAGAAAGGTTGTGGCCGGCAAAAAGAGATCGGCCATTTGGGCTGTTTTGGTCATAAAGAGATCAATGACGACCATGAAATCCAGATTCTTGACGGCCTCGGCAAACTTGGTGCTGTTGGGCCAGGTCAATGCGGGATTTGCAGCTTCTATGATCAAACCCTTGATGACATAGGGTTTCCCGGAAATCATGGTTTCGGTCAAAACACTGGCTGTGGGGCTTCCAGCGATTTTCGTAAACAGGGGGTAGTCCCCGTAGCTTATGCCATCCGCTTTTGAAACCTTGGCCTCTTTGACTGAAAATTTTGCAGTCTTCAGAAACGGGCATGGAGGATTCCCGCCAATGATTCCATAATTGCCCGTAACGGCCATGAGACTGGATATGGCTCGGGTGGTTTGAACACCATTGATGCTGTGATCTGTAGCAATGTATTGAAAGATGGTAGCCGGTTTGACCTTCGCATAGGTTCTGGCTATTTCTTTGATCGTATCAGCGGGGACCCATGTAATTTCAGCAACCTTCTCGGGAGTGTAAGCCTGGACATGTGTTTTCAGTTCATCAAAACCAATCGTCCATTCCTGAACGAATTCTTGATCATACAGGTTCTCATTGATGATCACATTAAGCATCCCCAGAGCAAGGGCACAATCGGTGCATGGCCTGATCTGCGCATGAATATCCGCCAACCGTGCCGTCTTCGTGCGCCTTGGATCAATCACAATCAGTTTGGCCCCTCTCCTTTTTGCCTCCTCAATCTGGAACAGCGAATGGTGTCTGGAATATTCTGTATTTCTCCCCCAGTTGACAATGCAGTTGGCATTTTCAAAGTCTGCCACTAACTCGATTTTTGAATGGGAAAAGGTGAGGGCCTGTCCAATGGTATGTGCCCAGTGGCAGAAACTGGCCCCACCCGTCGCATTAGGCGTGCCGTAGAGTTGAAGGAATCGCCCCCTGATCGCTCTCATGTCATAGGTGCCGGCAAAGGCATTGCCTGAAAAAGCTACAAGGGACTTTTCCCCGTATTTTTCTTTCAGGCTAATGAGGCCGTTGCAAAAAATGTCAAAGGCTTCATCCCAGGAGATCTCCTTCCAATCCCCATTGATTTTTTTCATGGGGGTCGTTATCCGTTCAGGAGAGTAGACCCAATCGACCATGCCGTATGCCGCCCGTGGGCAAAGGACGTTATGGGGGTGTTCCTTCCAGGGCTCTACCTTAACGAGCTGTCCGTCAACAACCTCGGCATTGAACCCGCAACGCACAACACACATATTGCAAACGCCGTGTTTAACCATGCTATTCTGGTCCTCCGTAGATAATTTTAAGGTACTGAAAAAGGCGCCATTCACAAAGAAAGACGACAACGGAATTATTTAATCATTTTAAAGATCTCTTTCAGGACTTCCTCGGCAAAGAGGTCGTCATTAATGTGGGCGTCTACCTCTTTGACCTTGACCGATTCATTCAATTTGCTCCTTAAGGCCTTGGTAAAAGCTGCATCAGCCTCAGGATCAGGGAAGATTTTGTTTTCCCGGGAGAGTTCTGAGAATCCCCGTGTTGGAAGAAGAACCCTGGTGGGTCCCTTGGCCTTGTTTAATTTCTCGGCCATGACTTGAGCGATCGCCTTTGAGTTATCGGGTTTTTGCCGAACGACCTGAATTTCAGGGATATGGCGGTAGACTCGATGATCTTTGAACTCCGGAGGTAAGGGTTCACTCCCGAAAATGACCACATCCACGCAGCCAAAGGTAATCAATTGCGGTATGCCCCTCTCTCCGGCGGCTTCGAGTCTTTTGGGGCCGGCTGAGGCAAGTGTGCCATACATGGCAGCCCCTACCTCATTGGTCCCCAGCTCAATGACCCCCTTCACATCTTCGCTCTTCACAAAGCTCTCCAAGGCATTTCCCCCGGGGCCGATGCTGGCAAACACAATGACCTCATATCCCTTTTCTTCAAGCCCTTGCTTCACCTTTCCGCCGCAAGCGGTCGTGGGCCCCATCATGCTCATGACAACCACAGGTTTACGGGAATCTGCCACCGGGCCCGATTTCACCATGCCCACAATGGCACCGGCTGCATTGGAAAAAATTTGTTTCGTCACTCTGTTTAACCCGGCAATATCAACCACCGAGGGAATCAAGACAATATCTTTGCCCCCAACATAGGACTTGCCGCCAATGAAGGCCACATTGGACGAAATCAATATCTTCGGAAAACCCACAGGCAGTTCTCTCATGACCGTTGAGCCCATATCAGATCCTTGGGATCCGCCGATGGCAATCACTCCCGCAAACCGACCCTCATTGTGCAGCTTTTTGACGATGCTTAAAAGGCCCTGCTTCATGATGGACCGCGCTTCCTGGGCCGTCTTTGATTTTCGAACGTCTTCAAGGGTGGAATCGGCAGCGGTTGCAACCTCCTCACGCGTTATATCCGCGGCAAAGAGGGGTTCTCCGAGAATCCCCGGGTCGATCACCATCACCTTATGGTTTCTTTTTACGATCTGCTCTTTGATGTAATCGACCTCTTCCCCTTTGGTATCGAGTGTCCCTATACATAGGATCGTATCCAACACGGCTTCCCTCCCAAAAATGTTATAACCAATCGATATTTAACAGAAAGGCATTTATCTTTATCTCGATAACTCTCCGAATCTCATCTGTCGCCAAGGCGGCATTGTAATAGGAATATATTTTCGGGAAATGGCGAATTCCTCTCTACCGCCCATTCAATCTCCTCCACCTTGCCGAAATGCAGTTCAATCACCCGTCCGAGTTTTGCGATCTCAACTACTTCATCATGATTCAAACAGGGGATTGCCTGTCGGTCCGGATCCACCTCCACTTGTAGGAGCGCTCCCCTTTCCGGATCGACAATGTGTTCCCTTTTCTTGGCTCGAATTTCAGATTCAATGATCTCGAGCGTGGACTTGTCCAACAGCCAGTGGTCCCCCTCATCATCGCCGGTAAAAGGGCGCTCGCCAAAACCCCAGTTTCCCTCTATGATTATTTTGGTGGCATCCTGATCCTCCCGGTTGACGGTGAATATGGAACCTGCCGATTTGATATTGACGAACTGCTGGATGCAGACGCTTATGGAAATCTTCCCAAGGGAAATTCCCGATTTCAAAAAGGTTTTAAGGGCCATAGGGCTGAAAAGACTCATCCAGCACTTTAGGACGGAAGGTATCACACCCCCGCCCTTCACCCATGGAAAGGATTCGAATAATCCGCCCAAGAACATATCGGCCCGATCCTGAATAACAGGACTGGCCCGCACGGACACGGGCATTTCAGTCTCTTCGCTGTGGTGCTGAGAAAAAAAATGGTATCGGTTGATAATGAGCGACTCAAGCTCTGAAGGTATGCCGTTGAACTCGATCATTTTCCGAATGTCCTGAGACGCCTGATCCATAGCTTCGAGTTGGTCGGGATTAAGACGGGACAGGATTCCATGGATCCTATCCTTGATATTGTTATACCCCAAGACCTCTTCAAAGGCCTCAGTCGTCAGAAAGAAGCCCGGTGGCACGGGCAATCCAGACTGTTTCATCTCACCCAGCACCGCATTCTTCAACCCGACCTCTGACAGATTGAGCCGGTTATAGAGCTTTAACCAACCGATATAACTTTCCTCGGATTTTTTCATGGGACTATTCATCTCCACTTAAGTTCCGGATATTACCAGCCTTCAATAAAACGATCCGCCATGTAATCCATATACGAAGAGTCCTTTTTGGTAATTGGTGCAGATCTCTTGTTGCTCCAGACGGTCTCGGGCCTTGATTGCAGCATAAATAGATTGTCCGGAGGCATGATATCCCTGTCAAAGGCCCATTCGATATCCTGAGGATGACCGAAATAGTTCTCAATGGACTTTCCGACTTCAGCCAGGCGAATGAGTTCCTCATCAGACAGACATACCTGTCTTTGTCTGTCCGGGTCCACTTCACATTTCAAAACCTGATGTGTTTTATTGTCCAATGCATATTCCGTATGCTTATTTCCGATGAATCTATCGAGAATGTTATAGACAACCTTGTCCACGACGAATTTATCGGGAGTTACACACCCTGAAACAACGGCCTCTCCGAGCCCCCAGCTTCCCTCAATGATAATCTTAGATAGATCACCATTGACAGGATTCAGGGTAAACATAACACCCGCCGTTCTCGAATTCACCATCTTCTGAACACCCACACTCATATACACCTTTTCGTGGGGGAATGCGTTTTTTGCCCTGTAAATGATGGCCCTGGGAGTAAAAAGGCTGGCCCAGCACCTTCGGACCCTATCCAGAACCTGTTCAAAGCCCTCTACACACAGATAGGTATCTTGCTGTCCTGCAAAGCTGGCCCTTGGCGTATCCTCGGCTGTGGCACTGGACCGAATGGCCACGGAAAGATTTTCTTTGCCGCACAGATCACACAGGGAAAAATAACCTTCCTCTATGGCATCCTGAATATCATCAGGGATCGAAGCGCCTTCTATCAAGGATTGAATCTCAGAACTTGCGCCATGAAGAGATTTCCGATCAGAAAGGTCCGCATCGAATAGAATTTTAAATATTTTATCCCTTATGCCCGCTTGCTCAATAAAATGGATATAGCAGTCAGTGGTAATTGCGAACCCCGGTGGAACCCGGATCCCGGATTGAATCATCTCACCAAGGTTGGCATTCTTGCCGCCCACAGCCGGCAGCAATCCTTTGCTCAATTCTTCAAAATGCCATATATGCTTCATTCCGTTTCCCCTCAATACGGGGCATCGTAGTCCTTCATGAAACTCTCAATCCGATCATTCCATTCAACAAGAAATATGAATTTGCGGTTTATGCTATAAATCTAAAAGCTTTTCTTAAACGGGCATACAAATGTTTGTTTTAGGCAGCAGTCCGCTTCATGACAGTCACGACACCCTTATCCCCGTCGACTTTTATAATATCGCCTGTTTTGATCACCTCCGTTCCCGTAGTCGTATTTGAAACGGAAGGCATACCATATTCCCTGCACACAATAGCCGCATGCGACATGATACCACCCTGATTTGTAACCACGGCTTTGATGCGGCCGAAGGCAGATGCCCATGTAGGATCAGTGGCCGGACAAACAAGGATCTCGCCCATCTGCACATCTTCAATTTCTGAAGGTCTCTTAATGACCCTTGCATGCCCCTCTGCTATCCCTTGCGATGCAGCGATACCTGTCAGCTCTTTGACGTCCTCGGGTTTTTCATCTCCTTTGGGTCTCAGGGCTTCCGCTACTTTTTCCGTGGTGACTCCCCACAACATAATCGATAAAGGCTCTGTTATCTTCTCCGGCGCCTTATATAGAAAAGGGGGCGGAGGCGGCGCATTGCGCAAGGCCTCCATAATCTTCTTCCTCTTAGTCACGGTTTCTCGCCATTTGGTCTGCCCGGTCGACGGGCGACCTCCCATGGCCCAGGTATAGGCCGTATCCCAAAGGACCATCTCCAATTCGAAGCGGTTGATGAGAAAAATATCTTCGGCGTCATCCAGAAAATTCTGATCGACAAGTACCTTTCCTATCTGCCTGATCTTCTCGTAAAAGAGGGTCTGAAAAATATTTTCACAATACCACATGTGATCTTCCACATAGATATAGGCCGTACGGACGCGATCCAACAGCAGTCGGAACATATTCTTGTCGTCTTCCGTCTTCAGCATGCTTAGATACTCTTCCGTAATCCTATCTCGCTCCTCGATGAGTTTTTCGGTCGGTCTTTCAATGTTTTCGCCGCGTTCGATCTTTTCCACAAAATCTCTGAGATTCCTGAAGGGCACGGAAAGATCTTCAATCCAGGCCTGCGTATAGTGATAGGCATGCCCCCCTTTGCCGGTCCGATAATAAAACCACTTCTTGCTTCTCTCGATCTCCTTGGACAGGGTTCTTCCCTTTTCAGTATTTTCCAGTTCTTTAATCATCTCCTCGGGACTCAAGTCTTTCTTGACAATATCCGCGAGGCCCCAGTCAACGGCCAATTTTGCAAGACGCTTCAATTCTTCTACAGGTTTGTACATCAGAAAATCCACGCCGCTGACCATTCTCGTTAGCGTACTATCAGCAATACCGGGAAAAGCCTTGGAACAGAAATCAGCAAAGATGACGTAAGAGGCATATCCAAGATTCAGCATTTCAAAATGATACTGCCAGAGTTCGTCATTCAAATTCAGCAGATTTCTGTAACTTGTCTGCAGATGGAAACCCGAGTCCAGCCCTTTGGCTTCCATGATTACGGATTCGTCTTCCATCTCCGGGAGACCGGAAATCGTGATCTCTCGGGTACGCTGTAGGACATTCTCCACCTTCTCAATCCATTTCTCATATATCTCATTCCAATTGTCGAAATAATGTCCTGCCCTTCTTAAAAATATGGGGACTCTCTTTTCTATCTCCTTCATATCTGTAATCTCTTTGGGTGACCAGTAGAGATACCCCCTGAAGAAGAACCCTTTGAGTCCATACGCAGCAGGCAGGAGGAATATCCTGCTGTTATACTGACCGATATGACGCAGCCAGCTTTCAGGTGAAAACGCGTCAAAAGGCGGTATTGGTTCCGGAATATGGGAAATATCCAAAAAATAAAAGTCCTCCTTATCAATCTCTGTGTTAGGAAGAAAATAGTAAGGATACATCTCTTCCCATCCCTCTGCTCCAGGCGGAGTTTCCAGTTCCTCCGGATACGGAAACCTTCTTTCTTCTTCATCCATGACGACCCTCCTTCCCTGATTTGAGTGTGCTTTTCATTCTTTTGTTTTTTGAATCCATTCATCCCTACCCATTGATCGTGTTAAGGACAAAAGAGTCCCGATAAAATAAGCCGGATAGGGTGCAAACTCTATTTGTTAAGTTTAACGGCCTTGGATTTTGGTGAACAATTCCCGCCACCATCAATGCAATCTATGGCGCACACCATTACAAACGGCTCATCTCCCAGATTGCCTATACCGTGAGGCTCTTCACTTGCGGTATAGACGACATCCCCCGGACCGACCTCTACTCTTCCCTCCTCGTTTTCAAAATATCCCCGACCGGAAATAATGTGGACGGCTTCCACGTACTTGTGATGATGAAGCGGATAGCTCACTCCCGGATCGAATGTGAATCGCCTCATAGCAAAGTTGTGAACATAAGAACTGTCACCCACATCATTATGGATAAGCCACTGAATCCTTATACCCAGTTTGTCGGTGCCAAGAACCTCTCCCACATCCATCGCTTCGACTTCATCTACTTTCCTGACGATCATTTTTTCACCTCCATTTTATGATAGCTCTAAGTTAAAATTCCCGAACTGTCCCGCCGCACCAGTTTTACCTCTTACTTTCTCATGATCATATTGATAATCTGATCGGTGTCGCTCTTTTTTTCAGCGATGATACCCGTTCTAGTCTGAAGGAAGAAGATCGTACCTTCACCGCTGATGTCATCGGCCACAGCCCATTCTATGTCCTGCGGTATACCCTTGAAGTGATCTTCTATGAATTTTCCACATCTTCCGATCTCTTTAAGTTCCTCATCCGACAGACAGAATTCCGAGCTCTTATCCGCGGCGACATCCTCTTCCGCAATGCCTCTTTCAGAACATGAAATACACCTGTCTTTGTCACCAAGCCTCTTTTCCAATATGTCCAGGCTCCCTTTGTCCAGGATGAAATAGTCGGGCGTGACAGACCCGCTCACAACACTCTCCCCAAGTCCCCAATTCGCTTCAATAAAGATCTTGGTGTCATCGCCTGTATTCGGGTTTGCCGTCAGAGTGACACCGGCTGTTTTTGCATTGACCATGCCCAGTATGGCGACACCGATCGGATCGCTCTCTATGGGCAGATCATATTGAGCCCGGAAAGCGAGGGATCTCGGGTTGAACGAGCTCGACCAGACCTTAACCACATTTCTCAACAATCTGTTTGGTCCAATAACGTTGAGGCGGGTCTCGTACTGTCCGGGACGGCTGACGGCTCCGGCGGAGCGGACGGATACGGCCGTATCCGGTCTTCCATATTTCTTTTGCAGTTCATAATACTGTTCTGTAAGAACCTGTGCCATGTCCAAGGGCATCTGTTGAGTCTCCACGATATTGCGCAAGATCAAACTTACCTCGGCCCATTCCGACAACGTTCGGTTGCGCCGACCCGTTTTTCTAAAATAATCCTGTATCTCATCAGCAGCCTCTGTCTCATTTAAGAACTTATCGTATGCGGCCAAAGAAAGGGCGAATCCTGAAGGGACCGGCAGTCCCATTCGAGTCAATTCACCAAGGTTGGCGCATTTCTTCCCCACAAGATCATTGTCCTTCGTGCCTATCTCATCAAACCAGAATAGCCACTGCTTCCCCATTGTTCTCCTCCTGTTGGAAATTTGCAGAGAATCGTCTATGAACCCGTTTCAATTGGATACCTTATACACTTTACACAGAATGCCTCTGAGGTTGGCCGACCCTATCTGCGGGTTATAAGGGGGCGCATTGTCGGTCAGTATATTTATATTGGATTCCTTCCAACCATGCAGGTTTTCCACCCCCTGCTCAGGGAACCACCAGGCATAGCTCAGTCCGACAACTCTCGGATCGATGCCTTCATTCAGCATGGCTTTTTGCTTTATTCTGCCCCGTTTGGTTTCAATGTACACCAGATCCCCATCCAGAATCCCCAAATCCATCGCCGTCTTCGGATTAATCTCCACCATCGGCTCCGGGTATCTACCTCGCAGTGTGGCTATCTGCCGGTTATTTGAATGACGAAAGGCCTCATTGTGCCAGGACGTGAAGACCAGGGGGTATTCTTTTGCCAGTTCCGGATCGCTGAAATGGGTCTCGGGCGGCTCCATGAATACGGGTATGGGGTCGTAGCCCCACTTCTCGAACAGACTGGAATAGAGTTCAACCTTTTTGGACGGCGTGTTGAAGCCCTTTCTCTCATGCTTTCTATACTCTCTGGGGACCGTATAGAAACCCACTTTCTTGAATTCCTCAAAAGAGAGGCCGATAGGGGACAAAATTTCGTTCAAAGACTCGTCCACATCATCCCAGAAATACTCCGCCAGCCCCAATTTTTTACCCAGCTCATTTAGAATCTTCTTATCCGGCCAGGCCTCACCAATCTGCGCCACCTTTTGTATTATCAGGACATAGGGAGTCCTGAATGGGACATCATTTTCCTCAAGGTAGGTCGCGGCAGGCAGCACCACATCGGCGAGCTCGGCGGTCGGTGTCATGAAGTGGTCGGCCACATAAAGGAAATCCAGTGCCTTGACGGCCTTATAGACCTCTTTGGAATTGGGCCAGGTAATGAGAGGGTTGTTGGCATGAATGCAGAGGACCTTGACCGGATACGGCTTTTCATAAAGCATTGCCTTGGTCAGGAGCTGGGGAACAACAATTCGCGTCATGGCAACCGGGGCAAAGCCTTGATCTCCGCCTATGATCTTGTCCTTCTGTTCCTGGCTGAGCATTTCACCTAAAGTGAAGCTGGCCTTTTCAAGATTACGCGGACCATACGTCGATTTAACGCCCAGGGGCAACTGCCCATAGTCCACGTCTCCGCCCGGAATGCCCAGATTCCCGGTGATGGCCCTCAGGATGGATACGGCGCGCGAACTCTGCACACTATTGAGGTCATCGTCGAGGGGGTTTCCATCTTCAATAGAAGCCGGCTTGGCTGCGGCATATAATCTGGCGGTTTCGACGATCTTCTCTGCGGGCACCCAAGTCAGTTCCGCCACCTTATCAATGGGGTAGTTCTTGACGTGCTCCACGAGTTTGTCAAAACCAACCGTCCACTCCCTGACAAAGGCTTTGTCATAGAGTTCTTCACTAATAATCACATTAATCATACCCAAGGCCAATGCCAGGTCTGATTTGGGCCTCGGTTGAATCCAGAGATCCGCCCTGGCGGCCAGATCCGTCTTTCTCGGATCGATCACAATAAGCTTTGTGCCATCTCTTAATGCCTTTTTGAGTCTTACATAATTGGGATGATGGGTAAATGCGACATTGGCGCCCCACATCACAATGCATTCGGCCGGATAGTCCAAATCCGGAGAAGCGTCCGTCCCTATGGTGTCGTAGCCATACGTGATCGTCGCACCGAAACGTCTCGGTATTGAGCAAACAGGCCTTGTATCGCATATGTTGGGCGTTCCAAAAACGTTACAAAGCCTCCAGAGGTAATGTTCAAAGCCTTTGGGATCTCCATGGCTGAAGGCGACCGATTCTGCACCGTATTTTCTCTTTGCGGCATTCATTGCATCGGCTATGAGCTGCAATGCTTCATCCCAGCTGATTTTCTTCCATTTGCCTTCTCCCCGCTCTCCCATCCTTTTCAAAGGATGCTTGAGACGGTCAGGATGATAGAGACATTCAACCGCAGCCAGCCCTTTCACACACAAGCTTCCTTTATTGACGGGAGAATCCGGATCGCCAACTACCCTGAGGACCTTCCCGTCGTGAAGATGCACAAGTACGCCACACCTTCGATAGCACATATTACACGTGGACCTTACGACCTCTTCTACAATCGGTTGCGCCATGAATTAAGTCTCCTCCCTGTGGACTGAAGGCCTGAAATGAATCCTGAAATCGGTTTGCTCTCGATTGGTGCCGGAGTTTGTCCAGCGCCAATCGATGCACTCAATCCATTATCATGACTCTGCTTTCTCAAGGATATAGACAACACCCAGATCTCCGTCCACCTTGATTCGATCCCCTGTTTTGATCTTCTTTGTCGCTTCACGGGTTCCGCAGACTGCGGGAATACCGTACTCGCGTGCCACGAGGACGGCATGAGCAAGACCACCGCCTGCATTGGTCACCACACCGCTGATAATGCTAAAAGCAGGTGTCCAGGGAACAGCCGTAGCCACCGTGACCAGGATCTCACCGGGTTGGAGTTGATCCAGGTCGCGTTCGCTCAATATAACTCGGGCAACGCCTTCAATGATTCCCGGCGACGACGTTCCTCCATAGAGGTCCGCCTTTAGCTCGGGCCTGACCCTGGGCGGGGTAAAAATCACCCTGATTAATGGATTCTTCTTCGCCACTTCGGGAAATTTCTCCACATCACCTAAGAATGGCTTGGGCTCGGTATTACGGTAACGTTCGTACTCCTCTTTTCGAGATTCCACATACGGACGGAGGTTTATTCGATTCATGCAAATGGAGGCCTTCCGTATCTCCGGGGGCAAAAGATAGAATACATCTTCCGGGTCATCAATGACGCCCGCTTTGGTAAATCGTTTTCCAAATTCCAGGAAGATCCTTCGAGAGATGGCCGCCACATGCTGATCAAGATACCAGTTGTGTTCTTCGCTAAAGACACTCCCCTTCTGGGCAACCCGCATCAATTTCTCAAACCAATCCCTTTTGTCTGCGGGGACCTTGGCCAGGACTTCCTCTTCGGCCTTCAGCCTTCCCTGGACTAATCGCTCGCGCACGTCATCAAGGGCAAATGATCCGCCTTTCACAATGGCCTGCTTCATATCTCTCAGAGGAAGACTGGGATCCTCGATCCACGTCACGCTGCTTACGTCCCACATGTCCACGTTCCGCCAGCCCTCTACCTTGAGCCAGTCCCGGTATTCCTGAAGCCACTGTTTTCCAGCCTCGCTCTCATCGAGCTTAGGAATGATCTCTCTGTCCTCGGTCTCAACGAAAAGATTGCCCAACCCTAACTCTTTCGCCCTGTCTCCAAATCCCCAAATGTCTCGATTGACCTGAAAAAGCCGATTGTCAAATCCGGAATTGAGGGCCTTGAACAGGGGATCTTCCGTATCCAATCCGATCAGTTCCTTACAGAGTTGACCAAAGGTATAAACGAGGGTAAATACCGGATACATATAGTAGAAATGTAGTTCGCGCCATGTGTAATGGATACGGTTGAAATATTCCTCAAGATGCTCTCTCAGCTCGATATTATCGGCATTTTTGATATCGAAGTTCTTGAAGTACTCAACCGTCTCCATCCATTCATCCATGGCCTTTTTCCATATACCATCGAAATCCTCGATGAAAGGTATGAGGTTCTCCCTGTACTTTTCTTCTCTCTCTGCCACCTCTTCAGGTTCGCACTCAATAACAGCCAGGTAGGAATAACCGTCAACAATTCTCTCATCCCACCCCTTGCTCTCGGGAACCTGGAGCTTCTCGCAAGCATACTGCTGACCATACGTCAACTGGTCTGTCCATAGATAGCCCGGGAGTGGACGCAAGCCCTTGGGAAAATGGGCCAGGTCACACATCCAAACTTTGTAACTCTCTAAGTCCTTTTCGGGATCAAACTCAAATTGTGTCATACCATAGCAAGCTGCCATTTCTCTCCACCCCCCTATCATTTAGATTAATTGTTACCAAAAGGATCAATACTAACGCACTGTTTGTCCTTTAAATTCACCCCCTTTCTTTACCGAATACTTGAAAAAGCCATACCCTAAAACAGTCGTCTTTTTGCAAAAAATACTCAACTGTCCTTTACTGGCAAATCTATATGTCACTGTGATCAAAATCGTCTATTTCTTTTCGAATGATATCGGTTCCAAGTTTCACCAATGGCCTTTTGTCTCCAAGGGCTGCTCCACCTACAGGAAGCTCTTCGCCTAGTGCTTCTCTTACGAGATTAATGAGCAAGTAAGGCTCGATACCGGCCAATTTCGCCTCATCCCGAAGGCTCCATGTGCAGATCGCGCACGAAAATACCATAACATCAGCACCGGACTGTTTAGCATCCCCTATGTTTTTGTTTCGGAACATATTGGCGTAGTCATTTCCTTTTCGAGGAGCTGTGATAGCCTGACAGCACAGTTGATTCTCGTGATCATAGGTTCTCTTAACCCTCTCACACCCAATCAGTTCCAGTATCTCATCGATATAACCATCTTGCCACGGAGAAAGTCTCTGAGAGCAGGAGAGCTGAACCGCCACCTTTTTGTTGAGCTTCTTTTGTATCTTATCCGGATTGGCCTTCAGGTAGTCGCGCAGATACTGGGACATGGGAACGCACTTGAAAGGGACGTCAATCTCGTAATTGAATGCTTGGATCCCAAAGGATTCGTAACAGTCATCATGGAAGAAGACGACTTCTTTTGCACCTGTAGCAGCAATATTATCTGTCTGTTTTTGTAGGAACTCTTCTGGCACCCGCTTTCCCATATGCATGTAGGCGAGCTGTCCCTCATAGTCCCCACCTGCGATTATTTTGAGGTCCTGGAAGAGCTGACCTTCGAAGAGATTAGGTATGAAGTCTGTAAAGCAGCAGGTGTGAAGGGTAGGCATGTCAGGTTTTCCGTCTTGTACGACACTATTGGGGAACATATTGGTGTCTTCCTGGGCCGAGGCCAATTTTTTGAATGCCTCCGTGACTTGATAACCTTCCTGTTCCATCCTCCAGAGTATTAGATCAAATGGATTAGCTCCCGTGGGGCAGACCGTATTACACATAAAGCAGGTTACGCAGTTTTGTGTAATTTCAGCTGGCTCTCCTCTCAAAAGTTTTCGTATTTCTTCGGCACCTGTTTCTCTGTTTAGATCCGTATGGACGCATCGTTCCATGCACTCACCACAAAAATTACATTTAGTTAAGTTGAACCCCATTTTGTGCCCTCCTTAAATTTATAAGTTATTAAGTTATTAGTTGGCAACACCCCCATCTTGACATCAGTGGGTTCCCCAAGTCTGCCCTTTACCCATAAATGAGTCCTTCGTAAAATTCATCCGTTACTCCGAAGCATGAACCCCTCGAACATAAGTTGTAATTGAGAATAGCTTTGCCACATTATCTGATGACCCGGCTGCGGATAGTTTGAACGGGAGAGGTAACTTACCATAGACATCTGATATCGGTTTAGTCATTAAAACGGTTCAGATTCAGCTTCACTATTGATAGTGAAATATAGAAAACCAAAGTAGTTTTTAAGTTTACACCACATCCGAATTTTTATGTCAAGGCTTTTTTTGATAATAAGTTGGAAGATCCTTTAGATTTTCAATCGGCGACTGAACTGGACGATCTTAAGATAGGGGATTAGGACTTGAGGATTTTTTTGCCTGGTATGAGAATTAACAGTGATCTTAATTATTTTCCCAAGAAACAGAAAAAGTAGTTAGAAGGCATAAGTTTTAACCTTTATCATCAAGGCAATGCTTTATGTTGGTTATGGCCCCCTCTTGCCCCAAGAATTTACCTACAACGATGACTTCTTCCTTCATATAGTCGAAGATATGATTAACAAAGTCGCTGAGTTTTTGTTTAACTTCACTATCTATCTGAGCTTTTTCTCCGTTCAATATCGCTAAAACTTTATGGTCCTCTTTGCCATTATGTAATACTTCCATTATGCCCACGGGCTCACAATCAACAATATCGCCGGTTTTCAGTTCCTGCTCGGTAATGACGAAACAATCAAGGTTATCGCCATCACCGCTGGTTGTATTCAAAATAAAACCGTATGGATAGGGATAGGGCCTCGAAACCCTTCGAGTTCCTTTATACTCGAGGGTTTTCTCATTATGCACATGTTTCTGGTCTGATCCAGTTTCGTTTTGCACAAAAACCCTCATGAAACAAGACTCCATTCCGATTAGCCTAGCGTCAATTAAACTGCATCGCCACAAAATTGACTTAAGAAGGGCAGGCCTTTGAAAGGGAGAGAAGCCGAGAGCCCTCCTAACAGATGTCATCGACGGGTAATAGCCTTTGATATAAAATTGATCATTACATCTAATTCCGCAGCCTCGTCTGTTTGCTCATTTTGCCACGGCATTGTTTTTGCGTATGTAAAAGCCTGAAACAACTTGAAAATAATATAGGACGTTATTTTTGTATCCAGGCGACGAAACTTACCTTTTTCGATCCCTTCCTGCAAAATATCCGCAAAGACATTTAGAATTCCCTCTTCTACTAAAATTCGATATTTCTTCTTAAGGAAAGGCGCATACAATCCATCCCCATCTTCTAACACTTTAACCATAAAAGGTTGTTCTTTAAAATAATCCCTTGCAAACAGCATGAATTTTCCTATTTTCACAAGTGGATCTTCGATATTTCTCAATCTCCCAAGAATCGCTTTTCTTGCAGTCAGGGCTTCTCTGATGAAAAGGGAAACAAAAAGATCTTCTTTGTTCTTGAAATTCTCATACAATGTCTTTTTAGAAATTCCGGCATCCCTACTGATTTCATCGACAGTTGTTTTCTTAAATCCAAATCTATCAAATCTTTGCTTTGAAATATCTAGAATGTAATCTTTGTATTCCATTAAATTTTGCTCCAGGTACTCCAGGTACTTTTATTATGTCTATATTAGTATCTATCTTGAAAGTTTCATATTCATTAAGGGGAAGTAACTTTCTATGTAATGACCTTAAAATTAGTTATTCATTCCCTTCCATCTGGCATGTTTCTGATAATTAAATGTTGTTACGCCTGATATTTAATAAGTAAATGGTTCCAAGTTTCTCAAAGACTTATTTGCTTTTTGTGCAACTGTAGAGTTGTATTGGATTGGTATCAAATAGTAATTCACCTCACATCTTTTTCTTTGCCGGACCGCTGTAAACTAATTTAGTATTTTAGTTTTCATCATATAGGACTAAACGTGTCAAGTAATTTTTCAAAAATGAATTTTTCGATCTTATATATGCGGCCATCGTCAGAGATATCGGCCATACAGTCAAGACCTCATGAACGCTATGATTCGGGTCTCTGATAGAAGGGACCGGTTTCCCCGATTTCTCACAGGGTTGAGGGGAATTCGGCCTTGTACTGGGGCTTTTTGAAAGATAATCGAGCTCCAGGTGCCTTCTGAAATGCTCACATGAAAAGAGCCTGGATAGGTATTTCAGTGAAATGCTGTCGTCTTTAATAGACGTATCGAAATGGATTCAGCCGCGAATATGCTCCTCCGCCAGGAAGAAATTCATGGTGCTTCAGGCATAGCCCAGGTTTTCATACCATCGTCAGAACGGGCACGGCTACGTATTCCAAAATATTCTCCGGTTCCACGTGGGAGTGGAAGGCGTATGCATTCCCACGCAGGAGCATGGGAACGAGAGAATGATCCGTAATTAAGCAACGAGTTCATACCAATTCATCTCCGCTGGCTTAACATTTTCACCATTAATGCGCCGATCCCCTGAGGTAACATCTCTTCCGGGGCCAATTTTCCTAAAATATCAAGGAAGGCCTTGGCCGGCGGCGAAAGATGCTGGTCTTTCAGATAAGCGACGCTCATGTCTAAAAAAAGCCGGTGGCCCTGCAGTGGAACAGTTGCTAATTTCCCATCTCTAAGTTCAACCGCCACAGCCTCTTTCACTAAGAAGGATATCCCGTCACCCCGCTGGACCAACTGTTTGATGAATTCCGTGTTGCTCGTCTCCATCAGCATAACAGGTGTGGAATTATTTTTAGCAAACATCTTATTAACAAGCTTACGTGTTCCCGAACCTATCTCCTTCATAATGATCGGTTCTTTAGAGATGTGCGCAAAAGTGGCGGGGCTTTTTCCTGCTAAGTGGTGATCGGGAGCAGCAATAAGAACTACTTCCTCCTTGCTGAAGGGGAAAAAGCAGACATCAGGATGGTCCTCTGCCTTGGCAATAATTACTATTTCGTTCTGGAAATCGAGGAGGCTGAGAGTCATGTCCTGAGAACTCCCCTCATCGAGATGGATCTGGATATGGGGATATGTTTCGCGAAAACTTGTGATCATCAAGGGCATGAAGTAGCGGGCATAGGTTTTGGTTGTGCCGAGCCTGAGTACTCCACGTTTCAGTTCCCGCATCTCCTCTATTACATCTTCTATCTCTTTTTCATAATCAAAGATTTTGCGTGCGTACTGATACAGGGTCTTCCCTTCATCAGTGAGGTATACCTTTCGGCCTCTTTTCTTGAATAACTTCAGGTTGCAATGATCTTCAAGGAGTTTCATCTGTGCAGTTACAGCGGGTTGGGTAACATAAAGCTTTTCCGCAGCAGTGGTATAGCTCCCGTGTTTAGCGGCCTGACAAAAAGTCCTTAATTGATTGAAATTGATCATTTGATATTCAGACGGAAAAGTGCCTAAAGTGAGCTAAAGTGCCTAAAATGCCTAAAGTTATGGTATTCGCCGAGGGATATATGACAAATCATGCGCAAACAGGATGTGATTTCAATAAATAGGCACTGAATCGATGCCTAAAATAAAATTTATGACTCAAAATAATCCATAACTAAAATTTATGTATATCATAAGAAAAAAGGATTTGACAGCCCTTATTTAATCGGAGATTATTTTGATGTAAAATATCAATAAATTGCGGTAACATGTTCTGGATTCCCGCGTACGCGGGAATGACGAAATAGAGTAAGCGCCTGTCATTCCCGCGGACGCGGGAATCCAGGGAAATCAATCCCGCCGCGGGAGACTCCCGCTCCCCGATCGGAGTCGAGGACAATCTTCGCGGGAGTGACGGCCTTGGAGACTTCTTACGAGACCATCAATATTGAGCTGATATTTTTGGTTTAACATTTTTTTATTAACCTAAAACCTTAAACGGACAGGGAGGAGAAAAATGGCAGATACTAATGAAGGAAGGTTCCCAGATCCACAGGAGATTCAGGTTCCCCCGGAACTTGAAGGCTGGGAGGAGATGTACCCATCACATTATCTGTTCTCCAAGGAGAGAGGGGAATGGGAAAGCGCCCAGTTCTGGTATCAGGATAAAATTCATGCGCCAGAGCCGATGCCACCACTGGACCTGCTCTTTCAGGAGGCATGGCAGATCGCTCTCTCACAATATACGACCAGGGTATTCTGCATTCCACCTGCACAGGGGATCGCCCAGAGAATGGTCGGGCCATATATGTACATCTGCGCTATTGCGCCCCCCCCGGACGAGATAATCGGCGAGAAGGCCGGGCTGTTTGAGAAACGGGTATTCTATGTCTTTGAGCATTATAATGAGTTGTGGGACAAATGGCTGGTAAAATTCAAGGCCCTTGGTGAGGAGATGAAAGGGTTGGAAATCCCCAAAGAGATGCCAAAATATGTACCCGAGGACCAGGTCCTTCCAGCCCCCAAAGGCGTTTATGTTTCCTATGATCTGCTCGAATCATTCGACAGAATTGTAAACCAGATGTTTAAGGGATGGCAGTACCACTTTGAGATGTTGAATCTGACCTACCTTGCCTATCTCATGTTCGGGGATGTAACCCGGAAGCTATTCCCAGGGATAAGTGAAAGCGCCATTGGAAAGATGGTGGCCGGTGCCTATGTCTCGATGTTCCGTCCGGAGGAAGAGCTATGCCAGTTGTCCAGATTGGCAGTCTCTTTGAATGGCGTGGCAGATATCCTTAAGAGGGAAATTACTGCTGATCAGAAAATAGCAGAGCTTGATAAGACGTCTGATGGGAAGCAGTGGCTTGAGGCCTTCGATAAGGCCAAAGACCCGTGGTTTTATGTATCTTGCGGGAGTGGTTGGTTCCATTATGAGGGGAGCTGGATCAACAATCTGGATATTCCCTATAGCTATATCAAGAGTTATGTGGAACGGCTGGAAAATGGAGAGACAATCGAGAGGGATTTGGACAAGGTCGACAAAGAGAGGGACAAAACCGTTGCCAAATACCGCGAATTGATTGAGAGCGATGAAGACAGGGATGCCTTTGATGGCGCCCATAAAACAGTCAGAACCATATATAAATATGCCGAGGATCATCTCTTCTGGGTGGAACACTGGTTTCACACTATATGGTTTTCCAAGATAAGGGAATTTGGAACCCTCTTAGTTGATAACGGGATGTTGAATGAAGTGGATGACATATTCATGTTCAACCGGTACGAAATCCCCGAGATCCTTACTGAAGTTGCCACCGCCTGGGCCCTGGGCGTGGATATCCCGGTGAGGGGCGATTACTACAAGGCCAAGGCTGATAAGCGGAAGAAGATCCTCAAGGCGGCAGGTGATTGGATGCCGAGCCCGGCCTTGGGTATTCCGCCTGAGGAAGTGGCAGAGCCGTTTACCATTATGCTATGGGGTGTCACTACTGATAAGGTCAAGGAATGGCTCAAAGGGATGGGAGAAGTCAGTACCGACGATGTCTCTGAGCTGAAAGGGTTCGCCTCTTCGGCAGGCGTTGTGGAAGGAAAGGCCCGGGTCCTCAGACGGCTCGATGAGATTGTGGGTCTTGAACAGGGTGATATCTTGGTTTGTCCCACCACTAATCCTTCCTGGGCCCCGGTTTTTACCAAAATCAAGGCGGCGGTTACGGATATAGGCGGGCTAACCAGCCATGCCGCCATTGTGTGCAGGGAATATGGGGTTCCGTCTGTTACGGGCACCGGAGTTGCCACAGCGGTTATTAAGACAGGTGATACGATTAGGGTTGATGGTGAGAGCGGCGTGGTCACTATTGTAGAGAGAGCCTGATAATCCGTAGGGGTTCACGGGTTCAAGGTTCAGAGGTTAAGGGGTAAGTTAACTCTTTCCTATTTCATAATCATAATCATAATCTTACTCAACACGATTATGATTAAGTTATGGTGTGTCTGCAAAAAGTCCTCATTAGTGGACAATTGTGAATTATTGCCCCTAATGGGCTTTAGGAGGATTTCTTTGAACCCGTGAACGGTTACAAGTAACATCTCAATAAGTAGCGGTGTAACCACTGGATTCCCGCTCCCCGATCGGAGTCGAGGACAAGCTTCGCGGGAATGACGATGGGGGGTAAGTAACTGTCATTCCCGCGAAAGCGGGAATCCAGAAAAGTGGTCTCAGAAAGTACTTGCCCCGATTTATTGAGAAGATACGGTTACAAGCTTCCATGGAGGAATAGATGGATTACATTCTGAATTTTGAACTTTTAGATAAAACTTCTCTCCCAATGGTAGGGGGCAAAAATGCCAGCTTAGGAGAAATGATCAAGTCTGGCATACGCGTCCCACCCGGATTTGCCGTGACCACTGACAGCTATCTGGATTTCATAACAGAGACGGGGATTAAGGATAAAATCTATGAGATCCTTTCCCGTATGCAACCTGATGATGTGGATGCCCTCAACAAGGCCAGCGCAGAGATTCAAGGCTTGATCAACAATACTTCCATGAATAACGAAGTTCAGTCGGCCATAGAGAGGGGTTATTCTCAGCTTTGTGAAAAATGTGCTATCAAAGACCTTCCTGTGGCTGTCAGGTCGAGTGCGACGGCCGAGGACCTACCCACGGCAAGCTTTGCCGGACAGCAGGACACATACCTGTGGGTAGTGGGAACTGACAATATTATTAATAGCGTCCGGAAGTGCTGGGCCAGTCTGTACACGCCGCGCGCTATTGATTACAGAAATAAAAACGATTTCCCCCACGAAAAGGTGCTGATTAGCGTGGGGATACAGAAAATGGTCAATTCAAGGACAGCAGGCGTTATGTTCACCCTCAATCCGACCAATGGCGACCCGTCAAAGGTGGTTATTGAAGGGAGCTGGGGACTGGGAGAGACCGTGGTCTCCGGTTCGGTGAATCCTGACAAGTTTGTTGTGGATAAGGTGGTTATGGAGACCAGCGAAAGGACCATATCTGTCAAGCATATCCAATGTGTCCACGATCCCGATGGCGGAGAGGTGATCAATGTCGATGTAGAGGAGGATATGCAGTCCAAGTGCTGTTTGGAAGACCAGGAAATAAAGGAACTCGTAAAAATAGCAAAGGGGATCGAAACCCACTATGGTCGCGCCATGGATATCGAGTGGGCGATTGATATGGATTTCTCATTTCCGGAGAGTATGTTTATTGTGCAGGCCCGTCCTGAGACCGTTTGGAGCCAGCGTAAGAAGGGGCCGCTTCTCGGGAAGAAGAGCGGTTACCAGTTGTTGATGGATCAGGCCATGAAGCGGATCAAGATCCCGGGATAGGTTGTACAGTGACGAGTGACGAGTGATGAGTGATGAATTGTGAGTTTTGAGTTGTGAGTGAGGCCCCAGTTAAACAAGAGATACCAAAAGGTTTAACGGGGTAAAAATTGACAAACTCGTAAAAAGTCAGAAATGACCCGTTTTCGTCATTCCCGCGAACGCGGGAATCCAGGGAAATCATCCCGCCGCGGGAGTGACGGCTTTGGAGACTTTTTACGAGACCATCAAAAATTGAGGGATTTAAAAACAAGATCTTAAATCAAGGAGGTAATATTTTTTATGAAAAGCATGAGAGATTTTATTGCCGCAGGTGAAAAAGAGGGACTCTGTAAACGGATCACCGCGGAAGTAGACTGGAACTTAGAGCTGTCGCATATCGCCAAACTCAATGAAGAGCAAAGCGGTCCGGCCCTTCTTTTTGAAAACGTGAAAGACTATGACACACCGGTAATTACCAGTGTATGCACCACAACGCAACGGCTGGCCTTGATCATGGGTCTGCCCCTTGAATCCACTCTTGTGAACCTTTACGAGCAGTGGGCCAAATTAGGTGATAACCTGACTCCGCCCAAGATGGTGGACAAGGCCGATGCGCCGTGCAAGCAAAACATCCTGACGGGTGACGATATTGATCTTTACAAATTCCCCGTTCCCAAGTGGTATCCCTTGGACGGCGGACGGTATATCGGCACCGCTCATTTCGTTATCAGCAAAGACCCTGAGACTGGCTGGGTCAACTTGGGGACTTACCGGGGCCAGCTTCTCGGAAAGGACAAGATGGGGACCCAGTTTATCAAGGGAAAACATGCGGATATCATGCTGAAAAAATATCAGGCCATGGGGAAACCGATGCCGGTGGCTTCGATTATTGGATGCGACCCCCTGCTTTTTATCCTCGGGGCGGCCCGTGTTTCGGCTTTTACATCGGAATATGACGTGGCAGGTGCACTGCGCGGTGAAGCAGTGGAAGTGGTTCAAGGGGAAACAGTTGATCTGCCTATCCCGGCCCATGCGGAGATCGTAATCGAGGGCGAGGTGGATGCTGACAAGTTCATGGAGGAAGGCCCTTTTGGTGAATACACCGGCTATTATTCCGGGGTGGGGACTGATCCCAGGAATTTTATCGATGTCAAATGCATTACACACAGGGATAACCCGATTATGTGGGGGACCACTGTGGGCCGGGCCGTAACCGATACCCACATGACCATGGCCCTCTCCTACGGCGCCACCCTGTGGCAACAGTTGCTCGCCATGAAAATACCCGGGTTGAAGGCGGTCTACTGCCCGCCTGAAGGGTCCGGCAGGTTCCTGGCCATCATCTCCATGAAGCAGATGTATCCGGGTCATGCCGATCAGGTGTTGACGGCAGCCATCTCAACGGAGATGGGCGCCTATGGCCTCAAAACGGTCATTGTGGTGGATGAAGACATCGATCCCTGGGATATCCCAAGGGTGATGTATGCCTTGGCCTTCCGGTTTCAGCCGAATCGTTCCCAGGTGATCAAGCGTGGTAGATCCACACCTCTTGATCCCTCTCTGCCCATTGACAGCCGGTGGATCACAGGCAGGCTTCTGTTGGACGCCACCATACCTTATGACTGGGAAGAAAAACCGATCCCCATTGAGCTTGATCCCACAATAGTGGAAAAGGTCAAGGCCAGGTGGTCGGAATTGGGGTTATAGTTATGTCAGACAGCAATCTGTTAGATGGCAAGAGGATTCTCATCGTAGACGACGAATCTGATATTCTGGATATTTTGGAAGAGTTGTTGGAGATGTGTGATGTTGCGAGGGCTTCGACATTTGATGAGGCCAAGGAGCTGTTGGAATCTAAGGATTTCGACATAGCAATCTTGGATATTATGGGCGTTAACGGCTATGGTCTGTTGGAAATTGCCAACCGGAAGAAGATAACGGCAGTCATGCTCACAGCGCATGCATTTACCCCGGACAATCTCGTGAGGTCTATCAAAGAGGGGGCCGCTTCTTACCTGCCCAAAGAGGAAATAACAAATATTACCACTTTCCTCGGTGATATCCTGAAGGCAAAGAAGACTGGGAAAGATCCCTGGGGCGCCTGGCAGGATCGATTGCCAACCTCCTATTTTGAGAGGAGATGGGGTGCTGCCTGGGAGGATACAGATAAGGACTTCTGGGAGAAATTCAGGGCCGGAATCAAAGCGCGAACAGCGAAATAGTGTCGATCCATAAATGGCTATTTTCTCTCTGAGCCGTAGGATCTACGAGCCGGAGGCCGCAATCTCAGCGTCAGACTCAAATTTTAATCCTCGAAATACTCCAATGTATTCCTGTGGTTAAAATTTTCGTCTTCCTTGATCTTGCAAAAACTATTTCATTTCTGGATGGACACTAAATAGTCACTAGCAAAAATCAAATATTGAAGATTGGCGATTACCGGGTTGCGAGACCGTTGATCGTCAATAACAACGGGAGGCTTGAAGTGAAACCGATTCGTTACAAAGAAGATATGGTAAATGAATTTTTGAGGGACGGTTACTGGACAAATGAGACTTTTTATGACTTCTACGACAGAAACGCTAAGGAATACGGTGACAGAGAGGCCCTGGTAGACTCCAAATACAGGGTTACCTGGGCCGAGGCCAAGCGCCTCGTAGATGCCATGGCGATTTCATGGGTGGAGATGGGG
>Ga0222695_1000250_pt1 | contig 34595 bp, 33 predicted proteins | sample AntAcemetage1398_FD_179834 | JGI IMG/M metagenome (GOLD analysis project Ga0222695, IMG submission 179834) | Saline water microbial communities from Ace Lake, Antarctica - #1398 | ecosystem: Environmental > Aquatic > Non-marine Saline and Alkaline > Saline | place: Antarctica: Ace Lake...
GGATAGACGACTCGATCAACTCAAATTGTTTGAATAAGCAACTACCACCTTCAGGTGGTTCATGTTTTAATCCGCTTTGAGCGGTTCACAATCTCAAGCCACCGGTTTTACCGGTGGTCTATGACTTAAACACGGAATATAAGACGCTTGCGCAATTGCAGAACGCTCGTCACTTATTCGAATTAACGTGGATGACGCTGGACCATGACAGCCCTATCGTCGGCAATACGATTGAAACCTCAAGGATACGCAGCAGGACCGGTGTCACCGTAGTTGGGGTTATGCGGGAGGGCACCTTGCATTCCAACCCCAATCCCGGCTTTTCCTTTAATCCGAACGATATTGTAGGTGTCATCGGGCGCACGGAAGAACTCACCGCTTTTCGTGAATTGGCTAAATTATAAGGTTTCGACTACACTTACAAACCCATAAATTTTTTTGTCTCAAAAGATTCCATAATACAATACGATCGTTAAATGAATGTAAGGTTGGACTATGTCAGTTGCAATACTCTCAGAAGCATGTCTGAACTGAGGTTGGGAAATCCCATATCTTGTGCTTAGGTCTTTGAGAACTAAATTGAAGATCCCAGTCTTTGATCCTAATCACTATAAAGTGGATAGATGGAAATGCTTCGACAGATAAATTTTACAAATTGATTTTGCTATCGAATCTTGTATAAGTTTTATAAAGGATAAAATAAGGCAAAAAAGTTTGAATTTAAGCCCATATCAGGGTGAAACGTACATATACAAGATGTAGCGTTGGGTGGATAATCAGTTCTTCATTAAAATGCTGAAACTAAGGATCAGATATATTTTGAGTATCACATAGGCTTGGAATCATTAGATATATGCATTTTTTGCAAGTTATCACATTTTATAAGAATTATTTTTCGAAAAAGTACTCTCAATTAGTTTTTGATAAATAAATTCGGTTGACTGGAAAATTTTTGGGCACATTCGAAAGAACAAAAATAGTAATTGTTGCTTTTGAACTTCAAATGGGCGGGCGCAGATTTGGGACTGACGAGCATACGACAAACCGGGTCTAAAACATTCATCTCAAGTTTTCGGCAATCGGTAATAATTTCAAAAAGAGTTATTGGTTCAAAAATATTCTTGAAATTAACCTCTCCGATAGCGATGTCTCATGAAACCAATCCAAGATTTAATAATGGAGCACGAAGCGGTCAAGTTGAGGCTGAAGATTCTGGATAAAATTTGCATCAATATCGAGCAAACCGGAAAGATATCGAACCCTGAGCATTTGGATCAACTGATAGAATTTTTCATCGTATTTGTGGATAAATGCCATCATGGAAAAGAAGAAGAATTGCTCTTCCCGGCTCTGGAAGCGATTGGGGTTCAAAGAGACGGCGGACCGATTGGGGTAATGCTCTCAGAATATCAGCAGGGACGTGAATACGTCCAAAAAATGAATAAGGCGTTTTCACAATACAATGAGGGTGACCGTGCAGCTGCAACTAAGCTTGCTAAGAACGCAAGAGCGTACATCGCCTTATTGCGCCAACATATTGATAAAGAAAATAATGTGCTATTTCCCATTGGGGATAATCGTCTGTCAGAAGAGAAAAAGGCGGAGTTATGGGAAGGTTTTGAAACAATAGAAAAACAAAAAATCGGAGTTGGAAAACACGAAGAGTTTCATAAAATGTTAGAATATTTAGAAAGTGTGTATTTGAAGTAAGATTTAAATGTTGGATTATAGTTAAAGCTTAAAAAAAGGGAGGAAATGAAAAATGAATAAGTCTAATAGATATTACCTGATTGGATTTAAAAATAAGTTTGTGGTTCTCTTGCAGTGGGCATCTTCTTACCTAACCTATGAAAAAGGTGCGCGTCTTATCGTAAATCATGATTGGCGTTTTTATAGGGAATGAATAAATATGTATGCATCCCTTGTGAATATTTTTATGACCCTGAAGTGGGTGATCCAGAAGATGAAATTCCTCCCCGAACCCGGTTTGAAGATCTGCCCGATGACTGGTAGTGCCCCGTATGCTTTGTTGATAAGGATGAGTTTGAAAAAGTAGAAGCTTAAAGGACAGCGTACTGAAATGAAAAAAACCGTCAAACGCACAATGGCTATTTTAATCGCAATTGCCTTAATCATCGCAGCAATTATACTGGTTCGCCACCGGAAATCAGAATTGGCAAACCTGGCGGCGCCATCGATTCGCCCGATTCCCGTTCATGTCAAAATGACATTCAGCGGCAAACTCCCAATGATCGAACATTATCTGGGAACCATTGAACCAGTGGCCGAGGCGGTACTTTCCGCCCAGACAACCGGGTATATTACATCCATCCATAAAGATGTGGGGGATCGGCTTGCTGCAGGAGAATCTGTTGCAGAAATTGATGATCGATTGCCGGTTCGTCAAAAAAGGGCACTGGAGGTGGAACTGGCCGGGGCACGAGAAGATTTTAAAGTCAAAAAAACGATGCTGGATCGGCGTAAAGAATTATTTAAAAATAAAATTATTCCCAGAGAATCTTTAGATGAAGCCACTCTTGCTTATGAGTTGGCATTTTCTCGGCTTCAACGATTGAAACAGGAACTTGAAACCTCGAAAGTTTCCTTGTCATTTTCCAGCATCCGGTCTCTTTTTGACGGAGTCATTACAGAGCGTATGAAAGACCCCGGTGACATGGTCATGCCCGGGACCCCCGTATTAAAGATTGAAAGCACAAACCAGGGATATAAAGTCCTCGTTCACGTGCCCCAGGAAACAGTCACACGATTATCGGCAAATACACCACTTCAGTTGATTCATGGTGTCAATACCATTGATGCGATTGTTTACCGTATTCACCCGGCCATCACCACCGGAAATCTGGCGACTGTGGAGATTCGGGTTCCGGAGCGCCCTTTCGGACTGCCGAGTCGCGGTACTGTCGGGGTTGATCTGATCGTAGAAATGATAGACGGACTGCTTGTGTCCTCAGACTGCATCCTTGAACAAGAAACAGGCACTCTGGTTTTTGTGATCCAGGACAATCAAACGGTGCGTTCGATTCCAGTAAAAATACTCGGACACAGTGGGGGGCAGACGGTTGTTGAAGGGCTCCTGACACTTGGCACCCCTCTGGCTTCCGGTGCAGAATCCATGCTCCTGCAGTTAAGCCGGGATGGTCGAATTGTCCCAATTGCCGGAGGGGAAAAATGAACTGGATATCCGCCTATCTCAAACGACCTCATGCGGTAACCGCTTTGATCCTGCTGGGAGTGGCATTCGGCTTTATCGGTTTTAAAACCCTGCCTTTAAATCTTTTCCCCGACGCCAATTACCCCCAGATATCTATCCTGTTGATCTGGCCCGGTGCGTCAGCTGAAGATATGGCTGATAAAATTTCCCGGCAGGTGGAAAAAGAAATGGCCACACTGGACAAATCACGAACCATCAAATCCACAGTGCGTGACGAAACTGCTGCCGTAAAAGTGGAATTCGATTATACCAAAAGTCTTGACGCGGCGGTCACGGATGTGAATGCTGCTCTAAACCGCATCATGCCGATGCTGCCTGCGGAAATGCTTCCACCAAGAATTTTCCGGGTAAGCGATGCCACTGCCCCGGTGCAGACCCTAGCGGTTTCGCCAAAACCGGAATCGTCTCTGACTCTGTCAAAGGTCCGGCAATTATGCGATAATGAGATCCAGGAAGTGTTTCTCCGGGTCCAGGGAATCGCTGATGTTGAGGTGTTCGGCGGATACGGGCCGGAGATCAGTCTAACTATTGACCGGGACCGGCTGGCCCGATTCGGATTCTCGGTCGATAATGTCATTGCCGCCATATACGCCCAGAATCGGAACATTCCCAGCGGTTTGCTGATCCGGAAAACCGATGAATTGATGATCAAAATCCAGGGGGAACGTTCCCGGCGGCATGAACTGGGTGATATCGTTATCGGAAGAAGCGGGGAGGGCAGTGCCGTCTACATGAGAGATATTGCCGAGATCGTCACATCCCATGAGCAGCGGCGTTCATTTTTTCATGGCAACGGTAAACCGGCCATCGGGATTAATATTCTTCGAACCGAAGGCGGCAATGTCACAACAACGCTCAACGCTTTGAACAACGTCCTGCCGGACGTACGCGCTGCCTTCCCGGAGCTGATGTTCGAAGTCGCCGATACCCAGGGTGAACTGATCAATACATCCGTATCCAATCTGCTTACATCTCTTCGCGATGCCGTCATTTTAACCGTTGCCATTATTTTCCTGATTATTGCCCGCGTACGGACAACACTTTTGGCCGCCATCTCTATTCCGTTCACATTTCTGCTGACATTTGCCGGCATGAAGCTCATCCATTATGAACTCAACATCGTCACCATGACAGCCATTATCCTTGCCGTCGGGCTGCTGGTGGATGATGCCATTGTCGTGATTGAAAATATTGACCGGCACGCCGCCCCCGGAGACAAATCCCTTTTCCAGGCGTCTGTTGACGGCACAAAAGAAATCTTTCTTGCTGATTTTGCCGGTACCATCACAACGCTGACGGTTCTGGTACCGATTATGTTTGTGGGCGGATACTCCCAGAAAATTCTTCGGCCGCTGACGGTGGTGCTGTCTCTGGCGCTTTTGGCCTCGTTCGTGGTATCCGTTACGGTGATTCCGTTGCTGGCACCGAAACTCATGAAACCCGGCCGTCAGGCAAATCGGATCGAAACCGTGCTCCAGCGTTTGTGTGAATTCTGGATCACACCGCTACAGCAATTTTTTATCCGGAGTTTTCGGTTGGCATCCTCGAAATGGGGGTTGATAATCTTACCGATCCTAATCGGCCTGCTATTGATAAGCCTGCGACAGATGCCGCTGGCCGGGCGGGATCTGATGCCGGCCATGGATACCGGTATTGTCAAGATTGAATTTGAAACCTGGCCGAATAGCACCATTGAGCAGACCGGAATGGTGGTGGAAAACATGGAGCGTTTCATTAAACATGTGCCGGGTTTCGTCCGCATGGCCACGATCGTGGGTGCCGAACCCAATGTTATCAGTTTCGGCGCGGATCGCACCTCCCAAGAAGGACTGATCACTGTACATTTTCAAAACCGGTTTGAGCGTGCCGAATCCATCTGGGAAATAGAAGCAGGCCTACGTGAGACATTCCGGGACATGCCCGGCCTGAAGCGTTTTAATGTTTATGATTATGGCGCAACACCCCTGTCCTCCATTGCAGCGCCGATTGATGTCATGATTTCCGGCCCTGACCCGAGGATTCTGGATCAGCTTGCCGATGAAGTATCCACCAGACTTTATCAGGTCAGGGGACTGACATCCATATCCCGTTCATGGGACTGGTCCAAGCAGGAAATCGCCATCGATCTTGACGAAACAAAACTCGCCCGTTACGGCATTTCTCCCAAAGATGTTTCTGAAACAGTGATGACGGCAACAACCGGTAAAATCGCCTCACAATTCAGTATTGCCGGAGAAGACGGTTACGGCATTCGGCTCCGCTTTGATCAGGACACGATGAATACCGTCGCCGACCTGGCTGTGCTGCAGATTCCGGGAACGGCGGGCCCCGTGCCGCTAAAAGAGATTGCCCATATCCGGCCCGTCTGGCGCCAGTCAAAGATCACCCGACAGAATCTTTTACCGGTTGTTAATCTGCTGGGTTATCGTGCCAGAACCGCCATCACCCATCTTCAGGATCAGGTTTCTGACGTACTGTCGGACATGAAACTTCCCGGCGGATATACGTTAAGCCAGGAAGGAGAAATCAGGCAAATGACCGAAAGCTTCGGCTATCTCGGCGGCGCAATGGCGCTGGCGCTCATTTTCCTGTATTTTTCACTGGTTATTACTTTTAAGTCATACCTGCATCCCGTGATTATTATGAGTGCCATTCCGCTGGCTTTTATCGGAGTGCCCTGGGGGATGCTTCTCCTGGAGCGGCATTTATGCTTGCCCGCCGCCATGGGCATGATCCTGCTGTCCGGCATTGTGGTGAACAATTCAATCCTGCTGGTCGATTTTATTGAAACTGCGCGCGCAAATGGGGCAGACATTCATACGGCCATTGAAGAAGCGATCCGCCGCCGGACACGACCTATTCTAATGACGGCCCTGAGTACCATTGCCGGGATGCTGCCGATTGCCGCTGAAATGGCTGTCGGGCTGGAAAGATTGTCACCTCTGGCGGTTGTGGCCATTGCCGGCCTGATGGTTTCCACCTTCCTGACCCTGGCCTACGTGCCGGTGCTTTATTTGGTAACAGATCGAATAAAAGTGAAATTAAATCCTTGCGTTAAAATCGGTAAGGAGGCCTTGTGACAGCCCAATCCTTGATCACGGGCAGGTTTATGCGTGTAATTCACACCTATCCAGAATTTAAGCCACATTTAGATGCTGGGCTAATCGATTCAATTCCACACTTTTATTTATTTACACCACTACATATGGGGATTAAAGATCCAGCTACAAATCTGAGATACCTGCAATGGAAAAAGGCTATCAAGTGTCTGATTTTTTAGTGATAACTTAATACCGTATCACCAAACGATAGTTGTCTCGATCCTTCTATCTATATTTAAACATCCGAATTTGTAATATGTTCAAAAAGCGGAAAAAAGGTTAGCGTTGATATGTAATAGAAACCACACGAATTTGCCCTGCTTTGTTTCGTGTGTTTTCTCCAACATACATACCATCAGCTGATTCCGCGATCACTGCAATGGAGTACAACTCTCCAAAATTTTAAGATATCTAAATCTTACCTCAAAACACAATCCACTATTAAGAAACCTGAATTTCGGTTACACAAAACAATATATTGTATAAACATCTCTCGAATGCCATGCTCAAACCCTTTTAGACTTTTCAGGTTCTTTCCTTAATACTACCCAAGAATAGTGCAAAAACTTTCAAAGAATGGCACTTTATTTTGACAAAAAATGTCAAATGCTTTTATTCTGCAATTCTCGTATTTAATCTAACCGATTGGAATCTAACCATTTTTAAATTTTATTAAATGATAATATAACCATTCGCACGATTTTTGCTTGTAGTAGTTAAAATAAATCGTCCATTAATCGTGTTTAAATGAAAGAAATTTTAAAATATTCCACCTTAAATCTGAAAGAACATGACATCCTTGGAATCAATTGACTTTCAGTTGGCGTACTGGCAAGAGTACCAGTTATCACGCCGACTATTTAATATCTAATGTTAGCCAGAAAAGAGAATTTTATGAAAAAGTTCAAGGTTAAACTCCATGGAAAGAATTTCTTCCTCAATCTTGACGGTGAACCCAGAAAGCTTGGGTTTTATGCCACGAGATTTGTAAAGGCAGAGAATCCAGAAGAGGCTGAAAAAATTGCCGTCATCTTAACTCACCATAATCCTAATTTAAGGAAAACCTTACTAAATGAGAATGATGATCGCCCGAAAATTAATTTGGAAGAAATAAAGGAAATCAGCTTTCTAAAATTCTTTGCCAAAAAATCAACAACAGACTTTACGTTTTATCCCGAAGATGAAGAATAGATACCTGCTATTAAAAGCTCTTTGTGTTTATTTGATATTAAACCGAGATCTCATTAAATCATGGACGTCACTTTGAAGCTCCTTCAATATCTATGCGTTGTCAATATATTTTGAAAATGACGATATTAATGACGGCCTACCAGATAGTGTCATCGAGGCAGTTATTTAATCTCGCGCTAAAATCGTTCGTGCAAAATTCTGCACCAGGGATAATTTTATAATTACCGTACGTACGGGAAATGTTAAATTGGCTGGAACAAGGCTGGGTGGATGGTATGTCGTCTTGAATCTGGCAAAGTAAAATTACATCAGAACCACTTTATATTCATTCATTTTTTTACTCAGTCCTTTGGCATCTCTCACAAACTTATTTAATTCCGACCAGAACGCATGAGTGTGATTTTTTATCCGGGTATGAACGAGTTCGTGTAACAGGACATAATCGATCATTTGGTCCGGCAATCTGACCAGCATCATGTTGAGGCTAATATTATTTTTGGAAGAGCAACTCCCCCATCTGGTCTTTTGGTTTCTCACGAAAACCTTGTTATAGCTGAAACCGTGTTGCGCGGACAATTCATTGAGGCGGTTAACAAGTTGCTTTGTGGCTTCGGCTCTGTTGATTTCAGTGGATTCATTTGAAAAGGTTTCATGTTCCTTTTCCACCTGTTCCATTTTATCCAGGTGTTTTTTTATCCAGTTGCTCTTGGATTGAGCAAACTGCTTGGCTTTATCAAATGATACTCCATAAGGAACGGCAACTCGTGCGCCTTTGAATGGTTTCACGGATATACTGATATGCTTTGCCCGGTTACTGCGTTCAAACAAAATCCGACCCACACTATCAATTTCAATGAGTTTAGATTTTGTCTTCAATAATGTTTCTCCATATATTTTATGTTCGGGAATATTGATATTCCACTTCCTTTTTTCGAATCACACCATCATACTCGATCTGCGACCCACAGCAAAGAAAAAAATATTTCCGGCTTGGATCAAGCTTGGATTAACGCATTGGTTTGACTTTTTCCCATTAAAATGATCTAAGCAGAATCTAATCCATTTTTTATGCTGATGGAGTCTATAACATTGAAAGAAAGCAACAACGAAAAACAAGAACCGAGGGATCAGTAATGGCCAGATCCACTCTAAAAAAAAGAAAAAAAGGCGCAAGTGCCGGAAAGTTACGCATAGCGGATCACTGGAATGCGATTAGCATCATCGCCAGTTCCCAGGCCAATCCGCTGAAAGCAGTCGCCGAGTTTGTGGAAAACAGCATTGATGCACGGGCCAGGCACATCGTGATCACGAGAGGAAAGAAGAAGGGTGAATTCTATCTCAAGGTCAGCGACAATGGTGAAGGAATACCCAGAGATGGAAAAGGGTTGCCCGATTTTCGGCACGTGGCAACGCACATTTGTGATTCCGTGAAGCGACGGTTAAAGGCCAAAGGCGCACAGGGAATTCAGGGCGAATTCGGCATCGGTCTTCTCAGTTTCTGGACGGTTGGACAGAACCTCAGTATTACCTGTTGTGGAGCCGATGGAAGTACATACGAAATGACCATGGCCAAGAACGCACCGGAATTCTCGGTTTTCAAGAAACGTGTATTGATCCCCTTCAAAGGGACGGACCTGATGGTCTATCCCCTGTTGCCGGGGCTGCGGCTCTTGACCGGGGAGAAGATCCAGCGCTATCTCGCATCCGAACTCAGGGACCGGATCAAGGATTCGGGGGTAAAAATAGAGGTTGTGGATCGGACGAGCCGGACAGAGCATCTTGTGGTCCCGCGACAATTTAGCGGGCGCCTGCTCCATGACCTGAGAGCTGGCGAGATCGCGCCGGGTGATATCTATCTGGAACTGTACCTCAGCGATCCCGGTTCCGCCAACCAGGTGGGATTGTATCGACGCGGTACGCGGGTTTTGACGTCCATTGTCGAACTGGATCATTTTCAGAAAGAGCCCTGGACCGCGGGGTACCTTCAGGGTCTTCTTGATGCTTCGTTCCTTAATCTTACGCCGGGGACTCGTCAGGGAATCATTCAGGATGAACGGTTTGACGCTTTTTGCAAGGCCATGGAGCCGGTTGAAAAGCGTTTGCAGCAGGTCATCGAAGAGCAGCGCAAGGCGGAAGAGGAACGGTCCAGTCGGCAAATTCTGCGAAAGGTGCAACGTGCTCTCAGGGAGGCGTTTTTGCGTCTTCCGGAGGAAGAATATGACTGGTTCGATATTCATGGCGGAAAAGGCAAAAAAAAGAAGGCGTCTCTTTTTTCTTCGGGACCCATGATTGGGACTGCCCGTGAGGGGGATGGCCGGGAAGATGATGCGCACGAAGACGCCCCGGAACTTGACGGCGATCAAAGAAGGCAGATGGAGTTTTTTGAGTTTGCCGGACCGCTGTTCAGTGTACTGATTTCGCCTAAGTCAAGCGTGGTACCGGTTGACAATCGCAAGAAATATCGTGCGGTTTGTCGGGATCGATCGCGGCGGACCGTTTTGGAGAATCTGGTATATCGCTGGGAAATAATCGATGGAGAGGGGCAACTCCAGGGCGGTGATGATGAATCAGTGGTTTTTATTGCGCCTTCAGAGCCGTGTCTGACCACATTGAGGGTGGTCGTGCGCCAGGGGGATACGGAATGCACGGATGAGGCCCTGATAACCATCACCGATTCACTCATAGACCCATCGGCAGGGGCCGGAGGAACGCGCAAAGGGCTGCCGGGGTATACGTATCGTCGGGCCCCGGGAGAAATGTGGCGTTCAAAATTCGATGCGGATAAGAATGTCATCGTAATCAACAACGGACACAGGGACTTCGTGTATGCCGGCAAACAGAAAAGCCGCAAGCTTCGCTATATTTGTCGCCTGTTTTGCAAAGAACTGGTTCGTCAAAATTTTCCAGGACTGCCCACAGACGAACTCCTTGAACGGATGATCGAACTCTCTTTGTACACGGAAGAACATTTGAAATGAGGATTCCCCATAACCCTAGGATTTCTGTCTAACACCTAATATTGAGATGAAAAGATGACTTACAACTTTAAGACTAAGTACACAAAACAACTCTACAGCCATGTTTCTAATGTCGTGCCGATCGTATTCATCCAGGATGATGGAATGACCGAGCGCACACGGATGGACTTCGATGACCGGTCACAGCACGTTGAAATCAGGTACAAAAGCGCTGCTGAGGAATTCGTGGATATCGCACACGAATTGCTTCGCGCCCGTATGCAGTTTCATGACCGATTTCCGTTTCTCGCATGTCCCGTGAATCACCCGGATCTTAATCCGGGAATAAAGGATCTGGTAAAGCAAATTAAAAATGTTGTTGATGACACATACATACTTCATCACCTGTTTACTGATACTGGAATGCTTCCAATCAGCGATGTATTTTATGGTGAGACACGTAAGGATATTAAGCGAGGAATCATTTGCATTGCGCAGAGCTTTCCCGTGGAGTCTCGTCCCCTGGTTGCCGCATGGCGTTTGCGGTTGGCCGATTTGTCATGCTCGGTATACAGTATGAAACTGACTCATGATCAGCGTCGGTTTACATCCTATTTTATCTCGCATTTCCAAAATAAGGATCCTGTTGTACAGGAATTATTCATTTACCTCAGACAGAACGTAGTGGGCTCGCGCCTCTCGAATGAGAACGAATTCGGAAACGCGTTGATGGGTTTGCGCGACAAGCTTGGCCTCCCATCGTGGCTGTATCTTGCGACTCGACAAAAGATCAATGGCACATGGGTGTTGAAGCAATAGAATGCTACCCTAAATGAGCGAAAGAAGTATAATCAAGTTATTATGCATGATTCTTTTATCGCAGCCCTTTCCAATCCGAATCAGCCGGTTCCGGGAGGTGGTGCGGCCGCAGCTTATGCTGGATCTGTCGGCCTCGCGCTTCTTGAAAAAATTGTTCGATTAGAGATGCGGCGGTATCCGGACGGTTCCGAACCCTGGCTTTGGGGAGACCTGCTTAACCAAGTGTCAGCTTTGTCCGAGAACCTTCACCGGCTTCGTGATGAGGACGGAAAGAGCTATCTGTTTTTTGCGGAAACAAAAGCCTCCGGAAAAACCGAAGAAGAGATTGCGGCAGCCCTTAAGCAAGCCATTGAATGTCCCATGAAGATTTTAGAACAGGTCAATAAAGCGTTAAGCTGTGTCTCTGTGGCTGCAGAACAGTGCAAAAATCATCTTCTTTCGGACCTTCAGGTGGTTTGTGAACTTCTTGGCGCTGCAGGGCGGGGTGCTTATCATATCTCTATGGCTAATTTACGTCCCATGACCGACCCTGTCTCCAAGGCCGACTACCAGAGCAGGCTTAACAAGCTTCATGCTCGGAGCTGCGAGCTGATAAAACGGGCGGAAGCCTCAATTCCGGGAAGGGGCCGCAACCCTATTGGCGAAACTTGATCCTGCTGTTTTTCTCAACCCTCCCATAATACCCTGCAGGTATAATCTCTTGACATGCAAATTCCTCTATTATAGGGATTTTAAATACAACTTTTTTGTTAAAATCAATCAAAGCAAATTCTTATAATCCCCATTTTTCGGCACCCGGGTTGCGGCATATAGAATATACCCCCGTGTCAAAACGATTTCTAAGGATCGCACCCATGTTTTCCATAACCGAAATCATTGAAATTGCCGTTCAGTTGGAAAAGAACGGTGAAAAGGTCTACCGAGAAGCCATGGGCCAATCCAAAAATCCTGAACTGGACGATCTGCTGCGTGATATTGCAGAAGAAGAGCTGGAGCATAGAGACTGGTTTCTGAGCCTAAAAGATGAAATTGAAAAAAGTCAAGATCGTCCGCAGGTCGAAGAGATGGATGCGTCATTGATCGACGATTTAATCGGAAAACAAACGTTTTCACTTGCCGATATTGATTTTTCGCAGGTTAAAAGCAGTAAACATCTCATCGATATTTTTATAGAATTTGAAAAAGACACAATTTTATTTTATGAAATGTTGAAAACCTTCCTCGTGGATGAAAAAACCATTGAGCATCTGGAAAAAATAATTCAGGAAGAATCGTCACACATCAAAAAGCTGGAAGACCTTCGCAAATAACACCCGACCCGGTCCGGGAAAGCCTTTTAAAAAGGCCGTCTATCCCCCCAGCGTGTGTGCAGACTTTAAAACGCGACCGTTGAATACACATAAGGGAATACAACCTGTTTAAGCATTTTTGAATTTTTCCCCTGAAAACGATGCCTTTTTACCGAATATATAACGCATCATAAATATGATTGAAAAATTTATAAAAATCTGCTAATAATATTTTTACACCCGGATAAAATGAGCTCTATATAATGCATTATATCCATCATTGAGATTAACTCAACCTTTACAAAAAGTACAACCCTCCCATGAAAAGGTCTATTTCCCAGAGTATAATTTTATTGCTTCTATCCATTTTATGCATTGCCGGATTTCTGCTTGTCAAGCATATCCTTCAGCTTCCGTTCGGGCAAACAAATGATGCCCTTCACAAAAAGAACTCCGCCTTAACTCTCGATTTTTTGATCCCAAGCGCGACTTACATCGATGAAAAAATGACTATCGGTGACATCATAACGGTGCGCGCCAAAAAGGAAACTTCTTTTTATGAAACGATACTCAAATCCATAGCAGATTTGATTCCTGTCCCATACCAATATGCAGCGGATTTTATCGTATTTCTCTTTTGGACCTTTCTCTTCATGACCTTCTTAAGAGTCTTCACTTTTATGGGATACGCGAGAGCACTTCGTGCAAGCTTATTGTTAGGGGGTCTGGTTTACTTTTTTATGCCTGATTTTTCACCTGGAAAGATTGATGACGGTGCTTTTGTCGGCATTCCCATATCGATTATTATTTGTCGGTCATATATTTCCTGGAGGAAGAGAAAAAGAGAAAACGTAGAAATATGTTAGGGTATTCGTATGAATCGGGTGCATTACCAGTTTGTTAATAGCTTTCCAAGACTTTTTGGTTTCAGGTTTCAGGTCTGGCGATTCCTGACACCTGAAACCTGACACACGAGACCCGATGGCGAGGTTTTCGCTCAAAAATAAATAAATTAATGTGTGAGAACCATTTTAACAAATCGGTAATGCTCCCTATGAATCTTGCATGAAAAGTAATGAGTTGGAAAAAAATGGACGTTGTTTTGAAATAACAGGGATGTTTCATGGAAATCGGGGATCGGGGTGTGTGAAAATGTATGGAAAATTATCCTATACGAAATTGCAGGAAAAGATTAAGGCGCTGGAGAAAGATGCCGTCGAGTACCGGCAGGTGGAGAATATCCTGCGGGAGAACGGTGAGAAATACAAGGAGCTTGCTGATTTGCTCCCTCAAACTCTTTTTGAAATTGATCTCACGGGAAATCTTTCATTTTCCAATCGGAATTCACCCCAATCCTTTGGCTATGCTCAAGGGGTTTTTGATAAGGGTTTAAACGCCATGGACCTCTCTGAAGTGGACCCAAAATTGATATTACAGGAAGATCTTCATGGTTGCGAGCGGCAAAATTTTCGGGGTCTGGGATATGTGAGAACACGGTCGGGAATTCGCCGGTATGGATTGAAACCGTTTCGTCCCTGGCGGATTTTTCCCGGTGAATACAATATGGTTTTCTGGAGACGAAAGGATTTCGGCGTGTAAAAAATTACAAACAATAATTTCTTATGGTTTCGGAAGGTTATCGAATCGATCCCGTAGTTTATCAAAGGTCTCCTTATTTTTCCTCCGGATTTTCCCCCTTTTTCCTCCTGCGCCTGAACATCACATATATTACAGGGAAAATTACAAAAACACCTATAAATATAAGTATTGGGAAAATCTCTTTAAAATCTCTCCAAAACAGAAACAGGCCTGCCATGGAAGAATGAACCCATACATCCATATTTCTCACCCATACCCCGGTATTCTGAATGAGCGTTGTTCCTGCCGGCGCTAAATTATCCCATTGATATTTTACATTCGGTTCGGGGTAACTCGCGCTAAAGCCCTTCAAACAGTCAGTCGGTTTGCAAGAGAAACACGCCGTGGCTACGCTGCACTAAAATGAAATGTGTTTACTATATAACATCCATTGAAATATTGGAAAGACTATTCTATTATACCTTTGCCGAGTTACTATGGAATACGGATGAGAGCTTTGAAAAACGTTCAGTTTTGTTCAAGGCCAAGGAAGGCGAAAATTTTAACCACCCCAGAGAAATAGGCTTCGCATTTCACGGGGCAGGCACGAATACATGGAGTATTTTGAGGATTAACCCGCCAAAGTTCGGTGGCGGGTTAAAATATGAGCCTGACGCAGGAATTGGACAAAAGGGGGCGTTTTGCAAAGCTCTCAGGGTGAGGATGCTGCATCGGCCCGATACACTCTTGTGAATGTTCGGAGTCCGGATAAGGGTTATGAAAGGATCAACTATGAAAAAGGCTTTGGTTGCAGTTGTTATGATTCTTGTAGAACTTTCTACTTTTGCTTATGCGGAGCAGCCGTTAGATACCTTGCAGAAGCTAATAGATCAGGGAATTACCATTTTAAATGATCCAATTTATAAAGACACTGCCCAAAAAGATAACCAGCGTCAACAGCTGTCGGAAATTTTAAACCAAATCGTTGATTTTAGAGAGTTTTGCCGGCATGCACTGGCGAGCAATCTGCTAAAATTCACACCACAGCAACTGAATGAATTTACAAATCTTTTTGCCAAATTTATAACAGTTTACTACCTTACTATGCTGCAAGACAACTATACGAATGAGAAAGTAATTCCAATCAGCCAAAACTTGATCAGTGACTCCAAAGCCGTGGTTCAAGTGACGGTGTTTTGGAATAATATAGAAATTCCGGTGGAAATTAAAATGGTGAGACCAAGCGATTCCTGGAAAGCATACGATATTTTCGTACTCGGAATCAGCGTGGTTCGGTTCTATGGAGCCCAATTTCAGGAAATTTTGCGTAAGGAAACCCCTGATCAGATTATTGATCGATTAAAATTAAAAATTAGAAAAATCGAGAATAACTTACAAGGATAGAAACATACCAGTGGCTATGCTGCACCGAAATCAAATGCGGTTACCGTGGTTAAGTTAAAATCAACATTGACGGTTTCGTAAAAAGTCCAACTTCTGCGTTGTGCTGCATTTCATAATCATTCAATGTACGATAAGTACGCCTCATGATTACAAAATTTGCACGCCTTGAATTTGAACTTTTTACAAAACCGTCTAAATCGGACTTTTTACGAAAACATCAACATTGACAATACACCCTGATTTCATTATATAAAATTTATGTAAGTTTCGGCCGGGTTCGCTCGGACTCCCATGGTTCATTTCAACACAACTCTCGTTTGCGCGGCAGTAGAAGAATATAACTTTAAACAATAGAATGAAAGAATGCTAATGAATGGATCAACAAAAGAAACCGATAGTATCGAGTATCTAAGACAGCGTGTTTTCGAGATGGAAAACCTTCTAAATGCAAATCAAATGCTATGCAACATTCTTGACCCTGTGGAACTATATTCTACCATAGGAAATCTGGTAAAAGAACAGCTCAAAGTCTCCACTATAGGAATTTTTATTTATCAGCATGATTTCGAGAATTTCGAATTGGTTTTCAGCCACGGACTCAATGATTTGGCGTTTAGGTTTGATGAGAATAAAGGGCCTCTCTGGCAAAAAATTCTTCAAAAAGAACCATTTCCCATAAAAGACGCTTACGGCAACCCAATGTTTAAGGAATTTTCTGAAAACGACAATCTGAAAAAAATGAATTCAGAATGGTGGTTTCCTTTTATAATGAAACAAGAGGTGATTGGCCTTTTGACCATTGGTGAGAAGAGTAACGGTCAACCCATTGATGAGGTTGAATATGATTATATCAAACATATTGCCAACCAAGCATCTTATTGTTTAAATGCTTGTAATCTCTATATGAAAAGGCAAAATGAAAGGCAAGAACTGGATAAAATTCTCAAGAATTTATCTCTTCTTTACAATATCGGCAGAGCCATGACCTATATCAGTGATTTAAAAAACCTTCTCAAGTATATATTAGAAAAGGCCATCGGTATAACCAAAGCAGAGAAAGGTTCCATAATGCTTTATGATCCTGATACGAATCAATTGAGCGTCAGTATTATAGAGGGTTTGGAAGATCATGACTACCAGGAAAAAATAAACAACAAACAAGTAGAGTGTAAAAAATTTAAGCCTGGAGAAGGTGTGGCCGGTCAGGCTTTTCAAGAAGGAAAACCAGTAATATTAAATAATACCAAGGGTGAAGAGGAATTCATCGAAGCGGATTCCTCCTTTGTCCGTTCCATTGCTTGCATCCCCATGCTCGTTTACAACGAAGCTATCGGGGTCATTAATGTGACGAATAAACAGGATAACACCCACTTTACTGAAGTTGACATTGAAATGCTCAAAGCCGTTACCGATCAGGCGGCAGTGGCGATCAACAAGGCACAACTCCAAGAGGTGGCGATTACTGATTTTCTGACAGGACTGTATATTCGACGTTATTTTATGTCCAGGCTTCAGGATGAGTTAATAAGATCTGAGCGCTACGACAAAACATTTTCAATTGCCATGGTTGATATTGACAAGTTTAAAAATGTCAACGATACATACGGCCACAGTGCAGGAGATCAGGCCTTAAAGGAAACAGGGAAATTTTTCCAAAAGAACTTAAGGAAGACGGATGTTATCGCAAGATATGGGGGGGAAGAGTTTGTGATATTTTTTCCTGAAACCAACAAAGAAGTCGCTTATATTCTGGCAGAGAGGCTGAGAAGAAGATATTCTCAAATAAAACTGGATAACTTGCTGGGACTAACGATCAGCTTAGGCATATCAAGTTACCCGGAGGATGGAAAAGATATGGAAACGCTTATTAAAAATGCAGATACGGCCATGTATGCTGCAAAACAGAACGGGCGTAACAAAGTCGTTAAATTTTCACAGGGTAATCTTGAGTCCATCTAGAAAAATCTAAAAAAAGTCTTTGAGAGGGATAAAAACGATGTTTACCCAAAGGCAGTTGGATAGATATGCGGATGTGCTCTTATGGGGGCTTAAAACATCCCGCAGTGGCAGGTTCAAAAAAAAAGACATTGTGCTCATACGGTACAATATACCGGCCAACCCTCTGGCTGAAATGGTTTATGCCAAACTTTTGGATAGAGGGATGAATCCTGTCCTGCGCGTCAATTTGACATCGGCCATGGAGCGAAACTTTTTCAAGCTTGCAAATAACAATCAGATTGTCTTCCAGCCACCCGGTGAGGAAGAACTTTTTAAAAAATTAAATGGCGGTATTTTTTTGCATGCCCCGGAATCTATTACCCACTTGAGCGGTGTGGATCCTAAAAGAATCGGAAAGGCTGCCGTAGCCAGAAAATATTTGCGGGATATTCTCGATGAACGAGATCAAGCAGGCGCTTTCGGTTGGACCTTGTGCAATTACCCCACAGAAGAACAGGCCCGGCATGCCGGACTCTCCCTGCGGGAGTATGCAGACCAGATTATAAGAGCATGTTTTCTCAACAGGGCGTCACCGGTTTCGCAGTGGCAAAATGTTTTTAAAAATGCAACATCCATTAAAAAATGGCTCAACAGTATGAAAGTAAACTTCTATCATATTGAATCTGCAAATACGGATCTTAAAATAACACCCGGGGAAAAAAGAAAATGGATCGGTATTTCCGGCCATAACATTCCGAGCTTTGAAATATTTTTATCACCGGACTGGAGAGGAACCAGCGGAATATACTTTGCAGATCAGCCCTCGTTTCGAAGCGGAAATTATGTGGAAGGCCTAAGACTTGAATTTAAACAAGGCGCTACGGTTAAAATCCAGGCCCGGAAGGGACAAAATTTTGTCGTCAAACAGCTCTCAATGGATAAGGGAGCCAACAAGCTGGGCGAATTTTCTCTCACAGACAAAAGACTTTCCAAGATTGATACCTTCATGGCAAACACGCTTTTTGATGAGAACTACGGTGGGAAGAACGGCAACTGCCACGTGGCGTTGGGTGCTTCCTATGCGGACACTTATGACGGCAATTTGCAAGAACTAACCAAAGAAAAAAAGAAGGATCTGGGGTTCAATGATTCCGCCCTGCACTGGGACCTTGTTAACACTGAAAAGAAAAGGGTCTCCGCTCATCTTGTATCCGGCAAAAAGCTTACCATCTATGAAAACGGCAAATTTACCATGTAAGTTGTAAAACATAGAGCAGGCATTACGTTAGGTTCTCTTCCCAGCGCATGAGCAGCCTGTCCGCGTTCAGGTGCCCGAGATCGTTTTGATTGAAAAACTGAAAAATATCGTACCGGTTCCCCTGTGCCCACCAATTTTTCAAAATGTTGCCGGTTTCGGATTTGAACATCCACCGGTCTCCAAGATTTGTTCGCAGATAGTCTTCCATCATGGATTCACCCATCCAACCCAAAAGATAATCCAGGCAATAGAATTCCGGTACCAGGTCAAAAAGGTGTGTTTCGGCCTGGTAGTAAAACCCCGTATATCGGGTCATCAGCCTTGAATATCGATCTCCGCCGGAGAGGTCTCCTTTTGAGAACATCTCAAACTCCGATAATAATTTGGCCGCGTACCGTCTGAACACAGAAAGATCTTTAAGCACCTTATGATAGACCAAGGTATTGCAAACCTCGAGCCCAAGTCCCAGGTATTCATCTATAAAGGGACGGGAAAGGGTCAGGTTTTGGAGAAGAAAGGCAAAAGATTCAGAGAGGCTGTAGTTGGTGGCCATGTCCCGATCAACAATGGTAAGATCCGGACATGTAAAGACCGCAGATAGTCCATGCCCCAATTCATGCCAGAGTGTTTCGAGATCAATCCATCCTCCCTCGGGTCTCATGAGAATGTAAACCTCCTCCGGAACTTGAAGAATGAAACAGGCGGCCTGGGCGCTTTTACCGGACTCTCTCCCCAATTCAAGGGTCAGACCCGGCGTTTTATCGAGATCGATATTCCAGTGGTGAAAAAAACGCATCAGGTTATTCATGGGTATGTCCGGAAAAGAATTATCAAATTCCCCGAATCCCAGGAGGTTGATGGCGTCAAACCGGGTCAGCGCGCTCATGGACAACCCGTAACGCTCCCGACACCATCGTTTCATTGCGGAGAAATAAATCTTATCGGTTTTCCGTAGGACCTTCTTAAAATATCGGTAATAATATGCGTAGTCGATCCCTTTTTTATCTTGGCAGTATTGGATGTAGCTATCAAACCCAAGATCCTTTTGGAGGATCTCTATCAGCATGTTCCAGTAATTTAGGACAAAGGGCATTAAAAACTTACAGAGGGGCACGGTCTCTTTATGAAGAATCTGTCTCTTTTTATAGGTGCTCGATTTCTGGCACCAAGGAATGATTTCTTTAAAATAGACCTTTTCTCCGTTTACAGCTGCCGCCGCCCCTCTCATCCAGCACTGCATTTCGGTTTCATGAGGGAGAAGTCGCTGGCGAAGGTAATGATCGATCAAAGAGTGCTTCAAACGGATTTTGACAGCGTCATCTCTGAGTCTGTCAATTTGGGCCAGGGTTTCAAGACTGATGAAATCTTTATACGGTTCGTATATCTGATAGAGCTCAAACGGCGCTTTGTCTCCTTTGGAAAGGGCAAGGGCCTCTGCACTCCATCGGTAGTTGAGGTGATGGAGGATGTTGGCAAACTCTATGGTATGGGACGGGTGATCCATAATGGACAGCCTCTGTGAGTTATTCCAACGAATATGAAAACGTTACGGGAACCGGAACAGCGGATTACCAGGGAATTAGAAATTTTTTCCCTTGCCTCAGTTCTCCCCTTATCTTCTCCATATGCCGGAGTGCCGCAACATCCCGTTCAAGATCCGCCGGTTTGATTTGAAGCCTCTCCACGATTACGCCGGGCTCTAGACCGCCGGCTTCTTGGACAATTTCAAGAATCTTTGTCTGGATTTCAGTTAGCTCAAGACTGCCGCCGCTCTTTTTGGCAAAGGTTTGGGCACTGTGAACCGCCCACGGATCACACGTTCGGGCCGGAGAAAGCAAATCCATATAGCAATCCTCACACAAGATCTGGCCGTGATGCTCCCGTTCTTCGCCTTTTCCTATGACTTCTTTACATCGTTCACATTCCATTTTCAGCTCCTAAATAACTTAAACCTAAATTGAGGGATTTTTTATCGTATACATTCTATCATTAATACCATTTTTTTTGAAGTCAATTTTTTGCCCTAAATAATTTGTGATTTGGGCAACAACCAGGGTAAACGCATTTGATTTCGGTGCAGCGTAGCGACGGCGTGTATCTCTTGGAAACCGACTGACTGTTTGAAGGGCTTTAGCACGCGTTAGCCCGAGCCGAATGAAATTATGAGCTAAAAAATCAATAGGATAATTTAGCGACGAATTGTTCTTAACGCCTCTGGCGCGGCTCGGGCTTATGGGTACTTAAGCACAAGTTTCAGTCGGTTGTAAAGAGAAACACGCCGTCGTGGAGCGTTCTCCATGTGTTGGGATTCAAATGCGTTTGCCCTGGGGCAACAACCATTTTGTATTGCTTTTTTACAAAAAAGAGATATTGAATGTCAACAAAGCCTAAAATGATTTTTGCCATTAAATCCACTGGAAAAAGTTTTGTCTGATGTTTTTTGTTCGAATACTTATACTTATCTTGACTGTCTTGTGTGTTTACGATGAACCTCGGCCGGCATCGGCCGATGAGCCCGGTCTTACGTGCAGCGTGCAATTCGAAAATGATTTTTTCGGCGGCGGAACCGACAGACATTTCACTCATGGCACACGCTTTAATTGCCTGACCCAACCCATAAAATGGATTACGGATGCAGCAACCAAACTCCCTTGGTTCATTTTGGAAGATGCGCTTACACACCCCGAAAATGCGCTGCAAACACGCGCCAGCATTTCAGTCGGCCAGAATATTTATACCCCCGAAGATATTACCGACCCTCAGTTGATCACTGAAGATCGGCCTTATGCGGGTTGGCTGTATATGGGCTTCGGGTTGGTTGCGAATCAGGGGAGTAAACGCTATGACAAACTTGAGATCGATATCGGTGTGGTCGGGCCATTATCATTTGCTGAAGAAGTGCAAAAGAGCTGGCATTCCATTTTCGATTTGCGGAAGCCTGAGGGTTGGGACAATCAATTGGAGAATGAGCCGGGGGTGAACTTATTCTATGAACAGGCGCGACGCTTGGAAAAGAATACGTTGTCATATGGGTTAGAGTATGATGTTATTCCCAATTTTGGCGGCAGTCTTGGCAATGTCTTTACCTATGCTTCTGCCGGCCTGATCCTAAGGATAGGGCCTGACCTGGATGAAGATTTCGGTCCGCCTCGCATCCAGCCGAGCTTACCGGGCGGCGGTTTTTTCCGGAGCAAAAAAGGCTTTAACTGGTATGTATTCGCCGGCATAGAAGGACGTGCTGTATTGCATAATATTTTTCTTGACGGAAATACCTTTTCCGATAGCCATTCGGTGGATAAAAAACTATGGGTTGGCGATCTACAGGCCGGTATAGCGATCCAGGTACACCGGGTGCGTATGAGTTATACACAAATTTATCGTACCAAAGAATACCACGGGCAAGACAGTGCTGATTCATTTGGTTCGCTCAGTATATCATATCAATTCTAAAAGCTCTCTCAAAGATCAATAAAAATAGTCGGTTATGCGCATTTTAGTCTCGACATTTGAGGTTCAGTATGTTATTTTGTTAATGCAATATCAATAAATTATTAAATTGCTAATCTTAAAAAAAGACTAAAATGTGAGTGGGGTAGCGTTTTATAGGAACATTTATTAAGGAAAAATCCAACGATGACGGAATCTAACAACCTGATATTACAGCTCAAGTCCAAATACCCCATGTTACAGTACTTCACCGAACAACCCTTTGGGGTGGAGATAGAGTTTTTTGGACTAAATTATGTAATCGCCCCAATTGACGGTAATATCATTAAGCCATATTGTATCTCATCCCGTGCCAAAGACGGCCGGCACTTTTTAGATCTCTGTAAAAGCTACAAAATAGATATCGGCGTGGACAGAAACTCATGGCACTTTGAGCAAGATTCTTCCGTCAGAGGCAAAGGTCATACACAATGCGGCGCCGAACTGACCAGCCCTATTCTAAGCGGTATTGATGGGTTGGTGCAAGCCTACCGGGCTTTTGAGTTTTTATGTCATATCGATGGAATCGATATTGATAACTCCTGCGGATTACATGTTCATCATGGTGTTGATTTTGAGAAATACGGCTGCAAGGAGCTTCGGCAACTTGTTCGTATCGTGCATGAATACGAAGATCAATTTTATCTGCTCATCCCGGGAGATCGGCAGGATGCCGAAACCTGCCGGCCCATGGAAATTGATGTGCAAGCTTTTCTGGACATCTGTGAGTGTGAGATAGAAACAGAAAAATGTCGGATCAAGCAACTCTGGTATTCATCTGAAAATCGTTACGATATAGAATCAGCCAGGAATCCGCGGTATGATAAAACCCGCTATCATGGCCTGAATCTTCATTCATACTGGTATCGTGCCACCATCGAATTTCGCTACCATTCTGCCGTTTTGTATAAAATTGATGAAGCCATGCAGTGGATAATCTTTACCCAGTTTCTTGTTGAGTTGAGCCGGGGACATGTTCCCGAGGTCCACTTCTACTCGAAAGCAAATAAGTGGTTACAGATGATCTATAAAATTTATCAGGGATTGGGCTATCAGGATCGTTTAAAAAAGGTGGCAAACTAACTATAGTTTATTTTACATTGAAAACCTGGTCCTTTGGGCCTCCGGCTCGTAGAGCCTACGCCTCGGAGAGCCAGGTCAGAGATAGATGGCTCTGCCTGAAGAATTGCTGCAAGAGTTTGAAGTGAACTAAAGTTTTAAGTGAGCTAAAGCCCGCCCTGGTGCAACTCGTACATGTATATTGATATCGGCTATATATCATTGCAAACTTGCCTTTTTGAATATAGCGTATTGGTGATCGGTCTGGGCCAGGGTTAAGGAATTCTGTCAATTATATAAAATCAGCGGAGCGAAGCGACACCATAACTTTAGGCACTTTAGATCACTTTAGACACTTTTAACTTATACGGCTTTAACTAGAACAGCCCCTTCCAAGGGTAACCCAAAGCCTGGTCCTTTGGGCCATGATTCTTTACTTGCGCCGCCACCTAATACACACCCCCTTCTCGATCTTAAAATGTTTTGTGAAACCGGCCGTCACTTCAACCACATATTTGATCGGCCCTTGGGATTTGTAAATTTTATCTGACATGGGTGTTGTGTTTTCTGCGATATTGACCACACACCCGTTTTCCCCCACGAAAATGATATCAAGAGAAATCCGCGTATTTTTCATCAGAAATATTTGCGGTTTTACGCTCTCAAAGACAAACAGCATACCTTGGGTAGGGTCTAGTGACCTTCGCCCCATGAGTCCTTTGATCTGAGTTTCAGGCGTATCCGCGATTTCGATGAAAATTGACGAAACCACTGAATCATCGAAGCGCACAAATTCAAGGGTGCCGTCTATCCGCGTGGGGGTGTCTGTCCGGGCAGGCAAGGATACAAAATGGCGCGGACTGCATGCGAAACATAATACGGTTCCTAAAAACAAGAACACCCAAAAGATCCGGCGGGATACGCCGTGAGAGCTTACTGTCATTACCGTTTTACACCAAAAGTTTTTTGATATTTTCTTGGGCAACAACCCGTCGATTCGGCGTTATCAGTTATTGGTTAACTGTGAACAGTTTTGAAGGATCGACAGGCAAAATTGATGAACTCGTAAAAAGTCCGATTTAGACGGTTTTGTAAAAAGTTCAAACTCCCCCCAACAAATCTCTCGGGATAAAAAGGCGTCGCAAATTTTGTAATCATGAGGAGTACTTATCGTACGTTGAATGATTACGAAATGCAGCACAACGCAGAAGTTGGACTTTTTACGAAGCCGTCAAAAATATAACGATCACATATGCAATAGGAGGCGGCGGTTTCGGTGAAGTGAATCAGCTCGGGCAGGGAAATCCTTTGATTAAACCCTCCCAGGTGCGGGCCTGTCAAAAGGGTTATATCTTCAAGACCCCTGGAAAGTCCCTCTATGGTGTCCCGGTTAACTCCCCGCTCCAATAAAAATTCATTGAATTCAACATCATTCATGTCCTGTTGATCCGCTACTCTGAAAATTTCCTCCATGTATCGATCAACTCCGAATTCATCAATCAAACGCAACACAAAATTATCAAAATCAACCGGCAACCGATCCCCGTTTTTTCTTCCTGTGAATCCTTCATAATAGGCGTTAAATGAATCTTCTATGAGTTTTTGCATTAAATCGGGGCAAAAAAGATGTCGCATATCTACGGGAAATCCCTTTTCATCAAACCCCTTGCATTCAGGATCATGATTGCGGAAATAACTGGCACCTATCAAAACAATACTCATCAGATGATTTCCCACAAACCGGTAAAATCTGGAAGAAGCGCCTGAGATCGCCTCAAGGTGCTCAAAATCTCTGATACCCGATCTGCCGAGATTCGGATAGCGGCATGACATTAACCATCTGTCCAGCCTTCCTCCTCTGGGCCATTCATAATATCCTCCGTCAGTTCGTCGGTGCCGTTGTAAACGATTATGAAAAAGAGGTAGCGGAGCGGTGTGAACCATACCCATGGACGCGAGTTTTCCCAGAAGATAGGCGTTCCGTTTCATAACTTCCATAAAATTGTTCCGATCAATAGTTTCTTCATCAGGCAGAGGATTGGGATAAACAAAATAGTCGGGATGGACCGTAAAAGCAATGGCGGAACTCATGGGCATATTAACCCTGTTTTTCAGGTTATCCGGGAAATCCGTCAGCCGGAATACGTACGCTTCTCCAAACCTGCACGGTGTGGGGATATCGAATCTTGTGGGAAATTCGTGCTTGACCGTTTGCAAATACGCCATCCATAATGCCTCACGGTTCAAGGCCGCGTTGTCGGAATTTGATCTGGATAGTTTTATTACAAACACGGAATCACCGGATAGGGAGAACACAAGACTCCGTCCAATACATTTCATAGCACAGGTTTCATTCAAACCGGTTTTACCGCACAACTCATGCCATGTGATCGAGGAAATTTTTGTTGGGCTTTCCTCATGTAATGACGGCCCTTTTATTTTCAGAGGAAGCGAGCCCAATGCCTCTGCCGCTGCTCGATGTGATGGTCCGTGGGTATGTGCAACAATATGTTTAAGACTCTCTAAAGATTCCCGGGCCAGGTCCGGATTTTCCCTGACGGACACAAGAAACCGGAGAGTTTTTGCCGCTTTTCTGTATAAAAAATAGGACTGCCTTTGGTGAGAGTGAACTTTTTTTAGAATAACACTGTGCAATGCATGAACCGTCTGTGATGATGCCAAAGAGGAATTCTTGTTCAGCTCGTATTCAAGCATGGAAACCGCCATATATGTGGCGGAAAAATCCAGACATGAATGTAACAAATAATTTTCATCGGCAGAAAGATCTCTGTTCATACCCTTGCTCTTGATTTGAAATCCGAAACACCCCAGTTAAATATGAATAAAAGATTTAACGGGGCAGGCGAAATGCTAAACAATGACAAAAACATCGGATATTCAATGTGTTAGTTTTGGTCATTTTATCATTCGATATTCGAATTTGTTTCGAATTTAGAAATTAGATATTCGGATTTTGCCTGAACATGACTTTTCGTTCAGGCACTAATTATCTAAAAGACTGGAGCCATAAAATCAAGATGAATTATTATAACGGGCGGCGAATGATTATTTGTTGAAGACCCGTTTAGAGGTGGGTATTGAATCCGACATTTTTCCCACTTTCTGATCTTTCCCCCTTCTTGCCCTATGCCCTCTGTCCTCTGTCTTCTGTCTTCTGCCCTCTGTTTTCTAATCTTCTAATCTTCCGATTTTCTAACCTTCTTGTCCTGCCCTCTGTCCTCTGTCTTCTGCCTTTAGCACGGAATAATACGATATTTCTTATCAAAACACACTGCCATGCCCTGTTGTCTGTTCGAATCACCGTTCCTGAAACATCGACACGGGATTTGTTACCTCCAATCCATATGAGGCTATTATCTACAGTTTTGAAAACCCCTCATCATTAATGTTTTTATCTCGTTTGGATACTATAAAAAGTAGAATCAACCAAGAGCCAGGCTATTTTTTAATGCGTCGTCAACTTTTCTCATGGAACCGTTTGAGAGGGTGGCTATTTTAGGAGTAATCAGCCTATTTTTATCAATGGTTCTAATCTGGGATAAATTAACAACGGAAGCTTTTTTAAGACCATCATCATTCTTGATGGCAACGCAGATGGGATAGGATGCTTTTTTCTGAGAATATTCGGTGATTATAGCCACAATGGTAGTTGGTGAGTACATGTTGCCGATGTCGTTTTGAATCACAAGCACAGGCCGGGTTTTGCCGGTTTCGCTTCCGACAACCGGATCAAGGTTCGCATAATAGATATCACCCCGCTTAACTTGAATGTCAGACATAAGTTTTCCTCATTAAAGATTTTCGGTATCAACGTATTTGAAATCTTTTGAAATTTTAAGGTTTTCCTGTGCCAACCCATGATAGGCTTGCTTCATTTTTTCCTCAAATATCTTTTTATCAATTTGTTCAAGCTTTTCTTCAATGGATTCTCGAACCAGCGCAGATACTTTTTTGCCTTGAAGAGCGGATACTTTGGAAAGTTTGCTTTTAAGTTTAGAAGATATTTGAATATTAAGTCTGACTTTTTCAGGTTGTAAATTTGGTTGCATATTTTACACCTCCTTTTGTTACAAAATACACAAAATTATTTATCATAAAATATGTACAAAAACAAGCTCAAAAATATTCAACAAGAAATATCCACCCCCAGAGAAATATGCTCCGCATTTCACCCCGTGAAATTCGAAGATCATTTCTCTGGGGCATGTAGTGATCGTTTAACCCGTTGAATTCCGCTCAGCGGATTCACCGAAGGTAATATTTCACCGGGGCAAAGTTTACCCAGTTTAACCTATCTTTTCTGTTTAACCAAGGCGTATTTCATCGGGATTCGATATTCAAATTTGTTTCGAATTTAGAAATTAGATATTCGGATTTTGCCTGAACATGACTTTTCGTTCAGGCACTATTTAACCAAAATGAAGGATAGTTAACCGGGGTTTGACCCCAGGTCCTTTATTTGGGGATACCCACTAAGATGCCTGAAGCGGCAAAAAAAAAGATTGATTTCCCATGAGTTGAGTTGTACAATTAAATTGTACAAAAAGGAGGGGCAAAAATATGGAAAAAGTCGGTATTAGTACACTGAGAGAAAATCTGTCCATATATCTGAAAAAGGTTCAAAAAGGGGAGGTTATTACAATTACTTTACGCGGTCATGATATGGCAAAACTTGTACCTGTGGAAGATAAAAGAGTGAAGTCGAGGAAGATTTTAAAAGAACTCGGGAAAAATGCCTCAATTGGTGATATCATATCCCCAATTGATGAAGATTGGGAAGCTATGTCCTGAACTTTGAATACAAATTAATCCCAAAAATCCTGTCAAAATAAAAAATTAAAATAATGATTGTCGTAGATACTCATATTATCATTTGGAAAGCTTTGAAGCCGGAGATGCTCTCCCCAAGAGCGGAAAAGGCCATTTCAGCAGCCAATAATTCGGACGGAATAATATTTTGCGATATATCGTTATGGGAAATAGCAATGCTTATGCATAAAGGAAGGCTCAACATAGATGTCGAATACCTGGAATTCATAAAACTGGTATTAGAATCCAACAATTACGTTTATCGAGGAATTACGCCGGAAATAGCAGGCCTTTCCGCGAGGTTGTTTTCGGATAATAACAAGGACCCTGCTGACAGAATCATCGCTGCAACGTCAATCATCGAAAACGCCAAACTGGTTACTGCTGACAAAAAATTAAGACAATCAAAAAAAGTGACTACTATCTGGTAAACAAACCTCGAACCTCTGCCTGCCCAGTGAAATTTTTATCCTGCGCGCCCCTCAGATCACCGTGGAAGTACCGGGACAGGCCGGAAGATCGTACTGGGGTTAAATAGACCAACCTTAATTCACAATTCAGGCTTTGACCCCGGGTCTTAAAAAAAATACTTGACTGCATGACTGAAAGTAGCTACCATGACATATAAAGTAGCTACAAAAAAGGAGGGTTATTATGATCCATGCGGGAATCAAGGAGGTCAAGAACAACCTGAGTCAGCTTTTAGCACGGGTGAAAGCCGGAGAAGAAATCTTGATCACCAAAAGGGGGAAGCCCATTGCCCGCATTGTGAAGGAAAACCAAGGGTATAATTCCATCCGCGCAGCACTGGAGCCCCTGGTTCAGGGAGGGCTGGTCACGTTGCCGAGCCGGAGCATCCTGAAAGACCATATCTCGGTGGTAGAAGCCTCGGGCAAGCCTGTTTCGGAAATGGTAATCGAGAACCGGCGGTGATCGACTGATGATTCTGTACCTCGACACGAGCGCACTGGTGAAGCGATACTTCTATGAGCCTTATTCCGATGATGTCATCTCCAGATGGAAATCGGCCACGCAAATCGTTACATCTTTCGTTGCTTACGCAGAAACCATGGCTTCTATGTATCGAAAGAAACGGGAGTCAGCTCTTGCGGATACGTTGATCCGTAAAATAGCAGACTCATTTCACCATGACTGGGAGAGCTTTATACGTGTGGAAGTAAACGATAAGCTCAATGGATACATCGATCGGGTTGTTGAAAAATATCCACTTAGAGGTTTCGACGCAATCCATCTTGCATCGGCGATTGTAATCCATGAAAGGCTTTCTGAAGATTTCGTATTTGCCTGTTTCGATGAGAGACTCACCGGCGCCGCGCAGTTGGAAGGACTTGAAACGTTTCCGCCGGAAGATGAAACCATTTAACTATTTAATTTACCCAGTTAAACCGTTTTGTTTTTTGTTTATCTGGGGCATGTTAATTTTTCAGATCGTTCGTTCCGATCTGGAAAAAAAGAAAGCTCTTAGCGAAAAAACCTTCGCGTCTTTGCCTGCCCCGTAGCTCCAGCAGATCGTACTGGGGCGGATTTAACTGGGACGAAATAATAAGTTGTGCACGTTCTGCATCAACGTCCCCCATGATATTTCTATTTCCATAAAATCAAGATGAATCATTATAACAGGCGGCGTTGTGATAAGAGAGATCCTCCTTAAAACCCGGTTATATCTTCAGGAGCTGTGGGATGTATCGTAAAAAAACAAAGCCCGAATGTCATAAGTTTTTATGGTAAACAGGAGTCTGTTCTGTGCGAAGGTTTGATATTACTGTCTCTAAATTAACCGGCCACAATTCGGTCATAAAAAAAGAGGTTACGGTATGAGCCATAACCCCTTGAATTACTGGTGCCCCCGGCAAGGATCGAACTTGCGGCACATGGATTAGGAATCCAATGCTCTATCCACTGAGCTACGGGGGCCATATTGATTGATTCAGGAATACACCAATTTCAGTCCCCTGACAAGCCTTTTTCAGTGCTTAATCAGGGCAAACGCATTTGAATCCCAATATAGGGAGAACGCTCCACGACGGCATGTTTCTCTTTCCAACCGACTGAAACTTGTGCTTAAGCACCCGTAAGCCCACGCCGCGCCGGAGGTGTTAAGAACAATTCGTCGCTAAATTATTTCATTGATTTTTTTAGTCATGATTATATTCGGCTCGGGCTAACGCGTGCTAAATCCCTTCAAACAGTCAGTCGGTTTACAAGAAAAACACGCCGTCGCTACGCTGTACTGAAATCAAATGCGTTTACCCTGAGTGCTTAATAATATCGCATTGGCATTTTATTTCTAAAAAATGATTTGATTAAACGGACTATTATGATAATATATTTTCGGTGAGCGGCGACTACGAAGTCCAATACCGGTATAGAGGTCATTGTCCGGGGCATTAGGACTTGGTTTTAAGACCAGTAATCCTGTTATCAGGAGTGCCAACCTCCGTGTAGCGTCGTCTCACCAACCTTCCTTACTCAACTACCTCCTCTCATTTGTTCTGCCACTCAGTCTTTCGAAAAAGTATAAAGAGGGTAGGGTTAATTTTTTATACACGAGTCATAAATTTGACATCAGGACCAATGCCTGATAATGTTGCGATCTCTTAATCGTATCTCAACATAAGGCAAGATATCCCTTGGTCAATCTCGGTTATAAACCTTCACTTTTCGGAAATTGAAGCTTCAGGCACTCAATTGCAACTTAACACCGAAGTCGATGTATACCATGGAGCATACAAATTTCATTTTTCCATTCTTCTTTTTAAAATTCTACTAAAAAATAATATTTGTCATTGATATTTGCTCGTTAGTGAATATTTAAATATTACATTTTAGCATATTATTTATTTAACAATTTCAAAGAAAGACAATTCGTTGGGAGGCAAAAAAATGGAAACAAAAAAATATATATTCTTGAGTGTTTTATTAATTGTTCTGATTATCTCCGGTTGTGTTTCGTGGCAAAAAAACTACGGCAAGCTAAAAACTATATCTAAGGGTCCAAACCATCTGACCATTCAAAATTTAATCGATAAATGGGATGATTACCACATTTATAGTTCCGACCAGTATGCCGGACCTAGTTTTCGATCACCTCTGGGCATCATGTTCGATCCGAAAAATAATGATACAATACTGGTGGGTGATCGGTGGAAAAAGGTCAGTGATCAAAAAACTTTGACAGATATGACAAAACGGATTTTTCTGGCCACTCAGCGTGAGCCCTGGCTCAATGAAATTTTAGGGCCGGACGGAGTTCTTTATGGATATCTTTATTATTCATACGGCGTTGTAACCCTTAAAGTGGTTGATGAAAAAAAGATGTATATATTTAACCTGGAGGAACCTGCTAATGAGGGTGGTGACGATGATTAATTTAGGTTCCCCTATATGCGTTTCCGTATAGTTGCAACCGATTAAAGCTTGATATTATTTTAAACACATTGTGTCAAATGGGGGTCTGGCCTCAGGAACCTCTATATATAATAGATAAAACGCTCAAATCCTGCGTTAAATAAGGCCGTAGATCTTACATTTCGTACCCTGAGAATATTTTATTCCTAAATTGCGCGATATATGAAATAAAAACAGTTATGTACCTTCAAAAAAGAGCGGCGCCAATCCGGAAACTCCTTCCTTACTCAATTACCTCATTTCATTTGTTCTGCCACTCAGTCTTTCGCAAAAGTATAGAGGGGTGGGATTAGTTTTTTATACACCGGGCATAAATTTGGCATCAGGACCAATGCCTGATAATGTTGCTATCACTTAATCGTATCTCAACATATTGACATCACGTAAATTTTCATATACGGCAAGATATCTGTATGCAACGCCACCATTTTTCGATTACAAAGCCCTGAGAAGTGAACACCAAAAACGATTGATCAACCGCCTTTTCTTTGGATGAAATCTTTGCGTTTCTTTAGCCAGTTGTGGTATCAATATTTTGGAATAACCGTATTCAAGCCATAACTGATTCTGGCCCAATTTGCCTGCCCTCTATAATATGTTGTGTCTTGTTACGGCTTGTTCTAACTTACGATTCTATGCAGATAATCATTTTTTGACACATATAATTAATTGGAGAGTAACCATGAAAAAGAGTTATCCATTTGTTTTTTTTCACCTCTTCCTGTAAATGCTGACGAGAAAATCGGGTTATCTGATGGGCAGATTATTTATGTTCCTGCTTATTCACATATTTACAGTGGAAACAGAGAAACGCCTTTCTTATTAACGGTAACATTAAGCATCAGAAACATTGATCCTAATCACCAAATCAAAATCACCATTGCCGATTATTACGAGACGCAAGGGAAGCTATTAAAAAAATATATAGATAAGCCAGCAATTTTAAACCCATTAGAGTCATTTTGCTATGTCATACCAGAAAGAGACAAAGCCGGTGGGTCAGGTGCCAACTTTATTGTTGAATGGAAATCCGACAAATTTGTTAATCCACCCATTGTTGAATCAATAATGATTGGAACAAAAAGTAAGCAAGGCATTTCTTTTACCTTTCGTGGTCAAACAATCATTACATATAAGTAATACAATCCATAAAATAACTATTTTCGCGGCAGACTATTATTATTCAAACGGGATGATATATTTTTAAAGGTCACAATATTCCATGGGTATTGCAAGTGACATAGTTATCATTGTGATGGTTGCTTTACTGGGTGGGTTAATTGCCCAAAGACTAAAGCAGCCTTTAATTTTAGGGTATATTCTTGCGGGTGTAATGGTTGGCCCTTATACTGGCGGCATAACCGTTTCCGAAATTCATGATATCGAGATGTTGGCTGAAATCGGAATTGCGCTGTTGCTTTTCGCTCTGGGGCTTGAATTTTCGTTCAGTGATTTAAAGCCTGTTCGCAATATCGCCCTGGTTGGCACACCCATACAGATATTGCTGACAACGGTTTACGGATTTGCCATAGGTCATTGGCTGGGTTGGCGCTGGATACCCTCAGTTTGGTTTGGCGCATTGATCTCTTTATCCAGTACGATGGTTATACTGAAAACATTAGAGAACCAGGGACATATGGGTACCTTGTCAAGTCGCGTCATGATAGGAATGCTCATTGTTCAAGATTTGGCAATTGTGCCGTTGATGATTATCCTGCCGCAACTCAGTAATCCAAAAGCGGGTTTGCCGCTATTGGGAGTTGCCGCCTTAAAAGCCGTCTTTTTTCTTGTTTTAATGATCTTCATCGGTACAAAGATCATTCCTTACATAATGAAATATGTGGCCAAATGGAACTCGAGAGAATTATTTCTTCTTACAACCACTGCGATGGGGTTGGGTGTCGGATACGGCACCTATCTGTTTGGGCTTTCATTCGCCTTTGGTGCTTTTGTTGCCGGCATGCTTATCAGTGAATCAGATTATGGTTATCAGGCTCTGAGCGACATAATTCCTCTGCGGGACATTTTTAGCATCCTCTTTTTTACATCGGTGGGAATGCTTCTTGACCCGAAATTTTTAATATCCAACGTAGGAACGGTCTTACTTTTGGTGCTTGTTATAATGGTTGGAAAAGGATTGATTTTTGGAATAATAAGCAAAATCTTTGGTTATGGAAATGTCGTGCCTTTCGCAATGGGATTGGGTCTTTCGCAGATCGGCGAATTTTCTTTTGTTCTTGCAAGGGTCGGCATCAGCACAAATTCTATCTCTACGGAATTTTATTCCTTAATTCTTACGACAACTATCATAACCATGTTTTTAACACCCTTTGTATCGGGATTTACCGCCCCATTGTATCTGCTCCGTAACCGCTGGCTCAAGCCCTTCCAGCTGCACACAATTAATCTCCCTCAAAACGGATTGCATAACCATTTAGTAATTGCAGGCGGTGGGAGAGTCGGCAAGTACATAGCCGACGTTCTATATCGTATCAGAATGCCCTTTGTTATATTAGAAATCAATTACAGCCGCGTTGAACAAATAAAATCATTGGGATTTCCGGTAATATACGGAGATGCCAGCCAGTCGATCATCTTGGAAGCGGCAGAAATCGATAAAGCCAAATTGCTGTTGATCACGACTCCGGTTACTATTGTTTCCCGGGCGATTGTGTCCCAAGTTAAAAAACTTAATCCGGACCTTCGGATAGTTGCAAGAGCTGAAGCTGTAGAGCAAATGAAAGCGCTTTACGACCACGGTGTATATAACGTCATCCAGCCGGAGTTTGAGGCGGGTCTCGAGTTTACCCGGCAGGCGTTGCTCAGCCTTGACATACCTGCTGACCGGATACAGCAATTTACAGATGAAGTGCGGCAAGAACTCTACAGACCGCTTTATAATTAAATCAGGTAAACTTCCGGCTTTGCCGGATGACTCCCAAAGTTTGACATTTCCGGGATTTTAAGAAAGCCTCTCGATTTGTGAACCGCTTAAGGCAAACAGAAAGAGAGGCTTTCAATGAA